>Ga0256830_1001579_pt1 | contig 15940 bp, 16 predicted proteins | sample 128326metaG_FD_190537 | JGI IMG/M metagenome (GOLD analysis project Ga0256830, IMG submission 190537) | Hydrothermal vent microbial communities from Lau Basin, Pacific Ocean - 128-326 | ecosystem: Environmental > Aquatic > Marine > Hydrothermal vents | place: Pacific Ocean: Lau Basin | collected... | reverse complement strand
CATCGAGGTGGAACTGCGCCAGCGCCAGGTGGACGAGGCGCTGATCGCCGACTGTCTCGCCGCCTGCGGGGAAGACTGGACACGGCGCGCCGCGCAGGCGCGGCAAAAGAAATTCGGCCGGGCGCTGCCCGAGGACTACGCACAGCGGGCCCGCCAGGCCCGCTTTTTACAGTACCGGGGGTTTTCCGGCGACACCATACGACAGGTATTGCGCGACGAGGAGTACGCCTGACGGCGGTGGGCGCGGGTAATCGTTGCGAGGGGTGGTATAGAATAGGCAGCCATGGCCGCACAGAGCACCAACGACATACGACAGATCTTTCTCGACTTCTTCCAGGAGCGGGGCCACACCGTGGTGCCGTCGGCCTCGCTCGTGCCGGCCAACGACCCCACCCTGCTGTTCACCAACGCCGGCATGGTGCCTTTCAAGGACGTCTTCATCGGCAAGGAGACGCGGCCCTACACGCGTGCCGCCAGCTCCCAGCGTTGCGTGCGCGCCGGCGGCAAGCACAACGACCTGGAAAACGTCGGCTACACCGCGCGCCACCACACCTTCTTCGAGATGCTGGGCAACTTCAGCTTCGGTGACTATTTCAAGCGCGAGGCCATCGGCTACGCCTGGGAGTTTCTTACCGAGGTCATGAAGCTGCCCGAGGAACGCCTGTGGGTGACGGTCTTCGAGGAAGACGACGAGGCCGCCGACATCTGGCTGAAGGAGATCGGCGTCTCCCCCGAGCGCTTCGGCCGCATCGGCGCGAAGGACAACTTCTGGTCCATGGGCGACACTGGTCCCTGCGGTCCCTGCTCGGAGATCTTCTACGACCACGGCCCCGAGGTGCCCGGCGGTCCGCCCGGCAGCCCCGACGAGGACGGTGATCGCTACATCGAGATCTGGAACCTGGTGTTCATGCAGTACGACCGCCACGCCGACGGCAGCCTGCATCCGCTGCCCAAACCCTCGGTGGACACCGGCATGGGGCTCGAGCGCCTCGCCGCGGTCATGCAGGGCGTGCATTCCAACTACGAGATCGATCTCTTCGCCAAGCTGATCCGCGCCATCGCGGTACTCGTCAAGTGCGAGGACCTGGCGCACGATTCCCTCAAGGTCATCGCCGATCACATTCGTTCCTGCAGCTTCCTCATCGTCGATGGGGTGCTGCCGTCCAACGAGGGACGCGGCTACGTGCTGCGCCGCATCATCCGGCGCGCCATTCGCCATGGGCACAAGCTCGGCATGCGCGAGCCCTTCTTCCACAAGCTGGTCGCGCCGCTGGCCGACGAGATGGGGGCCGCCTTCCCCGAGTTGATCAAGGCCCAGGCGCAGGTGGAGCGCGTGCTGCTCAACGAGGAGGAACAGTTCGCCCGCACCCTGGACCAGGGCATGCAGATCCTCGAGACAGCCATCGCCGATCTGAAGGGCAGGGAGATCCCCGGCGACACGGTCTTCAAGCTCTACGACACCTACGGCTTCCCGGTGGATCTCACCGCCGATATCGCCCGCGAGCGTGGCCTGACGCTGGACATGGCCGGTTTCGAGGCCGCCATGGAAGAACAGCGCGAGCGCGCCCGCGCGGCGAGCAGCTTCCGGGGCGTGGACCAGACCACCGCGGTGGACGTGCCCGAGGCCGAGTTCACCGGCTATGAGCACCTGCGCGACGAGGCGACGGTGCAGGCCATCATCGTTGACGGTGAGCCCCGCGAGCGCATCGAGGCGGGAGAAAGGGGCGTCATCTATCTCGATCGCACGCCCTTCTACGCCGAGTCCGGCGGCCAGGTGGGCGACCGCGGTCGTCTCCACAACGCGGACGCCGAGTTTCAGGTGGCGGATACCCAGAAGCCCCATGCCCACATCGGCGAGCTGACCCGCGGCAGCCTGCGGGTGGGCGATACCCTTGGCTGCGAGGTGGACGAGGCGGCGCGCGCGGCCACGGCACGCAACCACTCCGCCACCCACCTGCTGCATGCCGCCCTGCGCGAGATCCTCGGCGAGCACGTCACCCAGAAGGGCTCGCTGGTGGAACCGGAACGCCTGCGGTTCGACTTCTCCCACTTCGAGCCGGTGACGCCGGAGCAGCTGGCGCAAATCGAGGCGCGGGTCAACGAACAGATCCGCGCCAACAGGCCGGTGGAAACGGAAGTCATGGACATGGAAGCGGCGCTGGCGCGCGGCGCCATGGCCCTGTTTGGCGAGAAATACGATGCGCAGGTACGCGTGCTGAGCATGGGGGATTTCTCCATCGAACTTTGTGGCGGTACCCACGTACGGCGCACCGGTGACATCGGCCTGTTCAAGATCATCAACGAGACCGGCGTTGCCGCCGGCGTGCGGCGCATCGAGGCCGTCACCGGCGAGGCCGCGCTGGACTGGCTGGAGGCCGGCGAGCGCGCCCTGCGTCATGTCGCCGGCCTGCTCAAGGCCTCGCGCGAGGACGTGGCGGACAAGGCCGCCGCCCTGCTGGAGCGCAACCGCCAGCTCGAGAAGGAACTCGAACAGCTCAAGGGCAAGCTGGCCAGCGCCCAGGGCTCGGACCTGGCCGATCAGGCCGAGGAGATCGACGGCGTGCGCGTGCTGGCCGCGCGCCTCGATGGCGCCGACAACCGCACGCTGCGCGACACCCTCGATCAGCTCAAGAACAAGCTGGGTTCCGCTGCGGTGGTGCTCGCCGCCGTCAATGGCGACAAGGTGGCCCTGGTGGCGGGCGTGACTCCGGACCAGACCAGCCGACTCAAGGCGGGCGAACTGGTCAATGTGGTCGCCCGGCAGGTGGGTGGCAAGGGCGGCGGGCGGCCCGACATGGCCCAGGCGGGGGGCAAGGATCCGGCGAAGCTGGATGCGGCCCTGGCATCGGTGGGTGACTGGGTGCGCCAGCAGCTAAGCCATTGATTTCTTGGCTACCACTTTCCTTCTGCGTCAAATTGTTGTCTAATTCCCGCCTTTTGACGGGACGCGAGTACACGTGGCGCTAATAGTCCAGAAATACGGTGGCACCTCGGTGGGCACGGTGGAACGCATCGAGGCCGTGGCCGAGCGGGTGCAGGCCGCCCACGACGCCGGCGACCAGCTGGTGGTGGTGGTTTCCGCCATGAGCGGTGAGACCAACCGTCTCATCGAGCTGGCCCACGCCGTCGCCCCGCAGCCCGACCCGCGCGAATACGACGTGCTGGTGGCCACCGGCGAGCAGGTCACCATCGCCCTGCTGGCCATGGCGCTGAACAGGCGGGGTTGCCCGGCGCGCTCCTATACCGGTCACCAGGTGCACATCCTGACCGACGGGGCGCACACCAAGGCGCGCATTCTCGACATCGACGAGGCGCGCGTGCGTGCCGACCTGGACGCCGGCCGCGTGGTGGTGGTGGCCGGTTTTCAGGGGGTGGACGAGCACGGCAACATCACCACCCTCGGGCGGGGCGGCTCCGATACCACCGCGGTGGCGTTGGCAGCGGCCCTGAAGGCCGACGAGTGCCAGATCTTTACCGACGTGGACGGCGTCTACACCACCGACCCGCGCGTGGAGCCTCATGCCCGGCGGCTGGATCGCATTACCTTCGAGGAAATGCTGGAGATGGCCAGCCTCGGTTCCAAGGTGCTGCAGATCCGCGCGGTGGAGTTCGCCGGCAAGTACAACGTGCCCCTGCGGGTGCTGTCCTCCTTCGAGGACGGCCCCGGCACGCTGATCAGTTACGAGGAAGGGGATATGGAAAAACCGGTCATTTCAGGCATTGCCTTCAACCGCGACGAGGCCCAGCTGTCCATCCGGGGTGTCCCCGACAAGCCTGGCGTGGCGTTCCATATCCTCGGTCCCGTGGGCGCGGCGAATATCGAGATCGACATGATCATCCAGAACATCGGCGCCGACGGCACCACGGATTTCACTTTCACCGTGCATCGCAACGATTACGACAAGGCGCGTGCTATTCTGGAGAAAACGGCTGCGGAACTGGGCGCGCGCGAGGTCACCGGGGACGACAAGATCGTCAAGCTCTCGCTGGTGGGCGTCGGCATGCGCTCGCACGCCGGAATCGCCAGCAAGATGTTCGAAACCCTGGCCAACGAAGGTATCAATATCCGCATGATTTCAACGTCTGAAATCAAGATTTCGGTGGTGGTGGATGAAAAATATCTGGAACTGGGGGTGCGATCCCTGCATGCTGCCTTTGGGCTGGAGCAGGAAGAAGCGGGCTGACGACTGTATTAACCGTTTCAGGCGAGCTAAAGTTTCCCTATAGCGGGACGATAGTTACCAGGGATGCGCCGCCTTGTGTGCAGGATGCGCTTTGAGTCATCTGGGTCGACAAGTAAATTTCAGGAGAGTCAGGAATGTTAATTTTAACTCGGCGGGTAGGTGAGACCCTGGTCATCGGTGACGACGTCACGGTTACCGTACTGGGCGTCAAGGGCAACCAGGTCCGAATCGGCGTGAACGCCCCGAAGGAAGTGTCGGTGCATCGCGAAGAGATCTACGACCGTATCAAGAACGAGCAGGCTGCCGAAAAGGGCGGCGAATAAGTCCCCCGGCCCCGGTCGCCGCCGGGGCCATTTCCGCTTTACCTTCCCCATCAGGATTAGTATGCTTTCCCGCCCGGAAATCCCGGGGGTATGGGATATCCCGCGCGTGGAAATCGGGAATTTTCCCGCCCCGCACCCTGCCGGATGCGGTAGAATTTCCGCCCATTCGGGCACCCGGATTGGGTTGGGTCGGGAACTGAGAAATACTGGAGAGATGGCCGAGAGGCTGAAGGCGCTCCCCTGCTAAGGGAGTATGGGGTTTATAGCTCCATCGAGGGTTCGAATCCCTCTCTCTCCGCCATTTTTCCTTACCGGCCCCGTTTTTGGGGCTGGTAAGGAAAAATCCGGGGGTGGATTCGAACCCTCGAATCGAAAAGCGGTGAGAATCCCAATGCACAGGGAAGTGCAGGTGCCGCGAAGCACAGGGATGTGCGAGAGCGGCCTCTCTCTCCGCCATTTTTCCTTACCGGCCCCGTTTTTTGGGGCTGGTAAGGAAAAATCCGGGGGTGGATTCGAGTCCCCGTTGTTGTATTTCAGGGGTTGGCCCCGGCGGTGGGTTCAAGGCTTGAAAAGCCCCTCCCGGTACGGGTATAGTGCGGCACCCTTGAAGGGCCGCGGCCCACACAAGTCAGATACGCGCTCGTAGCTCAGCTGGATAGAGTACCTGGCTACGAACCAGGCGGTCGGAGGTTCGAATCCTCCCGAGCGCGCCAAAAGAAACAGGCCCGCCATTGGCGGGCCTGTTTGCATTTCAAGCGAGGGAGATTCGAACCTCCGACGTCATCAAAACAGGGGTTCGATAAGCGGCTGGAAGCCGCTTGAACGCCGCCGCGTCAGCGGCGGCGGCCCGCCAGGGCGAGGGCGGCAGCCCGAGTAATCCTCCCGAGCGCGCCAAAAGAAACAGGCCCGCCATTGGCTGGCCTGTTTGCATTTGAGCGAGGGAGATTCGAACCTCCGACCTTGCTTATATAAACAGGTGGTTCTATAAACAGGTGGTTCGATCAGTGGCTGGTGGTTCCAGGGGGAGGGTGATGTCAGGGATGGACGAAAACCACACAAAGGGGGGCTTCGCCCGAGCAGGATCTCCATCAACTGTATTGCGCATGGAGACATGCCGGCATTGTGTAAGGGCAGGGCTTTGTGCCGTGGCGGGAAAGCGGTAACATGTGGTGAACCGCAACCATCCTCTCCTGCACTGAGCAGGCCAACCCGGTCTGACTCGGGGGTTGCTCGCCAGGGGATATTGACGCCATGAAATGGTCCTGGAAAATCGCCCGGCTTGCCGGCATCGATATCTACCTTCATGCCACCTTCCTGATCCTCGTTGCCTGGATCGCGCTGGAGTACTGGTTGCTCAGCCGAGACATGGCCGTGGTGATTGCTTCGCTGATATTCATCATTGCCCTGTTTGCCTGCGTCGTCCTGCATGAGCTTGGCCATGCGCTGGTCGCCCGGCGTTATGGCATCCAGACCCGCAAGATCACCCTCCTGCCCATAGGCGGTGTCGCCAGCATGGAACGCATGCCGCGGGAGCCGTGGCACGAGGTGGCGGTTGCCCTCGCGGGTCCCGCAGTCAATCTCGTCATCGCACTGTCCCTGTGGCTGTGGCTTTCGGCTACCCACGCCATGCAGCCACTGGAAGAGATGGAGATGGGCAGCATGGCCCTGCTTCAGCAGTTGATGATTCTCAACCTCGTGCTTGCCATCTTCAATTTGTTACCGGCCTTTCCCATGGATGGCGGACGTGTGTTGCGCGCCTTCCTCAGCATGCGCATGGGACACATGCGCGCCACCCAGACAGCGGCCAAGGTCGGGCAGGGTCTGGCGCTATGGCTGGGGCTGTTTGGCCTGCTCTACAATCCCATCCTGATCTTTATCGCCCTGTTTGTCTGGATCGGTGCTGCCGCCGAGGCGGGTGTGGAGGAAGTCAGGTCAAGTCTTGGCAGCGTCACGGTGGGCCAGGCAATGTTGCGTGACTACCAGGTCCTGTCTCCACAGGACCCCCTCGGCAGGGCCGTTGAGCTGACCATGGCTGGAACCCAGAAGGACTTTCCCGTGGTGGAAGCTGGTGAGGTGGTGGGCGTGCTTAGCCAGAAGGACATGCTGCGCGGACTCAGTGAGCAGGGGGAGGACGCGCCCACCGGCGAGTGGATGCAGCGCCAGGTGTTACGCGCGGACTTCAGTGAGCCGTTGGAAAAGGTGCTGACGAGAATGCAGGAGGGGCAAGCGTCCCTGCTGGTGGTCACACGGGACGGTCACTCGGTGGGCATCATCGATCTCGACAATATCGTCGAGTTCATTCGTATCCAGACCGCACTGCGGGAACACCACACGCCTGTATAGTGGATCATGCCCATCTCCCGGAACGAGAATGACCGCGCAGCGAGGCGGTGGTTCCGGTATACAGACTCAGGGGTGCTGGTAGTCGTGTTCCCGCGCCAGTTTGAGGATCAGCCCCTGAAGCTGGTGGGAGATATCGGCATAGCCACCGGTGAGCAGGCGCTGGGCCTCATTGGCCTTGCCCTTCTGGGTCAGGCGCACGATGTCCGCGGCCGACTCGTGGAAGGTGGCGTGCATGCGGCGTACCTTCTCGAACAACTCGGAGTGGGAGAGGGTGTCCTGGTTGCCGTAGATCCACTTCCCCAGGAGGCACTGGTTGTCGAGGCAGATGACCTCGGGATCGAGCTGTTCATCGGAGGTTCCGGCAACATAACTCTTGAGGCGCTGTTTCCACATGATGTGGGCATTGAGGGCGTCGAGAAAATTCATCTGGCTTCCTCCACGGTTTCTCGTCCGAGCCATGTCGTAACGGGGTTGAGACGGCGTCACCGGTTTCATCGGCCGCTATAAAGGCAAGCTTTAGCCTGTTTTCTGCCTGTTAAAGCATGTTTGCCTGTCTGCCGGGCGTATCGAATTCGGCATATGGCTGTAACAGTCTGCACGTTCTGTAGATGAGTGGCAACCAGCATGGTCGGCTCGCGTCAGGCATCGCGGCAGGGTTCGTCGGGCAATTCCAGTTCGATGGTGGTATGCGCCAGGGCGAAGTCGGCCAGTCGCGCCCGGATCGCTTCCTTCAGGCGCCTTTGTTCCTCGGCACTGATCATCGTGTCGATCTCCAGGTGGGCGGTCAGCACGTTGCGTTCGCCGTCCAGTGACCACAGGTGCAGGTAGTGTACTGCTGAAACATGTTCCAGCGTGGACAGCCGCTCGCGAATATCTTCCAGCAGGGACCTGTCGGGTACCGACTGGAGAAAGAGGCGCACGGTCTGCACGGAGTTGCGCAGGACGTTGAGCAGGATGAACAGCGTAAAGCCGATGGAGAGGATGGGGTCGAGGATGGGCCAGTCGAAGAACAGCAGCACCAGGCTGACGATGAGGACGCTCACCCAGCCCAGTACGTCCTCCAGCAGGTGCCAGTTGAGCACGCGCTCGTTGAGCGTCCTGCCCTTGCTCAGCCGCCAGGCCGCATAGCCGTTGACTGTCACGCCGAGGATCGCCAGCCAGAACATGCCCTGGGCATGAGGCATTTCCGGGTTGACGAGGCGGGGCAGGGCTTCCGAGAGCACCCACACGGAACCGGTAATGAGCACCACACTGTTGATCAGCGCGCCGAGGAGGGAAAAACGGTAATAGCCGTAGGTAAAGGCCTCGTCAGGGTCGCGGGCGCCGAGGCGGCTCAGCAGCCAGGACAGGCCAATGCTCAGAGTGTCGCCCATGTCATGGACGGCATCGGCCATGATGGCGGTACTGTTGGTGAGCAGGCCGCCGATGAACTCGATGATGGTGAAGGCGAAGTTGAGTGCAAAGGCGACGCCGATCCGCGTGGAACTGGTGTCCTGCTGTGCGTGCTGGTGCAAGTGCGGTGTCACGTGGACGACAAACCTCGTTTCCCCTGGGAACAAGTCCGGTGGCTGTGTGGGTCGCCTCTGGGCGGCAGGCCTGAGCGCTAAATTACCATTAATATTCCATGGGTTAAACCATTCCCAGGGGTGAGCTGCCTCCACAAGGGCTTGCCTGCCGACTTCCGGTGTCGTTCCGGCTAGCCGGCAGGCGGTCGGGGGTAAAGTTTTTTGCCGGCCAACCGTTAACACCCATGTGCACAAAATGGAATTTCACCTGCCGTGAAAAAAAGCCAGGTTATCAGTGGATTGCGCGCTCGCCTGTTGCCCCTCCTGTGCCTCGCGGCAGGCTGGGGTATCGCCCTGCTCGCGGTCTTTCCCGGAGACCGCCTGCTCATGGCGGGACTGCTCACGCTCGCCGTCCTGCTGTGGTGGCGCGAGGGGCGTCGGCGTGGAGACGGCGGGGATATGGTGCCGGAGGATGCTGTCGTATCACATGACGACGCAGCTGATGATCTCGGCGGCACCCTGCAACAGGAGTTGATGGTACTCAACGGCCACATCGAGAACGAGGCCAGTGAGATCCTCGAGCCACTTGGCCAGATCCGCTCGGTACTGAGCGATGCCATTGCCGGCCTGTCACAGGGTTTCAACGGCCTGCACGGCGAGGTGGAGGCCCAGCGCGGATTGCTGGTCTCCATGTTGAACTCCTGCACAGCTCGCAGCGATGCAAGTGGACAAGCACCGGGTATCAACGAGTTCATTGCCGAGACCCAGGAAGTGCTCAATTTCTTCGTCGAGACCGTGGTGTCCACCAGTACCGAGAGCATGCGCCTGGTCTACAAGCTCAATGAAATGTGGAAGGAGACCCGCTCCATCGTCGATATCCTCGATGACATAAAGGAAATTTCCAACCAGACCAATCTGCTGGCGCTCAACGCCGCCATCGAGGCGGCGCGCGCGGGGGAACACGGGCGTGGCTTCGCCGTGGTCGCCGACGAAGTACGCAACCTGTCCAGCAAGTCGAACCAGTTTTCCGACCGGATCCACGAGGTGATCCTGTCCACCATGAAGGGGCTGGACGAGGCCCGCGAGATCGTCAACGAGGTGGCCTCGCGCGATACCAAGATTGTCATGCGTTCGCGCAGACGTGTCGAGGAAATGATGGAGACCATCCAGTCCATTCAGCGGGACAATGCCAGCAAGCTGGGCGATGCCGAGGATATCGCGGCACGCATCAATGCAGAAGTGGCGCGTTCCATACAGAGCCTCCAGTTCGAGGACATCCTCACCCAGCTCAACCAGCACGTGGAGAATAAGGCCATGGCCCTGATGGCAGTCTCCGAACTCATGAAGCGCATGCTGGCAGCCGGCGAGATCACCGAGGAGCTGCGGCGGGAGCTGGCCGCCGTGGAGGAGCGCATCGCCGAGTCTCGCCACAAGGCCGTGACACAGGACAACCTTGAGGTCGGCGAGATCGATCTGTTCTAGACCATGTATTTCGGGCCGGACCCGGCCCCACCTTATGGACAAACCAGTTCGAGGTAGAAAATGGCAGTTACCACGAAAGTCAACGAAAGTGCCAACGAAGTTGTCGTGCACATCAGCGGACGCTTCGATTTCGACTCCCACGAGGAGTTCGGCGAAGTGCTGGAAATCGCCCGTGGCATGCCCGGTGCGCAGTACACCATCGACATGGGCGAGGTGGTGGATATCGACAGCTCCGCGCTGGGCATGCTGCTCCTCTTGCGCGATGCCACGGGCGGCGACAGTTCCCGGGCGCGTATCTCGCGCTGCAGCGCCGAGGTGCGTCAGGAGCTGGAACTGGCCAATTTTCAGAAACTGTTCCAGTTCTCCTGAGCCGGGCGAGAGCGACCGGCATGGACGCGCAAGTGAAACTGAAAGAAGCCTCCCGTTCCCTGCGGGTGCTGGTGGTGGAAGACGATGCGCCCAGCGCGCGGGCCCTGTGTGACATCCTTACCCATTTCGGCCACGAGTTTACCCTCGCCCGCGATGGCGTGGAGGCCGTCGAGCTTTTTGCGTCCTGGGCGCCGGAACTGGTACTCATGGACATCATGATGCCGCGCATGGACGGCTACGAGGCCACGCGGCGCATCAAGGCAGCCTGTGGCGAGAGATTCGTTCCGGTCATCTTCGTCACCGCGCTCAATGACAATACCTCCCTGTGCAAGGCCATCGAGGCGGGCGGCGACGATTACCTCACCAAGCCCTATCAACTCGAAGAGATCGGCGCCAAGCTCGCCGCCATGCAGCGTATCATGGCCTTGCACGAGGAACTCCTGCGCCACAAGCTCCAGGCGGAACGGCACCAGATCCAGCAGCAGAAGGAACTGCATGTCGCAGAACATTTGTTCAAAACCATTCTTGAGCGCGGCGAGGACAGGCTGGCCGGGGTCGACCACTGGGTCTCGTCGGCGGCGGTATTCTGCGGTGACATCATTCTCGTATCCGAGACGCCGCAGGGCAGCATCCAGATGCTGGTGGGCGATTTTGCCGGGCACGGTATCACCGCGGCCATCGGCGCCATGCCGGCGGCGGAGACCTTCTACGGCATGTCGGCCAAGGGCTTTGCCCTGGAGCGCATCCTCGAGGAGCTGAACCAGAAGCTCTACCGGGTCTTGCCGGCGGACATCTTCTGTGCCGCCGTGGCACTGGAGATCGATCCCGAGCGCAAGGCGCTGCGGATCTGGAATGGCGCCATGCCCATGGTCTACGTACTCGACCACGACACGGATGAAATGACGGGTCTTCCTTCCCGGCATCTTGCTCTAGGCGTGTTGCCCGACGAGCGCTTCTCCACCGACACCGAGGTGGTGCCGCTCACCGGCAAGGAGTCGATCTATGTCTTTTCCGACGGCATGGTACGCGCCGAGTCGCTGGATGGCGAAAAACTCGGTGCCGAGCGCCTGGAGCGCTTCCTGGTGGAATACGCCGGCGGGGCGGTGGGCATCGATGCCCTCAAGGCCCTGGTCGAGGGACATATCGGCGACAACCAGCAACTGGACGATATCTCCATCCTCACCGTGGATACTTCGCGGCTGGAGCGGCGCGGCCGGGAGGGGCAAACTGAATCGGCTGAACTCGCCGAGCCCACCAATTGGCGTTTCAGCATTGAGCTGGAGGCCGACAGCCTGCGCCGCGTCAACCCCGTGCCCCTGGTGATGAATCTGATCCAGGAGGTCCAGGGGCTGGCGCCGTTCCGTCAGCACATCTTTTCCATCCTGAGCGAACTCTTCGCCAATGCCCTCGACCATGGCCTGCTGGAGCTGGACTCGGCCATCAAGGCCGACGGCGAGGGTTTCATGCGTTTCTACGAACTCAAGAAGGCGCGCCTCGCGGCGCTGCGGGAGGGACGCCTTGGCCTGACCCTCAGTCACCGCGCCGAGGACGGCGCGGGGGTGCTCGAGGTGCGCGTGGAAGACAGCGGTGCCGGTTTCGACGTCAATGGTCTGCTGCCGCGCCTCGAGGACAACGACGGCTACAGCGGTCGCGGTCTGTCCCTGGTGCGGGCCCGCTGCGAGACGCTGGAGTTCAACGAGCGCGGCAACGTGGTCACCGCCCGCTATCGCTGGCAGCCGGGGAGGAAGCATGGCGAGGAAGCCGCCGGCGCGGAAGCGGCGGGGGAGCCTGGCGCCCCGGAGACGATTTGAACGTCCGACCTACCGCTTAGGAGGCGGTTGCTCTATCCAGCTGAGCTACCGGGGCAGACCGCCAGTTTAACATCGGCATGCGGGTCGCTCCACCATCACGCTGTGCTGCGGGTCATGGAGACCCTCAGGCGCTGGCGAGGAGATCGCCGCCGCCGCCCGTATGCCGGGCGTCCCCGCTGCGGTCGTAGGTGGCGCGCTCGGCGCCGTTCTGTCCGTGCAGGGTGGCAATCAGCGTCGCCACGTCGTGGCGCTTGCGTACCACCACCATGCCGTTGCGCCGGTTGTGGCGCTGACAGGTCTGGAACAGCCGGGCGATGTCCGCCCACAGGGACAGGCGGCGCCAGGTGGTGGCGTCTCCCGTGGCCTTAAGTTCCCTCTCCAGGGCCTCCAGTTCCCGGCACAGGGTGAGTTTCTCCGGCGTGATAGTCGCCAGCGCGTCCAGATCATTCCGACCCAGAGAATCGGCCTCGCGTTGCAGGAGGGCCTCCAGCGCCACCAGGGTGGCGTGGATCCGGCGCAGGAGGGGAGGGGATTCGGCCGTTTGCATGTCTCGTGCCTCTCGTATCGGTGGCCTGCCGATACGAGTCGGCAGGGGTTTCAGCGTTTGCGCCCGTCCATGGCGTCTTCCAGTTCAATGATCTTGTCGGCGACGCGCTCCGGCTCCACCCGGTATTCGCCGTTGCGGATGGAAGTCTCCACGGCCTGTACCCGCGCCGTGTCCACCACTGGCTGCGATGCGAGGCTCCGTTCGATCTCGCGCAGTCGCGCCGCGGTGTCGGTGAGGGTCACGGCGTCGGTCGCGGCGGGTGTCGCCGCGGGTCCCGCGTCGTTGCCGCCGGCCCTGTCGCTCTTGCGGAGCTGGCGGGTGGTGCCCTGCTGGGTGCGTTGTGAATTCAGGCCATTGATTTCGATAGGCATGGACGTCTCCTGATACGGCGTGCATCAGGGTTATCGGCGCCGGGCCGCGAAGCTTTAGGGCAAACGCCGGAGACATGACGCCTGGATCAAGCACTTAGCTTACCTGACCTGTGAACCATGACTAGATCCCGACGGTGACCAGCCCGGCGGCGGCCACCGCCGCCTGGATCACCCGCCCGCTGCTGGCATTGCGCACGCGGATGCGTTGTCCGCGCCTGCCGTCCATGAGGGCCGTGCCATGCACGCGTATGGCGATGGCGCCGCGCCGTGCCTCGATGACCACCGGATCGCCGCGCCGGATCACGCGCGGGGGCTGCACTACCTGGGGGCGCAGGGTTTCTCCGGCCGGCAGGCGGCGGCGGGTCACCATGCCCACGTAGTGGGCGGGATCCATGGGCACTGCGGCGAGGCCGCTGACCTCGCGTGTCTCCACTTGCAGATCGTCCAGTGTCAGGCGATGCTCCCGTTCCAGTGCATGGCGGGTCACCACCACCGCAAGGCGGCGCGTGATGCGCACCGGCAGGTAGATTTTCCAGGCGCGGGTGCCGGTACAGCGCAGTCCCACGGTGGCGTTGCCGGCTGGTCGCCGCCCGCCCGGCCAGAAGGCCTCGATGCGGCCGTCACAGCGATGCAGGCGCAGGCGGGGATCGAGGTGATCGAAGTGCACGCGGGTACCGTTGGCGCCCTGCGCGTCGCCGGTGGCCGCCAGCACAAAGCGGGTAGCCACCTGCCTGATGTTGTCCAGCGGCTCCCAGGCCGTCCGCGCCGGGGCGGTGAGCGGCAGCAGGCAAAGCATTGCCGCCCCCAGCAGAGCCCTGGCGTGCCCGTGCCGGCATGGCGTCAGGGATGTATTTCGCTTGAGAGTCATGGGCTTATCTCGTGTTGTCCTGTCGTGTACGGATGTCCGGGGCGGACCGGGCGTGCCCCGGCGGCCGTTGTGGACGAGACAGTGCAAACGCCGTGCCGGAACGCCGGGGCGGGGGAAAAGTTTAAGTCGTTCTCGGGCGGGGCCGATAAACCAGCAGGATTGCCAGTCGACAGGCTATGGGCAATCAAGGCCCTGTAAATACAGGGGTATTTTGCATGTATCGGCATGGGTCCGTGGCGGCCGTGCCTGTCGCGTGATTGCGACATTTGCGTGAGGAGTGCGTCCAATGTCCAGTGTCCTCGATGGTGTCGATCAGCGTACCCAGCTGGTGGGCCAGAACCGCCTCGAGTTGTTGCTCTTCAGGCTCAGCGGTCGGCAGCGTTACGGCATCAATGTCTTCAAGGTACAGGAAGTCATCCACTGTCCGCCCCTGACGGCCCTGCCGCACGCGGATCCCGTCGTGCGCGGTATCGCCAACATGCGCGGGCGCACCATCCCGGTGATGGATCTCGCCATGGCCATCGGCAAGCGGCCGCTGGCATCAACCGAGAACGCCTTCGTCATCATTACCGAATACAATCGCTCGATTCAGGGCTTCCTGGTGGACAGCGTCGAGCGTATCGTCAACATGAACTGGGAAGAAATCATGCCGCCGCCAAAGGGCGTGGGGAAGGGAAACTTTCTGACCGCCGTCACGCGTGTCGACGATGAGCTGGTGGAAATCATCGACGTCGAAAAGGTGCTCTCGGATATCGTTGGCACGCAGGTGGATGTCTCCGAGGATCTGCGCGAGGAGGTCGACGAGGAGAGTCCCGTTCGTATCCTCATCGTGGATGATTCAAGCGTCGCCCGCAACCAGGTCAAGCGTACTTGCGAACAGCTGGGCATGACCACGCTGCTGGCCGGCAATGGCCGCGAGGGGCTGGACATGCTGCTGGAAATGGTGCGCGACGGGGGAGACATTCGTGATCATCTGGATCTGGTGATCTCCGACGTGGAGATGCCGGAGATGGACGGTTATACCCTGACCACCGAGATCCGGAAGAATGATCACCTGAAGGAAATCCCGGTGATGCTGCATACCTCCCTCAGTGGGGTGTTCAACCAGGACATGGTCAGGAAGGTGGGGGCCGACAAGTTCGTACCCAAGTTCAATGCCGACGAGCTGGCGCGCATGGTTCGGGAAACCCTCGATGAACATCCCCGCCAGTAGCGCCGCGGTGCGCTTCGGTCATGCATGTACCGCCAGAACGAGGATAAGGAAAGGATCTTGCCATGGATAGCAGCCTGAACCCGAGGCCAGCGGACAGCGGCGCACTCAGCGACGCCGATTATCAGGCCCTGTGCGCGTTTCTCGAGAGCGCCAGCGGTATCGTGCTGGGCGACAACAAGCACTATCTCGTTGTCAGCCGTCTGGGACGGCTGGCGAAGGAGCACGACTTTGCCTCGGTGGGCGAACTGGTCCGCAGTCTCGACAAGGGTGCCGGCATGCGACTCAGGCAGGACGTGGTGGATGCCATGACCACCAACGAGACCATGTGGTTTCGTGATACCTATCCCTTCGAACTGCTGAGCGGGAAGCTGCTGCCGGAATTCGCCAAACGCGGGGCGCCGCGCCTGCGCATCTGGTCGGCGGCCTGCTCCTCGGGTCAGGAAAGCTACTCCATTTCCATGACCATCAGCGAATTCAACCAGCAGAACCCCGGCCTGTTGCGCAGCAGCGTGGAGATCGTCGGCACCGATATTTCGCCCAGCATGCTCGAGATCGCGCGCTCGGCCTGCTACGACGACCTCATCATCGGCCGCGGGCTCAGCGAGGAACGCCGGCAGCGTTTCTTCCGCCAGGCACCCTGTGGCTGGCAGCTTAGCGACGAGGTGCGCGCGCGCGCGCGCTTCAGCGAACTCAACCTTATGGCCAGCTATGCCCTGCTAGGACGCTTCGACATCATCTTCTGCCGCAACGTGCTGATCTATTTTTCCGCCGAATCCAAGCGCGACATCCTCGAGCGCATGGCCCAGGCCCTCAATCCCGGTGGCTACCTGTTCCTCGGTGGTTCGGAGTCTCCCACCGGCTATACCGAAGTCTTCGAGCCGGTCAACCTCGGCCGCGGCGTGGTCTACCGGCCGCGCCGTTAGG
>Ga0256830_1001578_pt1 | contig 15958 bp, 12 predicted proteins | sample 128326metaG_FD_190537 | JGI IMG/M metagenome (GOLD analysis project Ga0256830, IMG submission 190537) | Hydrothermal vent microbial communities from Lau Basin, Pacific Ocean - 128-326 | ecosystem: Environmental > Aquatic > Marine > Hydrothermal vents | place: Pacific Ocean: Lau Basin | collected... | reverse complement strand
CATCGCCAGGCCAACGACGATGGAATTGCGCTGGTCGAAGGCGATACCCATCTCGTTGGTCAACCACAGCCGCATGTCGCCACCGAAAAACAGCAGCTCCAGCGCCGGGCTCACCACGATGGACAGGTAGATGAGCAGGACAATGACCGGGATCAACAGCGCACCTTCCCAGCCGTCGGGCACGCGGTGGCGCAGGCGTTCCGGCAGGCGGTGCCAGACCCAGGCCGCGAGCACGATGCCAAAGGGCATGACGATGAGCAGGGCGAAGATCCCCGGCAGGTATTTTTCCACGAAGGGCGCAAGCCACAGGCCGGCGAGAAAACCGAGGATGACGGTGGGCAGGGCCTCCATGATCTCGATACTGGGCTTGACCACGCGGCGCATGCGCGGCGCCATGAACTGCGAGGTGAACATGGCCCCCATGATGGACAGGGGAATGGCGATGAGCATGGCGTAGAAGGCGGCCTTGAGGGTACCGAAGGAAATCGGCACCAGGCTGAGCTTGGGTTCGAAGTCGCTGGTGGCCGCGGAGGACTGCCACTGGTAGCTGGGTTCGGGATAGCTTTCGTACCACACCTTGCCCCACAGCGCCGACCAGGAGATCTCCGGGTGCTCGTTCTCCACGCCAAGGAAACGCATTTGCCCGTTCTCGTCTTCCACCAGCAGGGCATTGGCGCGAGGGCCGAAGGCCATGTGACGGATGGCCCCGGTGAGGACCGCTTCCTGCAGGAGGGTGCGGTGGGCGGTGCTGTGATAGATCCCCAGGTTGCCTTCCACGTCGGTGGCGGCAAACCCCTTGCGGTGATGCTCCGGCCGGATGGCGGCAATCGCCGCGGGCAGGGGATCGAATTCGCGGATGCGGGTCATCACCGGCGGCCCGCCGTCGCGGGGCACCGCCGACCACTGCACCAGGCGGCCGTCGCCGTGGCCCACCAGCAGGGAGATCCCGCCCATGAGGGACTCGAAGGCGGTCACGCCGGCCTCGTCCCGGCCCACCAGCGGCAGCTGTTGCAGCAGGGAGGCCGATTCCGGATCGTTGATGTCGTAGTAGAAGAGGACGTTGTCCTCGGTGACGGCGTAGAGCTCCTGCTGGTCCTGATCGATGCGCAGGAAACGGGGGGGACGCGGCGGGCCGTCGAGAAACTCCTCGCTGCGCGTGAAGCTCATTTCCTCGCCGAGGAAGGATTCCTCCTTCATATAGCTCACCAGGATCAGGCGCTGATCCTGGAGGGGCGCGCTCAGCGACAGGCGCTCCTCGCCGGACTGCACCGCCAGCACCGTCACCGGCTTGCCGAAGGGATCCACGTCCACCGGCGCCTCGCCCAGCGGATACTCCACCACCGGCGTGATCACCCGCCCCCCTTCCGGCGGATAACTCACCTCGTACCTGTGGTGCACCACCAGGGCGGTACCGTCCGACAGGCCGAAGGCGAGAATGGCGCGATCGGCCTGGCCGTGGGCGAAACCGGTGATGCGCTGTTCCGGTCCCAGTGGCAGGCGGTGGGTCGTGAGCACCCTGCCCTCACGGGTGGAAAAGAACACCAGTTCGCCACGGTCGGTGACGCGCAGGCCCACCTCGGCCTGTTCCTCCATGGCCAGGCGCAGGGTATGGCCCCGAGCTGCGTCAGATGCCGCGGCGGGCGTCGCGTACTCGGCCGCCGGATGCAGGGCCGCGCCGCGGAAAATGGGGAAGACCACCCACAGCAGGTAGAAGAAGATCAGCGTGATGATGATGATGACGCTGATGCCGCCGAAGCCCACCGCATGGCGCACGAAGCCGTCCTTCCACAGGCGCCAGCGCAGGTGCCGGCGCGAGGCGGCGCTGTCGGCAAGCTGGGAAGGAACCGTGTGGTCGGGCTGGCTCATTGGCGGGATCTTACGAAGGCGATATGACGGTTTTGTTACAAATCCCGGTGCCAGGCCAGGTTAATTTCCCCGCCGGGTCGGCCGACCGGCGGAGGAGACCCGCAGCCCATAAAAAACCCCGCCACGAGGACGGGGTCTTCGCTCATGCCGGCGGGCGCGGCCTCACTTGAGCGCGGCCAGGTTCTTCTTCACCACCGAGGCGGGCAGCGGGATATAGCCGTCCTTGATCACCACGGCCTGACCCTGTTGGGAGTTCACCATGCGCATGAATTCGCGCACCAGCGGGTCCAGCGGGCGATTGGGCTGCCGGTTGATGTACACGTACAGGAAGCGCGCCAGCGGATAGCTCCCCGCGACGGCATTCCCCGGCGTGGCCTCGACGAAGGGCTTGCCCGGCTTGCGTGCCAGCGGCACGGCGCGCACGCCGGTGGTGCGGTAGCCGATACCGGAATAGCCGATGGCGTTCAGCGAGGCGGATACCGACTGGACCACCGAGGCCGAACCCGGCTGCTCGTTGACGGTGGGCTTGAAGTCGCCCTTGCACAGGGCCTTCTTCTTGAAGTAGCCGTAGGTACCGGAGACCGAGTTGCGGCCGAAGAGCTGGATGTCGCGATTGGCCCAGGCGCCGGTGAGACCCAGACCGCCCCAGGTACGGATGTCCCGGGGATGGCCGCACTTGCGCGTGGAGGAAAAGATGGCATCCAGCTGCGGGATGGTCAGTCCCTTGATGGGATTGTCCTTGTGCACGTACACCGCAAGGGCATCGACGGCGACCGGGATCGCCACCGGCTTGTAACCGTGGCGGCGCTCGAAAGCCTGTAGCTCCCTGGCCTTCATCTTGCGGCTCATGGGCCCGAGGTTTGCGGTACCCTCGGTGAGCGCGGGCGGCGCAGTGGAGGAACCGGCCGCCTGGATCTGGATGTTGACGTTGGGGTAGAGGCGCTTGAACTCCTCGGCCCACAGGGTCATGAGGTTGGCCAGGGTATCGGAGCCCACGCTGCTGATGTTGCCGGCCACGCCGGGGGCGCGGGTGTACTCCGGAATGGCTGCGTCGATCTTCGGCGCCGCCAGCGCCGGTACCGCCATCAGCGTGTAAACTGCCACGGCGGCAAACCTGACTGCTCTGAACTTGAACATGAATGTCTCCCTTGAAGAATGGGTGTTCACTGTTGACACGATGGCAAGTATCCACCGGCCGTTTGACGATTAGATGACACGAACATGACGAGCGTGTGACAGGCTCAGGAGGTGGCGGCGGGCGGCAGGCTGTCCGTCTGCTCGGCGTGGGCCACGCGGCCGGCGGGGAAACGGCAGATAAAGGTGGAACCACGGTTGACCTGGCTGCGAATGTCGAGTTGCCCATCGTGGCGGCCGAGGATGTGCTTGACGATGGCCAGGCCCAGCCCGGAGCCGCCGGACTCCCGCGAGCGGGCCACGTCCACGCGGTAGAAGCGCTCGGTGAGACGCGCCAGGTGCTGGGGCGCGATGCCGATGCCGTTGTCCTGGACCTCGAAACAGGCACCGCCGTCCTCGTCGGCATGCCAGCGCACCTGGATCTCGCCCCCCGCCGGGGTGTAGTTGATGGCATTGACCAGCAGGTTCATGAAGGCGCTGTCCAGTTCCTTGCTGTTGCCGCGCAGCAGCAGATCCTCGTCGATGTCCCAGCGGATGCGATGTTGCTTCTCCTGGTTGAGCAGTTCCGCCTCCTCGCGCAGCGCGGCCAGCAGGCGGGGCACCGGCACGAGTTCGTTGCTGACCTTGGACTCCTGGTTCTCCAGGCGCGAGAGCATCATCAGATCCTCCACCAGCCCCTGCATGCGCTTCGCCTGTTGCAGCATCAGCTCCAGCGAACGCTGGCGTTCGGCCTCGCTCACCTGGTCATGGGCGAGGTTCTCGAGGAAACCCCGCATCACCGTCAGGGGCGTGCGCAACTCGTGGGAGATATTGGCGACGAAGTCGCGGCGCATGTCCTCCACGCGCCGGAACAGGGTGACGTCGCGGATCAGCACCAGCTCCTGCTTGTTGCCGTAGGGCACCCGCCGCGCGGTGAGGATCACGCCCTCCTTGCGCGGCGACTCGAACTCCACGCGCCCCTCCGGCTCCGCCTCGCCGAAATAGCGCACGAAGTCGGGATTGCGGATGAGGTTGGTGAGCCGCTGGCCGACGTCGGCGGGATAGCGCAGGCCGAGCAGTTTCTCCGCCGACTCGTTCCACCACTCGATGTTGCCGGTGCGATCCAGCACCACCACGCCGTCGGGCAGGGCGGCGGTGGACTCGCGAAAACGGTTGAGCAGCTTGACGATGCGCTTGTTGCGCGCGCGGGAGCGTTGTTGCAGGCGATAGATGCCGTTGAAGACCTCGCCCCACAGGCCGCCGGCCAGCGGCGGCACGTATTTCTTGCCCTTCTGCAGCCAGCGTTGCAGGCGCAGGAGATTGCGGAAATACCACAGGAACAGGCCGGCGAAGAAGATCGCCAGCACGAGGCTGAGGTGGCCGAACAGGAATCCCATGGCGACAGCCAGCCCGGCCATCGCCACGATGCGGCGAATCTCTTCCCAGCCCTGTTTTGGCAAAGTCTGTTAAACCTGTGTGGAAAACCGGTAGCCCGCGCCCCGCACGGTCTGGATCAGGCGGTGGTGGCCCCCTGCCTCCAGCGCCTTGCGCAGGCGGCGGATGTGGACGTCCACTGTCCGTTCCTCAATGTAAACGTTATCGCCCCAGACCTGATCAAGCAACTGGTTGCGGCTAAAAACCCGCTCGGGATGGCGCATGAAGAAGTGCAGCAGGCGGTACTCGGTGGGCCCCAGCTGCAGTTCCGCGCCGTTGGCCGTCACCCGGTGGCTGGCGGGGTCGAGGCTGAGGCCCCGGGCCTCCAGCGGCCGCGCGGCGGTATCGCCCATGCTGCGACGCAGCAGGGCGCGGATGCGGGCCAGCAGTTCCCGGGGCGAGAAGGGCTTGGTGATATAGTCGTCGGCGCCCTCCTCCAGCCCCTGGATGCGGTTTTCCTCCTCGCCGCGGGCGGTGAGCATGATGATGGGCAGCTGCCGGGTCCGTTCCCCGCGCCGCAGGCGCCGCGCCAGCTCCACGCCGCTCAGCCCCGGCAGCATCCAGTCCAGCAGGACGAGATCGGGCCGCTGTTCGCGGATCAGGCGCTCGCCCTCGCTGGCGTCACCGGCCTCGATGACCTCGAAATCCTCGCGCGTGAGGGTAAAGCGGAGCATCTCGCGGATGGCCGCCTCGTCTTCCACCAGAAGTATCTTTGCCTTCATGCCCTTCGCATCATGGTTTGCCGGCGGCCTGCGCGGAGCACCCGCCCCGCCGTCCCCGGACGCCTGTGGTGCCGGCATTACACCCGAAGAATATGACCGGCGCGTGACAGCCGCGCTGCCCGCGCGTGTTGACTGCAACACATTTTTGGTGCCTAATCAAACAGTTAATGAATGGGAACTGTGACCGGGCCCCCAGCCGGCCCGTGGGAACCCGCCCTATAATAAATGGTGTCGAGACACTGTATCAGCAAACCATCATCATCACCCCGACAAAAGCCCAGGTGGACCCCGTGAAGAAGATCCCCGTACTCGTCCTCGTCGTCCTCGTCGCCCTTGCTCCCCCCCTCGTCCCACAGGCGCGGGCGGCGGAATACATGTATGTCAGCGACCAGCTGCGGATCACCCTGCGCACCGGGCAGGGCAACGAACACCGCATCCTCAAGACCCTCGCCAGCGGCGAAAAGGTGGAGATCCTCGAGACCACCGACACCGGCTACGCCCGCGTGCGCGCCGCCGACGGCACCGAGGGCTGGGTGCGCACCCAGTATCTCATCGAGGAACCCATCGCCCGCGACCAGCTGGCCGCCGCCCAGGCGCGGCTGGCGAAGGTGGAGGAAAACCTGCAGAAACTGCGCGCCCGGCTGGCGGGTCTGAAGAAGGAAAAGCGTGAACTGCTCGCCACCCGGGACCGGCTCCAGGGCGAACTCGCCGCCCTGAAGAAGGAACTGGCCCATCTCAAGGAGGTCTCCGGCCGGCCCATCGAACTCGACAACGAGAACCGCCTGCTGCGCGAGCGGAACGTGGCGCTGGAGCAGGACCTGGCGCTGAAGATCCAGGAAAACCAGATCCTCAAGGACAAGTCCGACCGGGAGTGGTTCGTCATCGGCGCCGCGGTGCTCGTCGTGGGCATCATCCTCGGGCTGGTACTGCCGCGCCTGCGCACGCGCCGCCGCTCCAGCTGGTAGTATCCCTGCCCGCCGCGCGCGGCGGGCCTGCCTTTCCCCTGACCTCGGCGCACCGCGAGGCGGTGCCGGAGACCATGAGCGAACGCCAACTGCCAAGCCTGCGCACCCTGCTCGAGGAACTCATCGCCACGCCGTCGGTGAGCAGCGTCAACCCCGACTTCGACCAGGGCAACCTGGCGGTCATCGAGCTGCTGGCCGGCTGGCTGGAGGATGCGGGCTTCGCCGTGGAGATCCTGCCCCTGCCCGCGCCGCCCGGCCGGCCCGACGCGCCGCCCAAGGCCAATCTCATCGCCACCCTGGGGCGCGGCCCCGGCGGCCTGGTGCTGGCCGGCCACACCGATACCGTGCCCTGCGATCCCGGGCGCTGGCGCTCCGATCCCTTCCGCCTCGAGGAGCGCGAGGGGCGCCTGCACGGCCTCGGCACGGCGGACATGAAGAGCTTCCTCGCGCTGGCCATGGAGGCCGCGCGGCCCCTGCGCGGGGCGGATCTCCGCCACCCGCTCATCATCCTCGCCACCGCCGACGAGGAGAGTTCCATGGACGGCGCGCGGGCGCTGGTGAAACTGGGCCGCCCCGCCGCCCGCTACGCCATCATCGGCGAACCCACCAGCCTGCGTCCCGTCCATGCCCACAAGGGCATGATGATGGAAGCCATCCGTATCCGCGGCCGGGCCGGCCACTCCAGCGATCCGCGCCTCGGCGCCAATGCCCTGGAGGCCATGCACCTGGCGCTGGGGGAACTGCTCGCCTGGCGGGCCCATCTGCAGGCACGCTACCACCAGGCCGCCTTCACCCCGCCGGTACCCACCCTCAACCCCGGCCATATTCACGGCGGCGACAACCCCAACCGCATCTGCGGCCAGTGCGAACTGCATTTCGACCTGCGCCCCCTCCCGGGCATGCAGGCCGCCGATCTGCGCGAGGAACTGCGCCACCGCCTCGCACGGGCGCTGGCGGACTCCGGCTGCGAGGTGGAACTGGCGCCCCTGATGGACAGCACCCCGCCCCTGTTCACCGCGCCCGACTCGCCGCTGGTGGCCGCCGCCGCCAGCCTCAGCGGCCACGACGCCGAGGCCGCCGCCTACTGCACCGAGGCCCCCTTCCTCAGCCAGCTCGGCATGGATACCGTGGTGCTCGGCCCCGGCGACATCGCCCAGGCCCACCGCCCGGACGAGTACCTGGACACGGCGCGCATCGCGCCCACCCTCTCCTTCCTGACCCAGGTCATAGAACGCTTCTGCATCCGGGGTGTCTAATCGACTGTATGCAGAGGCGGAACACAGGGCGAAGAGTCGGGACGGGCTGGCGCGTGGCGGCGCTGCTCGCGCTGGGCGCATTGCTCGCCGGCTGCGCCACCAACATCCCCGAGCCCATTCGCCGCGTCCCCGCCAGCGATCCGGGGGTGGCGCAGATCCGCGAACGCCTGGCCCGCGATCCCGACTGTTGCCGGGACGTCACGGTGCGCTGGGGCGGCGTCATCCTCGAGACGCGCAACCTCGCCGACAGCACCGAGCTCATCATCCTTTCCCAGCCGCTGGGCGTCGCCGGCGAACCCATCCTCGGCGACCGCACCCAGGGACGCTTCATCGCCCGCTTCGCGCGTTTCGTGGAACCCAGCCTCTACCCGCGCGAGCAGCGCATCACCGTGCATGGCCGCATCCGTGGCGGCGAGAGGCGCAAGATCGGCGACTACGAATACCTCTACCCCGTGGTGGACGTGGACGCCCAGTACCTGTGGCCGCGCGTGAGCTACGCCGATGACTGGGACGATCCCTGGCTGTATCCCTATCCCTGGGCCTGGCCGTGGTACGTCTATCCCTGGTACGACCCCTACTGGGGCCACCATCACTGATCCGGAGCGGACCATGACACCTCGCCTTCTCCTGCCGCCATTCCCCGTGCCGGGCCGGCTTCTGCGCCTGCTGCTTGCGGCCCTGCTGCTGGCGCTCGCCGGCTGCGCCACCGCCCCCGAGTTCCAGCTCGAGGGCGTGGACCGGAGCCTGACACCCGCGCGCGCCGTGCAGGAAGATCTGCGCGGGGAACGCGTCTTCTGGGGCGGTACCCTCGCCGCGGTGCACAACCTGCAGGACGTCACCCATCTCGAAGTGGTGGGCTACCCGCTGGACGCCGACGGCTGGCCACGGCTCGAGGCCGAGCCGCTGGGGCGCTTCATCATCGAGCAGCGCGGTTTTCTCGAACCGGCCAAATACGCGCCGGGGCGCGCCGTCACCGTGGTGGGCACCCTCACCGCGCCCCTGCTGGGCAAGGTGGGCGAGCGCGACTACCGCTACCCGGTGGTCCTGCCCGAGCAGTTGCACCTGTGGCCGCTGGACTGGCAACAGCGCGCACGCCCCAACGTCCGTTTCAGTATCGGCGTGGGTATCGGCATTCATCGCTGAATGCGCGCGGCGGGCCGGCGGCGGCGCCAGGCCCCGGAGGCTGCGATGATTTTTGCGCGTGGGCCTGTCATACTTGGCGCCAGCATGACTGGTTGAACCGAGCGCCGTGAGCAGCAAACAGAGCCCCGGCCCGGCGCGGGACTTCGTCAGGTGGTTCCGCCGCGCCGCGCCCTACATCAACGCCTTTCGTGGACGCACCTTCGTCATCACCTTCGGTGGCGAGGTGCTGCTGGATGCCCAGTTCCCGGAGCTGGCCCACGATCTCGCCCTGCTCAACAGCCTCGGCGTCAAGCTGGTGCTGGTGCACGGCGCGCGCCCGCAGATCGAACAACGCCTCAAGCTGCGCGGCGCGGCCATCCACTATGCCAACGGCCTGCGCATCACCGACGACGAGGCGCTGATCTGCGTCAAGGACGCGGTGGGCAACGTGCGCGTGGAGATCGAGGCCCTGCTCTCCATGGGCGTGGTCAACTCCCCCATGCACGGCGCGCGCATCCGCGTGGTGTCGGGCAACTTCGTCACCGCCCGGCCGGTGGGCGTCAAGAACGGCATCGACCACCAGCACACCGGCCAGGTACGCAAGGTGGACGCCGAGGGGATCCGCGCGCAACTGGACAACGCCGCGCTGGTGCTGCTCTCGCCACTGGCCTACTCGCCCACCGGCGAGGCCTTCAACCTCGCCGCCGAGGACGTCGCCACCGCCGCCGCCATCGCCCTGCAGGCCGACAAGCTCATCTGTCTCACCGACGGCCGCGTGGTGGACAGGCGCCGCCGCCTGATCCGCGAGCTGGTCCTCGACGAGGCCGAGGCCCTGCTGGCCGGCAAGCACAAGCTGGGCGACGAGCTCGCCGCGACGCTGAAGAAGTCCATCCTAGCCTGCACCCACGGCGTCAGACGCGTCCACCTGCTCGACCGTCACGTCAACGGCGCCCTCATCGAGGAACTCTTTACCCGCGACGGCGTGGGCACCCTGCTCACCAGCGACAGCTTCGAGGGCACGCGCCAGGCGCGGGTGGAAGACATCGGCGGCCTGCTGGAACTCATCGAGCCGCTGGAGCGCGAGGGCGTGCTGGTGCGGCGCTCGCGCGAGCAACTGGAACTGGAGATCGACAAGTTCACCGTCATGGAACGCGACGGCATGATCATCGCCTGCGCCGCGCTGTTTCCCTTCATCGAGGAACGCATGGCGGAACTGGCCTGCTTCATCGTGCATCCCGCCTACCGCGGCGAGAAGCGCGGCCAGGCCCTGCTCGATTACATGGAAAAGCGCGCGCGGCAACTGGGCGTCAACCGCATCTTCGTCCTCACCACGCAGACGGCGCACTGGTTCCGCGAGCGGGGCTTCAAGCCCATCGACATCAAGTCCCTGCCCGTGAAGCGCCGCGAGCTGTACAACTACAGCCGCAACTCCAGGGTCTATTGCAGGGCGCTGGACGCGGGCGCGGCCACCTGATGGCCGCGCCCGCCGGAACAGGCCGGTCATGAGCAGGCCGTCGTGAGCAGAAAGACCGTCAACGGCGCCATCCGTCCCTTCCTCAAGTGGGCCGGCAACAAGTACCGTATCCTCGACGAGATCCGCCCGCTGCTGCCCGAGGGCCGGCGCCTCATCGAGCCCTTTGCCGGTTCCGCCGCGCTGTTTCTCAACTCGCAGTTCGACAAGTACCTCATCACCGACGTCAACGCAGATCTGATCAATCTCTACAATGTGCTGAAGAAACACGGCGAGGACTTCATCGAACAGGCGCGCCGCCTGTTCGCGCCACGCTTCAACAATGCCGAGACCTACTACCGGCGGCGCGAGGAATTCAATCGTTGCAGCGATCCCCTGCGCAAGGCCGCGCTGTTCGTCTATCTCAACCGCCACGGCTACAACGGCCTGTGCCGCTACAACAGCAGCGGCGGATTCAACGTGCCCTTCGGCCGCTACGCGCAACCCTACTTCCCCGAAGAAGAGATGCGCGCCTTTCGCCGCAAGGCGCGCCGCGCGGTCTTCAGGCACCGCGACTTCCAGTGGGCCTTCGCCCAGGCGCGGCCCGGCGACGTCATCTACTGCGATCCGCCCTACGTGCCCCTGTCGCGCTCGGCCAGCTTCACCGCCTACAGCGCCGGCGGCTTCGGCCTCACCCACCAGGCACTGCTGGCGCAACTCGCCGCGCAGGCCGCCGCGCGCGGCATCCCGGTGCTGATCTCCAACCACAACACCGACGACACCCGGCGCTACTACCGCCACGCCAGCAAACACCACTACTTCCAGGTACGCCGCTACATCAGCTGCAACGGCAGAAAACGCGAAGACGCCGGCGAAGTGCTGGCCCTGTTTGCGGCGGAACAGTGATACCCCCAGAAAAGAAAAAGGCCCCGCAATGCGGGGCCTCGATGTGGTCCTCGGACCTGTCGGGATATTCCGAAGAATAGAGCCCACGACAGAATTCTGTCTTACTGTAATAAGAAAGAACTCGCCGTTTGGTTACACGCCCCCAGTATACCTCCTCTTAAAACAGTTTCAAGGCCCCAGCCAGGGTCGGCGCCAGTGTCGAGAGCGGTTCTCGGGGGAATCTCGCATCATCAGTTAATTAACATTCGCTAATATAATATCAGCGGTTTTTCCCTGCCGCTGTTCAGGGTATCCTGTCTTACCCTCCACATCCTGACAGGCAAGCCAGTTTCCACATAAGGGGGGTTGTAGTGGCTAGCGATTCAAACTTTTCTTATATCCTCGGTCTTGATCTTGGCACATCCTCCATTGGCTGGGGCTTGATCAGGACCCAACCCGCTCCACGCGATGTCCTCGCCGCGGGAGTACGCATCTTTCCGGAAGGCATGGATCGTACTCGTGGAGAGAAATCACTCAATCAGGACAGGCGTCTCAGTCGCTCCCTGCGCAGACAGATCTGCCGTCGTGCAAGAAGGAAAGCGAAGCTGCTGCATGCCTTGCAGGAAATCGGCCTGCTGCCGGCGGATGAGAGTCAACTGAAACTGCTCCTTCAGAACGAAGACCCCTATAAACTTCGCGCGTTGGCACTGGATGAGAAACTGGAACCCTGGCAGGTGGGACGTGCGTTATATCATCTGGGACAACGCCGAGGTTACCTCTCCAACCGCAAGACCGGGAGCGATAAAGATGGCAAGGTCGCTGCCGGCATCTCAGGGCTCCAGAACAATATTGACGCCGCGAACTGCCGCACACTGGGTGAATACTTTCACAAAGTCGATCCCCACCAGGAGCGTATTCGCGGACATTACACCTCACGAGCGCAATATGAACACGAATTTGAGCTAATCTGGGCTACCCAGGCAAGATACCATCCCGCAGTCCTTGATATCGCCAACAAGAAACGGATCAAGGAGGCGATCTTCTTCCAGCGGCCACTCAAGACTCAGAAATTTCTGGTGGGAGGCTGTGAGTTTGAGCCCGGCCGGAAACGTGCGCAGAAAGGCTCCCTGGCGGCACAGGAATTTCGCCTCTGGCAGACTATTAACAATCTCAAAATTCTGTACTCTGATGGTTCCGAACGTTACCTGACTGATGAAGAACGAGTCAGCCTGCATGATGAATTACAGGCGAGAAAGAATCTCTCCTGGGCAGGAGTTCGGACCCTGCTCGGGTTGCTGGAGTCCACCAGATTCAATCTTGAAAGAGTTCGCAAGAGCGGCCTGCAGGGTAACATCACTGCGGCCACCATATCTTCTGTTCTTGGGAAAAAGACGTGGAAAGCACTTGGTTCCCAGGGCCAGGAACAGCTGGTTGCCGACCTGCTCAATATCGAGAACGAAAGCGCCTTACGTAACAGACTACGGCGCGCCTACGGCGTGGATAGTGACAAGGAAGATAAACTCATTGCCAAAAGCCTGGGACTCCCTAAGGGCTACCTGCATGTCTCTGCCAAGGCGGCACGCAAGATAGCCGCAGAGCTGGCACGAACCGGCCATGACAATGGTCGTGGCCTGACCTACGACCAGGCATGTTCTGCAGCTGGATATATTCACACCAAACCGCTGGAAAAAGGCAATCGAAACCTTCTTCCCTTCCCGGGAAGACCGGCCAGAGACAAACGCGATAGAACAGTCGAACATGATCCCCTGGTGGCCAACAGCCTCGTCACAGTGGACAACCTGCGCAACCCCCTGGTTGAGCGTGCCATCTACCAGTTACGGCGTGTCGTCAATGCCATCATCAAGAAATATGGAAAACCTGCCCTCATTCGCATAGAACTGGCGCGCGATCTCAAAAGCAGCAAAAAACAACGAGAAAATTACGAAAAACAACAGAAGATCAATGAAGAAGCGAACAAAAGGGCCGCAAAAGCTCTGGTTGACTATGGAATACCCAACCCCAGCCGCTCCGACTTGCTTAAATATCGTCTATGGGAGGAATGTGGACGTACCTGCCCATACACGGGCAAGTCTATCAGCCAGGATGCCCTCTTTGGCGATCATCCCCAGTTCGATGTTGAGCACATCATCCCTTATACGCGCTGTCTGGATGATTCCTATATGAACAAGACACTCTGTTATAGACCGGAGAATGAGGCCAAGGGAAACCTGACGCCATGGGAATTTTATCATCAGAATGAAAAGTCCTACGAGGCCGTACTGCAGCGCGCAAAAAAACTGCCCTACCCGAAATTCAAGCGTTTCGCGCGAGATGCCCTGAAAGACCTGGATGAGTTCGTCAGCCAACAGCTCAACGAAACCCGCTACATCTCCCGAAAGGCCGTAGAGTACCTCTCTCAGCTTGATGGAGTAAGAATCGAAACAGTGAAGGGAGGCACAACCGCGCTCCTGCGCAGGGCTTGGGGACTCAACAATATACTTGACGCGGGCGGAGAAAAAACCCGCATGGACCACCGTCATCACGCTGTCGATGCCATCGTCTGCGCACTAACAGATCGCGCTGCAGTGCAGAAAATCAGCCGTTATAGCGCCATGTCACAGGGCAGGCTTCGCATCAGCGGATATCCTGAACCCATCAAGGACATACGCATAAAGGTGGAGAATATACTGAATAAAGTCCTCGTTTCTCACAAGACCCTGCGCAAGGTGAGCGGCCCGCTCCACGACGACACCCTGTATGGAAAAGGCTTGAATGAGGAAGGTGAAAGCCGAGCGGTGATACGAAAGAAAATCTCCGAGCTGAATGAAAAGGACATCCTGGGTGAAGGCAGATCCATCATCCGGGATCCGGCGATCCGCCGTCTGGCCAGGGCTCACCTGAAGAAACACGGGACATTCAAAAACGCCTTCCAGAACAAGGACAACCCTTTCGGCCGCACAACCAGAAGCGGGAAGTTTATCCCCATTAATCGCGTCAGAGTTCTTACGGACCGTTCAGTTGTCCCCATAGGCAAACCTGGCAAGAAAGGTCGTTCCGGAACATTGCGGTACGTTTGGACGCGCAACAATCATCACATGGAGATTTTTGAAGTCCGCAAGCCATCCGGAGAAACCGTATGGGATGCCAGAGTGATTTCGGTACTGGAAGCAATGCGCCGCTTACAACGCGGCGAGCCCCTCGTGCGCAGAGATCATGGAAAGGATAAAAAACTTGTCATGGTTTTACATCAGAATGACATGGTAAAACTTTCACACAATGGAGAGGAGGTCCTGTGCCGCGTGGAGAAAATGGATCAAAACCGAAATATCGTCTTTCGGCGACATCAGGACGCCGACAAGGACTGGAGATCCTCTATTAAGAAAAGGCCAGAGACACTGCGTCAGGCCAACCCCCGAAAAATCGAAGTCAATGTGCTTGGTGAGATCATTCAAGAAAGCGCTGTATGACTGGGAGAATTGTTGAAGTCAGCACGCCGGGCAGCCATCTGAGGGTTCAGGATCGTCAGCTTGTTATCACCTGTTCCGATGAAATAAAAGGCCGCCTACCGGTGGAAGATCTCGGCGCGGTCATCATTGATAACCCACAGGTTACCCTGACGCAGGCATGTCTTGCCACGCTGGTAGAATATAACGTCATGGTGGTAACATGTGACGCACGCCACCAGCCCTGTGGCATGTTTCTTCCTCTGCAATCCCATGTCACCCAGACGGAGCGCTTTTCAAACCAGGCTGCCCTCAGCCAACCAACCAGAAAGCGGCTCTGGCAACAACTTATCAGGGCGAAAATTGCCTTGCAGGCCCACGCTCTCAAATCAGTTACAGGGAATGACGCAGGGCTGAGCGCAATGTGTAAAAAGGTGCGTTCGGGCGACCTCGACAATATTGAGGCACAGGCGGCCCGCCGTTACTGGAGTCGCATGTTTCCTGAGGATGGCTTCCGACGGGATCAGAACGCTAACGATCAGAACCGATACCTTAACTACGGTTACGCGGTGGTCCGCGCTTTGACGGCGCGTGCCCTCTGCGCCTCCGGCCTGCACCCCTCACTCGGACTTCACCATCACAATCGCTACAACGCTTACTGCCTCGCCGACGACCTCATGGAGCCCTATCGCCCGTTTGTTGACATCCATGTCTATGAAATCGCTAAAGAATTCGGCCCGCTGGCCGATATGGACAGAGCGATCCGTGAGAAACTGCTGGGAATCCTCAGCTGGGAGGTAAATCTTGAGAAGGAATCCTTTAATCTTCAGACGGCCATTCAGCGATCCGCCCAATCCCTGGCACGCGTGGTAGATGGGGAAGGCAATTCCCTCGTACTCCCCTCTGTTTAATGGCTGTTTCTCCTTACCAGGCTGTGTGGCTCGTTACCCTTTTTGATCTGCCGACGGACACGCCGAAGGCACGCAAGGCCTATGCGCTGTTCCGCAAGGCGCTGCTGCGGGACGGTTTCTCCATGCTGCAATTTTCCGTCTATGCGCGCTATTGCCCCAGCGAAGCAAAAGCGAAGAAACACCGACGGCGGATCGAAAAATCGGTGCCGGACGACGGGGAAGTTCGTATAATAACCCTCACCGATGTCCAGTTTGCCCGTATGGAGATCTTCCATGGGAAACAAAGAAAGGCGCCGGAATCGGCGCCCAAACAGGTTGAAATGTTCTGAACCATATCGTGAATTTTACCTTAAATTTCATCACGTTATGGAACAACTAGTGTAACCAAACAGCGAGTCCCTTCAAACTACAGCTAATGGGCACGCTTCGCGACATAGCGTTGAAGTGTAACCAAACAGCGAGTCCCTTCAAACTACAGCCGACGGCTGGAAAGAGTGCATATCGCAGGCAGTGTAACCAAACAGCGAGTCCCTTCAAACTACAGCAAGGTTATTGAGGAGACTTCTCTTGCTGAAAGTGTAACCAAACAGCGAGTCCCTTCAAACTACAGCAATACCGTTGGAGCAAAGCTCGGATGGCCGAGTGTAACCAAACAGCGAGTCCCTTCAAACTACAGCTGTCCTTGTCGGCTTTGATGATGAGAACGCAGTGTAACCAAACAGCGAGTCCCTTCAAACTACAGCTAAACTGTTGTCTTGCATTCATTTTCTTGCAGTGTAACCAAACAGCGA
>Ga0256830_1001577_pt1 | contig 15959 bp, 11 predicted proteins | sample 128326metaG_FD_190537 | JGI IMG/M metagenome (GOLD analysis project Ga0256830, IMG submission 190537) | Hydrothermal vent microbial communities from Lau Basin, Pacific Ocean - 128-326 | ecosystem: Environmental > Aquatic > Marine > Hydrothermal vents | place: Pacific Ocean: Lau Basin | collected... | reverse complement strand
TAATGACAGTGGAGCTTCGACCTTTTTTAAGTATTTTCTCTGAATTTTAAAACTGGAGTGTAAAAAGGGTTATATATATTTTAAGGATATAAATCCTGTCGCTTATTCACATAAATAAATAAAAGTTCAGAAAAAATTATTCTGCTTCCATTCGGAAATCATGTATCAACAGTATTTTTTTAGCAAAGGTGGGGTGGGGCTAATGACCGTATGAATGTGATGAGAACCAATAAATAATGCTGGAATGTAAAAGGAAACACTATTGTGAGATTATTTACAGGCGATCATGTTGCTGGGTGATGCTGCCTATATACCCGTAGCGATTGAGATTTAGGTCGTGTGCACGCCCTGCTTCCTCCATGGCCGTGTTGAAACTCCTTGCAATAGAACGACTATTACGCGTCATTTCGCCTCGCCATGAAGAAAATATGACGCACACTTAAACCTAAATCCCAAACGCCACGGGTATAAAACATTGTTTTTGAAAAAAAGCAAGAATGGACAAGCGCCAGCGATTGTGTATTTTTTAATTATGGATAGCATATGGCGAATAGGTGATAGAAAGTATTTAATAAAATCAGGTTTGTTGATAATCCTCTCTGCCTGAAATACTACGATTTTAAATCATATTAAATCTGGATTAATTCTAACTAATACTAGTCAGTGATATGATATTTATATTAATAATCATTAATGTTTTTATCTCTCTGTTTAAGAATATTGGCTTCAATATTAATATTTCTGGTTATTTAATAAAATGTTAAGAAACCAAAAATAATATCAACGATATCTTGTCTCATAGTATAAGTAATAATTCCCGGGATAATATAATTATGTAATTAATTCCATAAAATTATGTCATGTATTTCCATTGTTTATAATAATGGCTATTATGATATGATTCTGCTTATTAGTTAATTGTAGTTTTAAACAACAGGTTACCTGAGGTCTCATCAATTTGATTTACCATGAATATGGGTGTTACTACTGATAAATAAAGGTGTTAATGTTTTTCGTTTATTTTTGGTAAATAAATAATAAAATAGAGGGTGTAAAATGAATGTTAAAAAAATAGTCATGTCATTTATTGTGCCGATAACCGGCCTGACTTTGTTAAGTGAAAGCTCAATTGCAAGAAATTATCATTATGACCAATTGCCTCCTCCATCTATCGATAGCAATTTTTATGACAATGGCAACCCAACGGAAGCTAAAGTTGCATTGGGTAAATTTCTTTTTTTTGATAAAATCCTCAGTGGTAACCAAAATACTGCGTGTTCAACATGCCATCATGGTCTGACTGATACAGGTGATGGTCTGTCTTTGCCGGTCGGTGAGGGCGCGCGTGGTATAGGCGTGACTCGTGATACGGGTACCGGGGCTGATGCGATTCATGAACGTGTTCCACGTAATGCGCCACCACTATTTACGTTAGGCGCAATTGAAATTGATACACTGTTTCATGATGGGCGTGTCGAGATCGATGCCACACAACCCAGCGGTTTTAGTACCCCTGCAGGTGATGATTTACCCCTGATTCTTGAGAATGTGCTGGCAGCACAGGCTATGTTCCCGGTGACATCCGCAACTGAAATGGCGGGTCAGCCGGGGGAAAACCCGATTGCTGATGCTGTAGCTGCAGGAAATCTTGCCGGTGTTGGCGGAGTCTGGCCACAACTTGCTGATCGCTTACGAAACATACCGGAATATGTTTCAATGTTTAACGAGGCCTTTGGTGTTACAGCTGATCAAATCACGTATGCACATGCGGCCAATGCAATATCAGCATTTGAGCGAGTTGCCTGGCGTGCCGACAACAGTCCCTTTGATCGTTTTCTCCGGGGCAATAAAAAAGCCATGAGTAAATCAGCACAGAAAGGTATGAGGCTGTTTTATGGTAAAGCCGGCTGTTCCGGTTGCCATAGTGGTACATATCTGACTGATATGCAGTTTCACGCGATAGGGATGCCGCAGATTGGTCAAGGGAAAGGGCATGGGGAAGATGGTTATGAAGATATGGGGCGTGCCTCAGTAACCGGTGATGAGACTCAACGGTATCAATTCCGCACACCTCCTTTACGCAATGTCGCTCTGACCGGACCCTGGGGTCATTCCGGTGCTTTTGATACATTGGAAGGTATTGTGCGTCATCATCTTGACCCGGAAACATCGCTGGACAATTATGATTGCAGTACAGAGCCCCGGTTACCTTCGCGAGCAGACCTCGATATGCATGATTGTTTTGTTATGAATGATCCCGCATTGGTAATGAATATCAAGGATGCGAATGAGCTTGAAAAAGTACATCTTAATGAGAAGAAAATTGCTTACCTGATGGATTTTTTACATGCGCTAACAGATCCAGACAGCGTCGATATTAGAAACGATGTACCAAGAAGAGTGCCAAGCGGTTTGTCTCTTGTTGATTAAAAACGATAATGGTTAAGAATTGGTGACGGCACTTAAGTTTTTTTCGCGGGTGTCGTCGCCAACTTAAAACCCATATCGGATGAAAGAGGGGATACACAAAATTGAGTTTTAAATTTTTACTTGGCTTCTTTGTTTGTTTAACCTAAATTAATCAGTTGAATCGTAGCGAGAATGACTATGGCGTTGAAGATAAAAGATTTTTTGGATTATTTTGGACGACAGCGTATCACCCATACGGTGAGTTTAAAATAATCCAAAAAGTCTTTTAGATTCGGTGCCATAGGCGTTCGCAGTAGATTCAACTGATTAATTTAGGTTTAACCCAGTAGAAATTTTAGACGTTCATCGGTTTTTGAGGGTGTGATTTCAAGAATTTCTGCACTTACCACATTTTCTGCGACAAATGGGTCATTATTCACTCTGCTTTGAAGGTCTGGCAGTGAGATATTGTGTGCGATCACTCCGCCACCTGAATTGGGCTGAAGGCTGCCTGCCAATAAAAAAATACCGTCATCAAAGCCACGTTTAATCCATTCGTTATGGCCCTCCATAAATTGACTGGCTTGGCCTTTGTTCTCAGAAAATTTAAGAAACACGATGAACATCAGTTTTTCTCCTATCAGCTTGGTTGGGTAAATTTATCTGCTTGACCTTCAGTATAAACATATGCTGCTGACAGTGTCGTGTCAGTAGCCAACAGTTTTTTTGAATGGCATTTGCAGACCTGGGGGAAATCTAATGTCTGGCTGATAATTGCTATAGTGTCATTTCTGGCCATCTGAAATACTTCAGGCTAGGATCAAACTCAATACACCACCAATAAACATGGCAATCCCCATGGCAAGTATCATCCAGTCACCTTGCGCACCGGGTTCCAAGGTTGCTGTTTCATGTTGTTCCGGGTCATAAAATATGTCTACTTTTTTACCGACAGGATATTTGTCGTTATAGGCTTTGGTAAATTCCGGCAGAGGGTGGGTGCCCTCGGGGAATTCATATTGTTTTTGGTATTTTTTACCATCGAGCTGGTAGCTGAAAATAATTTCCGGTAACAGATCATTTTCAGCCGAAGTAGGGTTGGAGGTTTCGATAGTGCCAGTAGTACGAGGCCATTGTTTGACTTTTCGAGACTTTTGCAGAATTAGCCAGCCCCAAATGCTGATGCCGATACCGCCAAGGGCGACGAATGCAAGAATGATTGAATAAAAGTTCATGAAATTTATTATCTTTTAAAAGTGGGTAAAGTTGTACTGTTATTTTCTATTGGTCCAGCAATTGGGTGATGGTTTTACGCAGGCATTCTTTATCGGTGTCTTGTAGAGAAGTTTGTTGAGTGTTAGTGATTAAAAAAATATCTTCGGCACGCTCACCAAAGGTAGCGATTTTGGCATTTTGCAGTAATACGTTGCAGTGCAGCATGCCGCTGGCAATGCGGGCGAGCAGGCCGGGGCGATCACTGGTAACAACTTCCATTTGTGTGCGCTGGTTTTTTTCATCATCACGAAAGTGAATTTTTGTGGCAATAGGGAAGTGTTTTTGCTGCCGGGTCAGGGCGATGTTTGTCTGTGATATATCGTCGGGGTGATGCAAATTTTTGTTGAGTTGTGTACAGATCTCATTTTGGCGGTGGATATCGGTAATTTGTCTTGCATTGCGGTCAAGCACCAAAAAAGTATCCAGTGTAAAGCCATTATTTGAAGTGATGACGCGCGCATCAATAATGTTCAGGCCGAGGGCTTCAAGTGTGGCGGTAATGGTGGAAAATATATAGTTTTTATCCCGTGTGTAAACAAAAATCGCACTGCCGCCACGATGGGTTTCACCGCGTATGAGAATCAATGGTGCATCGTTGTTGCCATGTTTAATTATGGCCTGTGTGTGCCAGGCAATTTCATCGGCGGAATGACGCAGAAAATAATCCTGTCCAAGCAGTTGCCATTGTTGGTTGATATCTGCTTTGTTCAGTGTGGTTTTTTTCAGCAGAATGAGTGCCTGTGTCTGGGTGTCGTCGGCCAGTCCCTGGTGGTCCACGGGATTGTCCAGGCCGTGTCGGAGTGCGCGTGAGGTGGCGTGGTACAGTTCGGCCAATAATGCATCTTTCCAGGAGTTCCACAAGCTGGGGCTGGTGGCACGAATGTCGGCGACAGTGAGCAGGTAAAGGTGATCGAGGCGTTTTTGATTGCCGATGTGTTGTGCAAATTCGGCGATAACATCAGGGTCGCTGATGTCTTTGCGCTGGGCAGTGACAGACATGAGCAGGTGGTTTTCCACCAGCCATTTAATGATTTGTGTATCGTGTTCATTGATGCTGTGTTTCCGGCAGAAGATGGCAGCGTCTATTGCACCTAATTTGGAGTGGTCACCCCCACGGCCTTTGCCAATGTCGTGGAAGAAGGCGCTAAGGGTGAGTATTTCCTGTTTTTCGATACGTTTGATAATACGGGTACTTAATGGAAATTCATTGGCAAATTCCGGTACGGTCAGGCGGCGTAAATTTCGCACGACAAACATGGTGTGTTCATCAACGGTATAAACATGGAACAGGTCATGCTGCATTTGTCCAACAATATTGCCGTAAACGGGCAGGTAGGCGGCCAGTACACCGTATCGATTCATGCGCCGCAGTTCATGGGTAAGGCCAACACCCTGGCGAAACAGTTCGATGAACAAGTGGTGGCAATGTGGATCGTTGCGGAAATCCTCGTTAATCAAGTGGTGGTGCTGGTGTACCAGGCGAATGGTGCCAGCGCTGACACCACGTAATTGGGGATCGTGAGCCATGAGTACAAACAGCTCCAGCAGTGCGGAAGGTTGTTGGGTGAATACAGCATTGTGGGTAACTTCCAATTTGCCATGGCGTGACTGGAAACGCGCGTTGATGCGTATGGGGGAGACTCTTTTATCCTCACCTTTACCGTCAAAGCAAATGCTTTCCTCAAACAGATCAAGCAGCATTTCATTGAGTCGGGAGAGTTTGAGCACGGTGCGATAATAAGCTTTCATGAACTGTTCGACGGCAAGGCGATTTTTCTGGTCTTTATAGCCGAACTGTGTGGCCAGGGTGCGCTGATGATCAAATAACAGGCGATCTTCCCGTCGTCGAGTTAATGTGTGCAATGCAAAGCGAATACGCCAGAGAAAATTTTGTGCATTGTTGAGGCTGTGAAATTCCTCCTCGGTTAAAAAGCCGTGAGCGACAAGGTCGTGCAGGGTGTTTGCGTCGAAGTGGCGTTTGGCTACCCAGCCGATGACCTGCAAATCACGCAGGCCACCGGGGTTTTCTTTGATGTTGGGCTCCAGATTGTAGGCCGTGTCGTGAAAACGGTGGTGGCGGGCGATTTGCTCGTCGCGTTTGGCGCGAAAAAACGCCAGGCCGGGCCAGATGCTGTCCGGGCCGGTGGTTTTTTTCATTTGCAGAAACAAGGCTTCCGGTCCGACCAGCAACCGTGCCTCCATGAGATTGGTGGCCACGGTAATGTCAGCAGTGGCCTGTTCGATACAGTCTTGCACGGTGCGAGTGCTATGGCCCACTTCGAGGCCTAGATCCCACAGAAATAATAAAAAACGTTCGATATTTTCCGCGTGTTGCCGGATGGCCTCGTCGTTGGTGATGAGGATCAGCAGATCAATATCGGAGGCGGGGTGCAGCTCGCCGCGTCCGTACCCACCCACGGCGACGAGAGCAATATTTTCATGGCTGCCGATACATTGTTGCCAGATACGCAACAGCAGTTTGTCTACCAACTCTGCTCGTTGTGCCACCAGCTCCTGCACCGGCACGTCGTTTTCAAATCGTGCCTGGAGGGCGGCGTTGGAGGATTTGAGCTGGGCGCGGAAGACGCTGAGCGGTGTGTTGGTTTGTGCCACGGCGGCATCAAACTCCTGCCAGTCGCAAACATTGGTGCAGGCGGTATTACTGCTTGAATTCATAGTGATTCCGGGTCAGATGGATAGAGCTGGATTATCGGCACATTTCGGGTATTTTGCAGTCGTAATTTTCTAACGAAACGGTTGTATCATACATTCTGTCTGCATCGATTTTTTAAATGTGACTGTAATGATGCAGAATTACGCACACTCCTTTTAGGGGTGTTATAAAAATGAGATTTTTGTGGGATATCCCAGGTTTTGATCCCTTTGGTTTTTAGGTGTCAATCGCAGCCCATATTGCCCATGCAGTGAGTTCAACATGTTCTGAAAAATGCTTTTCGGCTCTGTGTTTTTGGTGTTCGCAGCAAGTTTAACTGATTAATTCAATTTAGGTAAACCACCGTCTCTGGTGGTAAAGATTTTCCAGTGTTACGAATAATTGTCGTGGAAGGTACAGGGTTTTAACCGCCAATTTTTGACATGAACCGAACCACCTGTTGTGGCCTGTCTGTAAAGTTGTGGCGCTCCGGTTTCAGCGCAAGTGCATTATTCAGCAACGTTTTTAATTCAATGTCACTCAAGCCCTGACGCAAAGTTTCCCGTAGTTCGATCATATGTTCATGTCCCAGGCACAAAAAAAGTGTGCCAGAGGCTGTCAGGCGTACACGGTTACACGTTTCGCAAAAATGTTGGGATATGGGGGTAATAAACCCGATGCGAAGGTTACTGCCTTTCACCTGAACATAACGCGCAGGACCGCCTCCCGGCATAACACCGGGAATGAATTCAAAACTTTTTTGTAGTTGTTTTTCAACATCATGAAGATCAAGGTAATGTTCACTGCCTTTGCGACCGGCTGCACTGATTGGCATGGTTTCAATAAAACGCAGGGTGAAGTCGTGTTCGAGACAAAAATTCACCATGTCATTAAATTCATCGTCATTAATGCCTTTCATGGCCACCATGTTGATTTTGAGAGGTGCAAACCCTGCGGCTTTGGCTGCCATTAATCCATCCAGGGTGTCTGACAGTTCGCCACCATTGATATTACGGAATCGTTCGGGTTTCAGTGTGTCCAGGCTGACATTGATACGGGTGACGCCGGCCTGTTTTAATCCTCTTGCATGGTGTGCCAATAGGCTGGCATTGGTGCTGAGTGACAGGTCTTCCAGCCCTGGCAGGCGGGAAAGGCGGGTGGACAATTCACACAGGTCTTTGCGCACAAGCGGTTCTCCCCCTGTCAGTCGTACCCGGCGAACGCCCATTTCGGTGAATGCGCTGACCACTCGCACTATTTCATCCTGCGTGAGTTGTTGGGAGGGCGGATTGAAATCGTTGTAGCCTTTGGGTAAACAATAAAAACAACGCAGATTGCATTTATCGGTCACTGATAAACGCAGGTATTCGATTTTTCTGCCAAAAGGGTCAATCAGTTGCGGAGTCATGTCAGTTGGCCTGGTCGGGATGTGTATCGTCTTCCTGGTCGTCATCTATGTCAGAGTGTGTTCCGTCCGGGTTGGTTAATGCAAAGTGTTTAATCATGCGGCGCAGGCGAGGTCGGGATACACCGAGAATGTCGCATGTATTGCCTTTGTGCCATTGGGTCGCTTCGAGGACACGTTGTACGTGAGCCTTTTCAATATCTTCCAGACTCCACTCACTCAGTGATTTTTGTTCACTCTGATTATCTGCCGATTCGACATCACAAATATCACTGATGAGATCCCGGGTGATCACATTACCCGGACAAAGGGCGACAGCTTTTTCCAGGGTGTTTGCCAGCTCGCGTACATTACCTGGCCAGCTGTGGCTTTCCAGGCTGGTCATGACATCGGAGGCTATTTGGGTGACATTGCGATTCATTTGTTTATTGATGCGTGCCAGTAATGTCTGTATCAAATCGACAATATCCTCCCGGCGTTCCCGCAATGGCGGCAGATGGATGGTTACCACACGTAACCGGTAATAGAGGTCTTCGCGGAACAGGCCTTCGCGTACCCGGTCTTCGAGGTTTACATTGGTGGCAGCAATCACCCGTGCGCTGCTTTGTTGCGGTGCTTTGGCTCCCACAGGGGTGAATTCTTTTTCCTGCAAAACCCGTAACAGTTTTGCCTGCATGGTGGGTGAGAGTTCACCTATTTCATCCAGAAAAATAGTGCCGTTATCGGCCAGGGCAAACTTGCCGGGCTGTCGGTTCACCGCTCCGGTAAAGGCTCCCTTTTCGTGACCAAACATATCGGACTCCAGCAATGTTTCTACCAATGCCGCACAGTTAATGGCGACAAAGGGGCCGTTGGCATTTTTGCCTGCCCGGTGAGTGGCATTGGCCACCAGTTCTTTGCCGGTGCCGCTTTCTCCGGTGATCAATACGGTAACCGGGCTGTCGGCTACCAGGCCGATAATTTTGAAGACTTCTTTCATGGCGCGACTGCGTGCCACCATGGTATTGGCCAGAGGTGCCAGGTCTACCTGATGCGTGTTAACGGTGGTCTGGTCACCGGGGTTCAGTACGCGTGCGGCTGCCTTGTCGAGTTCTTCAATATCAATGGGTTTGTGAATATAGTCTTCGGCACCGTGTTGCATGGCTTCAATGGTGCTGTCCATATCATGAAAGGCGGTGATCATGATGACATGGGTTTCAGGAAAAGCTCGTTTAAATTCCGGGAGACCTTCCAGTCCGGATTTTCCCGGCATGCGAATATCGAGAATAACCAGATCGGGACATTGCTCATAAGCCGCCGCCATGCCCTGATCAACACTGTGTGCAATGCTGACATCGTAACCTTGGCTGCTTAAGTGCAGTTGTAAGGTTCTACAGCTGGCGATGTCGTCATCGACAATCAGTATGTGTTTTTTCCGGATGGGTGAAACGGTTTCCATGGTATGTAATTCACTGAGTTTTTTGATTGCGATGTTCATAACTCTACAGGTCCTATAGGTAAGATAACACGAGCACAGGCACCATTGTTTTCATCCGTGTCCAGGCTGATTTGGCCATGGTGCTGATCCAGTATGCGCTTGACGATGGATAGACCCAGGCCGGTACCTTTGGCGCGGGTGGTGAAAAAAGGCTCGAACAATTTATCTTTTTGTGCGGGATCAATACCATTGCCATTGTCATGAATGTCGATGCGAATAGCCGGAGTGGCATTATCCACTTCCACATGGGCGTTAATGCGAATGTTGGGAATGTGGTTAACACTATCCGCAGATTCCAGGGCATTCATGATCAGGTTGCTGAATACCTGTCGTAGCTTAGTGGCATCACCATGAATAGTTGGCAGTTGTGGTTGGTATTCAGTAATAATTTTAGCATCGTACTTTTGTATGGTTTTTTGTGTGGTGTTGATGGCCGAATCGAGCAATTTGTTAATGTTCAACCATTCCGGGTTCAATGCATCGGGTCGTGAGAAGGCTAACAGGTCGGCGAGGATGTTTTCCATGTAGCGGACTTGATCCAGTGAAATTTGTTTCATTTCTTTGGCTTCTTCACCCCAGGATTCCTCGGCGCGTTTGCCCCAAATTTGCAAGGTCATTTTGATGGAGGAAAGCGGGTTGCGCAGGTCGTGGGCAATCATGGTGGCCATGCGTCCCATGGCTGTCAGGGTTTGGGTGCGGGCAATTTCCTGGTTTCGTTCTTCCACTTCTTTTTTCAGGAGCATGTGCTCTGTAATATCTTCCTTTATGGCCAGGAAATGTGAAATCTCACCTTGCTCATTACGAATAGGGGATATCATGGTGTCTTCCCAGTAAAGTTCCCCGTTTTTTTTGCGGTTGTGAAAAACACCACGCCATTCGTTGCCTTGTTTTATTATTTCCCAAAGCTGGTGGTAGTCGATATCGCTGGTCTCTCCTGATTTCAGAATACGCGGTGTCTGACCCAGTATCTCTTTTGTACTATATCCGGTTAGCTCTGTAAAACGGGGGTTGATGTATTCAATAATACCCTGTGCATCGGTAATCATTACCGAGTTATAACTTTGCTCAACGGCGCGGGACAGTTTGCGCAATTGTTGTTCTGATTCGCGTTGTTGCGTAATATCCTGACCAATGCTGGTAAGCGTAGTGACTTCGCCAAAGCGGCCACAGGAGAGTGTGTTGGTCCATGCGAACAAACGTGGTTCGCCGGTTTTTGCCATAATATGGCTTTCGACAGTATGCGGAGGTGCATCGCCGGTAATGATTTCTGTATAGGCGTGACGTGTGCGTTGTCTGTCTTCCGGAATGACGCAACTGTCAAACCAGTCCTGGCCGGTGATCTCTTTTTGCTGCCAGCCAGTCAGGTTGAGCAGGTAATCATTACAGAAGGTGATGCGGCCATCGGCATTGAGAGTGACTGCCGCCAGTTGCATGTTTTCCAGTGTGTCGTGGTAGCGGCGTTCAAAGTTTTTTTGTGCCTGTTCCTGTCGTCGGCGTGTTGCCGTTTGCGCAATGATTAATGATCCTGCCAATAAAAACAGTCCACCTAACATATAGGATAACAAGTGCTGGCGGAAAAATTCCTGAGATGTGGCATTGAGTGCTTTGGGTGAAACATGGGAGACAATTTTCCAGAAGCGGGGTTTGGCATTCTGTTGTCCTTCGGATACGGAGGAAATATCCCCCATGCCGGCTTCGGCATAAAACTCCAGTACGGATACCATGGGATAGACAATAGCAAAAGTGAATAGTCCTTTTTCAGTGACAAAACTGCCTGCGTCCTGGGCTAAAATTTTTCGCCAGGCATCAGGAAAAGCCTGGGCAAAAGAATGCTCGCGTTCCAGCAGGAAAGCCCATTCATTTTCCGGGCGCGGGCCACTTAACCAGTAACCTTCATTATTAACAAGATTAAGGTGGTCGGCGATGCTGGACGCTGCCTGACGAAAACCCTGAATCAGTTTCTCACCACGAAAATTGAACATCAGCACACCTTTTTTTTCTCCCCGGCTGTTGAACAGGGGGGTGGCAAAGCGGATGGCCGGGCGCAGGGGGTATTCAATTTCTCCTTCTTCAACATTCAGGTCAAAGGGCGACATGTAGATTCCGCCAATATCCTGGGCCAGGGCTTCCTGAAAATAATAACGATCACTTTTATTTTGTAATTCACTTTGTGCCAGGATGTTAGGGTTACCTTCGTCATAGTTGATACGGATGATTTCCATGCCATCATCGGATAAAAAGCGGATCTGGTCATAGATACCTTTTTTTTCACTGAAATAAAGGAATTCCTGGGATAGATTTAAACGCGCGTCTTCGTCTTCGGGGTTGTCCAGCAAGTCCCAAAGCTCATTGAGCTTGGCAAGAAAGGTGAGGTCGGAAATCACGGCACGCATTTCGCTGATAAGTCCTTTTTGCGCCAGGGTGACATTTTTCTGTTCGCTGCTTTCCAGGCTGATGCGTGCCAGTTTCATCGCGGTGTAATAATGGCTTGTGCCAATGCTAATCAGCAGCAGAGATAGTGGCAGAAACACCAGTAAAAAACGCCTGAGCAGCGGTGGGGGACGATCAGTATTCTGGCTCGCCGGGGTCATCGACAGGTTTCCTTGATGTGTTTTCGGACACGGGTAAGGTAAGCCGATTCGGTTTCTTCCGGTTCGCGTGGTAATAAAAAAAGCAGTTTTGCGGCGATAATATAGGGACGGCGTGAATTGTCACCGGCAGGCCGTGGCGTACGTATCACCTGTTCGAGGTGAATCAGGGTACTTTGCGGGTTATCGCAATAACGGGGAAGCGAGACATGTTCGCTATAAGAACGGGCCCATGCCGAAATCAACAACATGACTAACAGTACCACTCCTGTAATGCGCAGGAAAAGCAGGTTGTCGGGTTGTTTGGCCTGTTCTGGCGTGGCCATGGTTTAATTTCTCCATCAGTATCTTGGGGATAGCGGGTTTAGGGGTAAGTCAGGTAATTTTTCCTTTTCCGTGCCTGGCATTAATTGTCCGGCAATCTGCTGTGCCAGTTGCTGCCCTCGGGCAATACGGTCACGGACTGAAATACCTCCTCTATAGTTGGCTTCAATATGCAGGCCGGGTAGTGCCTGTAACTGTCGGCTAATGGCATGGTCCCTTGACAGATGGGCACCGTGATATAGGGGTAATGCCTGGGCATGGCGGTGGATGCGCACCATTTCCGGGTTGCCTTTTATGTGTAACAGGGGAGTGAGGGCACGTAGTGCCTCATCAAGTAGACGGGAGTCATCCCAGTTTGCTGCTTTGGGGTGGCGCGCACCGCCAAGGTAGGTCGTCAGCAGCACTTTGCTCGCCGGAGCACGATCACAAAACAGGCTGCTCATCCATAGATTACCGGTGAAGGGCTGCTGCTCTTGCCGGGGTGTGAGAAAACCGGTGCCGTCCAGGGTGTGTTTCACTTGACTCCGGTCCAGCCCCATATGCAATACGGCCAGTGGCGCATACTGAATACTGTCCAGTAATGTTGCCAGTTCATCGTCAAAAGAAGCAACAAGCCGCGCCGCTGCCGGGGCGGGTGTTGCCACAACGACGTGAGCGGTATTAAGACTGCGTTCGCCGTCAGAAGTCATGGCCGTTACTGACCAACCTTTTTGATGAGGTATTATTTCCTGCACCTGTCGATTGGAGAAAACCTGCACACCTGCGGTGCGAGCCAAAGTGTTTACCAGTGTGCTCATACCGCCCCGGAAAGAAAAACTGTCAACAGTGCAGGCGGTACGACGGCGCAGTATTTTATGAGTCAGCACACCGGCGGTGATGGAGCCGAAGCGACGCTCCAGTGCGGTTAAGCGGGGTAGGGTGGCTCCTGCGGAGGCCAGGTCAGGATCTGCCGCCAGGGTACCGGCGATAAAAGGCTCCATGGCTTTTTCCAGCATTTCATTGCCCAGACGGCGGCGAATAAACTGACTGACTGTTTCGTCTTCGCTACCACCGGCGGGAATGAAAGGCTCCAGTAACAATCGCAGTTTGCCACGCAGGCTCCACAGCGGAGAGGTCAGCATGCCGGTGATGTGCATGGGCAGCGCCTGTAATTCGCCACGGTGCAAGAGATAACGACGTGCCTGGGGCAGGCGTTGGGTTTTCAGCGCATCCAGCCCGGCTTCGCTCACCAGCTGCGCAACTTCGGGGCGGAAATTCATCAGCAATGATGCTGCCGGTTCAGTGAGATACCCTTCCTGCTGCTGACTTTTTATTTTACCGCCGGGGCGGTTATCGGCCTCCCATACCTGTACGGAAACCCCTGCCCGGGCCAGCCACCAGGCTGTGGAGAGTCCCGAGATACCGCCGCCGATAATGATGACATCGGTATTCATCGTTTTGGCATTACCTTTATCGTAGGTTGGGGTGAGGTACGAACCCCAACACGCTGAGGTTGAATTAACACCGCTGTTGGGGTTCGTACCTCACCCCAACCTACATGTTTATTGTTTAACATTGTCTTTCAGTTTCTCCTTCATCTGTCCTAACAATTCCTGACCCAGCAAATCACCGGGATGCTCGCGTGCATCCACAAACTCACGAATGGTGTTGAAGCGTTTTACCGCTTCCGGGTTTTCCTTCAGTCTGGGGACTTTGTTTTTGGCGATATCAAAGGCATCAAAACTGAGTTCGGTCATACCAAAACCTTTCATGCGTTGTACCGCACGCATCATGGCGCGGTTGCGAAACCGGGTGAGGTCGCCGGAGCCGATAACTTCCAGTCCCTCGCGCCGGGCGTTAAACTCGGCCGCTTTTTTGATGCCTGCACGTACAAAGTCAGGTGCGCTGGCAACACGTTTGGCCGCTTCCTGTGACCATTCCACACCACCGGTGAAAACCTTCATGGCTTGCAGCACATCCTGATCTGTCACCTGATGGGCACGACGTTTTTTGGTGACTTTTTCGGCTTCGGCCTCCAGTGCCGGCGTAACGAATAAACGGACTTCACGGGCTTTGCCTGCCAGACATTCCTTCACGGTTGCTTCGGCTTCGGCTGACCAGTCAAACTTGCGCTCCAGTTGATCTTCATTTTCCAGCCGGTCGAGCAATTTGATGTTGACCTCCAGCCGTCCTTCGGCCCGTGCAATATCTTCGGCCACAGCCTGTACACCTGCGGCCAAAAAGGCGGGCATGGTGGCCAGGCGCTCACGCGCCTCCTGACTCCAGGGCAGGTTTTTACTGGCCTCATCAAAGGGTGAGTTTTCATGGCCAGGCATACCCGGTGGTCCTGCATCACCAAAACGCTTGGCGGCAAGAGCGGCCATGTGTTCGGTGGTGACCGCATGTTCGCCCAGTTCCTGCACATGGGCTTCGGCACGATTTTTCACCATCTTGCGCAGGAAGGAGGGCACACGTTGCAGGCGTTGTTCGGCCTCTGTGGTCCAGGTGATTTGGGAGGGGGTCTCTACTAATGGTTGGATCACATCTGCCCCTTGAGGCTGGTAACTGCACCAGGGGTCGGTATCCATGAGACTACCTCCCATCGCCAATGGTCGGGCACGACAGCCTCCGCACAATTGCTGGTATTCGCATTGGCCACATTTACCTTCAAGCTGAGGGTGTCGCAGAAGCCCGAAGGTTTTGGATTGCTCCCAGATATCCCAAAAAGCGGTTTGGCGAATATTGCCTTCACTGTCAGGAATATAGGGGCAGGCAGTAACATCACCTTCCGGGGTGATGCGGCAATAATGAATACCTGCCAGACAGCCACCACCTTCATAACCTTCGGCCCGGGTGAGCATCGAACGGGCATCGTGCTCATAGGCAATACGTTTGAAATGCGGTGCGCAACGGGCGCGGATTAACAGTTCCTGATGCTGGCTTTGCGCCTCCACCAGTTGATTCAATACCCGTTCGTAAGTAACAGGGCTGATATCCGACATGGACTCACCCCGTCCGGTGCAGATCAAAAAGAAGATGTTAAGTACCTTCGCACCACTGGCGTGAGCGAAATCAATCATGGCGGGTATTTCACCGGCATTATTTTCAGTCACTGAAAAGTGAATCTGAAAAGGTAATTCAAAACGACGACAGGCCTCGATGCCTGCCAGGGTTTTTTCCCAGGCTCCGGTGCGGCCCCGGAAACGGTCATGTTGCTCAGGGTCCAGTGAATCCACGCTGATTCCCATGCCCAATGCACCGGCGAGTTTGAGGGATTGCACTCGTTTTTCCGTGAGCATCATGCCGTTGGTGCCCACCACCATGGATAGGCCACGGCGGGTACCGTGGTTAATCAGGCTTTCCAGATCGGGGCGTAACAATGGTTCGCCCCCCGTAAGCACCACCATGACTTCAGTGGTTTGATCGGCGACTTGATCCAGTAACTGACAAACCTCTTCACGGGTTAATTCATCAGCGCTGCCATTTTGCAAAGTATCGGCATCAAGATAGCAGTGTGCACAGGCCAGATTGCAGCGCCGGGTGAGGTTAATGGCCAGCAGGAAGAGGTCATTGTCTGGCATTGTGTCTAGCCTTTGTAGAGTTCAGGATTGGCCTCGGAATGAAACGCACTCATGCCCTCCCAGCTGCTCATGGCCTGGCCGAGAATTTCCGGGGTGACGGTATCGTTTCCCTGTTCATGGGCACAGCGCTCAACTTCCTTAATGACCATGCCACGCACAAAATCAGGAATGCGCTCGATACGTTGCAAGGCTGTATCGCTCCAGGTCAGCAAACGTTGTTGTTTTTCAGAGCCTTCGCTCCATTCATGGTATTTTTCATCAATCAGTT
>Ga0256830_1001576_pt1 | contig 15971 bp, 9 predicted proteins | sample 128326metaG_FD_190537 | JGI IMG/M metagenome (GOLD analysis project Ga0256830, IMG submission 190537) | Hydrothermal vent microbial communities from Lau Basin, Pacific Ocean - 128-326 | ecosystem: Environmental > Aquatic > Marine > Hydrothermal vents | place: Pacific Ocean: Lau Basin | collected... | reverse complement strand
CCGTAACCCGTGGGCCTGGTCGCGGAGCCCAGGGGGCGGACGACCAGGCGCTCCACCCGAAGGGGAACGGCGGGCCCGATCCGCACCGTGCCGCCTTCCACCGCAACCGTTGCCGTCCGAAGGCCCTCGTCGAGGGCCAGATCGGGCTCCAGGCGCAGCAGCGTCTGGAGCCCCGGCTGCCCGACGGCCTCCACCTCCAGCTCCAGGAGCGGCGTCTCCGCTCCGAGGGCGTGGAGGCCCGCGCCCGCCGCTGTGGATGCGAATGCGTTCGGCCCGGGATCGTCAAAGCGCACCAGCAGGGCCCGAACCGCCCCGCGGGCGGGGTCGATTTGGGAGGCCAGGAGGGTGTAGGGCGCAACGGCCCGCACGCTCAGCACGCGGAGGACGCGGGGATCGAAGCGGATCGCGCCCTTCGGACCCAGCTGGAGGCCCTTTACGCTGCCTTGGGCATAGAGTTTGACGATCCGACGCTCGCCGGGGACGAGGCTCACCCTTTCCCATCGCAGCTTCAGGGGCTCCCGGCTCGGCTGCAGGCTTTGCGGGGTAACCCGGGAGGAAGCGATGCCCAGGGCGATCTCCGCAATGCGCACGATGTCGCGACCGTCCACGACGCCCGCAGGCGGGGCCACGTCGCAGGCGGCCTCCTCCAGCTCAGCGAGGGAGCGAAGGGCCAAAGCGCCCTCGGCGCATAAGATGGCGTCTCTTATATCCACGATGCCGTCGCCGTTGGGGTCGCCGGGCAGCACGACGGGCGGGCTGCGGGTGGGGTCGTCCTCCTCGGGGGTGGCGGGGTCGTCCGTGGGGCTTGTGGATTCGTTCGAGCCGTCGCCGTCGGCATCGTAGAGCGTCTCCCCCTGATTGGCGATCACGGTGCCGGTGGGCACCGTCTGGACCCGCACGCGGAAGGCGAGGGTGACGCTCTCGCCGGGGGCGAGCCCGCCGTCCCAGCGGACTTCGTTGTTTTCGGGGTCGAACGAGGCCGTCCCCGCGGTGGCCGAGAGCGACCCTTCCACGAACTCCGTGTTCGCGGGGAGAGGATCGCGGAACTCGGGCCCGGGGTTGTCGGGCTGCGCGGCGCTTCCCGCGTTGGTGATGACGATCTCATATTCGAGTTCCTCGCCCACCCGGACCCAGGGCCCGGGCTCGACGAGGCGCTTCGTGGCCGTCAGGGTGGGGGCGCTCACGGAGACGGTGAGGGTGTCTTGGCCCACGCCGCCGTCGTCGTCCGTGACCGTGAGCGTTACCGTGTAGACGCCCGCCGCGGTGTACGTGTGGGTAGGCGTCAGGGTGCCGGTCGCGGTGGAGCCATCACCGAAGTCCCACTCGATCGTGTGCGTATCGGCGGTGCCGGGGTCGGTGAAGGAGCCGCTGAAGCTCACGGGCCGACCGACGTCCGTCGTCCGATCGGGGCCCGCGTCGACGGTGGGCGGGACGTTGTTCACGGCGATCTGGGCCGTGTCCGTGTCGGAGCCGCCGCGCCCGTCCTCCACGGTGAGGGTGGCGGTGTAAACCCCGTCGTCCGCGTAGGTGTGGGTGACCGTACAGTCCGCCAGCGTCCCGGAGCCGTCGCCGGGGTCCCAGGTGCAGCTTATGGGGTCGTTATCGGGGTCGTAAGAGCCGGAGCCGACGAGGGTGACGGTGTCCCCCTCGTCGACCGTCAGATCCGCTCCGGCATCGGCCACGGGCGGCTCGTTGATCGTGGAGTTGGGGGCTTTGGGCGTGCCGTTAATGGGGTCGCCGTTAGCATCCAAGCCGTTGCGGTCGATGCCGTTGTTGGTGGCCCAGTTGGCATCCGTGTCGGGTGCAAGGGGATCGATCCTCTCCATCGACGCGTAGGGTGGGCTTCCCGAGCTTGTGGTGCCCGCGGGCCATGTTCCGCCGTCGCCGTTGGCGGTGTCGATGACGGTGCCTATGGGGTCTTTCAGCGCAAGGCTCTCGCCCGAATTGACCAGCGAGCCGGTGTAGATGCAGTCAGCGGGGATGTCGCTTATCGTGTTGTCGTCGCTGCGCTCCAGTAGAAAGAATCCCTGAGCAGGGATGATGAGATTACTGCAGTGGGCGGCATCGAAGGTGAAACTGGGCGTGCCGTCGGTCGTGGATTCCAGCGTCCAGCTGGTGAGATCAATGTCTTGGGTTGTCGTGTTATACAGCTCGATCCACTCATCGTTGGGGCTGGCAGCGGTGCCGGACCAGGCGACCTCGTTGATAATGATATCCCCCGGATCTGGATCGAGAGCTATTCCTGGATTAGAGAACGCTTGCCGGCTAGGGGACTTACCTTGATATTGAGAAAGCACTACCTCGTCATTTAGGGAAGAAGCTAAGCAGAGAATTAGGGACCAATACACATAACTATAGAAGAGACATGTTGAAAAGAGATGCATAGTATTCCCTCCCTTTCCTATCACATGGGAGAGCATCTCTTTTACGACGATCAATCTACAAGACAAAAAGCGCGTTTGTCAAGTCCAGGAGTACACCCGGAATGCCCCTTCCCAATTGCCCTTCTGAGGAAGATCGCCCAGCATGAGGCGAAATAACACATGGAAGTAGCTCCCATGGAGGGAAACGGGTGTGGCAGAGGGCGACAAGGATAACTATAATCGCATCGCACTGCGCCCACGCGCTGGGCTACGCCGCGTGAGATCGCACGCAAACAATAAGGAGGGATACCATGCGCATCGGTGATGAGGCTCCGGCGTTTTCCCTAAAGGGCGTCGACGGGAAGGTCCACTCCCTGGAGGAGCTCAAGGGCGAGAAGGGCACCGCGGTGATCTTCAGCTGCAACCACTGCCCCTACGTCAAAGCCTATGAGGACCGCATGATCGAGCTGGCCAAGGAATATCAGCCCAAGGGCATCGCGTTCGTGCTCATCAACGCGAACGACCCCGTCAAGTACCCCGACGACAGCTTCGAGAACATGCAGAAGCGCGCCCAGGAGAAGGGCTACCCGTTCCCGTATCTGTGGGACGAAACCCAGGAGGTCGCCAAGGCGTACGGGGCGGAGCGCACGCCCGAGGTTTTTCTCTTCGACGGGGAGCTCAAGCTCCGCTACCACGGGACGATCGACGATAACTGGGAGGACCCCGCGAAGGTCACGAAGCGCTACTTGAAGGACGCGCTGGAGGCGCTCCTGGCGGGCCGCGAGCCCGAGGTAAAAGAGACGCAGCCCGTCGGCTGCACGATCAAGTGGAAGTAGAGCCAAGCGGGCGGGGTTCGGGGGGTTAGGGCTTGGGAGTCCAGGCGGCCCCTTACCTCAACCTCAACTTCAACTTCAACTTCAACTTCAACCTTCCTCGGGCCCCTTGAGCACCTCCTCCACCTTCTTGGGGTCGACGCCCTTGAGGTGGGAGGCAAGCTTCTTCAGCTCCTCGGGGGGCACCTCCTCGTCGAGCCACCGCTCCAGCTGGTCCAGGGGCACCCGCCACTCGCCGTCGATCTTGAGGGCGGGCAGCTCCCCGCTCTCGACCATCTTCTCCACCTCTTCGATGGGGATGCCCAAGTACCGGGACGTCACCGAAAGCTTCAAGTAGCCGCCGATCTTGCGCGCTGCCATCTCGTCTCGTCCTCCTTCGGTTTCGCTCATGCGGGTGCTGCAAGCTCCGATCGGGGCATTATACCCGAAGGAGCTGACGCATCCCGGCGATGAACTCCTTGACGACCCCCACGAAGCGCCCCCAGAAGAGCACGAGCATGACCACAATCCAGGCGATATAGGCATAGGCCACCCACAAGCCCTCTTGATACGCAATGATCAAGGGCAGCGCCACCAGCGGGAAGGCGAAGATCTCGGTCACGGACTTGGAGCCGTGGCTCAGCAGAATGGCCACCGCGGCGAGGAGCGTATACCCGAAGGCCCACGTCGGGGGCACGTACCCCACCAGGGTGAGGTAGAGGAAGCTCGCGTAGACCATGACCATGTCCAGCGCGAAGTCGTGCTCCCCCAGCCAAGTCTGCTCCCACTCTCCTTGGATCTCTGGATCTTCGCCGTCCAAGCGCCGTTGGGCCCGCCGGGCGAGCTCGCCGTCCAGGACGTCCGTGGTCCAGCCCAAGATGATGAGGTAGATCACCCAGGAGAGCGCGTCCTTGCCGCCGAGGCTGAGAAGCACGATCAAGAGCGCGATCAGCGCGCGTGAGGCGGTCAGCCCGTCCGCCACCCGCTTCATCGCTCCTCACCCCCTTCGTTCCCCTGCAGAGAGCATACCGTACCCCGTGGGGAGAAGTCAATAGCCTAGAGGACAGGACGAGCGTCGAGCCCCTCAATCACCGAAGGAGAGCGCTTGATCCGTGGGGGAGTACGCAACGGCCGCCGAGGGGAAGGCGTTGATCCGCGCCTCGAACCAGACCCGTTCCCGGCTCGCAAAGACCCCCACCTGCCAGCAGGCTTGGCAGAACTTCCGCACTACCCCCAGCTGCAGCGCCGTCACCTCCCCGAGGCCGAAGTCGTACTCGCCCCCCAGGGAGAGCTCCCACCGTGACAGCTCCCAGCGCCCCTGGAGGTTGACCCGGCGCAGCACCCCCGCCTGGGGGTCGAAGCGCGCCCCCAGCCGAAGGGGGAGCCCCTCCCGAAGCTCCAGCTTGAGGATGGCGTCGTCCCACCGCCCCTGGGGAAAGCGATAGCCCCCGCTCAGGATGAGCTCCCCCCAGGCCGGGCTCCAGCGGAGCTGCCCCGAAATCCGCTCGGGGACGAGCGGGTCCGGCCGCAGCTGCCCTTCCAACGAGAGCGCGAGGGGACCGAGGCGCTGCGAGAGGCCGAGCTGCAGGGGCAGGGGCTGCCCGCGAAGGCGGTCGTACCCCGCGGTCCACTGGAGGGTCCCAGCTCGGGAGAAGGCCCACGACCCTTGGAGGGTGGCCCGATTCGCGAGGTCCAGCCGATCGAAGCGGAAGGGGCTGCGGCCCCGCACGGCTCGATAGAGGTAGTCGAGGGTCACGCGCAGGGAGGGGAGGGGGGTGAGCGTCGCTTGAAGGCCGAAGTCGCCCGCCTCCCGTCGGGTGCGCTCGTAGAGCGAGAGCTGGACGCCCGCGTCCGCCCCCAGCAGCAGCGCCGAGGATCCCGGAAGGAGCGGCAGGGGCGGGAGGGAGAGGCGGGCTTGGGCGTCGGCGCGGGCGCTCTCCCGGGGGCTGCCCTCGAAGGGCACCTCGCGATAGCGGCCCCAGTTCAGCTGCAATGACGAGCGCAGGGGCAGCCCCGCGACGCCGGTCCCCCGACGGGCGATCGAGAGCTCCGGGAGCCGCTCGAGGACCCGATAGCGCAGCTCCTCCCGCGTCTCGGGCTCCGCTTCGGGCGGGACGAGGTTCTGCTCCCGTCCCAGCTCCACCCGCCAGCTCCAGCTCCCCTCCGTCCCGGAGAGCGCGGCCCGCGAGACGATCCGAGCCGCCTCCTCCCCCGTGACGCGGGAGAGGAGCCCCGTGCGCAGCCCCAGCGCCCAGTCGAGCCGGGTGTCCCCTGTCAACCGCAGGGAATCCCGCCAGTCCAGGGAGAGCGCCTCCCCCCCGGGGGAGCCCACGAGGCGGTAGTACGAGAACCGTCCCCCGGGGGAGCCGGGGAGCAGTTGATAGGTCAGGTCGAGCCCCGTGCCCACCTCGCCGTAGCGGGAGTAATAGTCCAACAGCAAGAACCCGAAGGTGCTCTCGTTCAAGAAGAGGGGCAGGCGCCACTTGGCGAAGTAGCCCCTTTGGGAGTCGCGGCCCACCTCGGGGAGGAAGGGGTACTTCTGGCGCACGTCCCCCAAGGGCGCAACATAAGCGGGTGCCCAGAAGACGGGGGTCCCAAAGGCCCTCAGGGTGATCGCCAGCGCCCCTACCAGCTCATCGGGGCGGACGTAGAGCCGCTCGGCACGGATCGAGTACGCCGCCTGCGGGATCTCCGCGGCGCAGGGACAGGTGGTAAACTCGCCCTTGGCGATGTCAACCGCTGCGATCTCGTTGGATTCCGTAAATCGAAGGGTCGCCCGCTCCCCCCGGTAGCGCAGCCGGTGGGTCTCCCCCGCGGCGTTGACGAAGTCCGTCTCCCCCTCGAAGGCGAGAACCTCCGCCTGCAGGGCCCTCAGCAGGGGGCCCTCGGCGTCGGCCGGCTGCCGTTCCAGGGTGAGCGCGAGCCGCTCGGCGCGGGTGACCTCGTTCTGGTCGTCGTGCCGGAGCACGACGCCGCCGCGGGCCTCCACGACCCAGCGCTCGGCCTCCGCGCTCGGGTCGTTGCGATCCGACGGGCGGAGGACGATCGCCTCGGCCCGGAGGCGGCCGCCCTCGAACTCCACGGAGGCCGACTGGACGAGCGCAAGCTCCCGCAGCATGAGCTGCGCCCTCGTCCGCTCGAGAAGCGCTTCGAGGCGAAGGGCGCTCCCGGAAAGCCCCTCGTCGGGGGCGCGAAACCGGGCCCCCTCGGCGGTCAGCTTCCATAGCTCCTCCGGCTGCTCGAGGCGGGTAAGCGCCAACTTCCCCGCGAAGATCTCCCCGTCCGCGTAGCGGGCTTCCACCGAGCCCTCGGCGCGGAACTCCTTCCCGTCCCGATACGCGACGAGCCTCTCGGCGGCGATCTCGATGGGCGCACCCTCAGGGCGCGCGTCTTCTTGGGCGACCCCTATCACGCTGCCGGAACCCAGGACGAGAACGGGAACGAGGGAGCACAGGGGAAGGGCGCGCCGCAGGCGCTCGAGGTGATCGATGCGCCCCAGGCGGTCGGCCCGGAAGAAGAGCCAAAGCCCGATGAGCCCGAACAGGAGGTTGGGGAGCCACGCGCCCCACGCGGGCGGGATGTCGCCCCGATTGCCCAGAATCTGGGCGGTCCAGAAGAGCACGCCCTGGTAGAGGAGCACCAGGAGCACGCTTAGGATCACGCCCAGCGCCCGACCCCGCGGGCCGATCAATAAACTCAGGGGAGCCCCGAAGAGCGCGAACACAAACGCTGCTAAAGGGATCGCGATCTTGAGGTGGTACTCCACGATCAACGCGTCGGGGGAGCGGCCGATCTTGCGAAAGGCTTCGATGCGCTCCCCCAGCTCCCGCAAGCTCAGCTCGCTGGGGGTCCGCTGCTCGAGGAAGAGCCGTTGGATGGTCGCCCCCACCCGCAGCGTGAGGGTCGCAAAGCGCTGGACGTACACGAGATTCCCCTCGTCGTCGAAGGCGTGGACGGCGCCCTGGGAGAGGAGCCACTCCTCGCCGCTCCAGCGGGCGGTCTGGGCGGTGATGACCTTGGGGTACGCCCCGCCTTCCCCGTCTTGAAGCGCGAGCTGCCCCGATAGATCATACACGAGGACGCCCTCGAGGACGTCCCGCTCCTTGTCGTAGCGGCGCACGTAGAAGAATCGGTCCTCGGCCCCCTTGAAGAAGGCGTGATCCCGAATCTGAGGCGTCGTCTGGCCGCCGTAGAGCTGCTCCAGCAGCAGACGAAGGTAGCGCTGGTTCCCCCAGGGGGCGAGGGTGTCGCTCATCCACAGATCGAGGCCGCTTACGAGGAGCCCCACGGCCAAGAGGGGCAAGAGCACCCTTCGGGGGGAGATCCCCGCGGCCTGGAGGGCGATCACCTCGCGGTCGTGCCCCAGCCGCCCCAGCGCGAGAAAAATGGAGAAGAGAACGGCCACCGGCAGCGCCAGCACGAGCAGATAGGGCGTCTTGTAGAGCAGGAGCAGCAGCAGCGTCTTGGGCGGGATCACGCGCTCGACGAGCCACTGAGAGAACTGGCCGATCAGGAACAGCAGTATGAAGATGAGGAACCCCAGGACGGCGAGCACGAAGGGGAGGGCCATCTCCCGGAGCAGATAGCGATCCACGCGCTTGAGCATGGCGTCCTCATTCTAGGAGCGCCCCTCCGCTTCGTCCACCGTCCGCGGATTGACCCTATTTGGGGATTCCTCTAAGCTCTTCCCCGGACGGTACGGGGGGAGAAGCGAGATGATCCCGTGGGATCAGTGGTGGTTTTGGCTGATCGTGTTCATCTTTGGGGCCGGAAGCATCGCTGCCCTAGGTGATGCGCTTCCGGACATCATCAGAGCGCTGCGCGGGAGCCCCAAGGAGATCAAGAAGCTGCAGCAAGAGATCCAGAAGCTGCGGGAGGAGCTGGCCGAGGCCCGGGCCTCCCAAAAGCTTCTCGAGCTGCAAAAACGCCTCTCCCAGCAGGAGCTTCAGAAGATCGAGCGCCAGGCGCTCCCCGAGGGCGTGGCCGTCTTCACTCTTTACGGACATCGAGGGCTTTACGACCTTCTTAGAGGAGCACGGGGACGAGCGGGCGTATCCGCTCTTGCGCAGGCATCACGAGCTTATAAGGAGGAGCGCGGAGCGCCACGGCGGCTTGATCATAAAGGAGCTGGGGGACGGCTTCTTGATCAGCTTCTCGAGCGCGAAGCGGGCCTTGCTCTGCGCTGCGGAGATCCAGCAGCTCCTGGAGCGCTCGGGGATCGGCGAGGAACTCAGGGTGCGGATGGGCCTGCACGCGGGGGAACCCGTAAAGGACGGGCAGGACGTGATCGGGCACGCCGTAAACGTGGCCGAGCGGGTCATGGATCAGGCGGCGGGCGGGCAGATCCTCCTCTCGCAGCTCGTCAAGGAGCTGGCAGGCTCCCTGGAGGGCTTTCAGTTCGTGGACCGAGGGGAGCAGCGGCTCAAGGGGATAAAGCAACCCTTGAGGTTGTACGAGCTTCAGCCCGTGCGCGCGCTGGCCCACCCGCTGGACTCCGAGATCGACCGTGAGCTGGAGGAGCTGGAGCGGCGGCTCCGGGAGGAAGGTCTCTAGAGCCGGACGACCACGCTGGGGCTTTCTGTGCCCGTTCAAGCCAGCAGTGGACAGCAACCGAGATCGTTGCTTAGTCTTGTGCACCCACCTCGATGGTAAAGCTCAGGGTTATCTCCTCCTTGCCTTGGGGATCGGCCAGTCGCACCGCGAACGCGTCCGGCACGCCGTCCCGAAGCTCCGCCCCCGTCCACAGCCGGTTGAGTCGGCCCAGGGAGCGTACGCCGTCGGCCCCTTGAGCCCAAATGCCCACATCGAGGGAGAGGAACGGCCCAAGCGTCCCGACGTAGAGGGGCTCGGCGAGGACTTGGGCTTCCCCTTCTCGCAGCTCATAGGCGCCCACGAAGGGGAGACGTCGAAGCAGGCCGTTGAGCCGCTCACCGAGGAAGCCGCCCGCGCCCCGGCTCCAGAGGAACACCGGGGAAGCCCCTTCAGGACCCTCCGGCTCCTGTCGGGCTTCCGGAGCTTGCCGGGCGATTCCCATGAGCCGCACGCGCACCGGGGCCCTCGGGGTGGGGGTGAGAGTGGGGGGTAAGCTCACCCGCCGGACGCGATACGCGAGGTCGAGGGCGAGGGTCCCATCGCCCACGCTCGCGCGGTAGGGCGCCTCGCGGACGCCCCAGTCCCGCTCGCGGGAGAACTTCGCCGCCAGAACGCCCAAGACGGCGTTCTCGCCCAGGTGGGGCTCGATCGCCTCCCGGACCCGAGCGGCCTCCTCCTCCGGCGAGAGGGCTCCACGGGCCACCCAGAGCGCCAGCGGGCCGGCCGCGGCCTCGAGGACGGCGGGCAGCGAGGCGCTCAGCCAGGTCTCGGGCGAGCGCTCCGCGGGAACGCGGTTGTCCAGGACGATCAAGACGAAGCCGATCTCCTCGTCCAGCTCGGCCTCGGGAAGGGCCAGGAGGGGCACGCCGCCGCTCTCCTCCGGGAGGAGGTCGGCGCCCGGCGTGGCCTCGACCCAGATCGCCTCGGGCCAGGCGCTCTTCTGCACCCGGGTTCCGGAGCCGGCCACCGCCCCCAGCATGAGCTTCGGAGCCGCGGGGGCCGCAGACGGGGCGGGCGGGCGGACCGGGCGGACGGCGACCCCCTCGAGGCTCACGACGACGAAGTCGGTGCCTTCGGCCTCCTGGGGGACGGCGTCCGGGAGGCCCGCCCCGAGGAGCAGGCCCCCCGCCAGCAGAACGATCCCCACGAGTCGATGGCGATGGCGATTGCGATTGCGATCGCGATCCATCGCTCCTCCCCCTTACGGGAACTTCGGGGCGACCTGCCAGAGCGTCAAGCGCAGGTCCCGCAGGCTCCCGAAATAGACGAGCCGGCCCACCAGGTAGTCGCCCTCGCGCAGCAGGGTGGACAGCCGGGCCATGTCCAGCTGGGTGGGCCGGACGCGCTCGGCCGGTCCCGCGGTAAGATCCGTGATCGTCTCCTGCGCGCAGCGGAGGCGGTTGATCTTCCCGAAGTCGGCCACGACCTCCCAGCTGCACACCTCGAGCTCCCCGCTCGGGAAGACCGTGGCGGTGATCGCCGCGGTGTCCGTGATCGCATCGAGCGCGAAGTCGAAGTCTTGGGCGATCGAGATGTCCGCGTTTATTGATTCCACCATGTCGGGCGTAAACAGCTTGCGATAGCCGTAGTCCAACAGGTTCTTGACATCCGTCCAGCGGTCGCCCGAGCGCTGGACCTCGGCGACGAACGTCCGGGTCAGCCTCGTGGCCTGTGCAACGAGGCAGCCGCCTGGGACGCTTGGGCACCAGATGGGCTCAAATCCCTCAACTTTCAGGCCCCCGTTGCCGGTTTTCCAGCCCTCGATGCCCGGGTAGTCGCTCGGCGATCGATTCAGATTCCAGCATTTTTCTTTGCCTTGGGAGTCCTGACCGCATGCCGAGTAGCTCAGCGCGCCGGGGTATTTCCGGAACAGCGGATAGTTCGCCCAGGCGTAGCGCCAGAGGGTCACCTGATCCTGGGGCACGGACACCCCGCCGGCAAAGGAGTCCCTGTACTTTGTGTTGGCCGATAGCCCAAGGGCTTGCGCGCGCGCATTCATGAGGGCGGCAAAGGCTTCCTCCGTCCCGGCGATGTGCTCGGCGATCGCCGTGGCCGCGTCATTGCCGGACTCCATCATAAGTCCGTGCAGCAGCGTGTTCAGGCTTTGTACCTCCCCCGCCTCCAACCCCATTCGAGATCCTCCCTTTCCGGCGGCGTTTTCGCTGACCACGACCATGTCATCCAGGGAGACCTGCCCGGCCTCGACGGCCTCCACCGCCAAGAGCAGCGTCATCACCTTGGTGACGCTGGCGATGATCGAATAGGGAGGGGAAGCGGTCCGGGTCACCACCGCACCGCCTCCGACCCCCGCTATGTCCTCCCAGAGGTTATCGGTCAAGATCCCCCTCGGTTGGACCGGATCCCCGCCCTGCGTCATGCCCGTAAGGCGGGGCGGCAGCCCGATGTCCACCCCGAGGCCGAACTCCTCGTCGGCTTTGCTGTCCGTGATCCGGTAGGTCTGATAGAACGGGAGGCAGCCCCCGTCGCAGACCAAGCCCTCGAATCGGGATTCCCACACGATCAGGCGAAAGTCGATGCCCACCCGCACCGCGGTGAGCAGGCCCTCCGCGGTGAGCGGCGAGCTCGCCAGGGCATGGACCTCCTCCTCGACCGGTTTTTGTCCCCGCAGGTCAAGCGGCGTCGCGGCGGATGCCCCCTGGGGAGCGTCGGCTGAGGAGAGGGTGAAGGTGGAAAAGCGCAGGATCTTATCCGCATTGCTGTAGGTCACGATGAAGCGCCCCTGTCCCAGATGCGCGGCGCTCAGGTTCCCCTGGGCCGCGGCCCAGAAGCCGCTGTCCCGGCGGCCGACCAGCTCGCCGCTCGCGGCGTCCACCGACCAGGTGATCACCCGCAGCCGGTCCCCTTGCGTGCGCACGGGGGTGACCACCTGGAAGCGGCTCACCGCGCCCCCTTGGGCCAGGGCCCGATAGGCCAAGGCGTACTCCTCGACCGAAACGTCCGCGTTCGTCCCGTAGCCCACCGAGCCGATCGGCTGGAACGTGCCGTCCTCCTCCACGCGCCAGGTCGTCAGCCAGAGGGTGCCGTCCTCGCGGCGCACCGCGCTGAGCAGCAGGTTGATTGAAAGATCAGGGGAAATCTCGCCCTTGAGCGCGAGGAGCCGGACGTCAAAGCCGGGGAAGCTCACAGAAGTCTTCAGCAGAACGGGGGAGAAGTCCCCGGGGTCCAGGGTCCAGCTGAGCAGCCGAACGGCCGCGCCCGTGCCCACCGCGGTGACGAAGACGGTCGGCGTGGGTCCCTCGGGCGTGCCGCCCAGGTGGACGACGTCGGTCTCGCGGACCGGCCCCTTGGGCGTCTCGGTGGTCACCGGGGGCTGGGGAATCGGCCCCGAGCCCGCGGGCGGCGCGGTGAACCCCGCGCCGGGCTCGGGCCGCGGGGGCTCCTCGCAGGGCGGCAGCGCGACGACGAGGCGGGCCGAGAAGGCACCCGGTTCACCCGTTGCATCCCGGCCCGGGGCCGAGGTCGACCTCCCGCGCGGTTCGACCACCCCCAGGACGAGGGCCCCGCCCCCCTCCGGGAGGTTCAAGGGGAAGGATGCCCGCCCCGCGGGGGAGGCGGCCTCCTGGCGGAGGGTCGCCTCACCGACGAGGACGCTTACGCGCACGATCAGCGGCTCGGGGGCGTTTTGCACCTGCCAGCTTACGCGCAGCACGTGGCTCCGGCCGCGCTCGCAGCGGGCCTCCACGGAAGGGGAGAGCACCAGGCCCGGGTCGGTGTCCTCGTCCTCGAGCCGGGCTTCCGGGGCGGCGGCCTCGCAGGGCCCCAGGCTCGCGCGGGCCGAGGCGCTGGCCGTGCCCGTGCTCGACTCGGCGCGAACCTCGACGAGCACCTCCCCGCCCCCGGGCAAGGGCAGCTCGAGGGTCACCTCCCCCCGCGGCTCGCTGCGCGTCTCGCTCACGGTCGAGCCGTCCGGCAGCGTCGCGGTGATCGTCACCCGCACGCCGCCCTCGGCGTCCGTCACGCTCCACGTCACGGTGAGCACGTGGCTGAACTCCTCGCCGCAGACCGCCTCCGCCGAGGCCGAAATCGAGATGCCGATGGCCCAAACGGACTGTATCAACACCGTCACGATCAACAGCGCCCCCAGCGCCCAGCGGCGCGGGGACCCCGGAAAAACGCTCCACACCGTTACGGCCCTCATTGTGGATTCCTCCTTAGCTTGCGCACGCTTTCTCTCAGCTCATCGGCGCTCAGAGCGCGAAACGCCCGATCGACGATTACGCCTTCTTCATCGAGGAAGAACGTGGCCGGCAGGTTCGCTACGCGGTAGGCCACCGCGACCGCTCCCCGGGCGTCCCGCAGGATCGGGTAGTCCGCCCCTACCTGCCGGGCAAAGGCCCCTGCGACCTCCGGAGGCTCGCCGACGTTGATTCCCACGAAAAGCACCTCGGGGAAGTCGCGGGCGGCTTCGGCCATCGCGGACATCTCCCGGCGGCAGGGGGGGCAGTAGCTGGCCCAGAAGTTGAGCACCACCGCCCGCCCGCGCAGCGCGCTCAGCGCGATCGGGGTCCCGTCGAGGTCGGGAAGCGTGAAGTCGGGGGCGCGTCGGCCGACGTCCGCCCCGACCTCGGGCACCTCCGCGGCCTCGGCGCCCTTGAGCGAGACGACCCGGTCCAGCTCCGGCGCGACGGGCACAAAGGGGCCCTCCGGGCCGGGCCCTGCCGGGAGGGGAGGGGGGACGGGGACGGCGACGGCGGGGCCGAGCGCCAAGTCCGCCGTCGCCCAGGCCCAGGCCATCGCGCCCAGGCCCAGGCTCAGTCCCAGGCCCAAAACGATCCCCTTCGCCCTTTGGGGTCTGGAGGGGGTGGCGTTCGCGTTCGAGCTCGTGTTCGTGCTCACGGTCCCACCCCCTAGAACACCGCCGCGTAGACGGCGTAGAGCGTGGTCGAGGTGCTCACGGTGGTGGTCAGCGGGTTGTCCTTTGCCAGGAGCGTGGCCTCCTCGAAGCGGGGGCCGACGCGCCACTCGAGGAAGCGCACGTCCCCGGGCAGTCCCTCCCGGCCCCCGATCTGCCCCGGGGCCTCGAGGGTCACCTGGGCCCCCGCGGTCAGGGTGAGGGCAAAGGGCGTTGAGCCCGTCCCCACCCCGGCGACGGCGATGGGCACCCCTCGGACTTCCACCGGTCCGCCGGAGCTGCAGTTCGTGCAGATCGCCCGCACGGTCAGGGTGACGGACTCCTCCTCGGGGCCGACCACCGCGAGGGTGACCGTAAGCTCGGCGACCCGGGTGCCGGAGCCGTCGAGCAGGTCAAAGCGAATGCGGTGGGCGGCGCTCCGGCTCGGGAAGCTGCCCACGATCCGGCCGGCACGGGCCGCCAGGTCGAGCTGGAACCCGACCGTCGAGGGCAGGGTGCTTTCGGTCTGTCGGGCCGTTTGCGCCCGCAGTCGGGCGATCTCCTCCGCCAGCTCCTCGGGCATCGACCGGGTCACGACGAGGAACGAGCCCCCGGGGAACGAGCCCAGGTCCCAGAGGAGCCGGGCCACCGCACCGGGGAGCGCGGCCCCCCGCGGGGCTGAGTAGACGGCGGTGAGCGCCAGACCCTCCTCGGGCACCGGCAGGCGGATCTCCGCCTCCGGGCGGAGCGTCCCGTCCGGGAGCTGCCAGCCGGCGAAGGCGAGGCTCCGGCCGTCCGCGGCGGTCGCGGTTCCGGGGGCCGTAAGCGTCACGACCGTGCCGGGGGGGAGCAGCCGGGTGAAGGGCGTCGTTTCGGCCGCGGGTCCCGTCCCGCCCGCGATCGCGACTTCGACCGCCAGGCCCACGGGGCCGGGGCCCGGATCTCCAGCGGGCGGAGCGGAGGAGGGGGCGGCGGCCTCCACAGCGTTCACGGAGAGGACGGCGAGCCGGCGGCAGCTGTTCTGCAGGCACTCGGGGTTCACGGTGGCCTGGGTGGCCGCGCCGACCTCGCCGATGAGCTCCACCGAGGTCTCGGCGGCGGTGCGCACCCGGGCGAGGGCGTCGGCGTCCGCGGCGGCGAAGCTCGCCGCGTGGGCGGCCGCCTGTGCGGCCGCGGTGGCCTCGGCTTGGGCCTGGGCCGCGGCGGAGGCCGCCGCTACCGCCTGCGCGCTCGCCTGGGCCTGGACCGCGGCGAAGACCGAGGCTTCCGCTTCCGCTTCCGCAATCGCCTCGGCCGCGGCGAAGGCTTGTGCGTGGGCCTGCGCTTGGGCCTGGGCCGCGGCGAAGGCCGCCGCCTGAGCCTCAGCTTGGGCGGTCAGCGCAGCCTCGATCGAGGCGCTCACCTCGACTTGGGCGGTCGCGAAGGCGTCGGCCGCAGCCTGGGCCTGCGCTTGGACCTGCGCTTGCGCTTCTACCGCGGCAAGCGCCTGGGCGTGCGCCTCGGCCTGCGCCTGGACCAGGGCCTCGGCGGCGGCCTCTGCTTCGGCCTGCACGCGGGCCTGCGCCTGGGCAAGCGCTTCCGCGGCCGCGGACACCGCCGTCCCGACCTCGGTCTCCGCCTCCGCGCTCGCCCGGGCGCTCGCCTGCGCCCGCGCGGCGGCCTCGACGGCCGCCTGGGTTTGCGCCGCGGCCTCGGCCAGATCGCCGGATTCTGCCGCACGGGCCGCCGCTTCGGCCGCCGCTTGGGCCTGGGCTGCGGCCTGGGCTGCGGCTTCGGCGCTCGCTTCCGCCTCGGCCCGGGCCCGGGCTAGGGCTTCCGCCAGCGCGCTCGCCGCCGCCTGCGCCTGGGCGTGCGCCTCGGCGCTCGCCTCGGCCGCCGCCTGGGCGCGGGCGAGGGCCTGTGCGTAGGCCGCGGCCAGGGCTTCCGCCTCGGCCCGCGCCTGAGCCGCCGCGGAGGCAGCCGCCTGGGCGTCGGCCTCCGCCTGGGCCTGCGCTTCGGCAACGGCGGTGGCCGCGGCCTGCACCCGCGCGCGCACCTCGGCCCGAGCGGCGGCTGCCGCCTCGGCCTGGGCCCGCGCCTGGGCTGCCGCGGAGGCTACCGCAGAAGCTGCAGCCTCGGCAGTGGCTTTCGCCTGCGCGTACGCCTTTGCCAGAGCCGCGGCTTGGGCCGTCGCCGAGGCCTGAGCCTGGGCGGAGGCCGCGGCGGCGGCCTGGGCCTGGGCTCGGGCCCGGGCAGCGGCTTCCGCCAGAGCCTGGGCTTGGGCGCGGGCCTCGGCCGTCGCGCGGGCCGCGCTTCGCGCCGCGGCGGCCGCCTGGGCCACCGACTCCCCGATCGCGCTGAACGTCCCTGTCA
>Ga0256830_1001575_pt1 | contig 15981 bp, 13 predicted proteins | sample 128326metaG_FD_190537 | JGI IMG/M metagenome (GOLD analysis project Ga0256830, IMG submission 190537) | Hydrothermal vent microbial communities from Lau Basin, Pacific Ocean - 128-326 | ecosystem: Environmental > Aquatic > Marine > Hydrothermal vents | place: Pacific Ocean: Lau Basin | collected... | reverse complement strand
CCCTGGATACCGATAAAGACGGTGTACCGGACAGCCGCGATTTCTGCGCCGATACGCCTGCAGGGCTTGCAGTCGATGAAAAAGGCTGTCCGCCGCCCCGGAAGCGCGCAGGCAGCGAAGCCGATAGCGACGGGGACGGTGTGCCGGATAGCCGGGACCAATGTCCCGATACACCCGCCGGTACCGCAGTGGATGAAACGGGGTGTCCTGTGGATCAGGACAATGACGGCGACGGCGTGCCGGATTCAAAAGACCTCTGTCCGAATACACCCGCCGGAACGCCCGTGGATGAAACAGGCTGTGCTTTGCAAAAAGACAGCGATGGAGACGGTGTTTTCAATGAACTGGATAAGTGTCCCGACACACCCTTAGGCACCCGGGTGGACAAAAACGGCTGTCCCATTGAAATTCGCGAAAAAACGACAACCGAATCGCATATCCGCTTCGAGACCGGCAAGTCGGTCATTAACCCGGCATTCATGGGGGAAGTTGAACGCATCGCCGACTACCTGAAGAAATTCCCGGAGGTGACGATTGAGATCGAAGGGCATACCGACAACACCGGGCCGGAAAAACTCAACAAACGGCTTTCCCTGGAGCGTGCGGAAAGCCTGAAAAAAGCCTTGGTATCTCGCTTCGGCATTAAAGCCTCGCGGCTCAAGACAAAGGGGTATAGTTGGGATCGTCCGATCGGGGACAACAACACCGCCGAAGGACGGGAGAAAAACCGCCGGGTTGTGGTCACCCTCACGCCGGAAGGATAGTCATTTCAATCTTGGGGCCGGTGTGAAATCACGCCGGCTCCAAGCCTTCAGACAAGACTCCGGACATTTACCGCGCCTCTAAAATCGAAACCCTTCCCCATATAATCCGTGTGCCCTTCGATCCGGATGTCGTTTTCCTTGACGTCCTTAAGCACCTTAACATCCCTTCGGGTTTTTTGCTCAACTTTCTTTATTTTTTATAACATTTAGGGCTTTATTCGTTTTTAAAAAGTGCCGTAAAGGCGTAAGATAAAATTGAAGCCGTGGCCTGCTCACCGCCTCCCTTGTCCGGGAGACGCATCATAAATTGTCCTTAAATTTTATGAACAGAAGGAGGGGCGTCATGAGTCAATATCTCAACAGTCGGCATTTTCCTTCGGTCTCCCCGGAAGAGAATTTTAAACTCAAAACAAAGTTGGCCTTCTTACGGGATCAGGAGGCCTCGCGTGATTTTTTTTCGGTCACGGGCAACTATCGGCGCATCCTGGCAAACCCGCATCAGCGTAAACCTTGGCCGGAAATTCAGGACAAGCTCATGACCCTGTTGAAGTGCGGCATTTGCGGGAGCGGCCGGAGACGATAGACGATACAGGGTTTGAAGGACAATTGTTGCCTGAAAACCTCGAAAAAGAAAAAGCAATTCCTTGATAGCAAAACGGAAGCTGGGATCAGGGCATGCCGGACGAAGACAAAGCCTTTTGGCAACAACAGGCGGATCGCCACTGGATGATGGGTAAAAACATTCAAGACAAACGCATCGTGCCGATGGACGCATTGATGCGGATTATCGACATGAATTATCAGGAGCCCGACCCGTTCTTGCTTGCCATCGCAGAAGCAGGCCCTTCCCCCTTTGCCCGGCAGGCTGACATCTTTTTGGGCGCAGCGGATCAAGCCTCCATTTTGCCGATGAACCGTCCCGGCGGCCGTGAAAAACCCACGCAGTCAGGGCGAAAAAGAGCCGACAAGACGCCTTGCATTTGAATGTCGACACGCCCTAAATTCAGTTCAAGATATGGAACCACAGGAGGATGTACCATGGATAAAACACAATTCGGCGCCGGCGGAATTCATGTGGATCTCGGCGCACAAGCGGAAGCGGGTTCGCACACTGAAACATCGCCCGATATTTTCCGCATTCCAAACGATCGTTTTGGACAAATTCTGACCCTTTCCGATCTCGCCTTAAGCAATATCACGCTCGATCAATTCCCCGTCGTCAAGGCCTGGCGGCAAAAGCTGTTTTCGCCGGAAGGCCTACCCGAAATTTGCGATGAACTGCCCCGGCTCTTGACGGAATTCCTACGCCGTCCCGAATCGGAAAAACTGCCGCCCTACACCCGGCGGGCGAAGGCCTTGCATCATGTTTTTACGCACAAAACCCCTTTGGTGCGCAAGACGGATCTGCTTCCCGGCCAAACCACAACAAGCTTTGTCGGCCCGGTGGTCTATGTGGATACCATCGGCTACTGTATTTGGCCGGAATTGAAATCCGTCGCAACACGCGCACAAAATCCCTTTAAGATTCGGCCCGAGGTTGCGGAACGGCTCAATAAAGAAATCTTCCCCTACTGGCTCGAAAGCCGCCCCGTGCAGGAGGTCGCGCGTTACCGGGATTACGATACTGATCTTTACGCAAACGACGGCCGCGACACCGTGGACGGCGGCCGTTACCGCAACGCGCCCTCAATTGATCCTCCATTGAAAAAACGGGCCGGACAAACCCCGAAATGCCAGGAATTGATGGAGCGTGTTGCCTTTTATCTTTCCGACAAAGCCACTTGCGTTTCTCACACCGTGCCCGATTTTGAGCGCCTGCTGACCTACGGCCTCGATCAATTGAGGGCGCGCATGAATGACGACCTGGCCCAGTTGCCGGACGACAAAACACAAGAAAAGACATTTTTGAACGGCGTTCTGACCGTTTTTGAAGGCATGAAAATTTATGCGGCGCACTTGGCCGAGGCGGCGGAAGAAGCCGGAAATGCCGAACTTGCGGCGATTTGCAAAAAGATCCCCGCAAAACCCGCCGAAACGCTGCATGAAGCCCTGTGCAGCATCTGGATCGCCTATCATCTTTTGTTGCAGGAAAATACCAATTTCGGTCTGTCCATCGGCCGTCTCGATCAACTGCTAAACGGCTATTATCTGCGTGATTGGGAACAGCGTAACAGTATGGAAGAAAAGGAAAGCTACACCGCGCGGGCCGTGGAGTTGCTTTGTCACTTTTTCCTGCGCTGCTCCGATCATGTGCCGCTTTCGACAGAAGGCTCCGAGACGCTTTTTGCGGGCAGCGGCTCCAATCAGGCCCTGACCGTCGGCGGCACAAGATACAAAAACGGAAAGATCGTGGATGCCGTCAACGACATGAGCTACATCATCCTCAAAGCAACCGAACTCTTATCTATCCGCGATCCCAATGTGCACGCCCGTTATCACAAGAGCGTGCATCACCGGGATGCTGTGGGAAACCCTCTGCCGCCCGGCACATACGATCCCTATTTGAAACGCATCACTCAGGTCAATATGCTCACCCGCGCCACCCCGGCGCTGCACGGGGATGCCCCGGTTGTGCATGCGATGGCGCAATACTACGCAGCGCATGACGGCATCGGCCAAGAAGAAGCTTTGGCAGACGCGCACGACTACGCCTCCATCGGCTGCATCGAGCAAAATGCGGCCGGAAAACACTACGGCAATACAGGATCGACGCTTTTTGTCTTGCCCGCCGTGCTGGAGCTGGCCTTGTACGGCGGCAAGCACCGCAGCGACGGCATCGACCGGGACGCGCCCAACCTGTTTTATAATGAAACAGCGCATACTTCAACTCCTTTGACCGGCATGAAAAACATGGATGAATTTATTGCCGCCTTTCGTTTTCAATTAGATGAAATGGCGCGCCATGCCGTGCAGTGCAACAACTACCTGGGACGGGCAATGGAAGATGTGCGGCCTTCGCCGCTGCTTTCGGGTTTGTTTACGGGGCCGACCAATACACCGGATGCCCCAAAGAGCCGCGCCGCGAAATTCCGGGACGTGGCCGCGGGCGGAGCCAAGTACAATTCCGCCGGGATTGCGATCATCGGACTGGCCGACATCATCGATTCCTTTTGTGTCATCGATTCCCTGGTTTTCGGCGGAAAAATCAAGGCGGCGGAACTGCTCGCCGCGCTTGAGGCTGATTTTGAAGACAAAGAAAAAGAAGCGGATACGGGAGAAAAACAACCCTTCTGGATACGACTGATTGATTTTTTAAGAGGCTTGTTCAGCCGTCAAAAAATCGTGGGCACCCTGCCTAAGCTGAGCGCGGAACGCCTGAGGAAAATTGTCAAAAGCATCCACCTCGCACCCAAATACGGAGCGGGCGTGGATCAAACCCCCGGCGGAATCTACAATAATGCGATGGCCCTGCGCTACACCCACCTGCTCACCGGAATGATTCAGCAGGTGTTTTATCAATACCGCACACATCGCGGCGGGCGCTACTTGCCGGGCTATTGGAGCATGACCAATCACGCAGGGTTCGGCATGCTCACAAAGGCGATGCCAAACGGCCGAAAGGCGCGCATGCCCTTTGCCAGCGGTATCACGCCCTGTCCCGGCATCGTCAAACGCAACGGCGAACCGGTAATGATTCTTGACCACATCCTCTCCGTTGCCGAGGTAGACGGAGACACGGTGCAAAACGGCTATACCTACAACCTCAGCCTGACGACGCGTGATGCAACGCATTTTCAGGAGGACACGGCGCTGTTTTCAAAATACATGAAAACCTTTCTCGATAACGACGGCGTATTGGTGCAGCTTTGTGTCTCGTCGATCGAGGAGTTGAGCGCGGCACACGAAGCGGCGACGGCGGCGAGCAGTGCGGGCTCCGGAGAAAAGGAAGCGGCCGCACTTGCGCCTTACAAAGATTTGATGATCCGGGTGGCGGGCTATTCCGCCTATTTTGTGTCCTTGAGTCCGCAAATGCGGCAGGAGATTATCGACCGCTCGAACTTTGCGCTGGATTCCGGAGTGGAGCAGCACACTTTGACCGCCATTTAAAAAATGGCTTCAGGTAAGGAGGCGACTCATTATGCATGCGGGATTTCCCTGTTTCACCCAAGACCTTCAAAAAACGATGCGGCGCGGGGCGGCGGCGCGCGAGGTGCCGGAAGCCCTGGAAGCCGTCGGCGGCACGCTCATCGCAAGCGGCATGGCCGTGTTATTGAAACTGGGTTTTGCTTATGTGATGCGGGACAGCTTGCTCGACAAAGACCGTTCTGAAAAGGCAATGTCCTTTTTTCGGAACAATTTTATTTTCACTGACCCCAACGCACCGGGCGGTGAACGCTATTATCAGGGCAAGTTTCTGATTCGCACACGCAAGGCCAAAGACAATATGAATGTCTACATGACTTTTTGCGCGAAACCCGAGGAATTATTCACAGACACGCCCTTCGGGCGCTCTTTAAATCCTCTGGCGGTGGTTTCCACAAAAATCCTGGATGAAGAACGGGCTCAGCGCCTTGAGGAGACAGCGGGGCAGGTCGATCTGGTCATTCGCTTTAAAGACAACCGGGCGATCTTGCGTCTCATCGGTCAAGACGATATCGACATCGTCGGTCTGCTTTTAGAGAATGTGGTGCAACTGACCGGCAATGTGGGACATCTTTTTAAATTGGGGGCAATCGCTGCTGAAACAGAAGCAGCCTTGGGATTAAAATCGTAGGGGCGAGAACTCCGCCCCCGATGCCAATTGGAACACAAACCTTTGGAAGCACACGCCTTTATTTTTGATATCAAGCGGGATTGCAGTGAGGACGGGCCGGGCATTCGCACAACGGTTTTTTTTAAAGGCTGTCCCCTGTCCTGTCCTTGGTGTCAAAATCCCGAGGGCAAACAGAAACGTCCTGAGTTGTCATTTCGTGCCGAAGCCTGCACTGCGCCCGCTTGCGGCCTTGCCTGTATCGCACAATGTGAAGTCGGCTGTTTGTCTTTTTTCAACGCACTGCAAGTGGATTTTGAGCATTGTATCCGCTGTGAGGCCTGTTTCGAGGTCTGCCCCACGCAAGCCCTGGAGCCGGTTGGTTATACGATTTCTTTGAGCGATCTTCTGTACCGGCTTTTAATTGACGAAGCTTTTTACCGTTCGAGCGGCGGCGGGATCACCTTGTCCGGCGGCGAGGTAACGGCGCAAATGCCTTTTGCCTCTCAACTTTTAAAGGCCCTGAAAGCGCGCAAGATCAACACCGCCATCGAAACCTGCGGCTTTTTTGAGTATGCACAGTTTGAATCCCGCATCTTGCCCTATTTGGATCTTATCTATTTCGATTTAAAATTGATCGATGAAAACGAGAGCCTGCGTTACACGGGGCGCTCTAATCAATTAATTCTGGAAAATTTCAAGCGGCTGGTCAAGGCACGCGGGACCGATGTGATCCCCCGCATCCCCCTGATCCCCGGCATCACCGACAGCGAGAACAACCTTTCGGGCATCGCCGCCTTTTTAAAATCGCTACAGGTGGCCAAAGCGGTTTTATTGCCCTACAACCCGCTTTGGCAGGATAAACTGACCCGCCTGAATTTATCCCCCCGGTATGCACGCCCTACCTTCATGACCCCCAAAGAAAAAGACGCTTGCCTCCGTCGTATTGCCGAAGCGGGCACATCGTCGGCGGATGGGTAATCCACGCTTCAATCCGAACACTTCAAGGCGAATAACTGTTGATTGCTCCCATATGCGCAGGATATCTGCTAATATTCCATTGCGATGAATTTGATCTCCCGGAGCGTCCCTCATAAAAAAATCACTCTTTTTTTTATTGTTCTTTTGTTATTTCCGAGCACTTCATCCTGTTTAAATGCAGGGCAAATCTCGACGGCGGCGATTGTGATTGAATTTGAAGACGGCCTTGAACGCGTTTCGGAAAAGGTTTTGGCAATGTATCCGGCACTTAAATCCGAAATCGAACACACGCTGGACTGGCCGCTTGATTTTAGGATACATGTGCACATGCTCCACCGGGCCGCTTTTCAAAACATCATGAAGGGAAAACAGGCTGCGGCCTACGCCGTTCCGGAAAAACACCTCATTGTGATCGATACATCAAAGATCCGGGAAACCCCCTTCAGCCTGGATGCGACACTGAAACACGAGATGACGCATCTTTTATTGCATCATCACATCAACACAGGGCAGCTGCCCAAATGGCTTGATGAGGGCATTGCCCAGTGGATCAGCGGTGAGGCGACGGAGATTTTGAGCGGAGGCAAAGGGAAGCGTTTTCAACAGGCCGGCCTGTCGGGCCGCTTGATGCCTTTATCCCGATTACACACGCACTTTCCGGAGGATGAAACGTCTGTCTTGCTTGCCTATGCGCAGTCGAAAAGCGTCGTCGAATATCTGCACCGAGAATACGGCATTTCAGGCTTGAGGCGCCTTTTAAAAACCTTGAAAGCGGGTGAAACATTACAAAACGCCGTGTTCAACAGTTTATCCCTTTCCTTGGCAGATCTCGAAAAGGCGTGGCAGGCGCATCTCAAAAAAAAGGTGACATGGATCGCCTTTTTGGGGAACAATCTGATGCTGCTGCTTTTTACCTTCGGCGGCTTGCTGACGGTTTACGGTTTTATCCGCTTTATCATTAAAAAAAGAGCGTATAAAGACGATGAAGCGGACTTGAACGATACGGATTTCCTTTAAAGCGTTTTAATCAAGGACAAGGTGCATGATGAATCTCTATGCTTTGATCATTCTTTTCACGCTGTTTTTTGAGTACATTTTGAATCTGTTTGCGGATTTTTTAAATCTTAAAAACCTTGCGACTGCGCTGCCTGAAGAAATGAAGGGCGTCTATGATGCGGAAGCCTATCGCAAATCACAGGAATATACCCGTGTGACAACGCGTTTCGGACAAATCGTTTCGAGTTTCATGCTGGCGCTCACACTCGCCTTTTGGTTTTCGGGCGGATTTAATCTTGTGGATCAGTGGTTGCGCGGCCTGGACTTGAATCTCCTGCTCACCGGCGTGCTTTACATCGGGCTTTTGAGCCTGTTGCAATCGCTGCTTATGCTGCCCTTTTCGCTCTATCGCACCTTTGTCATTGAAGAAGGTTTCGGTTTTAATAAAACCACACCTACGCTGTTTATGACGGATAAGCTAAAAACCGCAGGACTCGGCATTGTTATTGGCGGACCGCTTTTGGCCCTGCTCTTGGCTTTTTTTGAATTTGGCGGGCCTTATGCCTGGATCTATGCTTGGATTTCCGTTGCGGTATTTATGTTGTTTATGCAGGCGATTGCGCCCACCTGGATTATGCCGCTCTTTAATCGCTTTGAGCCCCTGGAGGCAGGAGAATTGAAAGAGGCGATCATGGCCTTTGCCCGCTCGGTCAACTTTCCCCTGCAAAACGTTTTTGTGATGGACGGCTCCCGGCGCACGAGCAAATCGAATGCCTTTTTCACCGGCTTCGGCAAAAACAAACGCATTGCGCTTTTTGATACCTTGATTGAATCACAATCAACACACGAATTGGTCGCCGTATTGGCACACGAAATCGGGCATTACAAAAAAAGGCACATCCTGCAAGGCATCGTCATCGGTATCCTGCAAACGGGTTTGATGTTTTATTTGCTCTCAATCTTCCTGAGCCATGACGGGCTTTACGCGGCTTTTTTCATGACAGAATCCTCCGTTTATGCCGGCTTGCTCTTTTTCGGCATGCTGTACAGCCCGATTGACTTTGTTTTATCCCTTTTTATGAACCGGCTTTCGCGGCAAAATGAATATGAGGCCGATCATTTTGCCGCGGAGACGACCGCACATCCCGAAAGCTTGGTAAAAAGCCTGAAAAAACTTTCGGCGCACAATCTTTCAAATCTGACCCCGCATCCGTTTTATACCTTTTTAAACTATTCTCATCCGCCTTTGTTGGATCGTATTCGGGCCATCCGGGCAACCTCCCTTCCCTAAAAGTAAGGAAGTTATCCATATTTTCGAAAAAGTAAATATTCCACTTGTGCTTTTATTGAAATCCAACTAATCTCATACACCTAAAAATCAGGGGAGTACTGTAATGTTGAAAGCCATTATTTTTGATTGTGACGGGGTCATTGTGGACAGTGAACCTCATCACCTGAAAGCCTTCCAGATCGTTTTGGAAAAAGAGGGCATCACCCTCACCAAAGAAAAATATTACGAAAAATACTTAGCGCTGGATGACAAGGGTTTGTTTGAAACCGTGCTGGCCGAACACAAGCGCCCGGTGGATAACACAATACTGAAACGGCTGATTTTGCAAAAAATGCCGATTTATAAAAAATTGTCGGGCGAAGAACGGTTTCTTTATCCCGGTGTGGTGGATTTCGTCAAAAAAGCCGAAGGCCGCTACAAACTGGCCGTGGCCTCCGGGGCTTTCCGCGGAGAAATCAAGTTTGCGCTGGACCAAGGCGGCATGCGATCCGCCTTTCCGGTAATCGTCAGCGCCCAGGATGTGCGAAATGGGAAACCCCATCCGGAATCGTTTCAGACCGCTTTAAAAAAACTCAACGACTTACATCCCCGGAACGCCCCCATTACCCCCCCGGAATGTGTTGTAATCGAAGATTCCCTACATGGGGTTGCGGCGGCACGCTCGGCAGGCATGCATTGTCTGGCGGTAACCACTTCTTATCCACGCGCATTGCTGATGGAAAAGGCGGACCGCGTTGTGGATCGTTTAACCGAGATCGAACCCAAAGATCTGGAATTGCTTTGCACGGAATAATATTCAGGCGTACGAAGACTTCATTTTAATGAATAAGGAGGCAGCATTGAATACAAAATTATCTCAAGTTGTTTTAATGGCATTTCTTTTTATCATCGGCCCCGTCACGGGAACAGCGTTTTCGGACGGTGATCACGGCGGTCATTGGGCTTATGAAGGCGATAGCGGCCCGGCGCATTGGGGCAACATCAAAGCCGAATTTGAACTGTGCAAAAAAGGGATGAAACAATCGCCCATTGATGTGACTTTCGGTCGAAATGCCGATCTTTCCGGTATTTTAGTCGATTACAACTCAAGGCCTTTGGAAATTTTAAATAACGGTTACACCATTCAAGTCAATATTGCCAAAGGCAGCAAAATCGAGGTGGAGCGCAAGGAATACGATTTACTTCAGTTTCACTTTCACAGCCCCAGTGAACATTGGATCAACGGTAAGGCATACGACCTGGTCGCACACTTTGTTCACAAAGAAAATAATGGCGATGAATTGGCCGTGATCGGCATTTTGTTTGAAGAAGGCAAGACCAATCCCGCATTGCAAGGGCTTTGGAAGCATTTGCCCCAAAAAGCCGGCGAAAAACATGCCGTTGCTGAAGTCACAGTCGATGCCGCGAAGATTCTCCCGAGCGACCGTTCCTATTATCATTATTCCGGTTCATTGACCACGCCGCCTTGCAGCGAAGGCGTAAAATGGATGGTTTTGAAAAATCCCGTTCAAATTTCCAAAAGCCAGTTGGCCGCCTTTAGAGCCGTCATGGATGGCAATGTCCGCCCGGTGCAGCCTTTGCATGGTCGAATGATTGAGCAGAATTAGTCTTTCGGTTTATAGTGTCCATGATCAGAGATCATTGGACAACCGGCAAAAGGAAGGTTTTTCCGAATGCCGCATAAAAAAGGGCTTGGCCTTGCAAGGCCAAGCCCTTTTTGAGCGAGGGCGCTCCCAAGTCGGGCGCGCCCTCTTTTTATGCGTATTGTTTCCTCCTTAAGGCAGGCCGCTTACCTGCACGGGCGTTAAGGAGGAGGCATTGCTGCCATTGCCCAACTGGCCAGCCCCCCCGTAGCCCCAGCATTGCACCGTGCCGTTTGAGAGTTCCGCACAACTGTGGAGCCATCCGCTTGAAGCCCTTGTTGCCGTCGTGATGCCGCTCACCTCGACAGGGGTTAAGGAGGCGACGGTCGCCGTGCCGTTGCCCAACTGGCCCAAGAGGTTAGCTCCCCAGCACCGAATCGTGCCGTTTGCGAGCACGGCGCAGCTGTGCCCTCCTGATCCTGATGTGGAAACAGCACTCGCGGTCGTGATGCCGCTCACCTCAACAGGGGTGTTGGAGGCGGTAGTCGTGCCGTTGCCCAACTGACCCGTGCTGTTAAATCCCCAGCACCGAATCGTGCCGTTTGCGAGCAGGGCGCAGCTGTAGTCTGTGCCTACGGATACGGCCGTGGCCGTGCTGATGCCGCTCACCTCAACAGGGGTATTGGAAGAGACATTCGTGCCATTGCCCAACTGGCCCCGGTGGTTACGTCCCCAGCACCGCACCGTGCCGTTTGCGAGCACGGCGCAGGCACTGGAACCCCCGCTTGAAACGGCGGTAGCCGTCGTGATGCCGCTCACCTCAACAGGGGTTAAGGAAGAGACATTCGTGCCGTTGCCCAACTGGCCCCAGCCATTGTTCCCCCAGCACTGAATCGTGCCGTTTGCGAGCAGGGCGCAGGTGGTGGAAACCCCGCTTGAAACGGCCGTGGCCGTCGTGATGCCGCTCACCTCAACAGGGGTGTTGGAAGAGACATTCGTGCCGTTGCCCAACTGGCCCCAGAGGTTAAATCCCCAGCACTGAATCGTGCCGTTTGCGAGCAGGGCGCAGCCCTGGAGATACTTGGCTGAAACGGCCGTGGCCGTGGTGATGCCGCTCACCTCGACAGGGGTGTTGGAGGCGGTATTCGTGCCGTTGCCCAACTGGCCCCAGGTATTGTTCCCCCAGCACTGAAGCGTGCCGTTTGCGAGCACGGCGCAGTTGTGGTAGAGGCCGGATGAAAGGGTGGAACGGGTCGGCTCTCCGCCGATATCGGGAGTGGGAGTCGCCGAGACCTCCAGTGAATCCGCGCTTTCGCCGTTCACATTCACCGCCGTCACGACAAAATAATAGGTCGTGCCGTTGCTTAGGCCCGTCTCGATGTAGTTGGGCGTGACGCCCGTCCGCTGGATTCCATCCGCCAGGGTGCTGTAGTTGTCCTTGCTCACACCCGGAACCGATGCCATGTACAGATTGTAAGAATCGGCATCCGGGACCTCATTCCAGCTGACCCGAATCTGGGTATCCATGGAAAAGGCCGCGACACCGGCGGGCGCCTCAGGCGCACCGGGGGCCGAGATGGAAATGGCAAACCCCCGATTGTCCGACCGGGGCGGCGTGGCGCTGTCCTGCACTTCAATCGTGAAGTTGAAGGTGCCCTCCGTCGTCGGCGTACCGCTGATCTGCCCGCTTGCGCCCTCAAGTGTCAGCCCCGCCGGTAAGTCACCGGAGATAACGCTCCAGGCATACGGCTGAGTCCCGTTGGTGGCCAATAAGTTTGCAGTGTAGGCCGTGCCCACGACACCTGCCGGGAGCGACGAAGTGACAATTGCAAAGGGAGGCGGTGCGGATACGGAGATGAAGAACGATGCGGTATCCGACTGCGCCGGAGTCGAACTGTCTTGAACTTCAAGCGTGATCGGGAAATTGCCCGCTTCCGTCGGTATTCCACTGATCCGGCCGCTTGCGCCGTCAAGCGTGAGGCCTGCCGGCAAGTTACCGGAAGAGATACGCCAGTTATAGGGTTTCGTGCCGTTGGACGCGGTCAATCTGGCGTTATAGGCCGTGCCCACACGTCCCCCGGGCAGCCGACGTTCGATAATTTGAAGCGGCACAGGTTCTGTCACAATGCAATCCTCCAGGGTGACATCCGCCTCGGCGAAAGGGCCGACATTGATCGTCGTCACGACAGGTTTTCCGTCCTGGTCAAAAAAGCTCACGCTGAGCGTTGCCAACGCATCACGACGCATCGCGACGCGAAAGTTGCCATCGGCGTTCGTGAAAGCAGAAGCCGATCCGGAATAGTTGATGCCGTCGGTTGTTACTCTGACATTCGCAACCGGCTGATTGGCCGTATCCCGGACGCAGCCGGAGACAAATACGGTGACCATGGGTTTGTCGGCGTTCCAGGCCCCGAAACGCTGCACCGTGCCCACGTAAAACTGATCAGGGGCGGTGCCCTGCAATGTGGCCTCGCCTTCTTCGACCCAACGGCCCGTCGTTTCATTGAAGATCAATAAAGGGATGGTCGCCGGAGGCGTCTCCGAAAGCGAGCCGAGCGGGATGCGGATGCTGGCGCTTTCTCCGGCCCGCAGCGTGTAGCGTTCCCCGTTATCGTCCCGCACATCCACACGCAGCGCGCCAAAGCTTTCAATCTCAACCGCGGCGCTCTCACCGGAGAATATCGCCGTATAATCCCCCGGCATAATGTTGGAATTGACGGCCGGATTGATGGCCGTGAGCGCCACATTGACGCTGGCAGACGCGGTTCCCCCGCCGATTGGCACAAGCCCGCCTGCGGGAATGTCGACTTGCGCGCTTGAATCCGGCACCGTGACTGTGCCGCCGGAAGCGACATCGACGCTCTCGATCACTCCGATGGGAAGTAATTCCACATCAAGCGACACCCTTGCTTCGGCGATCACACGCGCAATTTGAACGGTTTGGACAAAACCCGCGGCTTCGATTTGAATGACGACGCGCTCGCCGACCTCAGTCGTCAGGGTAAAAACCCCGTCCGCATCGGAAATGACGGTCACCGGGCCCGTGCGAAGGCTTGCGTTCGGAATGGCCTCACCGGTTGTCGCGGAGACGATCTTGCCCGAGACCGTTCCTGTTGCAGCGCCGCCGCCACCGCCGCCGTTATGATTTCCGCATCCTGTCGTTAGAAAAAAAATCATTAGGATCAACCCAATCTGTCTAAGGTGTTTAATTTTCACTGTTAGAGTCCTCTCTTTTAATTTGATTGCAGAAACCCGCCGGATTTCCGTCAAAGTAACGGCTCGCCTCTGCGGTGAACGAACATTAAAGGAATCGGAATCGGCTTCAAATAAAACCAAGCCCTAAAATGGCGTGTCCGCTTCGAGCAGTTGCTGGACACACCCCCCACTTCACTCGCCTGCCGTGGCCAACCCATTTTTTACGGCAACTTGTGCGAATTAATCTGTGAAGTAATAAATAAAGAATGTGTGAACGGCCCCGTTCTAACATACCCGTTTAGGCGCGTCAATCCCCTCTTTTGAGGGGGGTCGATTTTTAGAATTTTGGATCAACGCAATACAAGACTGAAGGCCCCTCGACGATAAGTTGCGGGGTTCGCGGCGGGTCGATTGAAATCGACTTTATCCGATGCCGATACGCTGAAAAACCTTCGTCCGTGATCCACCCTCCAAAGGCCTTGCCCGATTTATTGACTCTCCAAAGGCAAAATGCTAAATTTGGCGCACTTTTATGCTGGCAATCAAGACCCTTCGGGACAAATTGGAACAGGTCAAGTCCGCGCTTGCAACACGGCAGAGCGACATTTCTTTTACACAATGGATTGCAGCCGATCAAAAGCAACGCCGACTCAAGCAAACAATCGAAACCCTCAAATTTAAACGCAACCGGGCCTCTGAGGAAATCCCTAAACGAAAGCGCGCGAAAGAACCCCTTGATGCCCTGCTGAAAGAAATGAAAACCGTCTCGGAGGAAATTTCGCGCTATGAAGCCGAACTAAAACGGATCGAAGCGGAAAATGCAGATTTCCTCCTGAATTTACCCAATGTGCCGCATGTTTCCGTGCCCGTGGGCAAGGATGAAACGGAAAATCAGGAGATTCGCCGCTGGGGTGAAAAACCCGTATTTTCGAAGGCTCCGCTGAGCCATTGGGTCATTGGGGAAACACTGGGCATTCTGGATTTCGAACGGGGTGCGAAAATGAGCGGCAGCCGCTTCGTTTTGTATCGGGGTTTGGGTGCAAAACTCGAACGAGCCCTCATCAATTTCATGCTGGATTTGCACACCACTGCGCACGGCTATACGGAAATATTGCCCCCCTTCATCGTAAATCGAAGCAGCATGACCGGCACCGGCCAATTGCCCAAATTTGAGGATGATCTATTTCGCCTGAAGGACAGTGACTGCTTCCTGATCCCCACCGGAGAGGTCCCGCTGACCAGCATCCACGCGGATGAAATTTTGGCGGAATCCGATTTGCCTTTAAATTACACCGCCCACACCCCTTGTTTTCGTCGTGAAGCGGGCTCTTACGGACAAGACACACGCGGCCTGATCCGACAGCATCAATTCAACAAAGTCGAGCTGGTGAAATTCACATCGCCAACGGATTCGTACGACCACCTGGAGCAACTGCTTGCCCATGCCGAAACCGTGCTGCAAAAACTGGGACTGCATTACCGCGTGGTTTCACTTTGCACCGGGGATCTGGGGTTCCATGCCGCAAAGACCTACGATATCGAAGTTTGGGTGCCCTCGCAGGAGAAATACCGCGAAATCTCCTCTTGCAGCAATGTGGAGGATTTTCAGGCCCGCCGCGCAAAAATCCGTTACCGCACCGCCGACGGAAAAATCGAACACCCGCATACGCTCAACGGTTCCGGTCTTGCCGTCGGGCGCACCGTCGTCGCCCTGCTCGAAAATTATCAGCAGCCGGACGGCAGTGTGGTCATTCCCGAAGCCCTGCGATCTTACATGGGAGGCCTTGAAAAGATTTCATAGGTCTTGTTAAAACAATTCATGACTTAATCAGAGCTTTCTTAAGGAGAGGTGGCTGAGCGGTCGAAAGCGGCGGTCTTGAAAACCGTTGAACTGAAAGGTTCCCAGGGTTCGAATCCCTGCCTCTCCGCCATTTTCCTTTAGTTATCAGTCAGATAGCCTTCTCGTAGAGCCAAGCCTCTAATTCTCTCAGTTCCAGAAAAATTACTTTGGGACAATTTTGGGACACTTCACTATGCTTCTCGTTCTAAACATCGAGTTTAGGGAGAAAGACATGGCAACCTTGACAAAGCGTGGCGATGGGCAGTGGCAAGCCAAGATTCGCCGCAGGGGTTATCCGGCAGTTTCAAGAACATTTAGTACCAAAGCCAAGGCCGAGCGCTGGGCAAGGATCATCGAATCAGAGATGGACGATGGCGCGTTTGTTTCGAGGACAGAGGCGGAGTCCACTACTCTGAAAGAGGCGCTACAGCGATACCTCAATGAAGTCACTCCGACTAAGAAGGGTTCACGACAGGAGGCTGACCGGGTAAGAGCATGGATGGAGCATGAATTGGCTTCATCGTTGAGGCTGTAGGAAAACCTAAAAAACCAGTATAAAAATTGTCCCGTTTCTGCTAGAATGTACTCCGTTAAAGTATGTCAATTGGAGAAGAGGCATGGCGAAATACAAAGCATATTCC
>Ga0256830_1001574_pt1 | contig 15994 bp, 12 predicted proteins | sample 128326metaG_FD_190537 | JGI IMG/M metagenome (GOLD analysis project Ga0256830, IMG submission 190537) | Hydrothermal vent microbial communities from Lau Basin, Pacific Ocean - 128-326 | ecosystem: Environmental > Aquatic > Marine > Hydrothermal vents | place: Pacific Ocean: Lau Basin | collected... | reverse complement strand
GGTCTGGTCGTTGAAGTTGACCCAGGTCACCCGACCGCTCCAGCCCTCCATGGGGTGGAACCCGAGGCCGACCTGCCAGGTATCGGCCAGGCCGTTCCAGACACCGCCGGCGCCGGTCGGGGCGCCACCCAGCGGAGTCCGGTTGCTCACGTCGTAGAGGCCCGCGGTGTTGTGGTACAGCGGGTTGATGGTGATGCCCGTGGGATCGGCGGCGGCGATGCCGACCTGAAGGGTCGGATCCAGGTCACCGGGCAGATCGCTCACCCACTCACCGAGGTTGATGTCGACGTCGATCGCCCAGGCGTTGCTGTCCGACATGCTCGGAGCACCCGGGGCGTTGCTGTCCAGGAAGACGATCTCGCCGTTCCAGTCGATGGCGTCCTCGAAACTGCCGGAGGCCTCGGCGCCGAACCAGTTGGCCAGGGCCGGAGCGTTGTTCTGCGGCGAGTTCCGCAGCCAGTAGGGGCTGATCTCCACGTTGCCGAGGAACGGCAGCTCCTCCAGCACGAAGCCGAGCCGGACACCGAAGAGGTCGACGTCCCCCGGGACCGTGCCGCTCTGAAAGTTGGCCCCACCAGCGCTGATGGAGTCACTGACCATGAAGGCATCCAGGTTCACACCCTCGAAGCCGTGGTTGTACCACACGCCCGAGTAGCTGGCCGGATTCTGGTCCCAGTAGTCGGTACCGATGATGCGGCCACTGCCGAACGTGAAGTCCGAGCGGCCGACCTTGAAAGTACCGCCGTCGCCGAAGACGTCCTCGGCCGTGAAGTAGGCCTGACGGATCGCCAGGGTCTCCAGGTTGGCGAGTTCGCCGGTGGCCTGGTTGCGACTGCCGGCCATCAGGCCGGTCACGACGGTGTTGCCACCCGAACCGGTGCCGACGACCGGAAGCGTGTTGCCCCAGTTCTCGTGAGCGTTGAGCTGCACGAAAGCCGTCGCCGACTCGTTCACCTGAAAGGCGAAGTTCACCAGCAGCCGGGCGTCCACGTTCTTCTGGTCGTTGGCCATCCCGCTCGGGTTGTGCCACGTGTTGCGGACCCGCGAGTCGCCCGAGATCTGAAGACTCGAGGACTGCGGTGCGGAGACCCCGCCCTGGGCGGGAGCCACCACGTCGTTGTTCAGGTCGGCCAGGGCACGTTGCAGTTCGTCTCCGCCCTGCTGGGCGAGGACGCTGCTACCCGTGGCCACCGCGGCGATTGCCGCCAGGTTGAGCAAGCGCACCTTCATCTCCGAAACATTCCTCCTAGTGAACCCATTCGGGTGGGTCGGCCGACTCCTGCCCCGCGATCCAGGAAGTGGGTCGAAGGGCCCCTCCCTCGGGTTTCGGACCGGGGGAGGTGAGCCGGGCCTGGTTGACTGTCCTTGGTTTGCAGGATCCCCGAAGGGGGCGCCCCGCGAAGTTGGCCGGACATTTTGCCGGCGCGGCGGAAGCCGCGGAAGTGCCTTTCCCTGGCGCCACCACGGAATTCCTGGGGAGCGGGCTCCTTGCTCGATGGAATCGGCCGGTCCTGGAGGGCCTTTTCCCCGGAAATGGGAGGAACGGGGGATTCGCGCCGAAAGAAAATCGCAAGCCTTTATGATTACGGAACTTGGAACAGAGTCTCCGGCGGCTGGATTCGCCCCCGCCCGGGCCGGATCTGGCCTTGAAGGACCCGCTCCGGTCCACTGTCCGGCCCCCGACCCGCCCTGCCCCGGCCTCCCTTGAGGATCCTCCACCTTCACGATGCCCCCCAGATCCACGGCGGAGCCACCGCCTACCTTGGGAGATTGCTTTCTGTGATGAGGGAACGCGGTCACGAACAGGGGCTGTTCAGCCTGGAGGAGGCCCCGACGGGGCTCTGCCCCTGGTCCCGCTCCTTCGCCTACGCCTGGCCGGCCTCCTCCCTGCAGCGGAGGCGGGACTTCCACGGCTTCCATCCGCCCCTGGCCCGGGCCCTGGAAGAGGCGGTCCGCGAGTTCCGTCCCCAGGTCGTCCAGGTCCAGAACCTTGCTGCCTTCCGGACCACCGTGTTCCGGACCCTCGGCCGCCTGGCGGTCCCGGTCCTGATGACCGTCCACGACTACAGCCTGGGAGATCCGAACCCCCACGGCCTGGACCGCTCCGGCCCCCTCGGCCTCGCCAGGCGGCTCCTGGACCGCTGGGGCCTGATCCGGGCCCGGCGGGAGGTCTTCCGGGCCGTGGACCGCTTCCTCTGCCCTACGGAGGCCCTGCGCCGGGGCCTGGGTCTTCCCCCGGAGCGCTCCGTCCTCCTGCGCCTGCCCCTGGAACCGGCACCCGCCGCCCCCTTCGAGGACCCCGGCGGTCCTCTCCGCCTCTTCTTCGCCGGGACCCTGTACCGCTCCAAGGGGGTGGACGTCCTCCTGGAGGCCCTGGCCCGCACCCGCGGCCCGGCCGGGGGCGCCCTCCTGCGCATCGCCGGCTCGGGCGACCAGGAGGAGGCCCTCCGGGCCCGGGCCCAGGAGCTCGGCCTCGGGGAGCGGGTCTGCTTCCTCGGCTTCCAGGACGCCGCCGCCATGGACCGCCAGTACGCCTGGGCCCACCTCCAGGTCCTCCCCTCCCGCGTCCCCGAGAACTCCCCCCTCACCGTTCTGGAAGCAGCCGCCCGCGGCCGCCCGGCCCTCGCTCCCCACGCCGGCGGGGTCCCCGAACTCCTGGAACCGCCGCAGCGGGGCTGGACCTTCCCGCCCGAGGATCCCCGGGCCCTGGCCTCCGCCCTGGAGGAAGCCGCCGCAGACCGCGAGGAGATCCAGCGCCGCGGTGCCCGCGCCCGGGACTGGGTGCGGCGGGAGTTCGACCCGCACCGCCACTGGGACGCCCTCGAAGCCCACTGGCGCGAGCTGGCGGCCGGAGGCGCGGCCCGATGAGGGTTCTCCTGGAGGGCTTCGGGCTGGCCCGCACCCGGGACACGGGGGGCGTGGACTCCTACTGGCGCAATCTCGTGCCGCGGCTCCTCGACCTCGCCCGGGAGGATCCCGGTCTGCACCTGGGCGTCCTCAGCGCCTTCCTGAACCCCTTCCGGGTCCGGACTCTCCTGCCCTACCGGCGCCGGGGCGCCTCCCTCCACCACTGGTGGCTCCCGCCCCAGCTCCTCGGCTCCCTGGGCCGACGCCGTTTGCCGCTGGAATTCTTCGCCGGAACCCACGACCTGGTCCACGCGGTGGAGCCGGTCTGGCCCTTCCGCAGCCGCGGCCGACTGGTCGTCACCTGCCACGACCTCATGTACCGCCACCATCCCCAGTACCTGGATCCCCGCTGGGTGCGCCGGCTGGAGGAGGGCACCCGCGAGGCGCAGCGACGGGCCACCCTCTGGATCTGCGTGAGCGAGCACACGCGGGAGGATCTGATCCGGCACTACCACGTGCCGCGGGGGCGGACGCGCGTCGTCTACCACGGGGTGGACGCCTCCTTCCGGGAGGCCGGCCTGGACAGCGGGGCCGTCGAGGCGGTCCGGGCGAAACGGCATCTGGACAAGCCCTATCTCTTGTTCCTGGGCTCGGTCGAGCCCAAGAAGAATCTCCGCGTCCTGCTGCGCGCCTACGCCCACGCCCTGCGCCTCGGCATCGGCTCCGAACTCGTCGTCGCCGGACGGGCCGGCTGGAGATCCGAGACCGTGCGCAGGGCGGTGGAGGAGGCGCCGGAGCTGCGCGACCGGGTCCGCTTCACCGGCTTCGTGGACCAGGAGGACCTGCCCGGGCTGGTGGGCGGCGCCCGGGCCCTGGTCCTGCCGAGCCGCTACGAGGGCTTCGGGATGCCGGTCCTGGAGGCCATGGCAGCGGGGACGCCGGTCCTCTGCAGCGACCGGGGAGCCCTGCCCGAGGTGGCCGGCGGGGCGGCCCTCCACTTCGACGCCGACGACGAGGAGGCCCTCGCTGGCCTCCTGGCCCGCATCGACGGCGACGACGGGCTGTGGGAGGATCTGCGCCGGCGGGGCCTCGAACGGGCGGCCCCCTTCACCTGGGAGCGCTGCGCCCGGGAGACCCTGGAGGCCTGGAAGCACGCCCTCTCGCTGCCCCGATGAGGATCCTCTTCGACGCCACCGCCATGGCGCTCTCCACCTACCACAAGGGGGGAGCCTGGCGCTACGGCATGGAGGTCGCCCGGCGTCTGCCCGGCCTCCTGCCCGCCGGCTGGCACCTGGATCTCTACTTCAACTTCTTCCGTTCGAGGCATCTGCAGGGCATGCAGGAGACCGCCGCCGCCCTGCCCGGCGCCGGAACCGTCCTGAGCCGCCTGCACCCGCGGCTGGTCCGGGCCCTGCGCATTCCCGCCGAGCGGCTCGCGGGGCCCCACGACCTCTTCCACGGCCCCTTCGACCGCATCCCCCGCACCCGCCGGGCGGCGCGCGTCGTCACCATCCACGACCTCGCCTTCCTGCGGGCCCCCGAGGGCCTGCCCCGGGCCTGGGTGGAGGAGCTGAAGCGCACGGTGCCGGACTCCGCGCGCCGGGCGCACCGGGTGATCACGGTCAGCGAGTTCTCGCGGCGCGACATCGTCGAGCGCCTGGGCGTCCCGCCGGAGCGCGTCCAGGCGATCCACCACGGCATCTCCCCGGCCCTGCAGCCGGCCCGGGACCCCGGCGCCGACCTGCGGCGCCTGCGCGAGCGCTACGGCATCGCGCCCGGCTTCGTCCTCTATCTCGGGACCCTCCAGCCCAACAAGAACATCGAGGGGCTGTGCCACGCCTACCAGATCCTGCGCCGCCGCGGCTTCGGCGGGCAGCTGGTCCTGGCCGGTTCCCAGGGCTGGCTCTACGAGGAGATGTGGGCGCGCATCGAGGCCCGGGGCCACGACCGGGGCGTCCTCCAGACCGGTTTCGTGGACGACGAGGACATCCCCCGCCTCTACGCCAACTGCACGGCCTTCGCCCTGCTCAGCTTCCTGGAGGGCTTCGGCATCCCGGTCATCGAGGCCATGGCCTGCGGCGCGCCGGTGGTAGCGGCCGAGGCCTGCTCCCTGCCCGAGGTCGCCGGCGGCGCCGCTCTCCTCGTGGACCCCCACGACCCCGAGGCCATGGCCGACGCCCTGGAGCGTGCGGCGACCCCCGGGCCGGAGCGCGAGGCCCTGGTCCGGGCCGGCCGTGAGCGGGCCGCAGCCTTCACCTGGGAGGCCTCGGCCCGGCAGCATGTCGAGGCCTACGAAGCGGCCCTCCGCACTCGCGACGAGGAGGGTCCCTGAGGATGCGCTTCTCCGTCTTCGTCCCGACCTACTGCCGGCCGGAGATGCTGCGCCGCAACCTCGAGGCCCTGGCCCTCCAGACCCGGTGTCCGGACGAGGTCCTGGTCTCCCTGCGGCCGGACGAGGATCCCGAGGGAATGGCCACGGTGGAGGCCTTCGCCGCCGCCCACCCTGACTTCCCGGTGCGCAAGGTCCTGGTCCACGTCCCGGGGATCGTTCCCGCCGAGAACGCCCTGCTCGAGGCGGCCACCGGCGATGTCGCCTGCCTCCTGGACGACGACGCCATTCCGCGGCCCTTCTGGCTGGAGAACCTGGCCCGGCACTACGAGTCCGATCCCCGGGTCGGCGGCGTCGCCGGCCCGGCCATCAACGTCGTGGACGGGAAGCCCGACGAGCGTCTCGCCCGCTTCCGCAACCGCGTGATCTATCCCGGCCTGATCCTCGACCAAAGCACCCGTCACACCCGCAAGGTGGTCGAGGTGGACCATTACCGAGGCGCCAATATGAGCCTGCTCCTGGAGCCCTTGCGGCGGCATGGCGGCTTCGAGGGCCGGCTTCTCGGCGACTGCTTCCGCTTCGAACTGGACGCCTGCCTGGGGGTCCAGCGCCAGGGCTACCGGCTGCTCTTCGATCCCGAGGTGGAGGCCGACCACCACGAGGCACCGCGCCGCACCGGCACCGGCCGCTTCGAGCGCATCACCGTCCACAACAACGCCGCCAACGAGACCTTCGTCCTCCTGAAGCACTGGGGCGGCGGACCGCGGGGCTGGCTGCACCTCCTGTACGCCTTCCTGGTCGGCAACTTCCCGAACCCCGGCCTCGCCTGGGCGCTGGGCGGCGGGATCCTGCGCCTGTTCTGGCGCAACCGCTACCTCCTCGGCCTCGGCGCCCTCCTGCCGGCCTGGAGGGGCCGCCTCACCGGCTGGCGCATGTATCGAGCCCTTCGCCGCGAGCAACCCTGAGGAGCTCCGGCCGGTGCCGCGCCGGCTCAGGAGCCCAGCTCCTCCACCGCGGCCCGAAGCAGCGGCCACCAGTCGTTGCCCAGAGCCTGGTTCAGGGTCCCGGTCAAGGTCGCGTCGCGCTCCGGCCAGTAGTAGGCAAAGGAGTTGCCGTAGCCGTCGTGGCCCCAGACATGCCCGTAGCCCGGAGCCACGAAGACCCGGAACAGGCCCAGGCCGTACTCGATGGCGGGCTCGCCGGTGGGACGCCAGGCCTGCATCTGCTCCAGGGAAGACGGATCTTGGAAGAGGTCCCCCGTAGCGATGCCGCGGAGAAAACGATGGAGGTCCTCACAGGTCGAGGCCAGGCCTCCCCCGCCCCAGTCAGCGCTGTTGTGGCGGAGGAGCGTCATGTCCCCCAGAGCCTCGTAGCGGTGGGAGAGGAGCGGCCGGGCGGGATCGGGATCCCTCCAGCGCAGCCAAGTATCCTGCATGCCGAGGGGCTCGAAGATCCGGGTCCGCAAGGCATCCTGGAGGGGCAGGCCCGTGACCTCCTCCGCCACCAGGGCCGCCAGGAGGAAGCCGGAGTCCGAGTAGTGCCACGCGCCACCGGGGACTCCGATCGGGTCCAGGTCGCGCACATAGGGAAGGATCTCCTCGGGCGCCCAGAGACGCTGCGGGGCGGCGAGGTAGTCGAAGAGGAAGGCGTTGATCCCCGGCAGCACGTAGGGGCCGTCCTCCCAGTAGTCCGGCAGGCCCGAGGTGTGGGAAAGGCACTGGCGCAGGGTGATCTCGGGCCCGTAGTCGTGGCCGCCGATCACCAGCAGGCCGGTGGTGGTTCCAGGGGGCAGCCAGGTCGCCGCCGGAAGGTCCAGGTCCACGAGGCCCTCCTCCTGCAGGACCAGCAGGAGCGCCGCGGTCATGGCCTTGGAGGTGCTTGCGATCTCGAAGGCGGCCCCGGAATCCATGGGCGCCCCGCCGACCTCCATCTCGCCCGAAGCCCCGCTCCAGGCCTCCCAGATGGGGCCGATGCGGACCTGGAGGACTCCTCCTCCCCGGCCGTTGTTGCGGGCCACCACCTGGTCCAGCTCCTGCTGCAGGTGGAGGCGCAGCAGGTCGGGGGAAGAGGATTCCGGCTGCTGGCAGGCCGCGGCGCAGGCGAGGACGAGACCGGCGGTCCAGAACATCACGGGCATGGCGCTCGAGGGAACGGACGAGAGGGGGCGGGAGGCGGAAGTCCACCCTAGCGCAAGGGGTCCCGCGTCCCCAGAATGGCCCCTCCCGTGCGGGACGCCGTCCCCCCCGCCCGACTTCGGATCCCCCTCCCGTGACTCGCCTGGAGAAAGGACCTCTCACGCTCCTCTGGGAGCGGATGTACCTGCTGCTCATCGTGGTCGCGGCTTCCGGGGTGGCCTCGCTCCTCGTCAGCCAGGCCATGCCCGAGACCTATCGCGGGATCACACGGGGCTACCTGCCCCTGGTGGGCGACACCTTCGGCCTCAGCTCCGAGGATGCCAACATCCCGAAGTCGCCGAAGCTTCCGACCTCGGACACCAACGCCCAGACCGCCCTCAAGGGCATTCTGGACAGCGCCGAGCTCCGGGCCATGGCCGCCGAGGCCCTGGGCGACATCGACACGGAGTACCTCCGGAAGTGGACCGATTTCGAGATCGACAAGTTCAACTTCCTGGACATCATCGCCTGGCACCGCAATCCGGAGACGGCGGCGCGCATCGCGAACACCTACATGCAGGTGTTCCAGGAGCACATCACGCGGACCCTGCACCGGGATGTGGACGCCAAGCTCGAGGCCCTGCGCAACGGCCTCAACCGCGCCGAGGCCCGGGAGAAGGAGCTCGAACAGGAGCGCCTGGACTACATGAAGGGTCTGGGCACCGTGGACTACAGCGCCGAGCTCCAGGCCCTGATCCAGCGCAAGGAGAACATCCTCTCCGAGATCCAGACGATCCAGCTGAACCTGGACTCCCAGGACGAGACCATCGCCCAGATCCAGGCGCAGATGCAGACCCGGGAAGCCGAGCTCCAGGGTCTCAACGCCAGCCACCTGCCACCCGGGAACACGGTGCCGGCGGGCTTCATCCTGAGCGGCCAGAGTTACGTCCAGAACTCGCGCATCAAGGAACTGCAGGGCCAGATCGGGCAGACCAGGCAGCAGATCGAGCAGCTCCTCATCAAGTACACCGAGGCCCACCCGCGGGTGGTCGAAGCACGCACCTCCCTGACGGTGCTGGAGGCGGAACTCGCGGAGCAGACCGAGCGCGAGCTCGGCTCCCTGAGCTTCGGCAAGGACGAGATCTACTACGACCTGGTCAAGAGCCTGAACGACGCCGCCGTGCAGCGCGCCAGCGACCAGGCGAAACTGGCCATTCTCCAGGACCGGCTGGCCGAACTGGAGCAGGAGCTCCAGGCCATGCCGGAGTACAAGATGCGGCTCGATGCCTACGAGCGCCAGCTGACGGACCTCCGCCAGACCATGAGCGAGATGCGGGCGCGTGAGCAGGAGATGGAAGTCTGGAAGCTCCGCAACGCCACCTACATCGAGGTCATGGATCCGGCCCTGCCGGAGTCGGAGCCGAAGCTCCCCAACACCAAGATCAACCTGGTCGTCGCCCTGATCCTCGGGGTCATCCTGGGAGTGGTCCTGATCGTCGTCTCGGAACGCATCCATGAGCACCGGGAGGCCGCACCGTGGTAGAGGAGCACGGACTCGATTCGCCCGAGGAGTGGCTCTTCGAACTCGAGGACGAGGAGGCCCTCGCCGAGTTCCAGGAGATCCCTGCTCCGGTGCGCGCGCGCATCGAAGAGGAGGTCCGCGAGGAGTGCATGGAGATCCTCCACCGCGAGGCTGTGGAGGAAGGCTTCCTTCCGCCGCCTCCCGAGACCCTGTACGACAAGGGCCCCGGCAGGCTCGCCCGCCTGGCCCTGACCATCGGCATCGGTGGCGTCGTCGGCCTCATCGCCACCGTCAGCGTCCTGCTGGTCATCCGCAACTTCGCCACCATCCTCTAGGCATGAGCGAGGCGCCCACCATCCGCGAAGAGGTCGAGCGCAAGCTCGAGCTCCTGGAGCGCTATCGCGCCCTGCGCCTGGAGGCCATGCTCCAGGAGCTGCGGGCACAGGCGGAACAGGAACGGGAGCGCGGCTTCTTCCCCTGGAAGGGGCGTTTCCGGAGCCGCGAGGAGATCCTGGCCCTGTACGAGACGCGCCGCCGCTACGACCGCCGCTTCCTCCTCGACACCGTGGTGCTGGCGGTCCTGTGCTTCGTGACCCTGGTGGCCGGCACAGCCCTGGTGCGCATCAATCTCCCCGGCCCGAACAAGTTCCGCGAGGCCGGTGGTCCGGCCGCCGCCGAGCCCGGCGACTGAGCCTCAGGCGCCGGCCGCCGCCCGGACCTCGGGGGAAAGATCCTCCAGGCGGATGCAGTGGTCGCGGGCGAAGGCCGAGGCGCGAGTCAGCTCGTTCTGCAGCTGGCGGATGTTGCCGGGCCAGGAGTAGGCCTCCAGGGCTTGCAGGGCGTCCTCCTCGATGCGCGCCGCCGGCAGCCCTTCCTCCGCCTGATTCTGGAGGATGTGGTGCACCAGATGCGGGATGTCGCCTTCCCGCTCGCGCAGCGGCGGCATCTGGATGCTGATCACCGCCAGCCGGTAGTACAGATCCTCGCGGAAGGCCTTCTCGCGCACGCGCGCCAGGAGGTCCTGATTGGTTGCCGCCACTACCCGCACGTCCACCTTGCGGATGGTGTTGCCCCCCACCGGACGAACCTCGCCCTCCTGGAGGAAGCGCAGGAGCTTCGCCTGGAGTTCCAGGGGCATCTCCCCGATCTCGTCCAGGAACAGTGTCCCGCCGTCGGCAGTCTCGGCGTAACCCTTGCGCGATCTGTGGGCACCGGTGAAGGCGCCCTTCACATGGCCGAAGAGTTCAGACTCGAGGAGCGTCGGCGGGATGGCCGCGCAGTTGACGGCCACCATCGGCCCCTTCCGCCTGGGGCCGTGCTCGTGCAGGGCGCGGGCGACGAGCTCCTTGCCCGTGCCGCTCTCGCCGAGGACCAGGACCGGCACGTCGGTCCGGACGATCCTCTGGAGGACGCCGAAGACCTCCTCCATGGCCGGGCTCGCGCCGATCATCCCGAAGCGGCCGGGCAGCTCGGCGGCAGGCTCGGGCTCGGGATGGCCCTGGGCATCGATCCAGCCGCGCATGGCCTCGGCCAGCCGCCGCCGCTCCCCGGCCGGCAGACGGTCGAAGCTGTCCAGGAGCTCCTGCAGCTCCTCCAGGGGATCATGCCTCAAAGCGCCACCCCCCGAAGCATCCTGCGGGCGCGGAAGGCGTAGTCCACACCGGACCAGAGGGTCAGGCCCACCACCACCCAGAACAGGCTCTCGACCAGCCACGGATTCCTCAAGTAGCCGAGGAAGCCCAGGCCCAGGCGCTCGGGGATCTGGCCGGCGGCGCCGAGGAGAATCAAGAGATAGGCCGTCTGGGCGATCATCTTGTTCTTGCCGATGCGTTCGGCCGGGAAGGCCATGCCGCGGCTTTCGACCAGACCGCGGAGAGCCGTGACCAGGAACTCCCGGGCGAGGAGGAGGACGACGGCCCAGGCCGGCATCACCCGGCCGACGTCACCCTCGATCTCCAGGCCCTGGCTGGCGGCGAGATAGACCATGGCCCCCAGGGTCATGACCTTGTCCACCACAGGATCGGCGATCCGCCCGAGGGCCGAGGTCCAGCCGTAGCGGCGGGCCAGGTAGCCGTCGAGGAAATCGCTGAAACCGGCCACCAGGTAGAACCAGAAGGACCAGAAGCAGGCGCGGATGAAGTGCGGGTCGTCGGGCGGATGCCGGAGAGTGTCCTCCAGCCACCAGAAGGTCACGACCGCCAGGACCAGCCGGGCGAGGGTGATCAGGTTCGGCAGGTGCTTCAGGTCCATCAGGCCTCCGCCAGCCGCTCCGCCTCCAGATCGTAGCCCTGCCGCACCGACCGGAAGCGCACGCGCACCAGGCTGCCGGCCTCCAGACGGCGGCCGGGATCCGGGATCCACACCTGGCCGTCCACCTCGGGCGCGTCCCGCACCGTCCTGCCCACCGCCTCGGGGCCCTGGTGCCCGTCCACGAGCACCACATCCTCGCGGCCCAGGAGGGCTTCCTGGCCGGCCGCGTGGATGCCGGCCTGAAGGGCCATCACGGCCTCCAACCGGCGCTGCGCCTCTTCGGCGGGCGGCCGGTCGGGGTCCTCTCCGGCCGGTGTTCCGGCCTCGGGGCTGAAGGCGAAGGCGCCCAGCCGCTCGAAACGAAAGGCCTGGAGGAAGTCCAGGAGCTCCTGGAACTCGCGCTCGCCCTCGCCCGGATGGCCGACCAGGACCGTGGTGCGCAGGGCGATGCCGGGCACCTCCTCTCGCAGCCGCTCGAGGATGGCCTCCACGCTCCGGCGCGTCCCGCCGCGGCGCATGCGCTTGAGCACCGGCGTCGCGATGTGCTGGATGGGGATGTCCAGATAGGGGACCACCGCCGGGCACCGGCGCATGACCTCGGTCAGGCGCCAGGGAAAGGCGTTGGGGTAGGCGTACATGACGCGCAGCCACGCGAGACCGGGAACGGCCGCGAGCCTCTCCACGGCCTCGGGCAGGCGCGGCCCTTCGGGACCGAGATCGGTGCCGTAGCCGGTCGTGTCCTCGGCGACCAGGACGATCTCCCGCACCCCCTGGGCCACCAGCTCCCCGGCCTCCGCGGCCAGGATCTCCAGGCTCTTGGAGCGCTGCCGGCCGCGGATGGCGGGGATGATGCAGAAGGCGCAGTTGTGGTCGCAGCCGTGGCTCGGCCGCAGGTAGGCATAGGAGCGGGGCGTCTGCAGGAGCCGTGGCCCCTCCGCCTGGCCCGCCGGGCGGCGGCCACCGGTGCCGGCCCGGATGCGCCGCCCCTTCAGCACCTCCTCCACCACCCGGGCGATGTTCGAGTAGTCGCTGAGGCCAAGAAAGGCGTCCACCTCGGGGAATCGCTCCTCCACTTCCTCCCGGAACTTCTCCGGCAGGCAGCCGACGACCAGGACGCCGCGCAGTTCCCCGCGCCGGCGCGCCGCCACCAGCCCGGCGATGGCGGCCTCGGACTCGTCGCGGGCCGGCCCGATGAAGGAGCAGGTATTGACAACGGCGACGTCGGCGTCCTCCACCCGGGAACAGAGGACATAGCCCTCGGCGCCGAGGCGGCCGAGGATGGTCTCGGAGTCGATGAGGTTCCGGGCGCAGCCCAGGTGGACCAGCGCGACGCGGATGTCCCGGGCCGGTGCGAGGGAAGCCATGGGTCGGAGAGCTCCGATCAGGGCCGCGGATTCTACCCGGGACTCCTGCGGACCGCCCGCCGCCGCCGCCGCTCCTAGCGGCCCTTCCGCTTCTGCATCTCCTCCCACTCCTCGAGGGTCAGGAGGATCTCCCGCGCCTTCGATCCGGTGTGGGGACCGAGGATGCCGTGCTCGGTCATCAAGTCCACGAGGCGGCTGGCGCGCGTATAGCCGATACTCAGGGCGCGCTGCAGGAGGGAGGCCGAACCGCGCCCGCTCTGCAGGATGATGCGCACGGCGTCGTCCCAGAGCGGATCGTCCACGGCCTCGCCGCCGCCCGGGCCCTTCATCTGCACCAGCTCCTCGAGATACTCGGGCTTGCCGTGGGCGCGCAGATGGTCGCAGATCTCGCGCACCTCGCGCTCGCTCACGAAGGCGCCCTGGCCCCGGATCATGCCGGCTGCACCCGGCGGCCTGTACAGGAAGTCGCCGTTGCCGAGGAGGGCGTCGGCGCCGCTGTCGTCGAGGATCACACGGCTGTCCACGGCACTCGAGACCTTGAAGGCCATGCGCACCGGCAAGTTCATCTTGATCAGGCCGGTGACCACGTCCGTGCTCGGGCGCTGGGTCGCCACCAGAAGGTGGATGCCGGCGGCCCGGGCCTTGGCCGCCAGGCGGCTGATGGCGATCTCCACCTCCTTGGCCGAGACCAGCATGAGGTCGGCCAGCTCGTCGATGACGAGGACGATGAAGGGCAGGCTGTCGGGGAACTCGTCGGGGTCGTAGTCCTCGTCGAGGCGGCGCTGCAGCTCCTTGCGGCCGAGGCCGTTGTAGTCCGTGATGTTGCGGACCCCGGCCATCTTGAACATGTGCAGGCGGTCCTCCATCTGCCGCGTCGCCCACTCCAGGGTGAAGGGCGCCCGCTTCATGTCGGTCACCACCGGGCACAGGAGATGCGGGATGTCCCGGTACAACTGCAGCTCGACCTGCTTCGGATCGATCAGGACCAGCCGCAGCTGCTCCGGCCCGCGGGTCAGGAGCCAGGTGCAGAGGATGGCGTTCAGGCACACCGACTTGCCCGAGCCGGTGGTACCGGCGATGAGCATGTGCGGCATGACCGTCAGGTCCTCGGCGGCCGCCTTGCCGAGGGTGTCCCGCCCCAGGACCATGGGCAGCTTCATCACCGGCCAGGAGGTGTCCACCTCCTCGAAGACGTCCTTCATGCGCACCATCTCGCGCTTGAGGTTGGGCACCTCGACGCCGACGGTGCTGCGGCCGGGCAGGGGATAGACGATGCGCACGCCGTGGCTTCCGAGGGCCACCCCCAGGTCGTCGCGCTGGTTCTTCAGCTTCTTCACCGAGACCCCGGAGGCGAGCTGCACCTCGAAGAGAGTCAGGGTGGGACCGCGCTCGGCTCCGACCACCCGGGCATCCAGGCCGAAGGCGTCGAAGACCCCCTGCAGGCGTGCCCCCAGGGCGTCCACCTCGGCCTGGACCAGGCTGCGGTCGCGCTTCTCGCCGCCGCGCAGCAGATCGGCGCTCGGCAGGGAATCCAGGCGCGGCTTCTTCGGCCGCGAGCGGCGGACGGGGACATCCTCGTCCTCTTCCTCCACCAGGAGGGTGGGCTCCTCCAGGCCGGAGATCCCGGGCAGGTGGGGCGTGGCCTCGCCCTCCTCTTCCGCTTCCTCCTCGTCCTCCTCCTCGCCCTCTTCCCACTCGGCGGCTTCCTCGTCCTCGTCGTCTTCTTCGTCCTCTTCGCCCTCCTCCCAGTCCTCGGCTTCCTCCCAGGAAGCCTCCTCGTCCTCCTCCTCGGTTTCTTCCCCGGCCTCCGCTTCCTGCAGGCCCAGGGGCACGCGCAGCGGTTCCTCGGCGGACGCCTCCCTCTCCGCAATCTTCTCCTTCCGTCCCCGGCGCGCCGCGGCCGTCCCTCCCCCCGCCCCGGCCACGGCCACGGCCACGGCGGCCTCCTCGGCCGGGAGGAAGGGGCGGAAGAAGCTCGCCAGGCGGCCGCGCAGACCGGTGAGGAAACCATGGCCGGAGACCGTCTCCTCGTCCTCGGGAGCGTCCAGGGGCAGTTCGGGCTGGACGAATCCGCGACGCGCCCGGCTCAGGAGATCGCGCGCCAGGGGCACGAAAGCCCACTCCGTGGCCAGGAGGAAGGCGAGGAGAGCGAGCAGCGCCAGCACCACCGCCAGACCGAAACTCCCCAGGGCGGCGAGAAGCCGCGGGTGGCCGGTGGTACCGAGCCAGCCGCCGAGGCCGAGGGGGAAGGAGGGGTTGTACCAGCCCTCCTCGGCCAGGCCGGCGGCGATGAGGCTCACCGCGAGCGTCAGCACCAGGACCCCCAGGAGCTTGATGCTCGCCTTGCCCTCGCTCTCACGGAGCATGCGGGCGAAGCCCCAGAAGATCCCGAAGAGGGGCGGCAGGAAGGCGCCCACGCCGAAGAAACGCAGCAGGCGGTCGGCGGCGATCCAGCCCCAGGCACCGCACAGGTTCTCCGAGGGCAGCTCGTTGACCCGGTAGTCCAGGAGCGCAACGAAGAGGAAAAGTGAGGCCCCGGCCAGGACCATGCCCAGGGGAACCCGCGCGCGTTCGCCGTGGAAGGCCTCCCAGGCACGGACAGCGAGGAAACGCAGGAGGGCGGCAACGCTCAGGACCAGGGCGCCGATCCAGCCGAGGACCAGCCGCAGGCCCTCCCACAGGTACCCGGCCTGGGAGCCGAGAGTCCGGGATCCCCGGGACCGCCGGGTGGTCTTCCTGCGCCTGGACGCCATGAAGGTCGCGCCTGTGCGCGGCTCATCCTAGGAAGCAGGTGCCCCCGATTCCAGGCAGGAGGCCATCTTGGGGCGCCGGGCCGCATGGCGAACCCTAGACCTGGGGGTCCACGCCGCCGCCTTCCCCCGGGGAGGCCACAGGGAAGGCCAGCCGGACCAGGGCGTCGGCCAGGCTGCGCTTGCGCGCCGGCCCCAGGCGGTGCTCGCGGCCGGTGGCGTCGAAGACGCGCAGGGTGGCGCGTTCGGCACCCTGCACCTCCGGGCCGTTCAGGACCACGTAGTCGAGGTGCTTGGCGCGCAGCTTGCGCAGGGCTTCGACCGCCCCCGCGCCTTCGGGGGCGGCGGTCTCCAGGGCGAAGCCGACCACGGTGCGGTCCCCCTTCTCGGCGGCGAGGGTGGCGAGGATGTCGGGGTTCGGCACCAACTCCAGGGTCCAGGGTCCGCTCCCCTCGCGCTTGATCTTCTCCATCCGCGCCTCGGCCGGACGGAAGTCCGCCACCGCCGCCACCCCGACCAGCCCCTGGCAGCGCGGCCAGTGGCGCCGGCAGGCACGCAGCATCTCCTGGGCGGTCTCGACGGGGACCACCCGGGCCCCCGCCGGGGGCCGCAGCCGCACCGGTCCGCTCACGAGGACCACCTCGTGTCCGCGGCGCAGCAGCGCCCGGGCGATCTCGTAACCCATCCGCCCGCTCGAGCGGTTGGAGAGGAAGCGCACCGGATCGAGGGGCTCCCGCGTCGGACCGGCGGTCACGAGCACCCGCACCCCCCCAGCATGCCACGGCGGCCGGGGGCAGTCTCTTGACGACGGCCCGGAT
>Ga0256830_1001573_pt1 | contig 15994 bp, 22 predicted proteins | sample 128326metaG_FD_190537 | JGI IMG/M metagenome (GOLD analysis project Ga0256830, IMG submission 190537) | Hydrothermal vent microbial communities from Lau Basin, Pacific Ocean - 128-326 | ecosystem: Environmental > Aquatic > Marine > Hydrothermal vents | place: Pacific Ocean: Lau Basin | collected... | reverse complement strand
CTTAACTCTCCTTACAGCAAGAATTCCTGCTTTCGCGAGATAGTACTGGGCAAGGTCATCGATGCCTTTCTGACAGAACACCACATTCGCCCCTGTCTCGGCTATCCTGTCGATCATGTCCTTGATCATCTTCTCTTCCTGCTCGATGAACTTCTGGAGCATCTCTGGATCGGTGATTCTTATCTCAGCGTCGGTCTCTGTTTCCTTGACCTCAAGTGCTGCCTTCAGCACAACAATTTTTGCCTCCTTGATCCTTTTTGGCATTCCAGGATGGACAACCTCCTTGTCGATAACAATGCCATCTATGAGCTCTGTGTCCTCCACACCTCCTCCCTGTCTCTTTTCAATCTTTATGTTGTCCTCGTCTACCTCCCATCTTCCGTTTACCTGCTCGGCAACCTTCTTGACAGCCTGAACAACCAGATCGCTGAGATGCTGAATCGCATACTCTGCATGCTTTCCTGTTATGGCTGTTGCTGCAATCTTTTTCAGAGTTTCGTCATCATCAGCATCAACATCTATTGCTATGTTCTCAAGAACTTCCACTGCCTTTTCTGCTGCGAGCCTGTAACCCTTGGCAATAACTGTCGGATGAATCTCATTGTCCAAAAGCTCTTCAGCCCTTTTCAGCAGCTCACCAGCAATCACGACAGCCGTTGTGGTTCCATCTCCAACCTCGTTCTCCTGTGTCTTTGCAACCTCAACCACCATCTTGGCTGCTGGATGCTCAACATCCATCTCCTTCAGAATTGTCACACCATCGTTTGTTATGACAACATCTCCGAGGCTGTCAACAAGCATCTTGTCCATCCCTCTCGGCCCGAGGGTTGTTTTTACAGCCTCAGCAATAACTCTTGCAGCCATTATGTTGAGTCTCTGAGCATCCCTTCCAACTGTTCTCTGGGTTCCTTCCTTCAAAATCAGAACAGGCTGTCCCTGCAGTACCGCCATCTCCACCCACCTCCCTTTTCTGGCATTAGTGGAATGGAACTTCTATATAAATATTTCGGTAGTGAATGGGGTGATCTGAAGGGTTTAACCGCGCAGCACTCCCCTGTAAAATTAGAAACCGCCATCTTTGAGCGTCCAGAATTCTCATACAAGATACGGGCTGAAGTTCAGTCCTGATCTGTGTTTGAAATGCGAAACCTGCTTCTGCCTGACAGTATGCATGTACCTCAATTGTCTATTACAGCTGCAAGGAGTGATGCCAGCAAGAAAATCACCCGCTCTATCTGACAGCGGAGCTGTAAAGAAATTGGGATAAGATGGCAGATGACACATCCCTGACCAGCATCCTGGAAAGGTACAGGGCACAGGGAGAGTTCGTGATCAAGGATTCGGGATCAGGATTGTGCACATACGCCAGAAAAACCATGCCATCAGTATGAGTTAAGGAAAGGTATGCAGGGAAGCTTGCTGACGATGGAGGAGAGAGTTGTGACGAGCAGAGAACAGAAAACCTTCTGACGCTCGACAGAGATTTTTCAGACTGTCAAGAACGTTGAGAATCCTGATTTGCAGAAGTCTCTTTCTGAGTTTTTGCTCTCAAAAAATGGATAGTACGCATGACACTGTGATCGGGATTCATTATTCTCAGTGTCTGTGGGTGCTGAAAAAAACAGATCTCTGTCACTCTTCCTGCCTGTCCTTTTTCTCATAAAGCAGTCTGTAAAAATCTTTTGGGTTAGAGATGCAGTTGAGTTCCTCTTTCATGACAATAACCACGTTGTCATCCCTGCACTTTACCTCCCTTTCAACGATATACGCAGCCATCTTTGACACAATTTCACTTATTTTTCCCATGTGGGATATTCTTTTTCCGATCTCTCTGACCTGCTTTATCCCTGTCAATACCGGCTCATCCTCTGGTTTTGAGATGACATCAAAGGGAGCATGCTTTACAGGAATGACATCCACACCTATCTCCCGAAGATTGAAAATGATTTCACCCTCTTTTTCTCCGTAATCATACATCTCTCCATCTTCAAGCTCTTCCAGGTTTTCAATGAAGTTCAGAACGTCTATTTCCCTGACCACACTCTCTCCAAGTATCTCCTCCAGTTTTATAGCGTTTTCAATGTTTGTGTCAATTCCCTCCTCGTAAAGCATCACTGTCCTTCTTGAAACACCGAGAAGCATGGCAAGCTCTCCAGCAGACATGCCGAGTTCTTCCCTTGCTCTCTTTATCTTTTCGTTATCAAGCCTGACATAGTACCCACCTGGAGCGGAGTATATCAGCGGTTTTATGTCCTCCACGATCATGTCGTAGAAGGTTGCCATGTTCAGAACTGGAATTCCATATCTGGTGTACACAACTCCTCTCTCAAGATAATCTGATTTGTATCTCTCACCAATGACAACCGGGCTTGCCTTCAGAACTCTTGCAATTATCTTCATTTCCTTTGCCATTTCAGATTTAAAGGAATCTATGTTGTAAAGAATCTTCAGAAACAGGACAATTTCGCCTTTTCTCGCCACAATGTCAAAACACCTGGGCTTGGTTTCGGCTAAGTCCGTAACAACATAACCGGCTTTATCCAGAATTTTTATCACGTTTGTTATCAGCAGTCCCTGCATCTCTGCTGATATTATGGGCGAAAGAGTATATAATTTTTTATCCACATTTCAAAAAATTGGAAAAATTACAGTGTGTATCCAACAACAAATCTCTCAAACTTCTCATGCTCAAGCAGTTCTCTTGCAGTTCCACTGAAAGCAACCTTTCCTCCAATGAGCATCAGAGCATTGTCACTGACCTCAAGAGCCTTTATGACATTCTGCTCAACGAGAACAATTGTCAGCCCAAGCTCATCTCTCAGGCTGAGAATTCTTTCAAAAACCTGTGATGCAAATTTGGGGGAGAGCATTGCAGTTGGCTCATCAAGCATCAGCACCCTTGCCCTTCTTATCAAGGCTGAGGCAATTCCGAGAAACTGCCTTTCACCACCACTCAGCATTCCTGCTTTTCTGTCCATTTTATCCTTCAGCTCTGGAAAAACATTCAGTGCCAGCTCAAGCCTGTCAGCGTACTCATCTTCAGCAAGTATGTATCCAGCTATTACCAGATTTTCCCTCACAGTCAGTTCTGTAAAAATGTTGTCTGTTTGAGGCAGATACGCTATTCCAAGTTTTGTCTTTTCATGGGGGGGCAGATGCGTTACATCATCACCGTCCAGAATCACCCTGCCGCTGTAAATTGTTGTGAAACCGAATATGGACTTGAGCAGTGTTGATTTACCACTTCCATTGGGTCCCACAACAGCCGTGATTCTCTTTTTTTCAGCCCTGAAATCAACATCGAAAAGAATATGGAGTTCTTTGTAACCAGATGAAAGTTCGTGGGTTTCAAGCACCGAGGTACACCTCCACAACTTCCGGCTTCTCTATCACCTCTCTCCCTCCCTCTGCAATCACCTTTCCATTACCCATCACATAAACCCTGTCAGCGTAATCGAGTATGATGTCCAGCCTGTGCTCAACAATCAGAAAGGTCTTTCCGCTGTCGCACAGCTCCTTAACTTTTCTGAGAATTTCGTGGGCTAACGCTGGCGCAACTCCTGCAAGGGGCTCGTCCATGACAATCAGCTTGGCATCAGTCATTAGAGCCTTTCCAATTTCAAGGAGTCTCAGCTGTCCTCCGCTCAGCGTCTCCGACTTTTCGAAGGTGAGATGGTCAATATTAAGAAATTCAAGTATTTCATATGCCTTTTCTGTGTGCTCTCTTTCAAAATCAACCCAGTTTTTGATAAATGCATTTCTGACAAGCTCTCCAGGATTATTCAGGGGCATGAGCATATTTTCAAGGACTGTTAGTTTCTTGAATGGTCTTGGAATCTGAAACGTTCTGACAATTCCTTCCCTGAAAATTCTGTGGGGTGGGAGGTTTGTTATGTCTCTGCCCTCATATTCCACTCTCCCATCATCAGCCCTGTAAAATCCTGTTACCGTGTTTATGAAGGTTGTTTTTCCGCTTCCGTTTGGTCCTATAATAAGAGTCAGTGCCTCCTTTGGAACAGAGATGCTGACACCATCTAATGCCCTGAGACCCTCAAAAAATTTGGAAAGATTGTGGGTTTTAAGAATCATGTTCTTCTTCTCAACCCAACTGCAAGAGCAATTGCAACAATTCCAGCTACAATCTCAAATCCAGGTGTTCCCTTTGGCTCCTCCTTCTTCTCCTCAGGTGTCTTTTCTGGTTTAGGTGTCTCCTTCTTCTCTGGAGTTGGTGTCTTCTTCTCTTCCTTTGGTGGAGCTGGCGAAACAGGCTTGTGGGTCCATTCTACCTTACCCGTTGCAAACTTCCAGATTCCAGCGGTTTCCCACTCACCCTTGTCGCTTACATAGTATATCGCGTAATCTCCACTTGCCCTGTCGTTCCATTCGTTCAGTTTTATCGCACCGCTAACAGGCTGTACACCATAGTCCCCGTTGCTGTATTTCTCTGCAACAACCTTCATCTTTTCAACCATTGCATCTGCATCATAGCTTCCCTTCTCCTCCACAACTTCAGCATATGAAATGGCAAGAACCCATGCGGCATCGTATGCGTTCATGGCATACTGATACGGGCTTCCCTTGTAACCGGCTTCATTGTATTTCTTGGCAAGATCATCATAGGCCGGTCCCTTTGATTCGAAGAGAGTTGAGTACATTCCGACCTTCTGAACTTTGTCCAAGGCATTTGATATCTTTCCACTCTGGGCAGTTCCATCACATCCAAACCAAACAACACTCAGCAGAGGTGAGTTGTCAGGGGTTTGAGCAAGCATTGTGTAAACCTCTTCATAGCTGAAAGCAACAACGGCAACCTTGTCATAACCATACTTCTCAGCCAGGCTCTTCACTCCATCTTCAAGGCTTGATATGTACGGTGAGAAGTCCGCTGGTGTCTGTTCTGGATACTCAACAACCTTTGCAACCTCTATGCCCATATCTGCAAGCTGTGGTTTAATTGCCTCATACAATCCCTTGCCCCATGCATTGCCGATGTAGGTTATGACAACACCCTTGATTCCGGCATCTCTCAGCTCGCTTGCTATTGCCTTGCTCTGCAGATCATCAGTTCCAACAAATCTGAAGATGTATTTCTTGTCTTCAGGTGTTGCAAATCCAATTATCGTTGGCAGAGCTGTTGAAGATGGCGAAACAATGATTATCTTGTTTGATGTAACGTAGTCCTTTATGTTTGCGACCTCTCCACTACCCATTGGTCCAATTATCAGTCTGACACCCCTACCATACAGTGTCTGGGTTCTCTCAAGTGCCTGTTTTGGATCTACCTTTGTGTCCTCAACATAGAACTTTACCGTGAAATCCTTGCCCTTATCAGCAAAATAACTGTTGATGTCTTTCTCTGCTATGCTCAGGGTGTTTGCAATATCGTTACCGTAGGTTGTCAGCGGTCCTGAGAGATCCACAAGCACACCGATGCTTATCTCTTCAGCAGAAGCCATTGGCATTACTGCCAGCAACAGTGCAGCAATTATTACAGAATATCTCACGCTCATGATGGATAATGACCATTAATTTTTTATAAAGTTTACTGCAACTTCACCCCATGGGTGTACTTGAAGGAGCAGTAATTTACGCCAATCTTCTCACTCTCCTTGCTATCGGCCTGACTTTGACATACATTACCACATCTGTTCCCAATTTCGCACAGGGAAGTTTTGCAATTTTTTCTTCATATATTGCATACGTAATTTATAAACTGTTCAATTTTAGTCCGTATTTTTCCATACCCTTTGCAGTTCTGTTTGGTGGATTCATTGGGGTGATCACTTACCTGCTTGTTTTGAAACCGCTTATAAAAAGAGAAGCATCAATTCTCATTCTGATGATAGCCACACTTGCCTGGGATTTGATACTTCTCGGCATGATTGGAATATTTTCTGAGAGCCTGTCAAAGTATTTTGGAGCCTACATCTCAAGATTTATCTTTCCTTACTATCTCGATTTCAAGATTGCAGGAATTCAGGGCATCTTCTTTTCCTCAACTTTTGCAATCGTCCTGTCTCTCGGTTTTCTCATGTTTCTGCTTTACAAAACCAAATTTGGAATAGCCATGAGAGCGTCAATGGAGAATCCGTCTCTCGCTGAAATTATGGGAATAAATGTTGAGACGACAAGGCTCTTTTCATGGTTCCTTTCGGGAGCGTTTGCCGGACTCGCTGGAGCTTTGCTACCATTCAAGCAGGAGATCGTACAGGCTACAGGACAGATAATTATTGTCTCAATTTTTGCTGCAAGCATTGTTGGTGGTCTCTCATCAATATACGGGGCAATTTTCGGCGGGTATCTTGTTGGACTCTCCGAGAGTCTCATAACTTTCTGGCTGAGCAAAATCTTTGGAACCTCAGTTCTTGTTTACAGCAAGGCAGTATCGCTTGCCATCCTTGTTATCACACTTTTGCTGATTCCGGGAGGGCTTGTAACAATCAAATGGAGGAGATACATATGGCGTTCGAGGCATTGATAAGCTCAATACTTCTCTGGTTCGGGATATACTCCATCCTTTCATTGAGTTTAAATGTTGAATACGGCTATGGTGGGATCCCCAACTTCGGAAAGGCTCTTGCAGTTCTGGTTGGGGCGTTTACAGCGGGGGCAATTGTCAACAGAATTCTGATTGCCATGTACTCCATAGAGGGTGCAACCATAACCCAGAGAAGCGGGTTCATGAAGAGTACCGTTGATTCGATCATAGCATCAAATCCTGCCTACGGAATCGGGCTACTGACATTAACGCTTCTCCTTGCAGGAGTGGTAGGAGCGGTTATCGGTGCGCTCTACATTCTGCCAAGTGCAAAGCTTGAGAGTGATTACCTTGCCATAACCCTGCTTGCAATAGCCGAAATAATGTTCATGATAGCCTATTACAACACAGATTTGATTGGAGGGTACTACGGTGCCCCTGTTCCGGATGTTCTCGCCTTTATTCCTGGAGAAATGAGAGAGTGGGCATTTGTGGCACTTATCCTGTTTATGACTCTTGTTACCTATCTGTTTCTCGAAAGAACCCTGAATTCACCTTACGGGAGACTTCTGAGAGCCATGAGAGAGGATCCTGTTGCACTGCAATTTTCCGGTAAGGACATAATGTGGATCAGGATAAAGACACTTGCCTTCAGCTCTGCAATTGCATCAATGGCAGGTGTGCTCTATTCCTTTTATGCTGGAAACGTTGTTGGAGTGGTGAACTTATTTGCAAGGGTGAACTGGACATTCTTCCCGTTTCTGATGGTTCTGCTTGGAGGCATGTCAAACAACAGGGGTGTCCTTGCAGGTGTCCTCTCCTTTGTTGTGATCTGGAGACTGCTTGATGGATACAAACATGAAATCGCGGAGCTTTTGAATCTCCCGTTTGATGTTAACTGGCTTCAGTACATCATATTTGGTACCCTGATGATTGCAATACTGTACTACAAGCCGGAGGGAATCCTGAGGGAAAAACCAATAGAAACAGAGCCAATAAAGGAACTGAAAACTAAACATTCAGAGAAAGTCTGAATGCATGCTTGGATATGCCATAGTAATGCTTTATTGTCTCTTCAATCTCAAAACCGTTGCTGAAATAAAAATCAAGGGCTGAGCTGCTTACAGAGACGTCCGCATATATCTTTCTGAAACCGAGTTTTACCGCTTCGTTTACAATTCTCTCTATGAGTGATTTTCCGACACCTCTCATTCTGTACTCCTCTTTCACAATCAGACTGCCAATATGAAAGCTCTCTTCATCCCAGTAAACCACCGCAAATCCCGCAATCTTTTTGTCGATTTCACAAACAATTACCTTTTTCTTATATGGTGTTGTCGAAAGATCTGCAAAAACACTGTAGCCAAAGTGCTCATACTCAAGGAGGATTATCTCCTCCACCTCATCATCTCTCATCTCTCTGACAAACAATTCTGAGAGCACATCAGACTGTGAATCGGGGTATTTAAATAATTTTTCGTGTTTTCAGTAATTTGTGTAAAAGCACTCACCTGAAATAACCTTCACAGTCTCTCCGCCCCTTTCTATCACAAGTCCCCCATCATGGTCTATGTCAGCTGCAACACCTTCAAACCTCTGATTTCCAACTGTGACCTCAACCTGTCTCCCGATTGTGTCACTTAGCCTTTTCCATTCCTGGAGAATTCTGTCCCATCTTTTTGGAAACATCCTCAGGTAAGTGCCGAGATTTTTGCACAGGCTACTGAAAATATCTGTAATTCTCACATCAGGATCGATTTCAACAAGACTGATGGCTCTGTTTCTCAGATAATCTGGTATTCTGTTTCTGACGTTTATTCCCAGACCCATTATGATTTTTGAAGAGAGTTCCTCACCTGCAAATTGGCTCAGAATCCCGCACACCTTTTTACCATCTACGAGAACATCATTTGGCCATTTTATCTTCGCATCATATTTTTCGAGGGATTTGCACGCTGCAAGACCTCCAGTCAACGTTATTTTTGGAATATCACTTACGGGAATGTTCAGGTCCAGAGATACAGAAAAATAAATTCCTCCCTTTTCGCTTTCCCATCTTCTCCCAACTCTCCCTCTCCCTTCTGTCTGCCTTTCTGCAAAAACTGCACACCTCTCGTTCTCCTTTGCAAACCTGTTGGTGGAATCTATCTCATGAAAGTAATAGAACTCATCAATGCCCGGAATCTCTTTCACAGAGAGTGCCATGTCAAAGGGTGATGGATCAGGTTTTTCAGCAGTTCTGTACCCCTTCCTTCCCCTTTCCACCACATATCCAAGCTCTTCAAGTTTTTTTGAGAATTTCCATACTGAAATCCTGCTTATTCTGTACTTTTCCGTTATTTCATCAATTCTGGCTCCTCTTGTGAACTCCCGGTATATTTCAAGTCTTCTGTCATTGAGGGGCACTTTCATCCCCTTTTTCTACTCAAAGTTTTTATTTAAGAGTTTGGGATAATGAATCTCATGGCACTTGAGGACTTTCTGTTTGAAGCAGCATCCCTGAAAAATGTTCCGAGGTCAGGCTGGTTCAAGGCTGGTGTTCAGAATCCTGAGAGCGTTGCAGAACACTCCTTTCTTTCAGCAGTAATTGCATTCTTCCTCGGACTCAGAGAGTATGGTAGCGTGGATGATGCCTGTAAATGCAGCGTCTCTGCTTTATTTCACGACATTCATGAGTCGAGAACTCTTGACATACATCATCTGGCAAGAAAATACATTCAGGTTGATGAAGACAGGGCTCTGAAAGACCAGCTCAGCTTTGATGAGGGGGAGGCTTTGAAAAATCTGATCTCGAGATACTCTGACATAGTACATGATGCAGATAAAATTGAGCTCTTTATTCAGAGCAGGATCTATGGCCTGAAAGTGGAGGATGCAAAGGTTTATGGCGATAATGTGAAAGTGATAACCGGAGCGGGAAGGGAATTGCTTGAAAGGCTTAAAAGCACAGATCCAAGGTGGTGGATGAGGTTTGAGATTCATCGCTGACAGAATGCTGGGGAAGCTCGCAACATGGCTCAGAATTTTTGGATACGACACCCTGTATGTCGGGGACTTTGATGTAGAGGATGAAGACCTGTTTTTGCTTGAAAATTTCAGGGACAGAATTCTTCTGACAAGAGACAGAGAACTCTACTTGAGGGCAAGCAAGAGAAACAGAGAGGTCATTTTCATCAATAACGACAGTGTAATTGACCAGATTTCTGAGATGAAGAGTTTCGGTGTGGACATCAGAATAAAAATGGACAGATGCAGTGTTTGCAATTCCATTCTGAGAAAACCCACAGATGAAGAGGCGAGAGATGTTATGGAAAGGGAGGGGATACAGGAAAATCTCAAAGAAAGGTATGAGCTGTGGTACTGTGAGAACTGCAGAAAACTTTACTGGCTGGGAAGTCATTACAGAAATATGGTAAAGTTTCTGGAGAATGTGAAATGATGGTTATATGTCTTGTAAACACCTATGACAAGCTAAAACTACATGAAATCCACCTCAGAACAATAGCGAGAGCAGCTCCGCTCTGCCATGCTTATGATTTTCATCTTGCCCTTTATGAATTTGATTTCTGGAAAAGCCGTGAAGAGCTCGTTGAAGATGTCGTTGACTACACAACAATCGGTGAGGGGGGAAAGTATCTGAGAAAACTTGCCAGTGCAGGAAAGCTCCATCTGATTGATTCAATTCCAGCTCATTTTGGTGATGTTATCGCCACAACTTCCAGAGCTGAAAAAAATCTGCTTTCCATTGAAGAAATTAGAAATTTAAGATCTGCATGCTTTCTGATAGGCCTTGGAAGGAAAGGACTTCCAAAAGATTTAATAAAGCGAGCCAGGTATGCATTAGATGTAACATTCAGGAATGTAAGTCTTGAGACGTGCAGTGCCATTGGAGCAATCACAGCACTGATATGGGTGGTGAGGTATGGAGGATATCAGAGTCTGCCCTGATCACGGGTTTTACAGGGGAATTGGATGTGATGTTTGTGGATTTGAGGGAGAAATCGTCATAAAAAGGGATAGAGTTGAAAGACTTGGTAAATTCATTTCCGGAGTTCTGCGACATTTTCCCGATAAATTTGGACTTGAGATGGATGAAAATGGATGGGTGGAATTTGAAAAACTTCTCAAAATAGTGTCTAAACGATACAGGTGGGCAAACAGATGGGTGGTCAAGGCACTGATATACAGTGACAGAAAGGGGAGGTATGAACTTAAAGGAGAAAAAATCAGGGCCAGATACGGCCACAGTGTTGACGTCAGACTCGACGACATGCCAGACGCAGATGAGGAAACACTTTACTATGGAACAAGCGAGGAAGAGTCGATCAGACTGCTTGAACTGGGAATAAAACCTGTGAATCAGACATACGTTCACCTTTCAACCACACTCGAAAAAAGCGAGGAAGTTGCAAGATTGAGAACAGATGAGCCGATTATTCTCGAGGTTGACGCAAAAAAGGCAAGAGAGAATGGTGTAAGGTTTATCAAGGTGAACGAGCACATAGTTCTGGCGAGGGAAGTGCCGCCAGAATACATCAAACAGGAGATAAGGCTTTAACCGGTTATGGGAAAAACTCTGTAACGTTTGTTATGTAATAGCCTTCACCAAAATTGTAAATGTAGATGTTAACGGGATGGTCAAAGGAGATGTTGCCTCTAACAGAGATTTTCACACTGCTGTATCCAGCTTCAATTACAGTGTAATTTCCCTTTATCAATTCAGCTGTGATGGTTTTGGTGTACTCACCACCACCTATGAAAAAGGAGTAAAGAAACTCAAACGGACTGAAAGAGTATTCGATAATCATCTCCTTTGTTGTGGCGTTGTAATTTACCTCTCCAATATCCCATGCCATGGCAACTGAGGACATGAGAATCAGCGCCACTGCTGCAATCAGTGCTTTCATGAGCATTGTCTATCATCATCACTTGAAGAATTTAAACCTTACCCAAAAAAAAGGTATAAGTTTGAGACCCTTACGGTTTGGAATACCAACTCGTTAAACTACTCTTCAATCGTTATTGCCCCCACCGGACAGCTTTCTTCTGCTTCCTTACAGCAATCAATGAAATCCTCACAGCTTCCGATTACATGAGCAATCCCGTCATCTCCAAGCTGGAAAACCTCAGGACAGATATCCTCGCACGTTCCACATCCCGTACATGTATCCTCATCAATAACAGCCCTCATCTCATCACCTGATAGATTGTTGAATGATGGAGGATTAAACTTTTTCCCTAAGTTTGACGGAAAGTTCTTTGGAGTAGAAGTGGATGTGAGTGTATCCGGCAACCGTGTTGTAAGCCATTGCACCATCAAAACCATCAGATATTCCTTTACCATCCGTTCTGAAAGCGAACCTCACATCCCTGTCAGGAACTGCATAGCTGTAGTGGAATTCGTGACCTCTGAAGCCCCCACTGAAAAACGGGTTGTTCTTTATGACCCTCCCCCTCACATACCCGAGAGCCTGAATTCTGTTTGTAAATACAACATCCATGTCAAGCACACCGGCCATTTTTCTCCTTCCATTTTCACCTTCAAGGTTTCTTGAAAGAACCATCATGCCACCACATTCAGCATATACCGGTTTTTCATTCACTGCCTCCTTTCTGATAAATTTCAGGAAGCCGGGAAACTCGTAAAGTTCCGGATATCCTCCACCAATATAGTACACATCACAATCTACCTCCTCTCCCTTGAGAGGGGAGAAAAAATGCAGATCTCCAATTCTCTTAAGAATTTCGAGGTTATCTCTGTAGTAAAACGAAAACGCCTGATCAAACGGGACTCCAATTTTCAGATTTCCATTTTTCTTAAACTCTTCCCCATCTACATCAAATTCAGTCTGGAGCTCGCTTACCTCAAGTATCCCATCCAAATCAATGTATTCTTCTGCAAGCTCTGCAAGAGCCCTGACATCCCTCTCAACCTCCATACCAAGGTGAAGTCCAAGATGTCTGCTTTCTGTTTCAAGAGCTTTCAATTCCGGCACAACTCCAAAAACTCTGTATCCCTTCTCCTCAAAAATTTTCTTGAGTTTAAGATGGAACCGGGTTGCACTGTTGAATATAACACCTGAAATTTTTAACTCTCTATCAAAATTCCTGAAACCTTCAAAAAGTGCAAGAGCTGAGAGAGACATTGCCCTGACATTCATCACAAGAATTACGGGAAGATTCAGGATCTTTGCAATGTGAGATGTCGAGGAAAAGTCAGAGAGTCTGTATCCGTCAAAGAGCCCCATAACACCTTCAATTATGCCAACATCCTTTCCATTCATCCATTTATGGAAAGAACTTCTCACACCATCCTCTCCCATCATGAATGCATCGAGATTGACCGCCCACTCACAGAATGAATAGTGAGAGGGGTCTATGAAGTCAGGTCCAGCCTTAAACGGCTGAACCTTCAGCTTCCTTTTCATCAGTGCTGCTGTGATGGCAAGTGAGATGCTCGTTTTACCAGTTCCGCTGTGGGTTCCTGAGATGACGAATGCGTGCATGATGAGACTTTCCATGTTTGATATTTAATCATTAACCGTTGATTCTCGCCCAACCATAAAATCCAAATCTGTTAGAGCTGGAAGAAATTTTAATACAGTTACGTATACGTATAAGCATGAAGGTTGTGCCTGTGAGGCTTGACGAGAGAAAACTGAAGGACATAGACCTTCTGGTAAAGACAGGAGTCTTTAGAAACAGGAGTGAAGCTCTGAGAAGGATGATTGAGAGTGGTATGAAAGAGATCGAATCTGAAATCGAGCATCTCAGGAAGATTGATGAAATTGTGGACAGAATAATGAACACTGAACTCAATTTTGGTGGAATCCTGAGAGAGTCCTTGGAAGGGGTGAGGGACAGGTGGTAGTTTATGTTGATACAAGTGTGATAATGGCGGCCATTGACAGAGGAGACAGCAAAAGTCAGGCTGCAGATAGATTTCTTTTGAGGGAGAGGGAAAAGGTGATCTCCCCTCTTGTTCTGGTTGAGATATTTTCGGTTGTTTCCAGAAACTACGACAGATTAATCTACGGACTTGATATGGAAATTGGTGAAAGCGACCTGCCTGCAGTAATTGCAAGACTGAGCATGAGGAAGTACGGGTTAAATCTGGCATGTCCTTTTGAGAAAGAGCTTACCATATTTGGAGAGGTACCGGCTGAAATAAAGCTCGCATTCATGCTCTCTCACCAATTAAAGCTGAGAACTCCTGATTTGCTTCATCTGAGCATTGCTTGGTATCTGAAGTTGAATGGCTACGGTCTCGACAGATTTGCAACCTTCGACAGCGAGATCCTGAAAAAAGCTGAAAAGGTAGAGAGGCTGACTGGTATACAGGTTTTCGAGCCCTGAACAGCTATAATGTAACGAATTTAAACGGTATCGTAACGGTCACTCTTCCATTTTTTCCCTCTCCATGAGCCTTGTTATGGCGTACTCGACAGCATGGCTTATGCTTGCGAATCTCTTCCTTGCAATCTCCTTTTCAATCCATCGTACAATTTCCTCATCCACCGTGATCGTCACTTTTCTTTTTTTCATATCATCCCACCCATTATACCCCACAGAACTGCCAATAAATTGATTTCCCTGATTAGAAAGTGTTTTATACTGTTTTTTAGTATTTTACACGAAAAAAGAAGTCTAAGGATGGTGATATTATGAAACTTGAAGATCTTGCCAGACAGTACAGGATAAATGCTGAAAAAGTTCTTCAAAATCCGGAAATTTATGGAGACTCCACGGTTTTTCAGGCAACAATTCTTCTGCAGAGAAATGTTGAGAAGGCACTAAAAACCCTCTCTAAAAGAAACAAAGGCTGTATAAGCTGCATTCATTCAAAACCTCATGAAAAAGAACCGGTCAATATTAAAGCAAGACAGTGTGAAATCGGAAAATCATGGGAGAATGGCTGCAAATTCTGGAAGAGCCTCTTAAATGATATATCCTGAGATTTCGGTTATTTTTGAATCTAATGATCGGAGTCTTTAAAACTCATCCCCGATCAGTTCTGCAGCACTCGGAAGAGTTTTCAGCACCATCCCCATCTGAGACCGCTTTTTCAAGCATTTTTTCAATGAATTTCACATAGAATTGTCTGCAACATCTCCCTGATGGATTTGTTACAACGCAGTGTCCGCCATTCCCTATTCCCGTCATCTCCTCAACTTCTTTCACACTTTTTGCCCCTTTTCTTATGGCTTCAACAACATCCTCCTCCGTAACCTGCTTGCAGTAGCATAAAGGCTTTGGCGATCCTTTTTCCTTGAAGAAGACCTTCGTCTTCACTTCTCTTACAGTCAGCGTGACTCTTTTGTCGAAATACACCACATCACAGTCAGAATTGGGACAGAAGTGAAGGTCATCGTTCAGCAGGTGCCAGTATTCAGGATTGACGTGGCTGCCAGCAGTTATCCTCTTTACTTTCCACCCTTCAGTTCCGCAAACGCATTTCATCCTCTCACATCATTCACAGCAATTACGCTTTCAGACACCACCTCAACAGAATAAGGCTGAGGAACGCTCTCGACAACCCTGCTCTGGGTGATGATGGATGGATTGTACACAACAACAGCCGTTCCTTCTGCGTAGCTAACATCCGCCTTTACTATTCCGTTCACATTCATCAGGGATTTCTCTATTGCCTCAGCACAGCTCTCACATGACATACCCCCTATTCTGAGCCTCAGCTCTCTAAGTTCAGATGGCTGGTTGAGTTCTGCTTTGACCATGTCTTTTTCGGAGATTTCAGCGGTGACGTAGGGTATGATTGCGAAGTTTACTACGCCGAAGATTGCAGTAAATGTTAGCAGAGTTGTTGCTATGAATTTGCTCTCGCTCCTTACGAGCTGGGAATAGCTGCATGCACACTGCTTCGCCTTCTTTCTCAAGTGATATGCTATGGATAGCAGAACAAAGGCAAGTCCAGCCAGTATGAAGTACGTTCTGTACGCTCCAAAAGATGCTGCCAGAGCAAAGTTACCTGCACCTATGAGAAGCAGAATCAGGGAACCGAGACAGCAGGCTGATGATATAACGCCTCCAAGAGCCCCTCTAACAGCAGCCGTGTTCAGCATGTCAGATCACCCTCTGAATCTCTACTTTTCTTTCTGAATTCTCTTCCTCTTTCAGCACACCGCAGCTCACAAGCTGTCTGTGATATTCTGCCATGTAGGTTTCGAGGACGTCGAGGATTCTGTCTGCAATCTGACTCGTCCTGTAAACTCTCTTCTTCCCTCTCTGCTCCACCTCAACAAATCCGCAGTTCAGCAGACATTTCAGATTGTGAGAGACTCTGCTCTGCTCGTAACCAAGCTTCTGGCAGATTTCTGAAACGCTGAGCTCTCCTTCTTTTCTTAGAAGCGTGATTATGTCAAATCTGGTTCTGTTACCCAGAACCTTTGCGAAATGTTTCCATGATTCATACATCATATGATGTCTTTTTCATTAATTGTTTAAATTATTTTGCATCAGATCAAACATCATGACGGCTAAAATAGGTGTCAATGCTGT
>Ga0256830_1001572_pt1 | contig 15995 bp, 15 predicted proteins | sample 128326metaG_FD_190537 | JGI IMG/M metagenome (GOLD analysis project Ga0256830, IMG submission 190537) | Hydrothermal vent microbial communities from Lau Basin, Pacific Ocean - 128-326 | ecosystem: Environmental > Aquatic > Marine > Hydrothermal vents | place: Pacific Ocean: Lau Basin | collected... | reverse complement strand
CAAAGAATAGGACAGTAATTTATCGGTCAACCCTAAGCGTGCAACCCAATCACAATAAACCCGTTCCGTATGGATCGAATAATAAAGGCGCGCATCAAATCACGTATTTCCGCCAACCGGTTTTCCCCTGAGTTTTGAGTTGACATGGTGAATTCTGAAGAATAGGGTTTGGGTGAAAATAATGGGGCAGATATGCCTGGATAGCCCATCAATATCAGAATATCAGGGCAAATTGACCGGTTTTATGTGATTATCGGGCAAACTCGCCTGATTCTTCGTTCAATACAGTGGATAGCAACGCAAGTGGGCCTGATACTAATAAGTTAAGCATCAAAGGATTTCGAGTACATGCCAAATTTAAAAAACTCAATCATCTCGGAAATTCTGAATAATTTGAATTACGGGGATTTTTGTAGAGAAGACTTTACAACACACTTTCCTGATGGCTCTTCTACATTAGCTAAATTAGTTTTTTCTTCTCTTCCGAAGTATGAATTCGAAATTGAAGAACATGTAACGGGTGGCAATAGATTCGCTGTAGCGCTAATGCAACAGCCTAAACCTGAAAGAAAAAAGTCATTCGCACTAAAGAGAGCCCTGGCGATTATAGAAACGATGAATATCACACGCATAATGACATATCAGATGCAGTTGATCGTGTGACCTACTGGGTAAAGAATATCAGAGAGGATTTAATTCACTCAAAGGATGCGGTGAGAACCACCATTGATGATATAACTGCCGAATTTCAATCAAGTATTGACGAAAATATTGAAAATCCTGAACAATATTTCCAAGATCAAGAAAAGATTGACTTAATTGCAAAGCTTGATGAGCTTCAAAAGAGGGTTGAATCTCTTGAGGCTGAAATGGGCATTGATCCTAAACAAGCCAAAGTGATAGAAACTGCCATCGAGAAGAGCAAGGCAGACGTTGATCTTTACCCCAAAGGAGTCTGGTATAAAACAGCAGGAACTAAACTAATGAAGCTATTTAAGGAAGCGTTGAAAACCAAAGAGGGTCGTGAAATAGCTTCAGATATTATCAAAAGGTTAATATCGTAAATGCTTAACAAATGCTTCCAGCCTGACGCCAAAACCTCCGCGTTTTTGTGTTACTCGCTGCGCTCAAACATTAACACAAAAACACTCCGGCTTCGGCGCAGCTGAAGCGGGCGTTATGCCATAAAAACAAATGAGCGATATGATTAAATATTTTATTTCTGTCCGCAAGAGCTTGCGAATCATGTTAATAATTTCGGTTATTACATATTTTACGGAAGGTCGAGGGTCAGGTCTTGTTTCTTGCTTTTTTAACATTTTGTATAATCCGACTAAACGGAAAGCACAAAACAAGACCTGACCCCGCGCCTTACCCCGCGCCTTTTTGCGTTAACCAAAATCACTTATCGTTACCGATCTGTTTTTTAATATGAGGGAACCAATGCTGTTGGATATAAAGTTGATTTTTAGTCTTGATCTATTCTTATCGACGTTTACCAAAGGCCATTTTTCAGGATTAAAAAATGATTTTGGTGGATTTTCAGGAAGCGGGTCTTCACCGCATTCTTTTTTGCGTTCCTCGATCAGTTTAGGTAGAAAATCCGGTTCTTTAAAACTAAAAACACGATAAATACCACAGTCTCCTATTCCTCTGGAAAGCGTTACGATTGATAACAGAGAGTTTTTTTCGCTGAATTTCAGGTGGCCCGAAATTTCATTAGGGTTATCGGTATTTTTGGGGGCACCAAGGGAAAGTTGTTTTGCAGACTTACTTTTTGAATCATATAAAAAGAGATAATACATTGCTTGATATGCACCAGGCACACACATAATTTGTATTAATTGTCGGGTTTTTGATACGGGATGAACTTCGACTTCGCCAATATAATCGCATTCTTTGTCCCAACGAAGACGTTTTTTCCATTTCCATTGTTTATCAGACCAGCCAGCTGGCCCGTCCCAGAGGTCTTTATCGTAGTTTGTCAGTAAGTCGAGACCTTTGGTGTTATATATGTTTTGTTTTATGTCAATGGCTTCAGGTTGTGCTGTATCGTTATGAAGATTATCGCTACATGCAGTGCCGGATAAACCGAGAAATACAGCTAAAATAAATAGTCGTTGCATTTTATTCACAATATGAATTTATTTTGTTGATGTTCGCAGTAAAATTTCAAAGTTTTCGGCGTAGCCAGCGATTTTATTGGCTTGATCTATTCCGTTAATTACCCTGCGAGTATTGATGTAGTCTGGGTATAGTGGATACTTGGTAGTATGTTGGTTAACAAACTGTTTTGTTAGACAGATTTTCAATTGGGGTCATATAACCACATTATTCTGCATATGGATTTATTCGTCTCGCTTAAGGTGTGAAACACCTAAATCCCAAACGCCACGGGTATAGTGTTGGCGATGTCCGGTTTTACTGATGATCCGGCATTGAGTGGCTCAATGTTGAAGATGACGTCGCTGCGAGTGTGTCGTTGAGCAGCGGTTGTAAATGCGGCCACACCGTATCCAGTATTCGACTTTGTGCGGCAGCAGTAGGATGCAGGCCGTCGCTTTGCATCAGGGAAGCTTGTGTGGCGACACCTTTCAGCAAAAAAGGCACCAGGCCGGTTTTATATTGCCGGGCCAGTTCGGTAAAAGTCTGTGCAAAACCTTGTGTGTAACGTGGCCCGTAATTGGGCGGCAGGCGCATGCCCACCAGTAAAACGTCTGCATCGTTTTGTTGTGCGGTGGTGATCATACCTTGCAGATTTTTTCGTATGAGCGACAAGGGTAGTCCACGCAGTCCATCGTTGGCACCCAGCTCGATGATGACTATTTCCGGTTGATGTTTGTGCAGGGCTGCGGGCAATCGATTGAGTCCACCACTGCTGGTTTCACCACTGATGCTGGCATTAATCACACGATGCGGTAAATGTTCAGTGGTCAAACGTTTTTCCAGCAATGCCACCCAGCTTTCCGAGGCCCGTAGCCTGTACCCGGCGCTCAAGCTGTCTCCCATAACGAGAATGACCGGCGCATTTTTAGTTGCAGCATTTGCAGCGAGGCAGGGTACACTAAGGCCGATGCTGAATATCAGCAGTAACCCCGAAATAGATATATATGAGAAATAGCGTGTCATGAAGGATAGTGTGAATCAGCCCATTCTGCTTGTCGAGGGTTTGGGGAAAACCGTGGCTAATCATGCAAACCATAAACAGGTATTGGCAGAGGATGCGTTAGTTATCCTGCATGACATTGATTTGTGTATTCAGCGGGGTGATTCCGTCGCGATAGTGGGGCCTTCCGGCTCGGGTAAATCGACATTGCTGGGTTTGATTGCGGGGCTGGATGTGCCGACCTGCGGCACCATTCATCTCGATGGTAAAAATATTCTGCAATTAAATGAAGACGAGCGCGCTGCATTGCGTGGTGAGAAAATCGGTTTTGTTTTTCAGTCTTTCCAGTTGCTGCCGTCGTTTACAGCGCTGGAAAATGTCATGTTACCCCTAGAGTTACAGGAAAATAACACCACTTACGCGCAGGCGCGACAACAGGCAGAGGAGTTGCTGGCGCGGGTGGGGCTGAGTGAGCGTGAACATCATTATCCCGGTCAGCTATCCGGGGGGGAGCAGCAGCGTGTGGCCATTGCTCGCGCTTTTGTCAGCAAACCCTCGTTATTGTTTGCCGATGAGCCTACAGGCAATCTGGATACACACACCGGGCAGCAGGTGATTGATTTTATGTTTGAACTGAATCGTGAACAGGGCACCACGCTGGTGCTGGTGACACATGACCATGTGCTGGCCAATCGCTGTGCGCGTGTACTGGAATTGCAGGATGGACAGTTTTGTAGCACAGCGAAAACAGCTAAAGCGGAGCAGGGGTAGTTGGCTTTTTCTTCGGGGTTTTTCTCACCGGGTACCTGGCGTTTATCGTTACGCATGCTGGGCCGGGACTGGCGGGCTGGAGAATTGCGTGTTCTGCTCATCGCCGTCATCATTGCCGTTGCCTGTGTGACCTCGGTCGGTTTTTTTACTGATCGTATTCAGCAGGCGCTTAATCATCAAAGCGGTGAACTGCTGGGCGCGGACTTGCGTGTCGTGGCCGATCATCCCCTGCCAGTTCGGGTGCGTAACATGGCGGCAAGCTATGGCTTGCGTTCGGTGGAAACACGTTCTTTCCGCAGCATGGTTCAGACAGGGGGCAACGAGGATGCTCTGGGGCAATCACGGCTTGCTGAAATCAAGGCCGCAGGTCCGGGTTATCCATTACGTGGCGCATTAAAAATTGCGCCAACCCGGTTTGCGAAAGACGCTGTGACGCAAGATTTGCCGAAGCCGGGTGAGGTCTGGGTCGGACCGCAGTTGCTACAACAGCTGGATAGCAGCGTCGGCAAACAATTGCAGTTAGGTTATTTATCATTGCGCATTACAGCGGTGCTGACGTATGAGCCGGATCGCAGTGGTGATATGTTCAGTATTGCGCCGCGTTTGTTGATAAACCTTGATGATTTGCCCGCAAGCGGCTTGATTCAGGAAGGCAGTCATGTGCATTACCGGCATCTGGTGGCCGGTGAGCCGGGTGCGATTGTCGATTACCGGCAGGCGTTAACACCCCATTTACAGCGTGGGGAAAATATTGAGGGGGCAGAAGACGCCCGTCCCGAAGTGCGCTTTGCCATGCAGCGTGCGCAGCAGTTTTTGGGATTGGCCGCTGTTGTTGCCGTCATGCTGGCCTGCGTGGCTATTGCCATGGCGGCGCGGCGTTATGCCCAGCGGCATCTGGATACCTGCGCCATGCTGCGGTGTTTTGGTGCCAGTCAACGTCGTATTAATCATATCTTTTTATTACAGCTGCTGGCACTGAGTCTGATTGCCGGGCCACTGGGCATCGTGGGTGGTTTTTTGGCGCAAGAAGGGTTGGTGATGTTATTGGGGCAGTTGGTGATTGCCGAGCTGCCTGCGCCTTCATGGACGCCGGTGTGGGTGGGTTTGCTGGTGGCCATGGGCGGAGTATTAGGGTTTGCCTTGCCCCCGGTGCTACAGCTGCGTGATGTCCCTGCATTGCGGGTATTGCGTCATGTGGCCGTTCAGTCAGCGATAACACGGCGTCTGCAACCAGCGACGATACTGGCTTATTGTATCGGTTTTATCATGCTTGTCCTGTTGGTGATTTATCAGGCGGGTGATGTTGTGCTGGGTGGAATTTTATTGTCGGGTCTGCTGTTGGCAAGCGTATTGCTGTGGACGGCGGCGACAGTATTAACCTGGGGGCTGAAATACTTTTTACAGTATTTTTTGACCCGCTTTTCGCAAAGTAAGTCTTCCGCGTGGCATTTGGGATTGGCTAACCTGACCCGTAATCGTCGCGCCTCCACCTTGCAAGTGATGGCTTTCGGAGTGGGTTTGATGGTGTTGTTGTTGCTGACCATCGTGCGCGGTGATCTTTTGCAGGGATGGGCGAAGGGTATGCCTGAAGATGCGCCTAACCGTTTTGTCATTAATATTCAAACGCAGCAAGTGGCAGAGGTACGGAATTTCTTTGCGCAAAAAAGCATGGCCGATGTTGAATTGTTTCCCATGGTGCGCGGGCGCCTGACGGCAATCAATGGTGCTTCGGTTTCTGAACAGCGATATGAAGATACCCGTGCCAGAGGATTGGCAGCACGGGAGTTTAATTTGTCCTGGGCTGACCGACTGCAAGTGGGTAACACGATTGTGCAGGGTTACTGGTGGGGAGACGGCTCAAGAACGACAAACCGCTTTCCCTATGAGTTTTCAGTGGAAGAGGGGATTGCAAAAACGCTGGGATTGGCGCTGGGAGACCAGTTAACGTATGAAATTGCGGGTGAATCCTTCACTGCGACGGTCACCAGCTTGCGCAGCGTTCATTGGGATAATTTTCGCGCCAATTTTTTTATGCTGACACCGCCGGGGGTGCTGGAAGCCTACCCGGCGAGTTACATCACCAGTTTTTTTCTGCCAGCGGAAAAAAACGGCACACTGGACGAACTGGTTAATGCTTTTCCCAACCTGACCGTGATTGATCTCACCGCCATTATGGATCAAGTGAAGCTGATTATTGAACGGGTGTCCATGGCGGTAGAGTTTGTTTTTCTGTTTACCCTGGCGGCGGGTTTGCTGGTGATGAGCGCGGCCATTCAGTCTACGCTGGATGTGCGTTTACATGAAAATGCCGTGCTGCGTGCCCTGGGTGCGCGCCGTCGTCGCCTGTGGCAAAGCCTGGCAGTGGAGTTTTTTTCACTGGGTGCTTTGGCCGGGTTGCTGGCGGCATTTTTTGCCAGTGTGTTGGGGTTTGTTATCGCGGATCAGGTGCTGAACATGGAGTATCTGTTTAACCCGTGGCTGTGGATGCTGGGGTTGCTGGGAGGTGGTGTGGGTGTGGGTCTCGCGGGTATTATTGGTACACGACAAGTGGTGAACAGTCCGCCGCTGGCTGTATTGCAGAAACTTTGACGCTCAGAGGGCGATTTGTGTGTCCTGTGCGTAGGTTGGGGTGAATGTTTTTTATGAACCCCAACGTGCCAGAACAATAAGCTGTCTCCAAAACCATGTTCAAGTTGCCACAAGCAAATTCATTTCAATTTTTAAAGTCAAAAATATTCCGGCTTCGTGTTATGAACACGTTGGGGTTCGTGCCTCACCCCAACCTACTGGGCTGAGTATTTAACGCGGAGGTCGCAGAGACGCAGAGGACGCAAAGTTTCTCGTGTTTTTCTCTGCGTCCTTTGCGTCTCTGCGACCTCTGTGTTTATAACTCGCCACTTTTCAGCACCACGACCACATAACTTCTCAATACGCTGGAAGGATTGTTCGGAAACAAACCTCTGGATCCCGGCTAAAAGCAGACTGAGGTGTGCTTAGGGGTCGATTTGTGCGTCCAGCGCCTTCTGTCGGTTGTTAACCAGATCCTGCACATTTTTGGCGTCATCAATGAGTTGTTTTACTCGTTCCGGGTCGGTGATGGGCAATAAGGGTGACGCAGTTTGCGGAATGTCGGTTGTTTTTTTGTCTGGTTTTTCAGGCGCGCTTTCGACAGGCGATGGCAGCGGCGGCGGTGCCTGGGTAATGTTGATGTCGCTGCGATAGGTTTTTACGCTGCTGGCCACTCCGGCCGGTGGTGGCTGGTTACTGAAATGCCACTCTCCCGAGTCGTCCTGCCATTTGTAGACAGTGGTTTCATTTTCATCCATGCCCGGTAGTTTGGGTGCGGATGATCCACGAAACCATGACTGGACCGTCGCCAGACCCTTGATAATGGGGTTTGTATTTTTTTCAGCAGAGGGGTTGAGTTTGGTCAGCGCGGCAGCACCCACCAGAACAATCAGAATAATAATCAGCAGGCGGATCATCATGTCGTGAGCGGCCCTGTTTCAGTTTGCGGGTTTATGATGACGGGGTGTTAAAAAGTGCTGCCGTTCCAACCCCACATATGTCGTGGTGCATCAGCGAACTCAATATAGGTGCGGTTTTTTTCGATGTCCAGTTCCTGGGCCATGAGTGTACACAAACTGTCCGACAAAGCTTGTGTGGCTGATTCGGGTAGCCCGATACTTTTCAGTTCCAGATAAGCAAGAGGTCCGTCAGTGCCCGCGAATAACATATTTTGTGCTGTTTGAAGGGTCACCATAACGTAATTCTCCGGCTTGCCCAGTTGCTCGGCAACGGCGGCTGATGCTTTTTTCATCAGAGCTTGTCGGGCAGCTTCATTCAGTCCCTGGTTGGTCTGAATTTTGAGATAAGGCATGGTTTTTCCAAAAACCGGGGTCAGCCGGGTGTTGCCCCGTGAGAGTTGGCATCACCTTCCGATACAACCAGATCATTGCCATCGGCCCACTTCATGATGTAACGGAACATTTCAGGAAATTGATCCTGCATTTTTGGGTCAAGCACAACACACTTTATGCCATCAATAGTGCGTGGCTGTAGCAGGGGAGAATAGCGGATGCGGTGATCAGACCCAAAGGTGGAAAGAGCTCCGCTCATGCGTTCCGCCCAATCGCTGGGTCGGAATTTTCTACCTGAGTGGGTTTTGCCTTCAATGATGATTTTTTTCACGGTGTTCCGACTAATGATTCTGCAAATGGTTCTGATGATATCTTTGATAGTTGCTCTGTGAACATGTTTGTCCAGCCAGGAACGCCCACCCAATATGTTGTTAACTATCGGCATTATAACGCAAAAGTTAATACAGCAGGGCAGGAAATATTTGAATTATCAAGATAATTTTACGGAGCTGAATCCATTTTTTCTGAGGGAATCAGGGCAAACCGGAAAAATGTTTCCACAACAGGATTTTCGGTGTACTAATTTGCGGGAAATCCCCCGTGCCACTTGACCTGACGAATACTTCCCAGTAATTTACTCTGTCCTTACGTGCCGGTATTCTATCAAGGTTGCATTGCAACGAGTGCTTGGCTAAAAAAACCGCCCGTTTTTACGGGCGTTTTTTATCTCGACGAAAATGAAAGAATTGGCAGCACCTATATACTGACACTTGGCAATAACAGAAGAACAGGCATAAAAGAGAATCTGGACGTGAAATTGACTGGCGCAGAAATATTGACCCACTTCCTCGCAGACGAGGGAGTTGAATTCCTGTTCGGCTACCCTGGTGGTGCTGTTTTACATATTTACGATGCCATTGACCGGCAGGATCGTATCAAACATATTCTGGTGCGCCATGAGCAGGCGGCGACCCATGCCGCCGATGGCTACGCGCGTTCTACGGGTAAACCCGGCGTGGTATTGGTGACCTCCGGCCCTGGTGCCACCAATGCAGTCACGGGCATCGCCACTGCCTACATGGACTCCATTCCCATGGTGGTGATCACCGGCCAGGTACCCACCCATCTCATCGGTAACGATGCTTTTCAGGAAGTGGATGCTGTGGGCATTACCCGCCCCTGTGTGAAACACAACTTTTTGGTGAAGGACGTAAAAGATCTGGCGCTGACTCTGAAGAAGGCTTTTTATGTGGCGACCACAGGACGCCCCGGCCCGGTGGTGGTGGATATCCCCAAAGATGTGACCGCAGACACTGTAGATTATGTGTACCCCAAAGAAATCACCATGCGTTCTTACAATCCGGTGGTGAAGGGGCATACCGGTCAGATCAAAAAGGCCGTGAAACTGATGGCCGCCGCCAAACGCCCTATGCTGTATACCGGTGGTGGGGTGATTCTCGACAACGCGCATAAAGAACTCGCGCAATTGGCGAAAAAACTTAATGCACCGGTCACCAATACCTCCATGGGACTGGGTGGTTTTCCCGCTTCGGACAAGCTGTTTGTCGGCATGCTGGGCATGCACGGTACTTATGAAGCCAACATGGCAATCTCCAATTGTGATTTGATGATCGCCATCGGTGCGCGTTTTGATGACCGGGTGACGGGCAATATCGAGAAATTTGCACCACGGGCCAAAATCATCCACGTCGATATTGATCCGGCCTCCATTTCCAAAAACGTGAAAGTGGACGTGCCCATCGTTGGCAGTGTCGGCGACGTGATCAAGTCCCTGCTGAGGGAGATCAAGGCCAGCGAATTCAAACCGAACAAAGCGGCCGCGAAAGAATGGTGGCAGCAGATTGATGAGTGGCGTGCGGTGGAGTGCCTCAAATACAAAACTGATGGCGGCAAAATCAAACCCCAGTTTGCGCTGGAAACGCTGTATGACATTACCAAAGGTGATGCTTATGTGACATCGGATGTGGGGCAGCATCAGATGTGGGCAGCGCAATACTATCGTTTTGACAAACCACGGCGCTGGATTAATTCTGGTGGTCTTGGCACCATGGGCTTTGGCCTGCCTGCGGCCATGGGTGTGCAGCTGGCTTTTCCCAAGGCAACGGTGGCCTGTGTGACCGGTGAAGGCAGTATCCAGATGAACATCCAGGAGCTGTCTTCCTGCATGCAACATAATCTGCCGATCAAGATTGTTTGTTTGAATAACGGTTTTCTGGGTATGGTGCGTCAGTGGCAGGAATTTTTCTACGATGAGCGCTACTCACACTCCTACATGGACTCCTTGCCGGATTTTGTAAAGCTTGCCGAAGCATACGGCCATGTGGGTATCCAGGTGACAAAGCCGGGAGACGTGGAAGCTGCCATGAAAGAGGCTTTCAAGCTGAAAGACCGTCTGGTGTTTCTTGATATTCTCACTGACCCGGAAGAAAACGTTTATCCCATGGTACCCGCAGGTGCCGGGCTGGATGAGATGATTCTCATCTAGTTTGTCATTTTATGCGGCTAATATTGAACTCAGACTGAAATGAAACAAAAAACGAAAACTGACGAAGAAGGCATGCGCCACATTATTTCCATTCTGATGGAAAATGAAGCGGGAGCCTTGTCGCGGGTGGCAGGATTATTTTCTGCACGGGGTTACAACATAGAATCACTGACCGTGGCACCGACTGAAGATATCACGCTGTCGCGTATGACTGTAGTGACCTGGGGGTCTGATGAAATTATTGAGCAGATCACCAAACAACTGAACAAGCTGGTGGATGTGGTCAAATTGGTGGACCTCACCGAAGGCCCGCATATCGAACGCGAAATGCTCATGATTAAGGTGCGCACTTCAAGCAATGATTCTCGGGAAGAGGTGACACGCTTGGTGGATATTTTTCGTGGACGCATTATTGATGTGACAGCTACCAGCTACACCATTGAGTTGACAGGTACCGGTGACAAGCTGGATGCCTTTATTAATGCCTTTGAGAAGACGCCGATATTGGAAACTGTGCGTTCAGGGATTTCCGGTATTTCGCGTGGCGCGAAAAATTTACATATTTAAAATGATATAGCAGCAGTAAACGAACACATAAAAATTGATAGCGGGAGCGGAAGAAGAAATGAATATTTATTATGACAAAGATTGTGACCTTTCCATCATCAAAGGCCTGAAGGTGTCTATTATTGGTTATGGTTCACAGGGCCATGCCCACGCCAACAACCTGAAAGAATCCGGCGTTGATGTCACAGTGGGTTTGCGCGAAGGCTCAGCCACTGTTGCCAAGGCTGAAGCCTCCGGCCTGACCGTAAAGAATGTGCCTGAAGCTGTGGCCAGCGCAGATGTGGTAATGATCCTGACGCCAGATGAATTTCAGTCACAACTGTACAAAAATGAAATCGAACCGAACCTGAAGCAGGGAGCGACATTGGCGTTTGCCCATGGCTTTGCGATTCATTATAACCAGATTGTGCCGCGTGCCGACCTGGATGTGATCATGATTGCGCCAAAAGCACCGGGTCACACCGTGCGTAATGAGTTCAAAAACGGCGGTGGTATTCCTGATTTGATCGCCATATTTCAGGATGCCTCCGGTAAAGCCAAGAATGTGGCGCTGTCCTATGCCTCGGGTGTGGGTGGTGGTCGTACCGGTATTATTGAAACCACTTTTAAAGACGAAACTGAAACCGACTTGTTTGGTGAACAGGCTGTGTTGTGTGGTGGTGCCGTGGAACTGGTGAAGGCCGGTTTTGAAACACTGACCGAGGCAGGTTACGCACCAGAGATGGCTTATTTTGAATGTCTGCACGAGTTGAAGCTGATTGTTGACCTGATGTACGAAGGTGGTATTGCCAACATGAATTATTCCATCTCCAATAATGCGGAATACGGCGAATACGTCACGGGCGAAAAAATCATCAACGAAGAAAGTCGCAAGGCCATGCGTGAATGTTTGCGTAATATCCAGACCGGTGAGTACGCTAAACGATTTATTGCTGAAGGGCAGACCAATTATCCTGAAATGACCGCGCGCCGTCGTCTTAATGCCGCGCATCCTATTGAGAAAACCGGAGCCAAACTCCGCGAAATGATGCCTTGGATCACGGCAAATGCTTTGGTCGATAAAAGCAAAAATTAAAGACAAGATAAGATAAGCAAAGGGCAAAGTAGATACTTTGCCCTTTTTTCTATTTACCATTTTTTAATTCCCCTGGTTCACTAACAATGCTGTCTTATCGCTACCCCTTGATCGCACGCGAAGGCTGGTCGTGGATTGCTGCCATCGCTATTCCTGCTGCTATTGTGTATTTGTTGTATGGGCTGGCATCGTTGCCATTATGGGCATTGGTGCTACTGTTATTATTTTTGTTTCGTGACCCTGCACGCAAAGTGCCCGCAGTACCTTTGGGTATTGTGAGTCCGGTGGATGGCAAGGTGGTGGCAATTGATACCGTGCATGATACTTATTTGGGTCGGCAGGCATTGAGCATAAGCGTGAAAATGGGTATTACCAATGTGTATTCCGCACACAGCCCCATGGAAGGTAAAGTGATGGAGCAATGGCTGGATGCGCCACGAAAAATTGCGGGCATGGACGAAGAAGTTACAACGTATGCACAATGGATACAAAGCGATGAAGATGATGATGTAGTGTTGGTGGTTGAAATTAATCCACATTTGCCACGACCACAATGTTATGCGCAAAGTGGTGAGCGCATTGGTCAGGGACAACGTTGTGGTTTTATTCACTTTGGTTCACACGTTGAAGTGTTGATTCCCATGGGGTCACGTATTGATGCATCGGTAGGTGATAATGTATTGGCGGGCACAGATATCATTGCTACTCTGGTGCATGCAAAGGTAATGCCGCCCAAGCTTGCCCAGTTGGCACCGGGTTGAAAAATGACATGATCATATCGACAAGAGATTATGAGCGAAGACAAAACAGATAAGCTTGCTGATAGCCGCAACGAAACCGCAGAGGCAGATGAAGGTAAGCGAATGGGGTCGCCAGAGCGTCGTCGTCACCGTGGTATTTATCTGTTACCCAACCTGTTTACCACCGGCTGCCTGTTTGCAGGTTTTTATGCCATTGTCGCCGCCATGGGCGGGCATTTCGAGTCGGCCGCCGTGGCTATTTTTATCGCGATGATTCTCGATGGCCTTGATGGCCGGGTAGCACGGATGACCAATACACAAAGTGCGTTCGGTGCTGAATACGACAGCCTTGCCGACATGGTGTCTTTCGGTTTGGCACCTGCATTGGTGGTATACGTGTGGGCTTTATCTGACCTGGGCAAGCTGGGCTGGCTGGGGGCTTTTATTTACACCGCAGGTACGGCATTACGTCTGGCACGCTTTAATACACAGGTAGGGAGTGCCGATAAACGCTATTTTCAGGGCTTGGCAAGTCCGGCTGCTGCCGCAGTGGTCGCCGGTATGGTCTGGGTGGGACATGACTATCAGGCTGAAGGGTTGGCCGTCTCCATTTTAGCCACAGTGGTGACGGTGTGTGTGGGCCTGTTGATGGTGAGCAACGTGCGTTATCGCAGTTTTAAGGATCTTGACCTTAAGGGCAAGGTGCCGTTTGTGGCCATTCTTGCCGTGGTATTGGTGTTTGTGCTGGTTTCGCTGGACCCGCCGCAGGTGTTGCTCGCAGGGTTTGCCGTATACGCATTTTCCGGGCCGGTGGGAACCCTGCTGTCCCTGCGTCGCCGTCGGGCAGAACGCAAGGCTCAGAGTGATCAGGATGAGTCTGCGGATTAAACTTGCGGTTGCTCCAGGTGACCGCTATAGTTGGCCAAGAGTTAAGAAAAACTGAAATGAATATTTTTACATACAAGACACATCACAACGCCTTCTCCGGGCGACCGTCTTTGCGTGCCACTTTTCTGCTATCCCTCAACCTGCTGCCTTAGGGCAGACAAATAACTCCCACAATTCGATAAAATTTCTGTGCTGCGTGAATACGCAGATCACAGTCTATGAATATCATGTGTCATCATCTGCAATGAGCGACTGAAAATTACCTGCGCCACTGATAAGATGGTTCCACGCAGAATGGAGCATACGAATGAGCGAGCAATTAATTATTTTTGATACCACCTTGCGTGACGGTGAGCAAAGTCCCGGCGCGTCCATGACCCGCGACGAAAAGGTTCGTATCGCCAAAGCGCTGGAGCGCATGCGAGTGGATGTGATTGAGGCTGGTTTTCCTATCGCCAGCGAAGGTGATTTTGAATCGGTGAAAGCCGTGGCCGACGCCATTAAAGACAGCACGGTTTGTGGTTTGGCCCGTGCGCTGGACAAGGACATTGACCGGGCCGGTGAAGCGCTGAAAGGAGCCAACTCGGCACGTATTCATACCTTCATCGCCACTTCGCCCATACATATGAAAATGAAGTTGCGCATGGAGCCGGGTGCTGTTGTTGAGCAGGCGGTTCGTGCCGTCAAACGTGCGCGACAGTTTACGGACAATGTGGAGTTTTCACCGGAAGATGCCGGTCGCTCCGAGCTGGATTTTTTGTGCCGTGTGTTGGAAGCGGTGATTGATGCTGGTGCCACTACGGTGAATATTCCCGACACGGTGGGTTACAACCTGCCGCATCAGTTTGGCAGTCTTATTGCCAATCTCATTGAGCGGGTACCTAACTCGGACAAGGCAGTGTTTTCCGTGCATTGTCATAACGATCTGGGTATGGCCGTGGCTAATTCCCTGGCTGCCGTGACACAGGGCGCACGGCAGGTGGAATGTACCATTAACGGTTTGGGCGAGCGTGCCGGTAACGCTGCGCTGGAAGAAATCGTCATGGCGGTGAGTACACGGCAGGATGTTTTTGATTGCAATGTCGATCATCTGGATCGCACTCAAATTGTCTCGTGTTCACGTTTGGTATCGAGCATTACCGGCTTTACCGTACAGCCCAACAAAGCCATCGTTGGCGCTAATGCCTTTGCTCATGAATCCGGCATTCATCAGGATGGTGTACTCAAAAGCCGCGAGACCTACGAAATCATGCGTGCTGAAGATGTCGGCTGGTCGGCCAATCGTATGGTATTGGGCAAACACTCGGGCCGTAACGCCTTTCGTACGCGCTTGCAGGAACTGGGTGTCAGCTTTTCCGGTGAGGAAGAACTCAACGATGCCTTTGTGCGCTTTAAAGAACTCGCCGATAAAAAACATGAAATTTTTGATGATGACTTGCAGGCGCTGGTCACTGAAGCCAGTTTTAACGCCGAAAACGAACGGGTCAAATTAGTGGCTCTCAAGGTTTGTTCCGAAACCGGAGAGATGCCCAGTGCTTTGGTGACACTTAAAATTGATGGTGCAGAAAAGACCGCTATGGCCTCCGGTAGTGGCCCGGTGGATGCGGCATTCAAAGCCATTGAATCCCTGGTGAACAGTGGTGCCGAACTGCAATTATATTCGGTGAATAACATCACCAGTGGTACAGACTCGCAGGGCGAAGTCACCGTGCGACTGGAGCAGGATGGACGTATCGTCAATGGGCAGGGTGCGGATACCGATATTGTTATCGCCTCGGCCAAAGCCTACATCAATACCCTTAATCGAGTGCTGGTGCCGGTGGACCGACAGCACCCGCAGGTGTAAACGCGAGGTTGATGGCGGTGATGACACGACAACAACAAGCGGCCTGTTTGCAGGCGATGGGTATTCAGGTCTGGGTATCACGAGAAGCGGCCGGTGGTGCGCCAGACCTGGAAACACCGGTTGAAACCGCGCAGGCAAACGTTGTGGAACCCCCGGTTTTACCCGATGCCGTGCCTGAATCTGAACCACTACCTGTCGTTAGCGAAGCACGGGTTGAAAATACAGAGACTGGGAAAACTCAGGTTGACACTGCATGGGTTGACGAAGAACCCCCGTTGCCCACCGATGATTTCGTGCCCGGCCTGGACATATCGGAAATGTCATCACAACCTGCTCCGGCCATCGATGTCGGCAGTCTGGACTGGTCTGAACTGCAAGTCGCAGTATCTTCCTGTACAGCCTGTGAGTTACACAAAACCCGCACACAAACGGTGTTTGGTGTAGGCGACCATGCAGCGGAATGGATGATTATCGGTGAGGCACCGGGGGCCGATGAGGACCAACAGGGCGAGCCCTTTGTGGGGCGTGCCGGTCAGTTGCTCAATAACATGCTCAGGGCTTTGGGCTTGCAGCGTGAACAGGTGTTTATCGCCAATATTCTTAAATGCCGTCCACCTGAAAACCGCAACCCGCAGC
>Ga0256830_1001571_pt1 | contig 15997 bp, 19 predicted proteins | sample 128326metaG_FD_190537 | JGI IMG/M metagenome (GOLD analysis project Ga0256830, IMG submission 190537) | Hydrothermal vent microbial communities from Lau Basin, Pacific Ocean - 128-326 | ecosystem: Environmental > Aquatic > Marine > Hydrothermal vents | place: Pacific Ocean: Lau Basin | collected... | reverse complement strand
AGCGCCTCGAGCACCGTGAAACCTCGCTGCGAGGGGGGGTGGTCACGGTTCACCGGACATCGTCCTCCCCGTCAGCCAGTCGATCTCCAGCCGCGCCGAGCGCGCCTCCGAAACGAGAAGAAAGGCGCCGCCCGAGGAGGTACCGTCGGGCAGGAAGGTCACCGCCGCTTCCGGCGCCCCGCCGATGCGGAGCCCGGGGGCGGCCGCCGCCAGCTCTTCCGCGGTCACCCGGCGGGGACGGCCGCGCCGCATCGCCTCGGCGCGCGCCGTCTCGAGGCGCTCGCGGACCGCCGCCACCCCGCGGGCGAAATCGTTCCCGGCGCCGGCGTAGCGATGGACGAGCAGGCTCGAGGCCAGCGCCAGTACCGTCAGCACCACCAGCAGTTCGAGCAGGGTGAACCCCGCCTCAGCGTTCGGCGTTCGAGATGTCCGCATCTTCACCTTCGCCGCCCGGCCGCCCGTCGGCCCCGAGGGACAGGAGCTCGAACGGCCGTTCCTCCCCGGGTGCGCGATAGACGAACGGATTGCCCCAGGGATCGCGGGGCGGCTCCCTTTCGTCGAGGTAGGGACCGCGCCAGCCCTCGACCCCGGGCGGCGCCTCGATCAATGCCGCCAGCCCCTGCTCGGTGGTCGGGTAGGAGCCGACGTCGAGCCGGTAGAAATCGAGCACCGTGGCCAGCCGGTCGATCTGCAGCCGTGCCGTGTCCTGACGGGCGCCGCCCAGATAGCTCATCACCCGCGGTGCCACCAGTCCGGCGAGGAGGGCCAGCACCGCCAGCACCACGAGGAGCTCGAGGAGGGTGAACCCGTGTTCGCCGTCGCTCCGGCGCCCGGCGCGAGGCCGCTGCGTCATGAAAACTCCTCTTCCGCTTCCGTCTGCCGGATCGGTGGTCGCCATTCGTCCCCCGCGGCCGCGCCGGCGATCCTATTCGAGGATAGTGTATTCCTCGTATGCCGTCTCGCTCTCGATCACGAGTCTGGTGGGCTCGACGCGGGTCACCCGCCAGCCCTCGATGTCCGAGCCGACGGTCAGGCGGAGCGGTTCGGCACGGCCGGGCAGCGCCACGAGGGCGATGATGCGGCCGTTGCGTTCGACGGTGCCGAGGAACTCCAGCTCGGGATAGACGGTTGCCGGCTCGGGTGCGGGATCGAGCGGCGCCGCCGCGGCCTCCACCAGGGGCGCAGGTTCGGGACGCCGTCCTGGACGGAAGAGCGGACGTTCGACGATCGCCCGATAGGCGTCGCCGTCGATCGCGCGTTCCGGAAGGCCGCCCGCCTCGACCGTTCCGGCCGTGGCGAGGAGAGCGACCGCCAGTGCCACCAGAATTTCCGACCGTTCCCGGGTTCGTTCCCGCTTCCGCAATCGTCTACCGCGCATGCGCTTGTATGTCCGTCTTCTTCCCCCGCGCGAACCGAGGAACAGACGCGGAGCGGGGCGGCCTTATTCCCTCCCTCGCACGATTTCCCTCCTTCTAGAGGGCCAGCCTGTTGAGGGAAAGGAGGGCCGACAGGACGGCACCGATGATGCCGGCGACGAGAACGCCCAGGAGCACGATGAGGACCGGTTCCAGGACCTGCACGAGCCGCTTCAGACGCTCCGCCAGCCGCTCCTCGAAGCGCTCGGCGAGAAAGGCCGCCGTGGCCCGGAGCCGGCCGCTTTCCTCACCGGTGCGCAGGAGGCGCAGGGCGAGCGGGGCGAGGAACCCGGCCTCGGCCAGGCAGTCCGCGAACCGCCGGCCCTCGCGCAGGCCCCTCGCCACCCGCGCCACCGCGCCGGCGGCGCGGCGGTTGGCCAGCATGCCGCGGGTGAGCCAGACCGCGTTGGGGAGCTCGAGACCGCCCTCCAGCAGCAAGGCGAGACCGCGGGTGAATTCCGCCGTCGCGCGCTCGCGGGCGAGGCCGCGCAGACCGGGCGCGCCGAGCGCCAGCCGATCGGCGAAACGGGCCACCGCCGGCAGACGCGCGAGGAGCAGCAGCAGCACGAGGCCCAGGAGGGTTCCGCCGGCCAGGAGATCGAAGCGCCCGCGCAGCAGATCGGAGGCGGCGAAGACGAGGCGCGCGGCGAACGGCAGCTCGGCCCGCCGCTCGCCCACCAGCACCGCCAGCTCCGGCACCACCACGCCCAGGATGAAGCCGATGGAAAGGAAACCCGCCACCAGCAGGACCGCGGGATAGTAGAGGGCCGCCTGCACCTGGCGGCGGAAGCGCTCGCGCCGTTCGCGCAGCTCCGCCAGGTGATCGAGGGCCTGCGGCAGCCGGCCCGCGGCCTCGCCGGCGGCGACCACCGCCAGATAGGCACCGTCGAACAGCTCCGGAAAGCCCGCGAGCGCACGGCTCAGAGCGACGCCCGAGCGGACCTGCTGCCGGACCGTCGCCAGCATCTCCGCCATCACGCGGTCGCCGAGACCTTCGGCGACCACGCCCAGCGCCCGCTCGAGCCGCTCTCCGGCCCCCAGCAGCAGGGCCAGTTCGCGGGTGAGCGTGGTCACGAGCCGGCCGCGGTCGCGGCGCGCCAGCACCGGGCCCAGCATCCGCCAGCCGCGGCCGGCGGGTCGCGCCTGGATCGGGATCAGACCGCGGGCCTTGAGACGGTCGAGGGCGCTGCGCTCGTCGGCGGCCTCGATCCTGCCCCGGACCGTCTCTCCTCCCGCGCCCAGCGCCCGGAAACGGAAGACGGGCATCACCAGTTCTCGGTCACCCGGCAGACGTCCTGGAGGGTGGTCCGTCCGGCCAGACTTTTGGCCGCCCCGTCCTCGAACATGGTGGTCATGCCCCTGCCACGGGCGAGCGCCAGCAGCTCCTGGGTGGAGGCACGGGCGCGGATGGCCTCGCGGATCTCCTCGTCCACCTCGAGAAACTCGAAGATGCCGACGCGGCCGACATAGCCCACCCCTTCGCAGCTCCGGCAGCCGACCGGGCGAAAGAGGGTGACCCCCTCCTCGGCGGCGAGGCCGGCCCGGCGCAGCAGCTCCCGCTCGCCGGCATCGGCGGCCTCCGGCCGCCGGCAGTCCGGACACAGCAGCCCGACCAGCCGCTGGCCGAGGACGCCGCGCACCACCGAGGCCAGGAGGTAGGGCTCGACCCCCATGTCCAGGAGACGGGCGACGGCGCCGGCGGCGGTGTTGGTATGCAGGGTGGTGAGCAGCAGATGGCCGGTGAGGGCGGCGTGGATCGCCACCTCGGCGGTCTCCGGGTCGCGCGTCTCGCCGACCATCACCGTGTCCGGATCGTGCCGCAGCACCGCGCGCAGCACGCGCGCGAAATCGAGCCCGATCTCGGGGCGGACCTGGATCTGGGTGATGCCCGGGAGCTGGTATTCGATGGGATCCTCGATGGAGACGATCTTGGCCGCCGTGGCGTCGAGCTGCTGGAGTGCGGCATAGAGGGTGGTGGTCTTGCCGCTGCCGGTGGGGCCGGTCACCAGCAGCATGCCATGCGGCGCTCCGAGCTGGCGCGAGAACCGGGCTTCGATATCGGGCGGCAGACCGAGCTCACCCAGCCCGACGCGCCGCTGGGAATGGTCGAGGATGCGGACCACCACGCTCTCGCCGTGGATGGTGGGCATGGTGGCCACCCGCAGATCGACCTGCCGTCCGCAGATCTGCAGCCGCGTCCGCCCGTCCTGCGGCAGGCGCCGCTCGGCGACGTCGAGCCCGGCCAGGATCTTGATGCGGGAGACCACCGCCGGCCCCAGTCGCGCCGGCGGCGCGGCGGCCTCCCGGAGCGAGCCGTGGACCCGGAAGCGCACGCGCAGCCTGTCGGCGGCGGGCTCGACGTGCAGATCGGAGGCCCGAAGCCGGACGCCGTCGGCGAGCAGCTGGTCGACCAGCCGCACCACCGGCGCCTCCTCGGCCTCGCCGACCGGATCGGTCGTCTCGCCGCCCCCTTCCTCCTCACCCAGATCGGCGACGATGCGGGCGATCGCCTCCGCTCCCTGGTCCCAGTAGCGGGCATGGGCGGCCTCCACCGCCGCGAGCGGCATCACCACCGGCACGATGGCGCGGCCGCTGGCCACCGCCGCGGCGTGGAGGAGGGCGGCGTCCGCCGGATCGGCCATCGCCAGGCGCAGCTCCCGCGCATCCGCGCCTAGGGGCAGCAGGCGATTGTGGCGCAGGAAACTGCGGGCGAAGACACCGTCGAGCAGCGGCTCGGCGGGCACCTCCTCGGCGGTGGCGCGCTCCACCCCGAGATGTTCCACCGCCGCCTCGACCCATTCCTCCTCGCCGAGCAGCTCGAGTTCCCGCAGCACCACCGGCAGCGGCAGCCCCGTCTCCACCGCCCGGGCCCGGGCCCGCGCCGCCGCCGCCCCCTCGATGCGGCCGCCGGCGATCAGGCCGGCGAGGATCGGATGGTCGATCCCCGCCTCCTCCCTGGTCGCAGCGGCGCGCGGACCGCGCCTTCGTCCCGACAGCCGTGTCAGCATGGCAGGCCAATCGCTCACCCGTGAGAAGGGACGACCGCGCCCGCTCCCGGCCGGTCGGCCCACCGCCGATGTACCAGAGGTGCGGGCTCCGGGAAACGCGCTTCTGCCGCCGGCGGGAGTTGACCTCGGCGCGGCGATGCCTAATCAATAGGGGCGAAGCGGGTGTAGTTCAGTGGTAGAACGGCAGCTTCCCAAGCTGCATGTCGTGGGTTCGATTCCCATCACCCGCTCCATCTTCCCCCCGGGTTCCGGCCACGATAGGATCGCCTGCGGACGGCGCCTGCCCGCGTTGCCCGGAGAACAGAGCGCCGTTTCGAGGAAGGCGGAGGGAGGACCGATGCTGGCACGCGACGTCATGACCCGCAACGTCGTCACCGTGGGACCGGACACCGCGGTCTCCGAGATCGCCCGCCTGCTCCTGGAAAAGCGGATCAGCGGCGTGCCGGTGGTGGAATCCGACGGCCGACTGGTGGGCATCGTCAGCGAAGGCGATCTGATGCGCCGGGTGGAGGAGGGAGGGCCGCGCCGCGGCTCCTGGTGGCTGGCGATGCTGGGTATCCCGGAGGAGCGGGCCATCGAATACGTGCGCACCCACGGCCGTCGGGCGCGGGACGTGATGACGCGGCAGCTGGTCACCGTGACGCCGGATACGCCCATCGGCAAGGTCGCGCGGCTGCTGGAGGAGGAGCACATCAAGCGCGTGCCGGTGGTGGAGGACGGGCGCCTCGTGGGCATCATCAGCCGCGCCGATCTGCTGCGGGCGCTCGCCAGCCGCCAGGAGGTGCCACCCGCCACCGCCGACGACAGCGCCCTTCGCGAGCGGCTGATGAAGGAGCTGGAGGCGGCCGGTCTCGACTACCATCCCTACGTCAACATCGTGGTGTCCGAAGGCATCGTGCATCTTTGGGGCCTCGTCTCCAGCAAGGCCGAGGCCGAGGCGCTGCGGGTGGCGGCGGAATCGGTCGAAGGTGTGCGCGGCGTCGACAGCCATCTCGCCGTGCTGCCCGCCACCGCCCATCTCTAGGTCCTAGGGGCCGGAGGCCGCCTCCGGCCGCCGCTCCCGGCACCCTTCGAGGAGCGCCGTCAGGAAGGCGCGCACCTCCCGCGGATCGCGCAGGCGGTAGCCGGCGAAGGTGGGGCGCTCCTCCTCTCCCACCACGATGCCGATGCCGCACTCCCGCAGGCGAAGGAAGGCGTCCTCGTCGGTCACGTCGTCGCCGAGGAAGACCGCCCGCGCATCGCGCGGTGCCACGCGGTCGAGCAGCCACAGGACGGCCCGGCCCTTGTCCCAGTCCTTGGCCGGACGCAGCTCGAACACCTTCTTGCCGCCGCGCAACAGGAGCGCGGGCCGCGCCCGGGCGACCTCCCGCACGGGCTCCTCGATGCGGGCCGCGACCGCCTCCGGGGCGTCCCGGAAATGGACCGCGATGGCGTAGGGCTTGCGCTCCACCCAGACACCGGGGAGCCCGCGTACCGCCCGTTCCAGCTCGGCCTGGGCGGCGTCCAGCTCCGCCGCGAAGGGCGCTCCCTCGTCGTGCACCAGCCCTCCGGGTCCGGCGATCTCGAAACCGTGGCTGCCGGCGACGAAGATCTCGTCGATGCCCACCAGGCGCCGCACGTCGGAGGCCGCCCGCCCGCTCACCACGGCGACCGGAACGCGGGCCGCGAGCTCGGCGAGGACGCGCCGCAGGCCGGCGTCGAGACGGGCCAGACGCGGATGGGCGGCGATCGGCGCGAGCGTGCCGTCGAAATCGAGGAACAGGGCGAGGCGGCCGGCGCGACAGTCGGCGGCGAGCGCGGGCAGGAGCTCCCGCGCGTGGGGAAGCTGTCGCAGGTGATGCGGCTCGGAGGCGAGCTGTCGGCTCATGGGCAGCAGCGGTTTCCGCAGAAAGTGGGACCGGCCGGGACGGCCCGGGCTCTTTAGCGCCATCGCGGACGTTTGTCAGGGGCGGGGAACACGCTAGGATGCGGAACCAGACGAGAAAGGGGGGAACGCCACATGCCTTCGGCCGCGATTCCGACCCCCGGGCGGCGAAACGATGGCGGGATCGAGATGCGTTTCGAGCCCGGCGCATTCATCTTCACCCAGGGCGAGCCCAGCGAGCAGGTGGGCTTCCTGCTGGAGGGCGAGGTCGAGATCGTGCGGTTCCTGGGCCGCCGCGAGCTGGTGGTGGGCATCGTGCGCAGTGGCGAATACGTGGGCGAGATGGGAGCGATCGAGGGACGCCCGCGCAGCGCCAGCGTGCGCGCCCGGACGGCGGTGCTGCTGCGCCTGCTCGACCGTCGGCATTTCCTCGAGGAGATCAGCCGTCACCCGGAGCTCGCCCACGAACTGCTGCTGCGCCTGAGCGAGCGCCTGCGGAAGGCCGACGACCGGGTGGTCCAGCTCGCGGAGCAGCAGGTCCCGCCGGTGCAGGCGGCGAGCGAGCTGCCGGCGGTGCGGCTGCTGCCGGCTTCGCCGGAACTGAGCCGGCAGCTGCCCGAGGAGGGGGTGGTGATCACCCGCTTTCCCTTCACCGTCGGCCGCCGGCCGGACCGGGGCGAACGCGCGCCCGCGACCGCCGTCGATCTGGCGCTCCAGGACAGCCGCCCCTACCGTTTGTCGCGTCACCACTTCACCATCCTGCGCACCGACCGGGGCCTCGTCGTCTCGGACACCTCGAGCAAGCTGGGCACGGCGGTGAACGGCACCTTTCTCGGCGAGGATTTCCCGCGTTCGCGGGCGCCGCTGCGGCGCGGCACCAACGAGATCGTGGCCGGCGGGCTCCATTCCCCCTATCGTTTCCGCATCGTGGTGGCGTGACCCGAGGGGCGGGCGCCACCGGTTCGAGGGAGCTCCGGGACCATGATCAGGATCCGTGCCGCACGCCGTGTCTTCCTTCTCCTGCTCGCCTTCCTGCTGCCGGTCGCCGGCCTCGGAGGCGAGGCCCGCGCCGGCCTCGAGGAGGAGGCGCGGGCGGCGCTCGCCGAGCTCCATCGGCTGGTGCCGGGAACCGAGGCGCTGGCGGGACAAGCCAAGGCCGTTCTCGTATTCCCCAGGATCGTCAAGGCCGGCTTCGTGATCGGCGGCGAGTACGGCGAGGGGGTGCTGTTCGAGAACGGCCGGCCGGCCGGTCGCTACAGTATCGTCTCCGCCTCCTACGGCCTCCAGATCGGGGCCGAAGCCTACTCCCTGGCGCTGTTCTTCATGACCGACGCGGCCCTCGGCTACCTCGAACGGAGCGGCGGCTTCGAACTCGGCGTGGACGCCGGCTTCGCGGTGGCCGACGTCGGCAAGGGCGGCCAGCTCACCACCACCAGCATCCGGGACCCGATCATGGCCTTCGTCTTCGGTCAGGCGGGACTCATGGCCGGGATCTCGATCGAGGGCTCGAAAATCACCAGGCTGGAGGACTGAACGCCGGGTTTTCCCCTCTCCTCAGCATGGAGTTTTTGGTATCGTTCGCGCGTGGACCCGGTTCACGGGATCGCGACGACAACCCATACGATCGGGGAGGAGATCCATGTGGCGTTCGACGACTGCGGTCGCGCTTGCGGCCGTCGTGTTGGCGTTCGGCGTCGATCGGGCGGAAGCGCAGTGTTCGCCGGAGAACTGGAAGGCCTGCAAGGGCAAGCCCTGGGTGATCGGCGAGCCGGAAACGCCCATCGGCGAGAAATGGTGGCCGAACCCGCTCTGGGGTGAGGGCGACGAGGCCGGCTCCACCAACTGGTACACCAAGCCCGAGGTGGTGATGCGGGCGGTGGCCGAGGCCGACAGGGGCAAGGTCTACAGGCTCGGCCGTCCCTACGAGGCCAAGATGCCGCTCTTCGGCGCACGCAAGTTCTCGTTGCGCATCCCGGGCACGCCCACCGGCGGTCCGTTCGGCGCCAACAGGATCATCTGGCACGACGAGTTCCTGGCCACCGAGATCGGTCAGGTGGGCACCCAGTTCGATGGTCTGGGCCATATCGGCGTGATGATCGGCGGCCCCGGCGACAAGGACCGGATGCGCTTCTACAACGGCTTCACCGAGACCAAAGTGGGCGACGCCTACGGGCTCAAGAAGCTGGGCACAGAGAAGCTCTATCCCATCGTCGCCCGCGGCGTGCTTCTCGACATCGCCGCCGTGCGCGGGGTCGAGATGATGGAGGCCGGCGACGAGATCACCATGGCCGACGTCAGGGCGGCGCTCGAGAGACAGGGCATGGCGGATTTCGCCTTCGAGGAAGGCGACGGGGTGTTCTTCCACACCGGCTGGGGCAAGCTGTGGAACGTCGACAACGACAAGTTCAATTCGGGCGCCCCGGGGATCGGCATGGAGGTCGCCCGCTGGCTCACCGACGAGGTCAAAGCCGGCGTGGTGGGTGCCGACACCTGGCCGACCGAGGTGGTGCCCAATCCGGATCCCGCCTGCGCCTTCTGCGTGCACCAGCACCTGATGCCGCGCCACGGTCTCGTCAACCAGGAGAACATGTATCTCGACGAGCTGGTGGCCGATCGGGTGTGGACCTTCATGTACGTCTACAGCCCGGTGCCGATCGTCGGCGCCACGGGCTCGATCGGGGCGCCGGTGGCGATCGACTGAGCGGCGTCCGAGACCATCGCGACGTCACGGGGGCTTCGGCCCCCGTTCTCCTTCAGCTCTCGGAGGCGGGCCGGAGCGGACAGATGATGACGGTGGCGTCGATGCGGTGGCGCAGCGCGCTCGCCGTGTTGCCGTAGACGAGATCGGTCAGCCCGCGATGCCCGTGGGCGCCGAGGACGATCGCCTCCACACCCTCCTCCTCGACGAGCCGCGCGAGTTCGGTGATGGGATCGCCGAGCCCGAGGCGGCAGGACGCCCGGTATCCCGCCTCGCGCAGGCGTCGGCACAGATCCTCGAGCCGCCGCCGGTCGGCCTCGGTCTCGAAATCGGCGGCATTGGCGCCCATCGCCCGCGCCACCGGGCTCTCCACCACGTGCATCAGCACGATATCGGTGGATTCGCGGTCGGCGAAACGCAGCGCCTCGTTGACGAGCCGCTCCTCGCCCTCGCCGAAATCGAGGGCGACGGCGATGCGGCGATAGCGGGGGGCCGGGCGGACGGCGATGTCGGCGGCCTCCATCCGCCCATGGATGCCGGACGCGGGTGCCGGACGCGGGAAGGCGGCCAGCCGGTCGACCCAGGGGCGGATGGCGACGTAGGCGAGGAGGGCGAGCAGCAGCGCCACCAGGGGCAGCACGGTGATCTGCAGGATCCAGGCCTCGTCGCCGGCGGCCTGCAGCCAACCCGAGATCTCGTCGATCACCAGCTTCAGATTGAGACCCACGATCACCGCCGCCACCAGCCAGGCCAGGGCCTGGATCACCGGACCGACGGCGAAGTTCCGCATGCGGCGCCGGTCGGCGACGAAGTGGATGAGCGGAATGACGGCGAACGGGAGCTGAAGGGAGAGGACCACCTGGCTGAGCACCAGCAGGTCGCCGGTGGATCTCTCGCCGAACCAGAGGATCGCCAGCACCGCCGGTCCCGCCGCCAGGAGACGGGTGATCAGGCGCCGCAGCCAGGGCCGGATGCGGATCGCGAGATGCCCCTCCATCACGATCTGGCCGGCCAGCGTGGCGGTGATGGTGGAGCTCTGGCCGGAGGCGAGAAGGGCGAGGGCGAAGGCGATGGGCGCGATCGCCGCCCCCAGGATCGGCTCCAGCATGCGGTAGGCGTCCTGGATCTCGGCGATGTCGTGGAGACCGGCGCGGTAGAACACCGCGGCGGCCATGATCAGGATCGCGGCGTTGACCAGGAAGGCGAGGTTGAGGGAAATCACCGAATCGATGGTGTTGAGCCGGATCGAGGCCCGGATGTCCTTCTCGCTCCGCCCCACGAGCCGGGTCTGCACCAGCGAGGAGTGGAGATACAGATTGTGGGGCATCACGGTGGCGCCGAGGATGCCGATGGCGATGTAGAGGGCGCCGCTGTCGGGCAGCGAGGGGACGAAGCCCCTGAGCACCCCACCCCAGTCGGGCTGGGCGAGGAAGATCTCGATCACGAAGGCGACGCCGATGGTGGCCACGAAGGAGAGGATCACCGCCTCCAGCTTGCGGATGCCGAAGCTCGTGAGCGCCAGCAGCAGCAGCACGTCGAAGGTGGTGATCACCACCCCCCAGAGGAGCGGGATCCCGAACAGGAGCTGGAGGGCGATGGCCGAACCCAGTACCTCGGCGAGGTCGGTGGCGATGATGGCGATCTCGGCCAGCACGTAGAGCGGGATGTTGACCCAGGGCGGAAAGCTTTCGCGGCAGGCCTGGGCGAGATCCCTCCGACACACCACCCCCAGCCGGGCGGCCAGGCTCTGCAGGAGCATGGCCATCAGGTTGGACATCAGGAGCACCCACAGCAGGGCGTAATTGTACTGGCTGCCGCCGGCGAGGTCGGTGGCCCAGTTTCCCGGGTCCATGTAACCCACCGAGACGAGCAGTGCCGGACCGGCGATCGCCCACCAGCGACGGAGGCTCGGTCCGGTCGTCGGCACCCGGACGGACTCGTAGTGTTCCGAAAGCGATTCGCGTTCGATCTTCACTCTACGCCACCTCGGGACGGGGAAATCTCCCGGGCCCGGAACGGGATCCCGGCAGCGACTGGATCGTCGACCATCTGAAGGCTCGGTCCGCCATCGGAGCGGATAGACCAGAACCCGCGGCATCGCAAGCGCATGCCCGGAAGCCCCGTCCTCGCGACCATCGTCGGGCGCTAGCGGAGGCCGGGATTGATCTTACACGTGCGTGCGCGGGTTCGGCGGACAATCGTTCGGTCGCGGGGGTTCGCGACGAAGATCGGGGAGGAAACCGGTCATGGTACCTGTGCGACCGCACCGGTTCGCCGATATCGCCCGGGAATCCGGAACGGCGGCGGAGACCTCGGTCCGCGATTTCGGTCCCGAGGCCGAGCCCGTACGCCATCCGGAGCCCGACGTCGTGGTCCCCGACGAGCGCCTCCGCCACGAGCTCCACAACACGCCGATCGTGCGCCTCTACCGGGGCGCGCCACGGGCCGACGGGAGCGGCCCGGAACACCGCCCGGCGCCATCTCCCGTGGCCCGACAGCTTCGACGCGGAAGGGCTCCCCGGCTGCGGGAGGACGGCCGCGTTTCGCGGCGTTGCCGTTCCCTCCTCCTTCTCTCCCGGTAGCGCCCGGTAGCGGCGCCCCCTCGACTCCGAAAGGCACCGGATCGGCTTCAGTCACCGTCCCCGCCGGGTCGTCCGCTGCGAGGGAAACGGTTCGGTGACCGTCCCGGCGGACCGGCACGACACGGGCGAGCCGCCGAACATCCCGACGACGGGATGCACGTCTTCGCGCCCAACGGCGACCGGATGGGCCAGATCCACCTGCCCGGAATCTGCTCGAACGTCCGTTTCGGCGGCAGCAAGCGCAACCGCCCGTCCATGACCGCCAGTCGGTCCGTCTACGCCGTGCTCGTCGAGACACGCTGCGCACACATCACCCGGAGCCGCCGGCTCCGGATGTTTTGCTCTTCACATCGAAGGCCGGCTTGGGCATCATCCTCCGAATGGGGAGGCTGCAGGTTGTCCGGGCTGCAGTACAAGACAGCGGTCGTCCTGTTCCTTCTGCCGCAGGCGGTCGGCGCGGAGGCGGTGCTGGTGAAGGGCACGCGGCGCTTCGTGGGCTGGCTGGCGGTGGCGGACGGACAGGTCCGTTTCCGGGACTGCGGCGGAACGCTCCGGGACATGACGGACGGCAGGCCCGCGCGCACCTCAAGGCGGTGCGGCGAGCGGCAGCCGTTCACGACCTCGGGCAGGGCGGTGGACGTCGGTCGCGGGCGAGCGCTACCGGTGATCGGGACGGCCGCCGGTGAGCAGCGCTCCTTCGTGGTGGCACAGCCGGCGTCGGGCGTGCTGGGCGAACTCGCGGTCGGCCGGCGGGTCCGGGTGGAAGGACCGGTCCCCGGTCGTGCGAGCCACGTCGCCGCGGTGTGAGAATCGGAACGGAAAGGCGGCGGAGCGGCAGCGAGCTGAGGAACGGGAACGGTGCGGGCCCCGGTGGCCGCGGATCGCAGGCCGCCGTTCCCGACGAACCGGGGCTTCGAAAAACGGGGGGCTTTTCATGCGCGAGTATCCGTTTCCGACGGCGGCGACCGTCGGCCTTGCCGCGATCGTACCGCCGACGGGTCCGAGTTGGGCCGTCGATTCTTCGCGGCTCGAGAATGCGGCCAAGAACCCCAACGACTGGCTGCTGTACCGGCGCAGCCACGACGAATGCCCGTACAGCCCGCTGGATCAGATCGACACTACCAACGTCAAGGATCTCAAGGTCGCCTGGACGCACACCCCCGGGCGGGCGACGCGCGGTCTGTAGTCGATGCCCCTGGTCGCCGACGGGGTGCTCTACTATTCGGGATCCTACAGCCGCCCGTTCGCCCTCGACGCCGCCACCGGGGAACTGATCTGGTCCTACATCCCCGAGCTCAACGAGGATCTGATCGTCCAGCAGATCCACTCGCCCTACAACCGAGGCGTCGCCCTCGGCCACGGCAAGGTCTACGTGGGTACGGTCGACGGTCGTCTGATCGCCGTCGACATGAAGACCGGCGCTACGGTCTGGGACACCAAGCTCGTCGATTCCGAAAAGCTCACCGTCGGCTTCACGGGCGCCCCGTCGTCGTCAGGGACAAGGTGCTGATCGGCGCCCAGGGTGGCGAATGGCCGTGGCGCGGTCCGATCTTCGGTGTCGACGCCCAGACCGGCAAGAAGGCGTGGGAGTTCTTCACCGTCGCCGGCGCGGAGGAAGCCAAGAAGACCTGGGGCAACGAATCCTGGCGCACCGGCGGTGGCGGCGGCTGGATGCCGGGCACCTACGACGTGGCCAAGGACATCGTCTACTGGGGTACCGGCAACCCGCCGCCCCTCTACGATTGGGCCGGCCCCGACTGGGAAACCGAGGGTCCGCGGCCGGGCACCAACCTCTACACGAGCTCGGTGATCGCCCTCGATCCCGACACCGGCGAGCTCGTCGGCTTCTTCCAGGAGCTGCCGCACGACGCCTGGGATTTCGACAGCGCGGTGGGCGAGTTCCTGCGCATCGAGCGGGACGGCGAGACCTACATCGTCCATCCCAGCAAGGGGGCTACGTCTACGACGAGATGCTCAACTTCAAGAACGCCTGGCGGCTCGTGAAGAACATCAACTTCATCGAGGGCGTGGACGAGAAGGGCAATCTCGTGGGCCGGCGCGACATGCGCGAGGGCAAGCACACCAACCTGTGCCCGGCCATCGCCGGCGGCGTCTCCTGGAACTCGGGCACATACAGCCCGCGGACCGGCCTCTTCTACAAGGTCGGCAACGAGTGGTGCTTGGACCTCGAGATCGTCAAGACGACGCCGATCCTGGAGCCCATGGTCCAGCTCAACCTCGGCGCCAACTTCACCTTCACCGGTCCCGAAGGCGGCAAGGCCTACGGCCGTGTCGACGCGCGAGACCCGATCATCGGCGAGCTCGCCTGGCGGATCGACTTGCCCGAACCGCCTCTGGCGAGCCTGCTTTCCACGGGCGGCGATCTCCTGTTCGTGCCCGACGCGCGGGGCGTGCTGCGGGCCTATGATGCCCGCAACGGCACCGAGCCCTGGTCCCACAACAACGGCCTCGGCCACAACGGCGGCATCATCTCCTATGCCGCCGGCGGCAAGCAGTACATCACGGTGGCGGTGGGCCGGGGCTCGCTCGTGGGTGACGCCTACCCGGATCCGTTCGGCGAGCCGTACGAAAGCATGGCCACCGATCAGGGCTGGCTCGTCACCTTCACGCTTCCCGATTGATCGCCGGGCGCGTGACTTCGGGGCAGGGAACGGTCTCCGGGGGGTGGGGGCTCCGGCCCCCGCCTTTCCCCGTCCGCAGCAACGGGAGAATGCGCCATGACGAAAGGGCTCGGCCGCGTCGGCAGCGTCGTCCTGCTGGTGGCCGCATGGATCGCTCCGGCGGCGGCCGATCACATCGACGTCCCCAATCTCTTCGCCAGCGTCTGCGGCTTCTGCCACGAGGACGGCGGCAGGAAGGCCGGCGAGGGTCCCCGGCTCATGAACAGCGAGCGCAGCGACGAATACATCCGCGATCGCATCCGGAACGGTCGCAGGGGACGCATGCCGGCTTTCGGCAAGATGTTCCCGGAGGAGGATCTCGACGAGATCGTCGCCTACATACGGGCCCTGAAGTCGAGGGAAGAGGCGAGCGCACAGTCAACGGGAAACAGTTTTCGACCGTCGCCGCGTCGCTGGCCGGTCTCGCGCTCCTCGCGGGCGCCGTGCAGGCACGGCCCCTCGAGGACATCGAACGCCGCGAACGCGCTGCCGTTCGCCGGCCGCAAGGGCGAGCCGCGCGGCATCCAGCTCGATCTCGCGCGCGTCATCGCCGAACGGCTGGGCGTCCGGCTGTCGGTCGACTGGGTGATCCTGAGCTACCAGATGAAACGGGCCGACTGCGACATCGTGATGGGCACCATCGCCGACCGCGAGGCGCTGAAGGACAGCCGCCTCAAGGTGTCGCGCCCCTGTTTCCGCAGCGGCGTCGTCCTCGCCGTGCGTCGGAAGTCGACGGCATCGCCGGCCTCGCGGATCCGGAGCCGGCCCACCGCATCGGCGTGACGCGGAGCTCCATCGCCCAGATGACCCTCGAGCAGCGGGGGCTGACGACGATCCCCTTCGCCTTCGAGGACGAGATGATGGCGGCGGTGGCCAGCGGCGAGATCGACATGGCGGCGGTGACGCCGATCAGCGCCGGCTGGTTCCTGCGCGAGAACCCCGAGTTCGGCCTCCGTCTGCTCGACATCTTCGCCGACATCGGGGAGCTCAACTGGAACCTCGCCGTGGGCATGCGCCGCTCCGACCGTTTCCTGCGGCGCAAGGTCAACGGCATCCTCGAGGATCTGATCGCCACCGGCGAGCTCGCCGAGCTCTACGCCCGCTACGGCATCGCCTACCGCCCGCCCGTCTACAGGAAGCCCTTCAGGGTCGAGAGGAAGACGAGACTGGGAGAGCAGGAGTGCGTAAGGCTCGGTTACTCGCGGCAGTGTGCGCGCTGATCCGCTGGACCACGCCGAGCGCGGCCGAGGGAACCGGACGGGTCTTCGTCAGCAACGAGAAGAGCGACACCATCACCCTCCTCGACGGCGGAACGGACACGGTGATCGGCACGATCGAGGTCTGCGGCCGTCCCCGCGACATGGAGTGGAACGCGGACCAAACCCTGTTCTACGTGGCCTGGGCCGACGACAACGTGTCGGCATCGTGGATCCCGAGAAGCTCGCCTACGTCGACGAGATCCCCTACATCGCCCTGATCGACGACCGATGCCATGCGTCTGTTGCTGCTCGTTCTCCTCCTGCTGACGCCGGGCCCGGCCGCTGCCCGGGAGGAAGTGATCTTCGGCTATCTCGGCCTCAAGAAGGATCCCCGCTACGCACGGCTCAAGACCTATGCCAATCCGGTGCTGCGGCCGGCCATCGATCCGGTCGACGGGGCGACGACGGCGATGCGGGACGCCCGCATCGTCGGCCGGGCACTCGAGATGACGTTCACCCTCGAGGTGGCCCGCGAAAGGGGCCCGCAGGC
>Ga0256830_1001570_pt1 | contig 15998 bp, 14 predicted proteins | sample 128326metaG_FD_190537 | JGI IMG/M metagenome (GOLD analysis project Ga0256830, IMG submission 190537) | Hydrothermal vent microbial communities from Lau Basin, Pacific Ocean - 128-326 | ecosystem: Environmental > Aquatic > Marine > Hydrothermal vents | place: Pacific Ocean: Lau Basin | collected... | reverse complement strand
AGCATCCTTTCCTGGTTCTCAAGCGTATCTTCGGATTCAACAAGGTCCGTTACCGCGGGCTGGACAAGAACGCCAACTGGCTGTTTGTGGCCTGCGGACTCGTGAATCTGTACATGGCACGACGACACCTGTTGCGGGTCACGTAGGGTTCGTGTGCCTGAACTGTGCTGATGGCCCGATATATCAACAAACTCGTCACACTGGCGGACCATAAAGCAGCAGACAGCGCGAATTCGTAGCGCAATTTTCCGGTTCAACGATAAATGCATCGCAATGTCGCTGTCAGGATGAATAGATCAGATGTTCCTTAATGCAGCCAGGCTCGCGACCACTATGACGATTCCCGCATCCACCGCTTTCAGCAGAGTACCGCCTCTAGGCAACACCTATTGCCCGCTGAACACCGACCACGCTGTGCAATGAAAAGATTCGCAGCGCATTTGAGTCTGCATGATCGACTTGTTAGAGCCTTCCAAGCCAATAGTTAGGCCGCCTATGATAGTGTGCAACCGCCAATACCTGAATGATGCCTGAAGACTCACGATAAAGTATTGCAAATGGAAAATGCTTCATTCGGGTACGCCGCACATCGGGTCTTCTTTCGATTGGATTCCTTTGTGGTGCATCACACACTGTTTCCATGACCCTCTCAAACTCGGCAAGATACAATGCCCCCAGCCCAGGCTTCTTTGATTCGTAATAGGCCACAGTCTCAAGATGCTCGGCTTCCGCTGCCGGATGAAATACGTAATTCACCGCAAGAGAGCTCTCGCCTTACGCCTGGCTTCGTCCGCAGGAATCGGTTTAACAATACCTTCATCGAGATCCCTCGCCCTACGTTCGGCTTCATCTAGCCAATCTTCTTCAATTTCCCTTTCGCTTGGCGAATCGAGGCTAAGCAACAACTTCTGCGCCAATTCCGCTCGCTTTTCTTCAGAGAGCTGAAGAATCTCATCCTCTAATTCCTTCAATTTCATATTGAGTCACCTCTCGAACATGGAACCGTTGCAATTCTATCTTCTCTTTCTAACAGGCTGTTGAAATTGCCATGGATTTGATGGTATTCACGCGAATCTGAAGGAGAATCAGCAGCGTGACATTACTCCTGGCAGGTTCAACAGCCTGTTAGATACCGACCACCCAATCCCACGAATTACCGGTGTCAGACGGCGGCTTCGTAACCAGACTTCCTAATCCGGCCGTTCCTACGCCCTGCCCCTGCACAAAGCTTAGCCAAATGCCGGCAGGTGGACAAATTCGCGGCGCCGCAGGCAGTGCGCCCCCTGCACGCCGCCGGGAATTTTCCATTTTTCCCAATTACTTGCCGCTCCGATCGATCCGTTCTGTCTGCCATTTGTCAAGAGATCGGCTTTACCCGCCTTGCCGCTGGAGAGACTTGTCGGATGCGCCACGGAGTCACCGCGCGGGGTCATGCGGCGGGTTCAGGCGCCGGCCGGGTTCAGATGCCCGGCCAGCAGCGGGGCGAGGTGAACGGCGTTGGTGGGATGGAGGATGGAGTCGGTGCTCCAGATGTGCTGCACGCCGGCCTCGTGCAGGCGCATCACGGCATTGCCCACGAACAGGGCGTGGGTGACGGCGGCGGAGAGGGAGGCGGGATTTTGCGCCTTGATCTGCTCCGCGGCAGCGAGCAGGGTGCGGCCGGTGCTGGCCACGTCATCCACCAGCACCACGTGGCGGCTGCTGAAGTCAAAGTCCGGGAGATGGATCCGGACCTCGCGGTCGCCCAGGCGCTGCTTGGTGCCCACCAGGCAGTCGAGGCCGTGGGGTTCGGCCATGGCGGCCACCCACTGGGCGGATTCTTCGTCCGGCCCCACCAGCACAGGGTTGTCCACTTCGTGGCCGATGAACTCGCCCATGGGGCCGGCGGCGGTGAGACTCACCGCGCGCGTGACCGGCACCGCCTCGGCCAGGCTGTGCACGCGGTGCAGGTGCGGGTCCACGGTGACGAGTTCGTCGAAGTGATCGGCCAGGCAGCGGCCGATGATGCGCTGGCTCACGGCCTCGCCGGGATGAAACGCGGTGTCCTGCCTCATGTAACACAGGTAAGGGGCCACCAGCACCAGCTCCGCCACGCCCAGCTCGCGGGCGGTGGCGGCGGCGAGCATGAGTTCAACCAGTTTATGGTTGGGATCGGCCAGGGTGCGGCAGACGACCAGCCGCGGGGCCAGGTCGGTGGGCAGGCGGACGCGGCTCTCTCCGTCGGGAAAACGGTGCACCTCCACCTCGGCCCAGGTGAGGCCCGCGGCCTCGGCCAGGCGGATGCCCGGCTCGCGGTAGTCGGGAAAGACCAGCAGGCCCGCGGGCCCGCTCATGCCCCCCACTCCGTGACGGTGTTGGCCTCCAGCTCCGCAGGCGAGCCGATGGTGTAGCCCATGTTCTTTTCCATGAGCTGGCGGGCGAAGCGGAAGTCGGCTGGGAAGTCGGCGTGGATGCAGTACAGGGCCTCGCCCTTGCGCACGCGGTCTCCCACCTTCTTGTACAGATCCACGCCGGCACCCTTGTCCATGGGCGCCCCGGCCATGCGCGCGATGCGCGCCATCTGCAGGTTGTCGATGGCGGTGACCACGCCGGCGCGGGGGGCCGGCACCTTGTGGCGCAGGCGCCCGGGCGGTGGGATCTCGGGCCGGGCGCCCTGGGCGCGGATGATGGCCTCCATCTTGGCCAGGGCGCGGCCGGAGTCGAGGATGTCGCGGGCGACGGCGAATCCGTCACCGCCGCGCACGTCGGGGTCGAACTCCAGCACCCGGCCGGCCAGGCGCAAGGCCTTCTGGCGCAGGTCCTGGGGCGCGTCGGGCTCGTTGCGCAGCACCTGCATCACGTCGCGCGCCTCCAGCACCGGGCCGATGCCGCGGCCGATGGGCTGGGTGCCGTCGGTGAGCACCACCTGCACGTGCAGGCCGAGGCGGTCGCCCACGTATTCGAACAGCTTGCGCAGGGCCAGGGCGTCGTTCATGCGCCGCACCTTGGCGGTGGGGCCCACGGAGATGTCGATGAGCAGGTGGGTGGAGCCGGCGGCCAGCTTCTTGGCCAGGATGGAGGCCACCATCTGTCCCGGTGAATCCATGGACAGGGGCCGCTCCACCGCGATGAGAATGTCGTCCATGGGTGCCAGCTTCGCGGTGCCGCCCCAGGCCAGGCAGCCGCGGTGGCGCCGGACCAGGGTGCGCAGTCGCTTGGGTGAAAGGTCCACCTTGGCCAGCACTTCCATGGTGTCGGCGGTGCCGGCGGGCGAGGTGATGGCGCGGCTGGAGGTCTTGGGAATGAGCATGCCGTGGGCGGCGACGATGGGCACCACCAGCATGGAGGTGCGGTTGCCGGGGATGCCGCCGATGCAGTGCTTGTCCGCCACCAGGGGTTCGCCCCAGTCGAGCCGCTCGCCGCTCTCCACCATGGCCCGGGTGAGATGCAGCACCTCCTCGCGCTCCAGGCCGGCCTGGGCGCAGGCGACCAGGAAGGCGGCCAGCTCGGTCTTGGCGTAGCGGTTGGCCACCACGTCGCGGGCGATGGCGCGGAAGTCCTCCAGGGCCAGGCGGTCGCCCGCGATCTTGCGGTGCACCGCGTCCAGCGACGGCGGCGGCTCGGCGTGGGCCAGGCGCGCCGGCCGGCCCTCGCCCAGGCCGAGCTGGTCGAAGGCCTGCTCGGACAGGCCCAGCTCGTCCACGTTCACGATGGCGGCATCGTCCACCACGTTGAGCACCGCCAGCACCTTGCGCCGGCCGCCATTGTGGGCGCTGATCTCGACCTTGTTGAGGGCCTGGAAGCCTTCGCTGCGGTAGAGCGGGCACTCGCGGTGCAGGAAGGCGACGTTCTCGCGGTAGGTGTCGATGGCGACCCGCCTGAGCTTCAGGGTCTGGCGCCGGCTGTGGCTCATGAACCGTGGACCTCGCGCTGGATGTGGCGAAGATCGATGATATCGCCCTCGCGCACGCAGCGCACGGGGGCGTGCAGCCGGTGACGCAGCACCCGGCGCAGGGCCTCCCGTGCCCGGGCCTCGCCGTGCACCAGCACCAGCGGCGGGCGGTTGCGGAAACCCTGGTACCAGTGGACGAGGCCGTCCTGATCGGCATGGGCGGAGAGTCCGCCCACGGTGTGGATCCTGGCCTGCACGCGGATGGCCTCGCCCCACAGGCGGATGAAGCGGGCCCCGTCCACCAGCCGGCGGCCGATGGTGCCCTCGGCCTGGAAGCCCACGATGATGACGTGGCAGTCGCGGCGCCAGACGTTGTGCTTGAGGTGATGCATGATGCGCCCGCCGCTGCACATGCCGTTGCCGGCCAGGATCACGGCCCCGGACCGGATCTCGTTGATGGCCATGGACTCCTCGGCGGTGCGCGTGAAGTGGAGGTTGGGCAGCAGCGCCTGGCCGCGGCGGCTGCGGAAGAAACGGGCCGCATCGGGCACCAGCAGGCCGGTATGGTGCTGGTAGATCTCCGTGGCCTCGATGGCCAGGGGGCTGTCGAGGAAGATGCGCCGGTGGGCCAGCCCCCAGTCGTGGAAGTGCTGGCCCATGAGGTAGAGCAGGCCCTGGGTGCGCTCCACGGCGAAGGTGGGCACCAGGATGTTGCCGGAAGCGGCATCGGCCTCCCGGAATACCTCCCGCAGCTCGTCCAGGGTCGCCTCCCAGGACCGGTGCAGGCGCTCGCCGTAGGTGCTCTCCATGAGCACCAGGTCGGCCTCGGACACGCGGGCGTAGTCGTGCATGATGGGCGCCCCGCGGTGGCCCAGGTCGCCGGAAAACACCACCTTGCGCGTGAGGCCGCCCTCGCCGAGCCAGATCTCGACGATGGCGGCGCCGAGAATGTGGCCCGCGTCGCGCAGGCGGATGCTGATGCCGGGCAGGATCTCCCGGCGCTGATCGAAGTCCAGGCCCCGGAACAGGTGCAGGGCCGCCTGCGCATCGTGCCGGGTGTAGAGGGGATCGACGGGAGGCAGCCCCTTGCGCAGGCGCTTGCGGTTGGCCCACTCGGCATCCTTCTCGTGCAGGTAGGCCGCGTCGCGCAGCATGATCCGGCACAGGTCGCCGGTGGCGTGGTGGCACCAGATGGGCCCCTGGAAGCCGCGGCGCACCAGCAGCGGCAGGCGGCCGCTGTGATCGATGTGGGCGTGGGACAGCACCACGGCGTCGACGTCGCGGGGCCGGAAGGGAAACGGCTCGCGGTTGCGGGCCTCGTCCCGGGGCCCGCCCTGGATCAGTCCGCAGTCCAGCAGCACACGGCGCCCGCCCACCTCCAGCAGGTGGCAGGAGCCGGTGACCTCCTCCGCCGCGCCCACGAACCGGATCCGCACGCCGCCTCCACAATTGATCCAGGACAAGGTTTTGCCGCCTGGCACGGCCCGGCCCTTGCACCCCGCCGGGCGCCGGTCCTAGACTGCCTTCCAGGATCGGCACTGCTCATCCAGCATAACGGCCACGCCCGCACGGGGGTTGATCGGGATCATGCAACGCCAACTCGCGCGCCAGATCTATTACGACATGGTGCTGGCCCGGCTGTTCGAGCAGGCCGCAGCCGAGCAGTATGCCCAGGGGCGCATCGCCGGGTTCCTCCACCTCTATCCCGGCGAGGAAGCGGTGGCGGTGGGCACCCTGCGCGCCGCCGACACCGGCGATTACGTGGTGTCCACCTACCGCGAGCATGTCCATGCCCTGGTCTGGGGCATCACTCCGGAGGCGGTGATGGCGGAGCTGTTCGGCAAGGCCACCGGCTGCTCCGGCGGCTACGGCGGCTCCATGCACCTGTTCGATGCCCAACGCCGCTTTCTCGGCGGCTACGCCATCGTGGGCGAGACCTTCCCCGTGGCCATCGGCGTCGGCTACTGGCTGCGCCTCACCGAAGCCCCCGACGCGGTGCTGTGCTACTTCGGCGACGGCGCCGCCAACCAGGGCACCTTCCATGAATCGCTCAACATGGCGGCACTGTGGAAGCTGCCGGTGCTGTTCGTGTGCGAGAACAACCACTACCAGATCGGCACCGAGATTCACCGCCACACGGCGGTGCCGGAAATCCACCGCCACGGTACCGCCTACGGGATCCCCGGCCGGCGGGTGGACGGCATGGACGTGGTGGCGGTGTACGAGGCCACGCGCATGGCGCTGGAGCACGTGCGCGCGGGCAACGGCCCCTACCTGCTGGAGTGCGAGACCTACCGCTACCGCGGCCACTCCATGGCCGACCCCGGTGCCTACCGCTCGGCCCTGGAAGTGGCGGAACTGCGGGCCCGCGATCCCATCGACGGCTTCCGCGAGCGGGTGCGGCGTGAGGGCTGGCTGGAGCAGGCCGAGCTGGAACAGGCCGAGAGCGAGGCCCGGGCCGCGGTGGAGGCGGCGGTGAAGTTTGCCGAAGAGAGCCTGGAGCCCACGAACCTGGAACAGGACGTGTACGTCCAGCCCCTGGACCTGTACGACGGGGCCAAGGCATGAAGCGGGCACACAACGACAAGGCCGGGCTCATCGGCATCTCCAGGCCGGCGCCCGTGCTGCAGGTGTGGCAGGCGCTCAACATCGCCCATGATGAGGTGATGGCACGGGACGAGAGCGTGTTCATCCTGGGCGAGGACGTGGGCCTCTACGGGGGCAGCTACCGCGTGACCCAGGGGCTCTACGCCAAGTACGGCGAATGGCGCGTGCGCGACACCCCCATCTCCGAGAACAGCTTCACCGGCCTTGGCGTGGGCGCGGCGCTGGTGGGTGGCCGTCCCATCGTCGAGATCATGACCATCAACTTCGCCCTGCTGGCGCTGGACGCCATCATCAACATGGCAGCCAAGCTGCGCTACATGTCCGGCGGGCAGTTCAAGGTGCCGCTGGTAGTGCGCAGCCCGGGCGGCGTGGCGCGCCAGCTCGCGGCCCAGCACTCGCAGCGGCTGGAGCACACCCTCATGAACGTGCCGGGCCTGCGCATCGTGGCCCCGGCCACGCCCCAGGATGCCTACTGGCAGCTCAAGCAGGCGGTGGCCTGCGACGACCCGGTGATCGTGCTGGAACACGAACTGCTCTACTTCTCGGAAGGGCCGTTCGACCCCGGCGCCGAGCCGCCCCCCATGCATGCCGCCGCCGTGCGCCGGCGCGGCCGCGACATCTCGCTCATCGCCTGGCACCGCATGGTCGACGTGTGCCTGGAGGCGGCGCGGGAGTTGGAGACCGACGGCATCGACGCCGAGGTGGTCGATCTGCGCAGCCTGCGGCCCATCGACCTGCCGCTGCTGCTGGAGTCGGTCTCGCGCACCCATCGCGCGCTGGTGGTGGAAGAAGACTGCCGCTTCGCCGGAGCCGGGGCCGAGATCGCCGCCACCCTCAACGAGGCCGCCTTCTTCGAGCTGGAGGCGCCGGTGCAGCGGCTGGCCGGGCGCGACGTGCCCATCCCCTACAACGCACGGCTCGAGGCGGCGTCCATACCCGATGCCGCGGCCGTGGTCCGGGCGGTGCGGGGGCTGCTGGGCCCGCGGGAAAAGTAGAACCTGCCGCAGGGCAGGGCACACGGATCATGGCGCGCATCCTGGACCGGGACGGTGTGCGCCGCTTCTATGACCGGCTCGGCGGCGCACTGGACTCGCAGGCGTTCTACGAGAACGCAGGGCTGGATGTCCTTTGTGCCCACAGCGCCTTCGACCGCGCCGGTGCAGTGTTCGAGTTCGGCTGCGGCACCGGGCGCTTTGCCCAATGGCTGCTGGAGGAGTTCCTGCCCGCCGGTGCCCGCTATCTGGGGGTGGACCTCAGCCCGCGCATGGTGGAGCTGGCGCGGCGGCGCCTCGCGCCGTGGGCGGACCGGGCAAGAGTGGAACTCACCGACGGCGACGTACACCTGCCCCAGGCCGACAACAGCTGGGATCGCTTCGTGTCCACGTTTGTCGTGGATCTGCTGCCGGAGCACGAGGCGCGCGTGCTGCTGTGCGAGGCCCATCGCATCCTGCGGGGCAACGGCCGCCTGTGTCTGGTAAGCATCACGCGCGGCACCACTCCCCTCTCCCGCGCAGTGATGGGGTGCTGGTCGGTGCTGGGCCGGCTCAGCCCCTGGCTCACCGGCGGCTGCCGCCCGGTGGCGCTCCGTTCCCTGCTGCATCCGGAGCAGTGGGACGTGACCTTCGATGAAGTGGTGATCCGCTTCGGCGTGGCCATGGAGGTGCTGGTGGCCAGCCCGTACGGGGAAGGATGAACCACGGCGTACGTTTATGGCCAGGGCCGAGTGTTTGTCCCCTCACCCTGTCCCTCTCCCGGAGGGAGAGGGAACCGTTTTTTCATGCCCGGCGGTGCTTCCATTGCCGCGGCTCATTTTTTCGTCACCCTCTCCCCACGGGGGAGAGGGTTGGGGTGAGGGGGGGATGGGCACGTCTTTCGCGGCCAGGGGCCGCTCCTACAGCAGGAAAGAGGGTGTTGTGGATGGTGAGTTCACCGTGCCGGAGGCGCGTATTGGTGGCTACGGGTGGAGTCGACCGTCCGGCATGGATGCCGGACGGGACTCCGCGCACAGCCATGAACAACCTGAAAACGACAGACGAAACAGGGGAAGATCGGCCAGCTCTTCGGGAACCGGAGCATCACCAGTCCCCAGCCGCCAGCCCCTAGTCCCCGCGCCGGAGGCGCGTATTGGTGGCTACGGGTGGAGTCGAACCACCGACCCCGGCATTATGAGTGCCGTGCTCTAACCAGCTGAGCTACGTAGCCTTCTGGGGGTGCACCGGGCGGAGGCCCGGAAGGCGCGCATTTTCCGGCCTGCCCGGCCCCATGTCAACTCCGGCCCGGAACCGGCCGCAAAATCAATCACCTACGGTCGGGCTCAGACGTTGAAGCGGAAGTGCATGACATCGCCGTCGGCCACCACGTAGTCCTTGCCCTCCAGCCGCAGGCGCCCGGCCTCCCGCGCCCCCTGCTCGCCGCCGTAGCGGACGAAGTCGTCGTAGCTGATGACCTCGGCCCGGATGAAGCCCTTCTGGAAGTCGGTATGGATGACCCCGGCGGCCTCGGGTGCGGTGGCCCCCCGGCGCACGGTCCAGGCCCGCACCTCCCTGGGCCCGGCGGTGAAGAAGGTGATGAGCCCGAGCAGGGCGTAGCCGGCACGGATGACCCGGTTGAGGCCCGGCTCCTCCAGGCCCATCTCCGCCAGGAACTCCTTTTTCTCGTCTTCCTCCAGCTCCACCATCTCGGCCTCGATGGCGGCGCACACGGGCACCACCGGTGCGCCTTCTTCGGCCGCCAGCTTTTCCACCGCCTCCAGCAGGGGATTGTCGCTGAAGCCGCCCTCGTCCACGTTGGCGATGTACATGGTGGGCTTGATGGTGAGCAGGAACAGCTCGCGCAGGGCGGCGCGGTCGTCGCCGGAGAGGTCCATGGCCCGCACCGGCCGGCCGGCGTCCAGGTGGCGGCGCACGCGCTCCAGCAGTTCCAGCCGGGCACGGGCGGCCTTGTCGCCGGACTTGGCCACCTTCTCGGTCTTGGCGATGGCCTTGTCCACCGTCTCCAGGTCGGCCAGGGCCAGCTCGGTGTTGATGACCTCGATGTCGCCCACCGGGTCCACCTTGCCCGCCACGTGGACCACGTCGTCGTTCTCGAAGCAGCGCACCACGTGGGCGATGGCGTCGGTCTCACGGATGTTGGCCAGGAACTGGTTGCCCAGGCCCTCGCCCTTCGACGCCCCCGCCACCAGGCCGGCGATGTCCACGAACTCCATGGTGGTGGGCACCACCTTCTCCGGCTTGACGATCTCCGCCAGCCGATCCAGGCGCGGGTCGGGCACCGGCACCACGCCGACGTTGGGCTCGATGGTGCAGAACGGATAGTTCTCCGCCTGGATGCCCGCCTTGGTCAGTGCGTTGAACAGGGTGGACTTGCCCACGTTGGGCAGCCCCACGATGCCGCATTTGAATCCCATATGAGGTTCTAGGTGCTGGGTGCTGGGCGCTGGGTGCCGGGTTCCGGGTTCCGGGGGCTGCCGGTCACCCCCGGCAGCCAGCGGCCAGTCGCCAGCCTCATTTTTAATCCGAATTCCTTATGCAACGGGAACCACGGAATTGTAACCAGCACCAGAGTCATTGTGCCGAATGGAGCCGGTTCATGGCCCGCTCCAGGTCGCCGCTCACCACCAGGGGCATGACGTCCAGGGCGCGGGCGATGGCGTCCTCGATGGCCTCGCGGTCGGCGGCCGAGGGCCGGCCCAGCACGTAGTCCACCACCGCCTTGCTGTCGCCGGGGTGGTGGATGCCCAGGCGCAGGCGCAGGAAGTCGCGGCTGCCCAGGTGGTTGATGACGTCGCGCAGGCCGTTGTGGCCGCCGTGGCCGCCGCCGCGCTTGAGCCGTGCGGTGCCCACCGGCAGGTCGAGGTCGTCGTGGGCCACCAGGATCTGCTCCGGCGCCAGTTTGTAGTAGCGCGCCACCGCCGCCACCGCCTGGCCACTGTGGTTCATGAAGGTCGTGGGCTTGAGCAGCCACACGTCGCGGCCGCCCACTGCGGCCCGGCCCAGCTCGCCGTGGAACTTGGCCTCGGCGCGCAGCGACGCTCCGTGCGCCGCCGCCAGTGCGTCCACGAACCAGAAGCCGGCGTTGTGGCGCGTGGCGGCATAGTCGGCGCCGGGGTTGCCCAGGCCGGCGATGAGCCCGATGCTGGCCAAGACGCAGCGCGCGGTGGCGGGCGCCGGGGCGGCTTACTCGCCGCCCCCGCCCTCGGCCGCCGCCTCGGCCTCGCCTTCCTCCGCGGCCTCCTCCTCCCTGGCCCCGCGTGGCAGGTGCACCGAGGCCACGGGCAGGTCGTGCCCGGCGCCGTGGGCCAGCTCCACCAGCTCCACGCCTGCCGGCAGCTTGAGGTCGGACAGGTGCAGGATGCCGTTGAGCTCGAGCCCGGACAGGTCCACCTCGATGAACTCGGGCAGGTCCCTGGGCAGGCAGGTCACCTCCACTTCCACCAGGTTGTGGGTGACCAGGCCGCCGGCGCGCACGCCCGGGGCATGCTGCTCGTTGACGAAGTGCAGCGGCACGTGGACGCGGATCTTCTCGGTCTCGCTCACCCGCTGCAGGTCCACGTGCATCACCAGCGGGCGCGAGGGATGGCGCTGCAGGTCCTTGAGGATGGCCTTTTCCTCGCCGTCGGGCAGCTTGACGGTGAGGATGTGGGAGAAGAAGGCCTCGTTCTCCAGGTGATGCAGCAGCTCCTGCTGGCTCAGGGTCAGCGGGACCGCGTCCTTGTGGGCGCCGTACATGACGGCGGGGACCTTGCCGGCCCGACGCAGGCGGCGGCTCGCACCCTTCCCCGTGTCGGTCCGGACCTCGGCGCTGAGAACAAAGTCAGTGCTCATGTCGGTTCTCCGGTTGGCGTTGCATCACGGCCCGGGACCCATTCCCGCACCGTGCGACCGGCCCCGCGACCAGGGCCGGTCAGTCCACGTACATGGACGAAACAGATTCCTCGTTGCTGATGCGGCGCATGGTCTCGGCCAGCATGCTCGCCACCGAGAGCTGGCGGATGCGCCTGCACTGGCGCGCGTCGGGACGCAGCGGGATGGTGTCGGTCACCACCAGCTCGTCCAGGCGCGAGTTCTCGATGTTCTCCACCGCCGGGCCCGACAGTACCGGGTGGGTACAGTAGGCCACCACGCGCACGGCGCCGTGTTCCTTGAGGGCGTCGGCCGCCTGGCACAGGGTGCCGGCGGTGTCCACCAGGTCGTCGATGATGACGCAGGTGCGCCCGTCCACGTCGCCGATGATGTTCATCACCTGGGCCTCGTTGGCGCGCGGGCGCCGCTTGTCGATGATGGCCAGGTCGGCGTCGTCCAGGCGCTTGGCCAGGGCCCGGGCGCGCACCACGCCGCCCACGTCGGGCGAGACCACCATCAGGTTCTCATACTTCTGCCGCCATACATCGCCCAGCAGGATGGGCGAGGCGTACACATTGTCCACGGGGATGTCGAAGAACCCCTGGATCTGGTCCGCGTGCAGGTCCACGGTGAGCACGCGGTCGGTGCCCACGCCGCACAGCATGTCGGCCACCACCTTGGCGGTGATGGGGACGCGGGCCGAGCGCGGGCGGCGGTCCTGGCGGGCATAGCCGAAGTACGGCAGCACCGCGGTGATGCGCCCGGCCGAGGCGCGGCGCATGGCGTCCACCATCACCATGAGTTCCATCAGGTTGTCGTTGGCCGGGGCGCAGGTGGGCTGGACGATGAAGACGTCGCGGCCGCGGACGTTCTCCATGATCTCCACCATGATCTCGCCGTCGGAGAAGCGGCCGACGATGGCCTTGCCCAGGGGCATGTGCAGGCGCGACACGATGGCCTGCGCCAGCTCGGGGTTGGCGTTCCCCGCGAAGACCATCATGCTGCTGTCTGGCATATCCTCCACCCGGTTCATGGTCGTGGACCTCGTCTGGCTGGGACGGGAGGATTCGAACCTCCGAATGCCGGGACCAAAACCCGGTGCCTTACCGCTTGGCGACGTCCCAGGAGAAATCGTCCGCCCGCCCCCGGTCCAGGGCCTCGTGCAGCGGCGAGCGGTTGCGGCCCCGGGCCACGAACCCGTCCCACTCCGGCGCCAGCGCCGCCCATGCCGCGCGCGCCGCCTCCTCGTCGGCGAAGGGCGCGAACACGCAGGCGCCGCTGCCGGTCATGCGCGCCGGCCCCAGGCGGCCGAGTTCGCGCAGCGCCGCGTCCACTTCCGGATACCGGCTGCGCACGATGGATTCCAGTACGTTGGTGGCCCGCCCCGCCAGGAAGTCGCGTATTTTAATGGGTGGGCACTGGCGCGGCAATTGCGGGTGGGCAAATACTTCGGCCGTGGACACCGTCACCGGGGGCACCAGCACCACGTACCAGGGCTCGTCCAGCTCCGCCACCGGCGCCAGCACCTCGCCCACGCCCTCGGCCCAGGCCGCCCGCCCGCGCACGAACACCGGCACGTCGGCCCCCAGCTCCAGGCCCAGCGCGGCCAGGGCCTCCTCGTCCAGGCCCGTGCCCCACAGGCGGTTGAGGCCCACCAGCACGGTGGCGGCGTCGGACGAGCCCCCGCCCAGGCCGCCGCCGGCGGGCAGGCGCTTGTCCACGGTGATGTCGGCCCCGGCCGCGGTGCCGGTGCGGGCCTGGAGCAGGCGCGCCGCCCGCACCGCCAGGTCGTCGTCCGGCGCCACGCCCGGCGGTCCGCCGCGGCGGACGATGCGCCCGTCGCCGCGCCGGGCCAGGGTCACCACGTCGCCGTGGTCGAGGAACTGGAACAGGGTCTGGAGGGTGTGATAGCCGTCGGCCCGGCGGCCGGTCACGTGGAGGAACAGGTTGAGCTTGGCGGGCGCGGGCAGGACCAGCACGTCCATGGCGTCACCCCAGACCCAGCCGCCACTGGTCCACCACCAGGCGCACCCGCACCCCGTCCCGCTCCACCGTGATGAGCCGGGGCAGGTCGAGGCCGTCCACCAGGGTATAAGCCCGGAAGCGCACCTCCCAGCCGCCCCGGGACAGGCGGGCCAAGCGGCCGCGGCCGTCCAGCGCCGCCGGCCGGGCGCCGGGCCCGGGCAGGCCCAGCAGCCAGTGGCGCAGGCCGGAGACGGGCATGCGCACGCCGGTGTGCTCGTACAGGAGCTGTTCGGGCTCGGCCGCGGTGAAGCGACCGTCGGCGGTCTCCAGCACCACCGGCCCGCCGTTGCGGCCGGTGAGGCGCACGCGGCCGGCACCGAAGGGGCCGCTGAGATCGATCACGTACTCGGGTCCGCGCTGGGACCAGGCCACGTCCAGGTGCCAGGCCTCGACGCCGTTTTTCACCGCCACCCGGCCCTGGAGGCGGAAATGGGTGATGCGCGACAGGCGGGCCTGGCGCCCGGTCCAGGCCGCGGCGGCATCGGCGGGCAGGGAAACCGGCGGCTGCGGCGCGGCGCAGGCGGCCAGCGCCAGCACCGCGGGCAGCAGGAATGCATGCCTCATTCGGTGAACCGGCGGATCACATCCTGCAGGGCGCGGTGATCCGGCGACTTGCTCACCGCCTTGTTCCACACCTCGCGGGCCCCGTCGCGGTCACCGGTGACCCACAGGACCTCGCCCAGGTGGGCAGCGATCTCCGGATCATTCATGAGTTCGAAGGCGCGGGTGAGATACTTGAGCGCCTCCTCGTAGTTGCCCAGCCGGTAATGGACCCAGCCCATGCTGTCGATGATGGCGGGATCGTCGGGGCGCAGCTTGTAGGCGCGCTCGATGTACTGCAGGGCCTCGTCGAGGCGATCGCTGCGATCGGCCAGGGTGTAGCCCAGGGCGTTGAGGGCCTGGGCATTGTCGGGCTCGCGTTCGAGGATGGCACGCAGGTCGGCCTCGGTGACGTCCAGCCGGTCCAGCTTCTCCGCCACCAGGGCGCGGGCATAGAGCAGCTCCTTGTTGTGGGGCATGTCGCCCAGCGCATCGGTGAGCACGTCGAAGGCCTCCTGCAGGCGGTCGGCCTCGCGCAGCAGGTCCGACTCGGCCAGGCGCAGGCGCACCTCCATGCCAGCCGAGTTGGGCTCGATATTGTGCAGGTGGGCGCGTGCCCGCTCCAGGTCACCCTGGCGGAAGTACACCACGGCAGTGCGGATCTGGGCATCCAGCCAGTACTGGCCGCTGCGCACCACGCGGTACCACATGAGGGCGCGGTCGTAGTTCTTGCGCGTCTCCTCGATCTGGCCGAGGAAGAAACTACTCTCCGCCACCCGGCGGCCGGTCTTGACCAGGCGCTCGAACTGGCGCACCGCGGTGTCCGTGTCGTTGAGTTCCACCGACAGCAGGCCCACCGCGTAGAGCGCATCGGTGTTGTCGGGCGAGGACTCCAGTACGCGCAGGAACTGCGCGCGGGCCTCGCGCAGGCGCCGCTCGTCCACCAGGCGGCGGGCATAGTACAGGCGCAGGTCGGTGTCGTCGGGCCGCTCCTCCAGGGCCGACTCCAGCAGGGCCAGCGAACCGGCGGTATCCTTCTGCCGCGCCAGGATGCTGGACTTGAGGATCACTGCCGGGGTCCAGCCGGGCTTGAGGGCCAGGGCGCGATCCACCGCCTCGGCGGCGCGCGCCTGCTCGCCCATGAAGGAGGCGAGCTGGGCGTAGGCGTAGAGGGCCTGGGCGTCGTCGGCGCGGCGGGCCACCAGCGCCTCCATCACGGCCAGGGCGGTGTCCTTGTTTTTTTCCTTGGACAGCAGCGAGGTGATGAGCTGGTAGGCCCGCTCCCCGGAGCGCAGCTCCACCACCTTTTCCAGCTGGGCCAGGGCGCCGGCCACGTCGCCCCGGCGCACCAGCATGGCCGCCGCCACCTGCCGCGCCTCCACGTTGTCGGGCTCCAGCTCGGCCCACAGCCGCGCCACCTCCAGCGCCGCGGCATCGTCGCGGGCATAGACCGCGATGCGGGTGGCGCGCTCGGCCACCCGCGGGTCCCGCGACAGGCGCGCCGCCTCCACGTAGTTGTCCACCGCCACCTTGAGCTCGCCGCGCTGGCCCGCGATCTCGGCCAGCATGAGGCGGTAGAGCAGGTCCGGGTCCAGGCCGCGGGTGGCCTCCGGCTCGGGGGCCCTGGGCGGCGGGGCCGGACGGGCCGCCCTGGCCCGGGTCGTCCGGGCGGGCCTGGCCGGGGCGGGCGGGGCCGCCTTGGCGGGGGCCCCGGCCGGAGCGGCCTCGGGCGCCGCGGCGGGCGGGGCCGGTGGCGGGGTCACGACACTGCAGGCGGCCGTGGCGGCGGCCAGCAGGAGGGGGATTGTCAGGCGCATATGGGGCGTACCGGGTCGGGCTGGTGTATACGGCTCATCGGCCAGGCCGGGGCCTGCCTTAACTATAACGCCAACTGCAGGGCGTTGGGGCATGGAATTACCTTTATAATAGGGAGTCGGCAGTTGGGAAAAAAGCCCGTTGGATCCATATCTTGAACCCGTTCACCCGGAAGGCCGCACCGTGACCCTGGTTGCCCTGGGCATCAACCACAAGACCGCTCCGGTGGACATCCGGGAGAAGGTGGCCTTCGCCCCGGACAAGGTGCCCGAGGCCCTGCGCGACCTGCTGGCCAACAC
>Ga0256830_1001569_pt1 | contig 16000 bp, 22 predicted proteins | sample 128326metaG_FD_190537 | JGI IMG/M metagenome (GOLD analysis project Ga0256830, IMG submission 190537) | Hydrothermal vent microbial communities from Lau Basin, Pacific Ocean - 128-326 | ecosystem: Environmental > Aquatic > Marine > Hydrothermal vents | place: Pacific Ocean: Lau Basin | collected... | reverse complement strand
CCGCCAGGCCCAGGGCGGCGAGATAGGCGCGGGCGGCGCGCTCCAGGCGGTAGGGACCGGCGGCGGCCCGCAGCGCCTCCGCCGGCGGCGGGGCGGCCAGGACGCCGGCCATGGCGGCGGCCAGGGCGGCGGGGTCCCCCACCGGCACCAGGGGGCCCAGCCGCCCGCCCTGCAGGAGCTCGGCGGGACCGCTGGGACAATCGGTGGCCGCCACCGGCACCCCCAGGGCCAGGGCCTCGATGAGGGCGTTGGGCATCCCCTCCCAGCGGGAGGAGAGCACGAAGAGATCGGCCCGGGCCAGCCAGGCGTAGGGATTGGGCTGGTGACCCGCCAGCCGCACCCGCCCGGCCAGGCCCAGTGCCCGCACCAGGCGCTCCAGGCGGGGCCGCTGGCGCCCCTCCCCCAGGATGACCAGGCGGGCGTCCGGTCTCTCCAGGCAAGCGAAGGCCCGGATCAGGGTGGGGAAGTCCTTGGCCCGGGCCAGGCGCCCCATGCCCAGGATCAGGGGGCCCTGCCGTTCCCCGTCGAGCCAGGGGTGGTCCACCGGCGCCCGGGCCAGGCGCTCCAGCTCCGGGGGCAGGGTGGGGTTGGGCAGCACCCGCACCGCCCCCGGCGCCAGCCCCGCCAGGGCCGCCACGTCCGCGGCCACCCCCCGGGAGACCGCCAGCTGCAGATCGGCGCGTCGGTAGCACCGGCCCCACAGGCGTCCGCGCCACCAACGGCGCAGCCCGCGCCGCTGCCCCAGCTTGGCGCTGGGGGTGGTAACCGCCAGCATGGCCAGACGGACCGGGGCCTGCGCCGCCCGCCGGGCCGCCAGGGCCAGGCCCCAGTCCGGCTCCTTGGCGCAGAGCAGCACCGCCGGGCGCCGCCGGTCCAGGTAGGCGGCCAGCGCCCGCCGGCGGGCGCGGTCGCTGGCGGCGGGCAGGGAGACCCGGCCCACCCCCTCCGGCCAGGGGGGGGCCGCCGGCCCCGGCGCGGTGGCGGTGAGGACGTCCACCTCCACCCCCGCCCGGGCCGCGCCCCGGGCCAGGTGGAGCAGGTGCCGTTCCACACCGCCGGTGTCCAGGTGGCGCAGCAGGATGGCCAGGCGCCGGGGAGGGGCGGTCACCTTCCCCGGCACCCGTCGGGAGGGGCGGGCGGATCCATGGCGCTTATCTTAACAGGCTGTCGAAAAGGGCCGGGGCGGCCGGTTTTGCGTTTGCCGGGACCCTGTGCCCTAATACGCCCTCCCCGCGCCCGCCATGTCCAAGCCCCCAACACACCCTCCCGGCCCCTTCCTGCGGACCGGCCTGCTGGGCCTGTACCTCACCTTTCTGAGCGCCCGCCTGGTCCCGGCCCTGGCCTATGTGGGGGTGGCGGTGATGGATCTCGCCTTCCTCGCCGCCCTGCCCCGCGTCTGGCGCCGGCTGGCGGCCGAGCCCTTCGTCTGGCTGGCGGCGGCCTTCGTCCTCTACTGCCTGGCCCTGGCCCTGGCGCCCCCCGCCGGGCCGGCGGGCCAGTGGTCGTCGGTCCTGGCCCTGCTCCATCCCTGGCTGCTGGTGATCCCCGCCTGGTGGCTGGGGGCGCGCCTGGACCGCATCCTGTGGGTGCTGGGGATCGCCCTGGCCGGGTTCCTGGTGAAGTCCGTCTACGTCCTGGTGGAGGGGGACCTGTGGGGGTTGATCGCCGCCGGTCAGCGCAGCGGGCTGGGCATGTCCGCCATCCCTTTCGGCCTGTACAGCGCCACCGCCGCCCTGGGCCTGCTGCTCCTCGCCCCCCGGCTCCTGGCGGGCCGCTGGCGCGCCGCCCGGGTGCTGGCCTGGGCCCTGGCCCTGGCCCTGAGCCTGGAGGGCCTGATCCTGTCCCAGTCCCGCAACACCTGGCTGGCCTGGCTGCTCACCACCCTGCCCCTCCTGTGGTGGCGCTACCGGGGCGCCAGGGGGCGGGCGGTGGCGGCGGCGGCGGCCTTGGTGGCGGTCCTGGCAGTCGCCCTCGTGGGGGCCAACCGCCAGGCGGTGGAGACCCGCCTGGGGGCGGAGTGGGATACGGCCCGGGCGGTGCTGCAGGGGGAGCTGGAGCGGGTGCCCTCGGACCCGGAGAGCAGCCTGGGGGTGAGGGCCCACCTCTACCGCTACGCCGTGGACCTGGTGGGGCGGCGGCCCTGGTTCGGCTGGGGGCCGGCCAGCAACCGGGCCCTGATCCGGCAACACCCCAATCCCCTCCTGCACCGCTGGACGCACCTGCACTCCACCTACCTGGAGATCCTGGTGCGGCTGGGCCTGGCCGGGGCCCTGTTCTACGCCGCCGGGGCGATCCTGCTGCTGCGGGGGCTGGGACGGGCCCGGCGGGAGGGGAGGCTGCCCCGGGATCTCCACCTGTTCCTGCTCGGGGTCTTCGCCATGACCGCCCTGTGGGCGCTGACGGACTCCCGCCTGGGACACGCGGACTGGAACTTCTACTGGCTGCTGTTCGGCGGCATCGCCTGCAGCTACCGCCTGCACCCCGCCGCCGGGCCCCGGCCGACGGGCTGAGGCCCGCCGCCGGTGCCGGCGGCGGGACGCCCGGGCAGGACGGGGGCGGTTTTTCCGGGCATGCTGTTAGAATGAAGGAACGGTCGCCCCCACGGTCACGCCGTTCCAACCCGGAGGCATCCCCCCTGATCCCCGCCCACCTCCAGCCCCGCCGGCTGCTCATCGTCAGGCTGAGCGCCATCGGCGACCTGGTGATGTCCATGCCCCTGCTGCCCATGCTGCGGCGCAGCTACCCGGGCGCCCACCTGGCCTGGCTGGTGCAGGAGCCGGGGGCCGAGCTGCTGCAGGGCCACCCGGACCTGGACGAGGTCCTGGTCTGGCCCCGGGGGCGCTGGCGGGCCCTGCGGCGGGCGGGCCGCTGGGGCCAGTGGGGCCGGGAGCTGGGGGCCCTCAGGACCCGGCTGCGGGGATTCGACACGGTGCTGGACCTCCAGGGGCTGCTCAAGAGCGCCGTCTGGGCCCGGCTGACCGGTGCCGGCCGGCGCATCGGCCTGCGGCCCCGGGAAGGCAGCGCCTGGCTGTTCACGGCGCGCGTGGAGCCCCCGGACGGCGACCCCCGCATGGGGTCGGAGTACCGCCACCTGGCCGGGGTCCTGGGGCTGGCGGGGGAGTTCCGGCCCCACCTGCCCCTGGACGAGGAGACGCTGGACGCGGCCCGGCGCCTGGTGGCGGGGGAGACCCCGTACGTGGCGTTCTGCCCCTTCACCACCCGGCCCCAGAAACACTGGTTCGCCGGGCGCTGGGCGGCCCTGGCGGAGGGCGTGCGCCGCCGCCTGGGCCTGGGGGGGGTGCTGCTGGGGGGACCCGGGGACCGGGCCGCGGCGCAGGCCATCGCCGCGGCCTGCCGGGTCCCCCTGGGCAACCTGGCCGGGCGCACCGGCCTGCGGGAGGCGGCGGCGGTCATCCGGGGCGCCCGGGCCCTGGTGGGGGTGGACACGGGGCTGACCCACATGGCCGCCGCCGTGGGCACCCCTTCCGTCGCCCTCTTCGGCGCCACCCGCCCCTACCTGGAGACCGGCACCCCCGCCGCCCGGGTCCTCTACCGGGACCTCCCCTGCGCCCCCTGCCGCCGCCGGCCCACCTGCGGGGGCCGCCACCACTGCATGGCGGCCCTGGAGACCGACCAGGTGCTGGCGGAGCTGGCCTCCCTCCTGGAGGAGACATGCCCCGCCCCCTGAAGGTGGTCCACGTGGAGGCGGGCAGGCACCTGTACGGGGGCGCCCTGCAGGCCTGTTACCTGGCCGGCGGCCTGGGCCGGCGGGGGGTGGAGAGCCTCCTGGTCTGCCCCGCGGGCAGCGAGGTCGAGGCCCACGCCCGGGCCCGGGGCGTGGCGGTCCAGGCCCTGCCCATGGGGGGCGACCTGGACCTCAACCTGCTGCCCCGCCTGCTGCGCCTGCTGCGACGGGAGGCGCCGGATGTCCTCCACCTCCACTCCCGCCGGGGGGCCGACGTGCTGGGGGGGCTGGCGGGCCGGCTCTGCCGCCTGCCCGTGGTCCTCTCCCGCCGGGTGGACAACCCGGAGCCCCGGGCCTGGGCGGCCCTCAAGTACCGGCTCTACCACCGGGTGGTGGCCATCTCCGGGGAGGTCCGGCGGGTCCTCCTGCGCTCGGGGGTGCCGGCGGGGAAGATCCGCTGCATCCCCAGCGCGGTGGACGCCCGGGCCTACGGGGGGGCGTGCCGGGGGGACTGGTTCCGGGCCCAGTTCGGGCTCAAGGCGGAGGACCGCCCCTGCGGGGTGATCGCCCAGCTCATCCCCCGCAAGGGCCACCGCCACCTCATCGCCGCCCTGCCCGCCATCCTGGCCCGGGAGCCCCGCGCCCGCTTCGTCTTCTTCGGCCGCGGGCCGGAGCGGGCGCGGCTGGAGGCCCTGTGCCGGGCGGCGGGGGTGGCCGGGGCGGTGCGCTTCGCCGGCTTCCGGGACGATCTCCCCGCCCTCCTGCCCTGCCTGGAGCTGGTGGTCCACCCGGTGGAGCTGGAGGGCCTGGGGGTGGCCCTGCTCCAGGCCGCCGCCGCCGGCGTCCCGGTGGTGGCCAGCCGGGTCGGGGGCATCCCGGAGGTGGTGGCGGACGGCCTCACCGGCGTCCTGCTGCCCCCCGCCCGCCCCGCCGCCCTGGCCGACGCCGTCGTCGGCCTGCTCCAGGACCCGGACCGGGCCCGCCGCCTGGGGCAGGCGGCCCGGCGCCGGGTGGCAGCGCGGCACGCCATCGAGGCCATGGTCGAGGCCTACCTCGGCGTCTACCGGGAGCTGGACGATGTCCGCCGGTGATGGACGGCGGCGGCCGGGGGCCCGGCCCCCCGGCCCGCCCCCTGCGCGGTGGAAAATCCCCCCGCCTGCGCTTATGCTGTCGGCGGCGCGCCGCGGCGGCGGCCGGCACGGCCCCCCCGAACCGACCCGCGGGCCCACCGAGGCCCGGACACAAGAACATGATCACGGTGCTCGTTCTGAACAACAAGGGCGGCTGCGGCAAGACCACCGTCGCCACCAACCTGGCGAGCTACTTCGCCAGCCGGGGCAGCCAGACAGTCCTCTTCGACCTCGACCGGCAGCGTTCCAGCCTGCAGTGGCTCACCCAGCGCCCGGCCTGGCGGGCGGCCATCCACGGGGCGTCGGGCTGGCAGCAGCGCCGTTTCCCCCCCGGGACGGAATGGGTGATCATGGACGCGCCGGCCCAGGTGGCGGAGCGGGAACTCGACCAGCTCCTGCGCCGGGCCCAGCACGTGGTGATCCCGGTGCTGCCCTCCCCCATCGATATCCGCGCCGCCGCCGACTTCATCGGCCAGCTCATCCTGCGGGGCCGCATCCGCGACCGCGGCCGGCGCATCGGGGTGGTGGCCAACCGGGTCAAGGAGCACACCGTGGCGGCGCAGAAGCTCAAGCGCTTCCTGGACAGCCTGGACATCCCCCTGGTGGGGGAGCTGCGCGACACCCAGAACTATCTCCATGCCGCGGAGCGGGGTATCGGCATCTTCGAGATGGAGCCGGCCCTGGTCCGCACGGACCTGGCCCAGTGGCAGGACCTGGTGGGCTGGCTGCTGCGGGAACGGCTGGACGCCGGGGCGGGCCTGCTGTCCCAAAACAATTGAATATCAAGGAAAACGGGGCTTGAAAGGCGTGATGGAAAAAGGGAAAATGCCGCATTACCCGTCCATCATGCCAGCCCCGGCACCCGACCCACCCGCCTGCCGGCGGGCCCGGCACCCCCTCGCGGAATCCCCGTGCGCCGGCGCGGTCCCGAGCAGGAGGGCCCAGGCGATGAACACGAGAGGCGGGGAGGGCGCCCAGCGGGCGCCGCGGCAATGCATCGGCAGGGGTCGCTCGTTGCCGCCCGACGACCCTACAGAGGTAGCAGACGGATGAAAAAGATCAGAATTGCCATTGTCGGCGTGGGCAACTGCGCCAGTTCTCTCATCCAGGGAATCCATTATTACCGCGACAAACGCGCCGACGAGGCCATCGGTCTGATGCACTGGGAGATTGGCGGCTACCGGCCCTCCGACATCGAGGTGGTCGCCGCCTTCGACGTGGACCGCCGCAAGGTGGGACGGGACGTGGCCGAGGCCATCTTCGCGCCCCCCAACTGCACCACCGTCTTCTGCGGCGACATCCCACCGACCGGCGTCAAGGTGCACATGGGACGGGTGCTGGACGGGGTCGCCGACCACATGCAGCAGTACGACGAGAAGTACCGCTTCGTCCAGGCCGAAGGGGCGGAGCCCGACCAGGCCGAGGTGGTGCGCGTGCTCAAGGCGTCCGGCACCGAGGTCCTCCTCAACTACCTGCCGGTGGGCTCGGAGCAGGCCACCCGCTTCTACGCGGAATGCGCCCTGGAGGCGGGGGTCGCCTTCATCAACAACATCCCCGTCTTCATCGCCAGCGACCCCGAGTGGGCGCGCCGCTTCGAGGAACGCAACATCCCCATCATCGGGGACGACATCAAGGCGCAGCTCGGCGCCACCATCACCCACCGGGCGCTGACCGACCTGTTCAAGAAGCGCGGCGTCAAGCTGGAGCGTACCTACCAGCTCAACACCGGCGGCAACACCGACTTCCTCAACATGCTCAACCGCAGCCGGCTGGCCTCGAAGAAGGAGTCCAAGACCGAGGCGGTGCAGTCGGTCGCCGACCAGCGGCTGGACGACGAGAACATCCACGTCGGCCCGAGCGACTACGTCGCCTGGCAGAAGGACAACAAGGTCTGCTTCATCCGCATGGAGGGCCGGCTGTTCGGCGATGTGGCCATGCACCTGGAACTGCGCCTGTCGGTGGAGGACTCCCCCAATTCCGCCGGCGTGGCCATCGACTCCATCCGCTGCGCCAAGCTCGCCCTGGACCGCGGCGAGGGGGGCATCCTCTACGCCCCGTCGGCCTACCTGTGCAAACACCCGCCCCGGCAGTATACCGATGACGAGGCCTACCGGATGACCGAGGCGTTCATCGATACCACCTGGGGAGAGAAACGCAATGAAATGCCTGATCATAGCGGCCGGCCAGGGAAGCAGGCTGTCTCAAAAGGGTGATTCCAAGCCGCTCATCCCGCTGCTCGGCACCCCCATCATCGAACACGTCATGGGCTCCGTCACCGCGGCGGGGATCAACGAATTCTGCGTGGTCAGCGGCTACAACGGCGAGCGGCTGCGCGCCTTCCTCGACACGCTGAGCGCCGGCCGGCCCTTCCGCATCGAGCACGTCGTCAACGAGGACTGGCAGGCCGGCAACGGCCTGTCCGTGCTGGCCGCCCGCGAGCGGCTGCGGGAGCCCTTCATCCTGGTGATGTGCGACCACCTGTTCGACCCCGCCATCCTCAACGACCTCCTCAAGACCCGCCCGCCCGCCGGCGGGGTCACCCTGGCGGTGGACTACGACCTCAAGAGCCCCCAGATCGACATGGAGGACGTCACCAAGGTGCGCTGCGAGGGCGACCGGGTGGTGGCCATCGGCAAGGACCTGGAGGACTTCAACGCCTTCGATACCGGCATCTTCTACTGCACGCCGGCGCTGTTCGAGGCCCTGGCGCGCAGCCGCGAGGCGGGCGACACCAGCCTGTCGGGGGGCATCCGCCAGCTGGCCGGCGCCGGGCGGGTGGCGGCCTTCGACATCGGCGGCCACTTCTGGATCGACGTGGACGATCCCCAGGCCTACGGGCGGGCGGAACAGGCCCTCCAGTCCCGGGCCCAGGCGATCTGACGCCCCCGGGGGGGCGGGCACGAAAAAAGGGCCGCCCGGCAGGGCGGCCCTTTCTTGTCGTCCTTGTCGTCGTCCCGGCCGGCAGGGGCCCCGCCGTCAGTCGGTCTTTTTGGCCGGGGCGGGCGCCTTCTCCCCGCCCCCCTCGGACTTCGGTTCGCCGGCGGCGGCCGGGGCCTCGCCCGGCGCCGGCCGGTCCACCAGCTGGACGATGGCCATGGGCGCCTTGTCTCCCACCCGGTAACCGCACTTGAGGATGCGCAGGTAGCCGCCGGGACGGGACCGGTAGTGCACCCCCAGGTCGGCGAACAGCTTGCCCACCACCTCCCGGTCCCGCAGGCGGGCGAAGGCCAGGCGGCGGTTGGCCACGCTGGGGGTCTTGGCCAGGGTGATCAGGGGCTCCGCCACCCGGCGCAGCTCCTTGGCCTTGGGCAGGGTGGTGCGGATCTGCTCGTGCCGGAACAGGGCCGCCGCCATGTTGCGGAACATGGCCTGCCGGTGGGCGCTGGTGCGGTTGAGCTTGCGTCCGCTCTTCAGGTGCCGCATGGCTCAGGCCTCCGCCGCCGGTTCGCTGCTGCCCGCCGGGGTGACCGCCGGGGCCGGCTGCTGGGCCTTGAGGGAGGCCGGCGGCCAGTTCTCCAGCTTCATGCCCAGGGACAGGCCGCGCTGGGCGAGCACGTCCTTGATCTCGGTGAGGGACTTCTTGCCCAGGTTGGGGGTCTTCAGCAGCTCCACCTCGGTACGCTGGATGAGGTCCCCGATGTAGTAGATGTTCTCCGCCTTGAGACAGTTGAGGGAGCGGACGGTCAGGTCCAGGTCGTCCACCGGCTGCAGCAGGAGGGGATCGAAGTCCGGCTCCTGCTCCGCCGGTTTCTCCGCCCGGGTTTCCTCCAGGTTGACGAACACCGAGATCTGCTCGTGCAGGATGGTGGCGGCCCGGCGGATGGCGTCCTCCGGGTCGATGGTGCCGTTGGTCTCGATGTCCACGATCAGCTTGTCCAGGTCGGTGCGCTGGGCCACGCGGGCGTTCTCCACCACGTAGGCGACCCGCTTGATGGGGCTGAAGGAGGCGTCCAGGCGCATGACCCCGATGGGCTTGCTGTCCTCCTTGCCGGCGCGCGCCTCCACCGGCTGGTAGCCGCGCCCGCGGCTGACCGTGAGCTCCATGTCGATCTTGCCGCTCTTGGTCAGGTGGGCGATGACGTAGTCCGGGTTCACGATCTCGACGTCGTGCTCCTCGGCGATGTCGCCGGCGGTCACCGGCCCCGGCCCCTTCTTGCTGAGCTTCAGCACCGCCTGCTCGCGGCCGTGCATGCGGATGGCCAGGTTCTTCAGGTTCAGGAGGATGTCGATCACGTCCTCCTGCACGCCCTCGATGCTCGAGTACTCGTGCAGGACGCCGTCGATCTTGACCTCGGTGACCGCCGCACCCGGCATGGAGGACAACAGGATGCGGCGCAGGGCGTTGCCCAGCGTATAGCCGAAGCCCCGCTCCAGGGGCTCCAGGACGATCCGGGCATGGCCGGGCGCCTTCTGCTGCACATCGACGATGCGCGGTTTCAAGAATTCCCCAACTGGGTCAGACATAACTTTCCCTCTCACTCACTCGGCGCCGCCGCCCTACTTGGAATACAGGGCGACGACCAGTGACTCGTCGATTTCGGCTGGCAACTCGGAGCGTTCCGGCACCGCCTTGAACACCCCCTTCATCGCCTTCATGTCCACCTCCACCCACTCCGGCAGGCCACGCTGCTCGGCCGCCTCCAGGGCGCCCTTGACGCGCAGCTGCGCCTTGGCCCGGTCGGTCAGCTCGATGGTGTCGTTGGGCCTGACCTGGTAGGACGGGATGTTGACCCGCCGGCCGTTGACCTTGACGCCGTTGTGCCGCACCAGCTGCCGGGCCTCGTTGCGGGAGATGCCGAAGCCCATGCGGTAGACCACGTTGTCCAGGCGGCACTCCAGGATCTGCAGCAGGTTCTCGCCGGTGGAGCCCTTGCGGCGGTCGGCCTCCTGGTAGCAGGCGGCGAACTGCTTCTCCAGCACGCCGTAGATGCGGCGCAGCTTCTGCTTCTCCCGCAGCTGCAGCCCGTAGTCGGACTGGCGCATGCGACGGCGCTGGCCGTGCTGCCCCGGCGCGTAGCTGCGCTTCTCGAACGGGCAGCGGTCGCTGTAACACTTCTCCCCTTTCAGGAAGAGCTTGCTTCCCTCACGCCGACATTGACGGCAGACCGGACCTATGTAACGTGCCACGTGTACTCTCCAGGTGCTCAGACGCGACGCTTCTTGGGCGGGCGGCAGCCGTTGTGCGGGATCGGCGTCACGTCGCTGATGTTGCTGATCTCGAAGCCCACGGCGTGCAGGGCGCGCACGGCGGACTCGCGCCCCGGGCCCGGGCCCTTGACGCGGACGTCCAGGTGCTTGACCCCCATCTCCTGGGCCGCCTTGCCGGCGTTCTGCGCCGCCACCTGGGCGGCGAAGGGCGTGCTCTTGCGCGAGCCCCGGAAACCGGAGCCCCCGGCCGTGGCCCAGCACAGGGTGTTGCCGTGCCGGTCGGTGATGGTCACGATGGTGTTGTTGAAGGAGGCGTAGATGTGCGCCACGCCCTCCACCACGTTCTTCTTGACCTTCTTCTTGGACTTGCCGCCTGGTTTCGCCATGGTCGTCTACCCTACTTCTTGATCGGCCGGCGCGGACCCTTGCGGGTGCGCGCGTTGGTGCGGGTCCGCTGGCCCCGCACCGGCAGCCCGCGGCGGTGCCGCAACCCGCGGTAGGCGCCCAGGTCCATGAGCCGCTTGATGTTGGAGCTCACCTCGCGGCGCAGGTCGCCCTCGATGGTGAACTGGCTCACCGCCTGGCGCAGCTTCTCCGCGTCGCCCTCGGTCAGGTCCTTGACCTTGGTCTGGGGCGCGATGCCGGTCTGGGCGCAGATCAGCCGTGCCCGCGGCCGGCCGATGCCGTAGATCGCCGTGAGCGCGATGTCCAGGTGCTTGTGGTTGGGCAGGTTGATGCCCGCGATACGTGCCATCTAGACCCCCTCCTGCGCGGGTCCGCCAAACGGGAAAAAGCGCGTAAGTGTATAGGAATCGAATTCCTTTTTCAACACGGCCTAGCCCTGGCGCTGCTTGTGCCGCGGGTCCGAGCAGATGACCCGCACCACCCCCTTGCGCCGGATGATCTTGCAGTTCCGGCACAGCTTCTTGACCGATGCTCTGACTTTCATGCTGACACCTCCACGACTCAGCGGGTGAGCCCCAGGCCGCCGCTCAGGTTGGCCTTCTTCAGCAGGCTCTCGTACTGCCTGGACATCAGGTGCGACTGCACCTGGGCGATGAAGTCCATGATCACCACCACGATGATGAGCAGCGAGGTCCCGCCGAAATAGAAGGGGACGTTGTACTCGACGATGAGGAACTCGGGGATCAGGCTGACGAAGGTGATGTAGACCGCCCCCACCAGGGTCAGGCGGGACATCACGCTGTCGATGTAGCGGGCGGTCTGGTCCCCCGGGCGGATGCCCGGCACGAAGGCACCGGACTTCTTGAGGTTGTCGGCCATCTCCCGCGGGTTGTAGATCAGCGCGGTGTAGAAGAAACAGAAGAAGATGATCGCCGCCGCGTAGGCCATGACGTAGATGGGCTGACCCGGGGACAGGGTGGTGGCGATGTCCCGCAGCCAGCGCATGCCCTCCGCCTGGCCGAACAGGTTGCCCAGGCTGGCCGGGAACAGGATGATGCTGGAGGCGAAGATGGGCGGGATCACCCCGGCCATGTTCACCTTGAGGGGCAGATGGCTGGTCTGGCCGGCGTACATGCGCCGGCCCTGCTGGCGCTTGGCGTAGTTGACCGTGATGCGCCGCTGGCCCCGCTCCACGAAGACCACGAAGCCCGTCACCAGCACCACCCCCACCAGCAGGGCCAGCACCCCCAGGGGGCTGAACTGGCCGGTGCGGGCCAGCTCCAGGGTCCCGCCCACGGCCTGGGGCAGGCCGGCGACGATGCCGGCGAAGATGAGCAGGCTGATGCCGTTGCCCACGCCCCGCTCGGTCATCTGCTCGCCGAGCCACATGAGGAACATGGTCCCGCTGACCAGGGTCACCACCGTGACGATCTTGAAGCCCAGGCCGGGGTTGAGCACCACGGCCCCGCCGGCGGCGGTCTGCCCCTCCAGGGCGATGGCGATGCCGAGGGCCTGGAACAGGGCCAGGGCCACCGTCCCGTAGCGGGTGTACTGGGTGATCTTGCGGCGCCCCGCCTCGCCCTCCTTCTTGAGCTGCTCCAGCGAGGGGATGACGGCGCTCATCATCTGCATGATGATGGAGGCCGAGATGTAGGGCATCACCCCCAGGGCGAAGACCGACAGGCGCTCCAGGGCGCCGCCGGAGAACATGTTGAAGACATCCAGGATGGAGCCCTTGGTCTGGTCGAAGAACTGGGCCAGCGCCACGGCATTGATCCCCGGCACCGGGATGAAGGTCCCGATGCGGTAAACGATCAACGCCCCGAGGACGAACAGGATGCGCTGGCGCAGCTCGGTCATCTTGCCGATGCTGCCCAGGCCGCCCATGGCGCCGGCCGCGGCCATCAGTCCTCCACCTTGCCGCCCGCCTTCTCCAGCGCCGCCCGCGCACCGCGGGTCGGCACCAGGCCCTTGAGGGTCACCGGCCGGGTCAGCTCGCCGCTCAGGATCACCTTGACGCGCCGGGCGACGCGGGGCACCAGGTCATGGCGCTTGAGCACCTCCAGGTCCACCACGTCCTCCTTGAGGCGATCGATGGCCTGCAGGCGCACCTCGGCGCTGTAGCGGCCGCGCCGGGAACGGAAGCCGCGCTTGGGCAGGCGGCGCTGCAGGGGCATCTGGCCGCCCTCGAAGCCCACCTTGTGGTAGCCGCCGGAGCGGGACTTCTGCCCCTTGTGGCCGCGGCCGGCGGTCTTGCCGAGGCCGGAGCCGGTGCCCCGGCCGACGCGCCGGCGGCCGCGCTTCGCCCCGCGGGCGGGCCGGATGTCGTTGAGTCGCATGTCAGCGCTCCTCACACTGCAGGAGATACCCGATCTGGCGGATCATCCCCCGGTTCTCGGGCGTGTCCTCCACCTCCACGGTCTGGTGCATGCGCCGCAGGCCCAGGCCGTGGGCGCAGGCGATGTGGCTGCGCTTGCGGCCGATGAGGCTGCGCACCAGCGTGACGGAGATCTTTTTACCCTTGCTCACGTTAACTTCCCCCCGGCTTGGGATCAGGCCTCGACCTTGACCTCGCGGCCGCGCTTGGCGGAGATGTCCTCCGGGCTGCGCACCGAGGCCAGGCCCTTGATGGTGGCGCGCACCACGTTCACCGGGTTGGTGGAGCCGATGCACTTGGCCAGGACGTCGTGGATGCCCGCGCACTCGAAGACCGCGCGCATGGCGCCGCCGGCGATGATGCCGGTACCCTGGGAGGCGGGCTTCATCACCACCTTGGTGGCGCAATGGTGGCTGACCACGTCATGGTAGAGGGTGCCGCCGCGGCGGTTGATCCGGATCATGTTCCGGCGGGCGTCCTCGAGGGCCTTCTGCACCGCCACCGGCACCTCGCGCGCCTTGCCGCGGCCCATGCCGACCCGGCCCTTGCCGTCGCCCACCACCGTGAGGGCCGAGAAGCCGAACAACCGCCCGCCCTGGACCACCTTGGCCACCCGGCGCACGCTCACCAGCTTTTCCTGGAGCTCGGACTCACCCTCTTGCTTGAAGTTATTCGCTGCCACCGATCACCCCTCTAGAATTCCAGACCGTGCTCGCGGGCGGCGTCCGCCAACGCCTTGACCCGCCCGTGATACTTGAAACCGGAGCGGTCGAAGGCAACCCGCTGGATGCCGGCCGCCTTGGCCTTCTCCGCCAGCCGCCGGCCCACCAGTTGGGCGGCCTGGATGTTGCCGCCGTGCTTGAGCTCCGAGCGCACTTCCTTCTCCACCGTGGAGGCGCTGACCAGCACCCGCGCACCCCCGGCGTCGGTGATCTGGGCGTAGATATGGCGCGGCGTGCGATAGACGCACAGCCGGTCCACACCCAGCTCGCGGATCTTGGCGCGGGTCTTGCGCGCCCGGCGCAGCCGTGCCTTACGCTTGTCTTGCATCACTTCCTACCCGTTGAGTGTTCCGCGCCCGCGGCCTACTTCTTCTTGGCCTGCTTGCGCACGACGTGCTCGTCGCTGTAACGCACCCCCTTGCCCTTGTAGGGCTCGGGGGGCCGGAAGCGGCGGATCTCCGCCGCCACCTGGCCGACCTGCTGCTTGTCGGCGCCCTGGACCAGGATCTCCGTCTGGCTGGGGGTCTCGATGCTGATCCCCTCCGGGATGGCGTACTCCACCGGGTGGGAGAAGCCCAGGTTGAGGGTCAGCTTGCGCCCCTGGACCTGGGCCCGATAGCCCACGCCGATGATGGTCAGGCGCTTCTCGAAGCCCCGGGCCACCCCCTGCACCAGGTTGTTGACCACCGCCCGGGTGGTGCCGGCCAGGGCGTCGGCCTGCTTGCCGCCCTCGGCGGCGCCCTTCACCCGCAGCACCTCGCCGTCGCGGGCCACCTCCACCAGCGGGTGGACCGCCACCGACAGCTCGCCCTTGGGCCCCTTGGCGCGCACCGCGCCGTCCGCCAGGGTCACCTCCACCCCCTGGGGGATGGGTATGGGTGCGCTCGCAATCCTGGACATGCTCTATTCCACCTCGCTCAGTACACGCGGCACAGGACTTCGCCGCCCAGCCCCGCGGCCCGCGCCTGGGCGTCGGTCATGATGCCCTGGGAGGTGGACACGATGACCACCCCCAGGCCGCCGATCTCCCGGGGCAGGTCCTTGCGGCCGCGGTAGACCCGGCGGCCGGGCCGGCTGACCCGGGCCAGCCGCTCGATGACCGGCCGCCCCTCGTGGTACTTGAGGCGCAGGGTCAGCGTCGGCTTGCCGCCACCCTCGTCCACGGCGTAGTCCTCGATATAGCCCTCGGTCTTGAGGACCTCGGCGATGGCGCGCTTGACCTTGGAACTGGGCATGCTGACGCTGACCAGCTCGGCCTTCTGGCCGTTGCGAATCCGGGTCAGCATGTCCGCGATGGGGTCTGTCATGCTCATGGTCGGTTCCTACCAGCTCGCCTTGGTCACGCCGGGGGCCTCGCCCTCCATGACGATCTCCCGGAGCTTGTTGCGTGACAGGCCGAACTTGCGGTAGTACCCCCGCGGCCGGCCGGTCAGGCGGCAGCGGTTGCGCAGGCGCACGGGGCTGGCGTCCCGGGGCAGCCTCTGCAGCGCCTCGATGGCCGCCAGGCGTTCCTCGTAGCTCAGGTGGGGATTGCGGATCTGGGCCTTGAGCTCGGCGCGGCGCGCCGCGTACTTGGCCACCGCCGTCCGGCGCCGCTTCTCCCGCTCCAGCATGGATTTCTTGGCCATGGTGTTCAGCCCTTGATGGGAAAGTTGAAGGCCTTCAACAAGGCCCGGCATTCGTCGTCCGTGCGCGCGCTGGTGGTGATGCTGATGTCCAGCCCGCGCAGGGCGTCGATCTTGTCGTAGTCGATCTCGGGGAACACGATCTGCTCCTTGAGGCCGAGGGAGTAGTTGCCGCGGCCGTCGAAGGCGCGGGCCGGGAGCCCGCGAAAGTCCCGGATCCGCGGGATGGCCACCGAGACCAGGCGGTCGAGGAACTCGTACATGCGCTCCCGCCGCAGGGTCACCTTGCAGCCGATGGGCCAGCCGGCGCGGATCTTGAAGCCGGCGATGGACTTGCGGGCCAGCGTCACCACCGGTTTCTGGCCGCTGATGCGCGCCAGGTCGTCCTGCGCCGCCTCCAGGACCTTCTTGTTGCCCACGGCCTCGCCCACCCCCATGTTGAGGGTGATCTTGGTGATGCGCGGCACCTGCATGACGCTCTTGTAGCCGAACTGCGCCATGAGCGCCGGCACCACCTTCTCCTGGTAATAGTCTCTCAGTCTCGCCATGCCGTCACACCGCCTCAGACGTCCACGACTTCGCCGTTGGACTTGAAATATCGCACCTTGCGGCCGTCCTCCAGCACCTTGAAGCCGACCCGGTCGGCCTTCTGGGTGCTCGGGTTGAACAGCGCCAGGTTCGAGATGTGGATGGGCGCCTCCTTCTCGATGATGCCGCCGGCAATCCCCTTGTTGGGATTGGGCTTGGTATGGCGCTTCACCAGGTTGACGTTGTCCACCAGTGCCCGGTCGTCGTCCAGGATGCGGATGACGGTCCCGCGCTTGCCCTTGTCCCGGCCGGCCAGGACGATGACCTCGTCGCCTTTGCGGATCTTCTTCATCGCTCGCCTGCCTAGATGACCTCGGGGG
>Ga0256830_1001568_pt1 | contig 16003 bp, 13 predicted proteins | sample 128326metaG_FD_190537 | JGI IMG/M metagenome (GOLD analysis project Ga0256830, IMG submission 190537) | Hydrothermal vent microbial communities from Lau Basin, Pacific Ocean - 128-326 | ecosystem: Environmental > Aquatic > Marine > Hydrothermal vents | place: Pacific Ocean: Lau Basin | collected... | reverse complement strand
GTCTCGCCGTCGGCGTCGAAGTCCCTGTCTTCCCTGTGGTGGGAGGCGGGGCCCGTGAGGCGATCCAAGACCTCCGGCTCCGCCCCGAGCTGGAACTCGTCGACAGCCCCCGGCACGCGGCGGTGATGCTCGTCGCCGGGACGTTTCCTCCCGGCGACGTCGACGGACTCGCCCAGGTCCACGACCAGCTCGCCCCGCCCCGTCGGACCATCCGGTGGGGCGGCGAACCGGTGGCGAGCCTCCCCGACGCCCTTGTCGTCGACGGGGGAGAAGACGCCGTCGTCGCCGCCATCACCGAGACCTTCGCCGAGCTCATGTCCGATCCCGACCGGGGAGAACCGCCGATCCTGCCCGATGTGGACCCGGTCGAGTGGCGGGGTGTGGGTCCCTACGGGCAGGGCGGGATGGGGATGACCGGAGGAACCCCCTACGGACGTCCGATGGCCGAGCGCGGCCCTGCCCGTGACGGACTGGAGCTGGATCGGGTTCCCATCACGATCGGACCCTGGTTGCCGACCCTCCCTCCGGGGCTTCGACTCGACGTGGTGTTCCAAGGCGACGTCCTTCAGGAGGTCGAAGTCGGCCCGGCACCGATCGTCCCCGGCGAAGGCTCCGACCTGTTCGTCCGGGCGTTGACGGAGCCGGTCCCGATCGCCGAGATGGAACTGGCCCGGGCCCGCCACCACCTACGCCTGCTGGCGGAGATCCTCAGGATCGAAGACCTCGCCGTGGCCTCCCGGCGGGCGCTGCTCCTCGTCCACCGGATCCGCCCCGGCGCCATCGGCGAGGTGGAACGTCTCGCCGCCGCGTTGGTGCGGGCGGGACTGTACGCCCTGGCGCTGCGTGGGGTCGGCCGCCTCGATCGCCCCCCACCCGGCCCCGCCGCCCGGGCGACGGGTGTCGCCGCCGACGCCCGAGCCGACGACCCGGAGTATCGGAAGCTGGGCTTCGAACCCGTAACCGTCGAAGGCGGCGACGCCGCCGCCCGGGTGCGTCTGCTCCTGGCCGAGACCGTCCAGGCCCTCGAGTTGGCGGCGAAGGCGGGACCGGCACGGGCGGGCGGGCACGGAGTCGTGGAGGCGCCTCGGGGTCGGCTCGAGGTCGGGGAGCCGCCGCCGGAGAGGACTCTGTTGGATCTGGCGCCGGACGCGCTGGTCGGCCAGGAATGGGGCGACGCCGTCACCATCATCCACACCCTCGACCTCGACGTCGAGGCGGCAGGCAGGGAGATCTCGGTATGAACCCGGTCGTGTCGGTGCTCTTCGTCGGGGGTGTGCTGGGCGTCGGCGCCTACGTGGTGGCGGTCCTCGACCGCGCCTTCGGGCCTGTGTCTCGGGGTCCGCGGGACTGGTTCGTGTGGCCGATCCGGCGGGCGGCGTTCCTGGCGGTCCAGAGACGGACCGAGACCGAGCGTCCCGACGCCGAAGCGTGGATCCTCGCCCCGGCCCTCCTCGCGGCCCTTGCCGCCGTCGGCCTGACGGCGGTGCCGGTCACCCCGTCTCTCGCCGTGGCAGACGTCTCCGCCGGGGTGGTGCTGTTCGGTGCGGCGATGATCATCGTGATGGTGGCGGTCTTCCTGCAGGGATGGTCGCCGAACTCCCTCTTCCCGCTGATCGGTGCCTACCGTTTCGCGGCGATGGCCCTGTCCTTCGGGATCCCCTTCTCCCTCGTGGTGTTGACGACGGCGATCCCGGCGGAGTCCCTGTCGGTGGGGGCGATCGTCGCCTCCCAGGAGGGACTGTGGAACGTGGTGCGCCAACCCCTCGGACTCCCCGTCTACCTCGTCACCGGGGCGGCGGTCGCCTTCTGGGGGCCGTTCCGGATCCCCGAAGGGACCGACCTGGCCGGAGGGGCGGTGCTCGAGGCGTCGGGGTCGGTGCGGGCGGTGTGGCGGATCGCCCGGGCGGGTGTGCTCGTCACGCTCTCGGTGATGGGCGCCGCCATCTTCCTCGGCGGCCACCTCGGACCGGTCCTCCCGGGCTGGGCCTGGACCGCCCTGAAGACCCTGGTGTTGCTCGCGGTGTTCGTGTGGTCGGGCCACGCCTTCGCCCGGATGAGGGTCGAACGGTTCGTGTGGTTCGGGTGGGTCGTCCTCCTGCCGGTGGCGCTGGTCGACGTGTTCGCATCGGGGATCCTCGCCCTATGAGCGTGCTCGGCGTGACCGCCATCGTCGTCTTCGGTGTCGCCTCGGTCGTCACCGGATGGCTGGTGTTCCGGACGGACTCGATGGTGCGGGCCGCCTACTGGCTGATGGCGTCGTTCGTCGGGGTGGGAGCGATGCTGGTGACCCTCGACTCCCAGTTCCTCGGCCTCATCCTCATCCTGATGATGGCCGGCGAGATGACGATCATGGCCATCTTCATGGTCATGTACATGATGAACCCGGCGGGACTGAACCCCATGGTCATGGTGCACCAGCACCGGACGGCCATCGCCGCCGGAGTGGGGTCCTTCCTGCTCCTCGCCACGGTCGCCCTCGTCGCCGACTTCCCCGCCGACCCTGCCCCGGCCGGCGCCGACCCCACTGCCGAGCTCGGCTTCGAGCTGCTGGGTCGGTCGATGCTCGTGTTCGAATCGGCCGGAGTGGCGTTGCTGGCGGTGATGATCGGCGCGGTCGCCGTCGCCGGGAAGTGGGGCAGGTTCGGCGACGCCGACGCCGGCTCCGTCGAGCCGCCCCTCGATCCCGAGGAGGCCGCGTCGTGATCGAGTTGATCCTCGTCTTCTCCGCCGCCATCTTCGGGATCGGTGTCTACGGCGCCCTCAGCCAGCAGTCCTTCGTGATGATCATGATGGGGCTGGAGCTGATGATCAACGCCACGGTGTTGGCGATCGTCGTGTTCTGGTGGGGGACGACCGGAGGCGATCCCCGTGGTCAACTCCTCGTCGTCGTGGTCCTCGCCGTCATGGCCATCGAAGCCGCCATGGGCTTCGCCCTGGTCACCGCCGTGTACCGGGCACGCAAAGCCGACATCACCGAGAAGCTGAAGAGGCTGCGGAACTGATGGTCTGGCTCCCGGTCCTCGTCCCCGCCCTCGGCGGCGTCGCCGTCCTCGCCCTGCGGAGACGCCGGAGGTGGCTCGGCCCGGCCGCCGGGGCGGCCACCACCCTCACCGTCGCGGTGGGCGTCTGGGTGGCGGTGACCGGGGCGACGGGGGCCTGGACGTGGGGGGCGGGGATGGACCTCGGCCTCGCAGCCACCGGTCTGAGCCGGCTCATGGTGGTGCTCGTCCCCACGATCGCCACGGCGGTCGCCGTCTACGCGGCGAGCCATCTCCACGAAGACCCCGCCCTGGCCCGCCTCCTGGCGATGATCGTCTGGTTCGTGGCGGCGATGGAGCTGCTGGTGCTCGCCGCCGACTTCTTGACCCTCCTCGTCGCCTGGGAGCTGGTCGGTGCCGCCTCGTGGACCCTGATCGGCCACGAATGGCGCGACGCCGAGCGTCCCCGGTCCGCACGGGAGGCCTTCGTCACCACCCGATTCGGCGACCTCGGCCTCTACGTCGCTTCGGGGGCGGTGTTCGCCCTCACCGGAGGGTTCTTCTTCGCCGGGTTGGAGGGCGCCGAAGACCCGGTCCTCTTGGGGGTCGTCGCCGGAGGTGTCCTGTTGGCGGCGGCCGCCAAGTCGGCCCAGTTCCCCTTCTCCCCGTGGCTGTTCTCCGCCATGGCCGGACCCACCCCCGTGTCGGCCCTCCTCCATTCGGCCACGATGGTCGCAGCCGGCGCCTACCTCCTCGCCCGGCTCCAGCCCCTCCTGGAGCCGGTGCCGTGGTTCTCGCCCGCCGTCATCGGGATCGGCCTCGTCACGGCGCTCGCCGGCGGAGTCGTCGCCCTCACCCAGTCCGACTTCAAGCGGGCCTTGGCGGGGTCCACGTCGGCCCAGTACGGCCTGATGCTGGTGGCGATCGGGGCCGGCTTCACCGGGGCGGCGGCCGGCCAGCTCACTGCCCACGCGGCGTTCAAGTCGCTCCTCTTCCTCGGCGCCGGAGTCGCCCTCCACGCCGGAGGAACGCTCGACCTGTCCAAACTGCGTCTGGGGCGGGCGCTGCCCCGGGTGGCCGCCCTCTTCGGCGTCGGCGCCCTCGCCCTCGCCGCCGTGCCACCTCTGGGTGGGGCCTTCACCAAAGAGACGATCCTGGCGGCGGCGTTCCACTCGGGGGTGTGGGTCGGGGCGGGCGTCGCCGTGGCGGGGTTCCTCTCCGCGCTGTACGCCGGGCGTCTCCACCTCCTCGCCTACGGACCCGGCGACCGCGAGCTCCGAGACGGCCCTCCCCGTCGGGCCGAGGTGGGGGCGATGGCCTTCCTCGCCGCTCTGAGCATCGGTCTGGGGCTTCTGTGGCTGCCCGGCGGAGACCGGATGATCGAACGGATGAGCGGCGGTCTCCTGGCCGAAGGGTCGGCCTGGGAGCTGGTGCTGTCCCTCGGCCTCCTCGTGGTGGCGTTCGGGCTGCTGGGCGTCTGGTGGCGGCGGGGATCCCTCGTCTCGATGGGCCTCGCCGACGGCCTCCGTCGCTTCGTCGCCGAATGGTGGGGGTTGCTGACCGCCGCCCGGGCGGCGGTGGTCGAACCGGTGGTGGGGACGTCCCGAGGGCTCGCGCGGTTCGACCGGCGCACCCTCGACCGGCTGGTGCAGGCCCTCGCCGGGTTCTTCCGGCGCCTCTCGTCCGGACTGCGGAGGGTCGTCGAGCCCGTCGTCGACGGATTCGTCCGGATGGTGGCGGGCGGGACCGTCGCATCCGCCGAAGTGTCCCGGCGGGTCGACGACGACGGTGTCGACGCCGCCGTCGAAGGCGTGGCGGAGGGGGTCGGCGTCGCCGGAGCCCGGAGCCGACGCCTCCAGTCCGGGATGTCCCACCACTACTACACCATGCTCGTGATCGGAACCGTCGTGGCGATCGTCGTCGCCGCAATCTGGAGGTAGTCGATGCTGACCGTTGCCGTGTTCTTGCCCCTCGTCGCCGCCGTCGTGGTCCTCCTGTTCCCCAAGCGGCGAGAAGCGTGGGCGAGGCCGACGGCGATCGGCGTCAGCCTGGTGCCGCTGGCGATCATGGTGGCCGCCTGGTTCCGTTTCCGGCTCGGCGCCGGCTTCCAGCTCGTCGAAGCGGCCCCGTGGATCCCGGCGTTGGGGATCACCTACAAGCTCGGCGTGGACGGACTCTCCCTTCCCCTGGCCGCCATGTCGGCGCTGCTGTTCACGATCTCGATGATCTTCCCGGTCGACCTGCGGGGCAAGGCCCGTCAGTACTTCGCCGCGTTCCTGTTCCTCGAGGCCATCTCCCTCGGCGTGTTCCTCTCCCTCGACCTCATCCTGTTCTTCGTCTTCTGGGACCTGAGCCTGGTGGGCATGTACTTCCTCATCGGGATCTGGGGGCACGGCGACGCCCAACGGTCGGCCCTCAAGTTCTTCCTCTACACCCTCGTCGGGTCGCTGGCCCTGCTGTTGGGCATCCTCGGCATCTACCTCAACACCGCCGACCGCACCTTTGACATGGTGGAGATCATCCGGACCAACCCGGTCCCCGCCACCGGACTGGCCTCCACCCTCATCTTCGTCGCCTTGGGACTCGGCTTCGCCGTCAAGACCCCCCTCGCCCCCTTCCACACCTGGCTGCCCCCGGCCCACGTCGACGCCCCCGCACCCGCCTCGACGATCCTCGCCGGCGTGCTGTTGAAGATGGGCACCTACGGCTTCATCCGCCTCTCCCTCCAGATGATGCCCGAGACGTTCCAGCGGTTCGCCTTCCCCCTCGGAGTTCTCGCCGTGGTCAGCATCCTCTACGGCGCCCTGGTGGCGATGGCCCAGACCAACCTGAAGCGGCTCATCGCCTACACGAGCGTCAACCACATGGGATACGTGATCCTCGGCGTGGCCGCCGGCGGGGCGATGATCGGCTCCGAGTCGGCTCGGTCCCTGGCGCTCACCGGCGCCACCATCGAGATGGTCGCCCACGGTCTCATCACCGGCGCCCTGTTCCTCATCTCCGGCTCGATCCTGGCCCGGGGAGAGACCTACGAGATCGGCGCCTTCGGAGGCTTGGCCGCCCGCAGTCCCAAGCTGGCCGGGTTCGCCATGCTCGCCGCCTTCGCCAGCCTGGGACTCCCCGGCCTGGCGGGGTTCGTCGCCGAGTTCCAGATCTTCGCCGGGACCCTGGGGGTGTATCCGTGGTTGGCCGGCATCGGGCTCTTGGGGATCGTGATCACCGCCGCGCTGTTCCTCCGCATGATCCAACAGGTGTTCTTGGGCGAGCTTCCGCCGCGCTGGGAAGGATGGCGGGATCTCGGATGGTCCGAGACGCTGGCCCTGGTGCCGATCCTGGCGTTGGTGGTCATCATCGGTGTGGCCCCCGCCTGGTTGGTGAACGTCATCGACACCCTGAGCCGGAACCTGGTGGGGAGCTGACATGCGGCCCGACGCGGGCTCGATGGCCCAGGCCGCCGCCGACGTCGTCCCGGCGTTGGTGCTCGCCGGCGGGGCGATCCTCATCGTCTTCTACGCCCTGTTCGTGCGCCGGACCCTCCAGGTGTGGGCTGCGGCCCTCGCCACCGTGACCCTGGCGGCGTCGGGCTACGCCGTCGGCGTGTTCCTCGGCGACCCTCCCGGCATCACCTTCTTCGGCACCTTCGCCGCCGACGGGGTGAACCTGTGGGCGACGGCGATCATCCTCGTCGTCACCGTGTTGACCGTCGCCCTGTCGGTCGAGTGGTTCGCAAGCGATGCCCGTCACGGCGAGTACTACGCGGTCTTGTTGTTCTCCGCGTTGGGCGCGGTGCTCCTCACCGGTGCCGTCGACCTGATGGAGCTCGTCATCGCCATGATGCTGGCGTCGGTGACCGCCTACACGATGGCGGGCTATCACCGCCGGTCCCGCAGCTCGTCGGAGGCCGCGATCAAGTACTTCCTGCTCGGCGGCCTCGCCAACGGGGTGATGGTGTACGGGGTGGCGCTGCTGTTCGGCCTGGCCGGCTCGACGACCTTCGCCGAGCTGGAGGTCGGGCTGGCCACGGCCGACCCCCTTCCCCTGGTGGTCGGATTCGGGATGCTGGCCATGGGGGTGGCCTTCAAACTGGGGGCGTTGCCCGCCCACCAGTGGATGCCCGACGTCGCGCAGGGCGCACCCGCACCCGCCGCCGCCTTCCTCCTCGTCGCCGGGAAGGTGGGGGCGCTGGTGGTGCTCGCACGCCTCGTCGGGGTGCTCCCCGAGACCCAGGTCGGGTGGCGGCCGGTGGTGGCGTTGCTGGCGGCGGCGACGATGACCTTGGGCAACCTCGCCGCCCTCTGGCAGGACGACGTGCGGCGCCTGCTCGGGTGGTCTTCGGTCTCCCAGACCGGGTACGGGCTGTTGGCGGTGGTCGCCGTCGGCCGGAGCGACCTGGCGATCCCGGCGTTGCTGTTCTTCCTGGCCGCCTACGCCCTCGCCAACATGGCGGCCTTCGGGGTGGTGGTCGAGCTGCGAGGCCTCACCGACCGGGAGGCCTACCGGGGTCTGTCCGGTCCCCACCCTTGGCTGATCGGCGGCCTCACCGTGTCGTTCCTCTCCTTCGTGGGGATCCCCCCGCTCGGAGGGTTCGCCGCCAAGCTGCTGTTGATGGGCGCCGTCATCGACGCCGGCTACACGTGGCTGGCGGTGCTGACGATCGTCAACTCGGCGATCTCCCTCTTCTACTACGCCAGGGTGATCGGACCTGCCTACTTCGGCGAACGCGCCCAGCCACGTCCCGTGATGGGGCGGTGGGCCGGGGCGGCGGTGATGGTCGCCGTGATCGGCGTCGTGGCGGTCGGGGTCGGAGCCCAACCCCTCGCTCAGGCGTGGGGGACCCTGAGCCTCCTCGGCCGCTGAGACCTCACCGGTCGCGGCGTCGCCGCCACCGCCGGGCTCGACGCTGCTCGGGTTGCACACGGCGGGCGATGTCTTCGAACTCCATCGTCCGGGCGGAGAGCTCCAGCAGCATCTGGTCCCGTTCCCGGCGGTCGGCCGGATCGAGGAAGGCGTCGTCGATGCGGGCCAGGAGTCCGCGGGCCAGCTCCAGGTCGAGGGCGTCGAGGGCCGCCCGGGCCTCGACGAGCCGCCGGCGGTTGGTCGCCGCCTGGCGGTCGGACCAGCGCCGAGCCCAGCGAAGTTGAAGCCGGGCCCGGTGGCGGGCCGCCTCGGGCAGTCGCGCCAGGAGGGCTTCGGTGTCCGGGTCGTCGGCGATGGCCAGCAGCAGGCGGGGCTCGTCGGCTTCCGCCAGCTCGAGGATCCGCCGGTGGAGCCGCCAGGCCTGGTCGTCGTCGGTGTGGGCGGTCACGGCGTCAGGATATGCGGGCATCGATGCTGTGCAGACGCTCCCTTGTCCGATCGGCCGCCTACGCTGTAATGCGAGGCGACCGGTGAACATGAGACGACGACTCCTCCTCATCTTCGGCATCCTCGGCCTGGTCCTGGCGGCCTGCGGCGGCGGATCCGACGGGTCGATCAGGTACGTCGACCCGTCCAGCCAGACCCTGATCGAGGTTCCGGTGTCGTGGCATCTGTACGAGCTCGGCGAACTGTCGGAACGCCTCGACGAGCTGCCCTTCGTCGAGTCGGTCCAAGGCCTCGAGTTCCCGCTCCAGTCGATGGTGGCCTTCGACGGCGCCCCCTTCGAGAACCCCGGAAACCTGGCGGTGGCCATCCCCGAAGCGGACTATCCGATCGGCGCCGCCACCGTGCGGTCGATCGGCGACGTGGAACGAGAGTTCGTGTCGCGCTTCACCCTCACCCAGGCGGTGATCCCCTACCGGTCCCTCCCCAACGTCCAGGAGATCATGAAAGAGGATTTCGGCTTCGGCAACGGTTACGAGGGTGTTCGGGTCCTCGTCGCCTTCGGCGACGAGACCGGCCAGGCCGTCGGGGTGGCGTATCTCATCTCGGTCACCGACCCCGACGACACGAGGATGTTCTCGGTGGCGGCCGGATGCTCCCGTGACTGCTTCGTCGAACGCCAAGAGGAGATCGAAAGCGTGGTGGACTCATGGCTCGTGAACACGAGGGGCTGAGCCCCGACCGTATCCGGCGTTCCACCCGTCGCCCGGCCGACACCTGGGACCGGATCAAGTTCCTCATCCTCCTCGGCGTCGTCGTCGTCGGGGTGGTGGGCAACACCGTCAACCCGCCGTTCGTCACGCTGTCGGAGGCGTTGGCGGACTTCTTCGGATCCACCCTGGGTCGGGTCCTCGGTGCCCTGTTCGTCCTCGAGGCGGTCCGCCAGCTCCACTATCTCGTCTCCGAGCGGGTGGCCGCCTACCACCGGTTCTGGCAGGAATCCGTCTTCGGGCGTTTCAACCGTTTCGCCCAGACCCGGTTCAGCCCGTGGACTCGCTTCCGGGTGGCACGTTTCCTTCGCTGGGGTGTCTACGTCGTCGTCTACGCCTACGTGGCCGACTACTTCATGGACAGCGTCGCCTCGCCGTGGGAGGCCCTCGTCAACGCCCCCCGCATCATCGCCGGCGTCGTGTTCAGCCCGGTGGTCCTCCAAGGGATCGCCATCCTCCTGTTCGTCGTCATGCAGTTCGTGGCGATCTTCTGGTTCCTGTCTCGGGGCGGGACCGACATCGTCATGCCCGAAGAGATCGAGACGCGGTTCTCCGACGTCTGGGGCCAGGACCACGTGCTGCGTCTCATCCGGGAGAACATCGCCTTCTTGGAGAAACCCGACGAGATCGAGAAGAAAGGCGGGTACATCCCTGGAGGCATCCTGCTGTGGGGGCCGCCGGGAACGGGCAAGACCCTCATGGCGGAGGCCATCGCTGGGGAGACGGGGCGCCCCTTCGTCTTCGTCGAGCCGGGTGCCTTCATGAACATGTTCTTCGGGGTCGGCATCCTCAAGGTGAAGTCCCTGTACCGGAAGCTGCGGAAGTTGAGTCTCCGCCACGGCGGGGTGATCGTCTTCTTCGACGAGGCCGACGCCCTGGGGAGCCGGGGGGCGCTCACCGGTCTCGGAATGCCGGGTGCGGCCCAGCCTGCGGCGGCGGCGGTGGCCGGATTCGAATGCAACGGATTCTCCTACCTCAGCCCCCAAGGCCGGGAAGCGGTGCTCGCCACCCTCGGCGTCGAACCCGCCTCGGAGGAGCCGCCGGTCCGTTCGTGGAAGGACCGGATCATCATGGGCGCCGGCATGGGCGGGGGCGGGATGGGCACCCTCCAGGCCCTGCTCACCGAGATGAACGGCCTCACGAAACCGCGGGGCCTCATGAACAAGATCCGCAAGATCCTCGGGTTGAAGCCGAAGCCGCCCCCCAAGTATCGGATCCTCCACATCATGGCGACCAACATGCCGAACGCCCTGGACGAGGCGCTGCTGCGCCCCGGACGGATCGACCGGATCTACAAGGTCGGCTATCCGTCGAAGGACGGGCGGAAAGCCACCTTGGAGGGGTATCTGGCCAAGGTCCGCCACGAGCTCACCGAGGAACAGATCGACCGGCTCGCCACCGTCACCCCCTACTACTCGGGGGCGAAGATCAAGGACCTGGTCAACGAGGCCCTCATCCAGGCGATCAGGGACGGGCGGGACACCATCACCTGGGACGACGTGTGGAAGGCGAAGGCCTTGAAGGAGCTGGGCCCGCCCGAGGACGCCGAGTACATCCAGCGGGAACGCCACGCCGTCGCGATCCACGAGGCCTCCCACGCCGTCGTCGCCCATCTCATGCGGCGCCACATGGCGATCGACCTCGTCACCATCGAACGCCACGGCGACACCGGCGGGATGGTGAAGAACCTGCTGTCCGAAGACCGGTTCACCCAGTGGAAGTCCGAATACGAGACCGACATCATGGTCTCCCTCGCCTCCCTGGCGGGGGAGCGGATGTTCTTCGGCGACGACAACTCGTCGGGGGTGACGGGCGACCTCCGCTCGGCCACCGCCGTCGCCGCGCTGATGGAAGGCACCTGGGGCATGGGCGACCAGCTGGTGTCGATGGCCGTCGGCCAGACCGCCCTCGGCCAGCAGGCCAACCCGGCGGCCATGGCGTTGGAGCGGCGCCGGGACGCCATCGACGCCCGGCTCCGGGAGCTCTACGAGAAGACCTGGGCGCTGCTCGACGAGCACCGGGATCAGGTGTTGAAACTCGCCGCCGTCCTGGAAGAACGGAAGACGATCTCGGGCGACGACGTCACCGAGATCCTCGGCATCCCCCCGGGGGAGCGCACCATGCGGGAGGCGAAAGGCTGGTTGGCGATCGACGACGAGACCGCCGAAAAGCGGCGCCTCGCCGCCCTCCGGTCCCTCTCAGCCACCGACGAGGCGTCGCCGAACGGGGAGGAAGGGGCCCGGGACCAGGCCGAAGGTTGAGGCGGGTCCCCTCCGAACGGGGAAACGTCGACCGTGGAGGTCACCGCAGCCGACCCGAACCGACCTCGTCGACGTACTCGATCCGACAGCGCCGGACCAGGGGGCGGTTCTCGACGCCGGGGGTGAGCCCCCCGACGGACAGGGTGCCGCCGTCACGGATGAGAACCCGAACCCCGTCGCCGACCGGCCAGACGGCGACCCCGGGACCGGGGGCGACCGGGAGGGAGGCGCCGGTGACGGTCCCGGTGACGACGTCGAGCAGCAGCAACGCCCCGGAGGGGTCCTGACCGAGGAGCGTCTCGGTGTCGAACCAGCCCAGGACCACCCCGCCGTCGAAGACCCGGACGGCCTCCCCGGTGGGTTCACCCGAACCCCCGTCGAGGATCACGAAGGTGATCTCCCCGGAGGCGGGATCCGACAGGCCCAGGAGGAGGCGCCCACCGCCCGGAGCGGCGATCGAGCCCACCGGGAGTCCCAGCTCGGGGGGCGGCTCGTAGACCCAGTCGGCCTCTCCGCTGCGGGGGTCCGTGCGGCCGACCACGACGGTGCCGTCCGCCCGGGTGCCTGCGACCACCAGCCGTCCGTCCAGCGAGCCGAGGAGCGCCCCGAACTCGAAGGGCAGGGGCACCCGTCTCCCTTCGTCGTCGACCAGCTCTCCGTCCCGGGCACGGTACAGGCGACCGCCGGCGCCGTACCACGGCGGCGGCGGAGCCTCGAGTCCGGTGGCGACGACCTGGGCGTTCACTGGATCCAGGGCGTAGACCCGACCCTCGACGGCCACCAGGCGGGCGTAGGGATCCTCCAGGCCCTCTCCGTCGGGAACCTCGGAGAGGACGACCTCTTCGTAGACGGTGACGATGGTGATCCCGATGAACGGTCGGGGCTCGTCGCCCGGGCCCGAACCGAGGACGAGGGGGATGGTGAGGGCATCGCCGTCACGGAGCACCTCGAGGGTGATGGCGTCGCCGGGCCTTCGGGTCGACAGGACCCGGCGGAGGTCGACGGCGGTCGTGAGCTCGGTGCCGTCGACCGACACGATCCGATCGCCCGGCTCCAGGGTCCCGTCGGCGGCGGTCCCGTCGAACACCTCCCGGATCTCCACCCCTCGCCCGGGCCCGACGGCGAAGGCGCAGGGACGGGCCGGCGCCACCGCCTCTTCGACGTCGGGGAGGGGGCTGCGTTCCGGGGGCCGTTGAGCGACGCAGGCGGCGGTGAGGAGGGCGAGGGCGGCGACCAGGGCGAGGCGACGCATCGGCGGGAGGATACGTCCCCCGGAGCGGTCGTGGGCGGTGGCGGGACCCGCGACGTCCGCTGTGGAGTCGTGTATCATGCGGTGTCGCGGGCCGGGTGCCCAACCCGACCTGGCTTTTGACCATGTTCCGGTGCGCTCGTATACTGCGCCGCCGTGGTCTTGGTACCTCCCCCCCTCTCATGAACGGGACCTCTTCGGCCTGACCCGAGCCGGAGCGAGTCCGAGAGGCGGGTCTGAAACAAGGGTCGGCGTGACCGGTAACACGAAGGCCGGGCGCCGATTCCTCGCGTAAGGAGCGAAATGCCGACGATCCAGCAACTCGTCCGCGAGGGCAGGAAGCCGAAGACGAAGAAGTCGAAGACGCCCGGCCTCGCCGGAGCGCCGCAGCGGCGTGGCGTGTGTACCCGGGTGTACACGGTGACGCCGAAGAAGCCGAACTCGGCGCTTCGGAAGGTCTGCCGCGTCCGACTGTCTTCGGGGATCGAGGTGACCGCCTACATCCCCGGAGAGGGTCACAACCTCCAGGAGCACTCGATCGTCCTGGTTCGGGGAGGACGCGTCCGCGACCTCCCCGGGGTCCGGTACAAGGTCATCCGGGGTGCCCTCGACGCCGCCGGTGTCGCCGACCGCCGACAGGCCCGGTCCCGGTACGGGACGAAGAAGGAGAGCTGATGCGGCGCGCACCTGCCACCCCGCGCAAGATCGAGCCGGATCCGGTATTCCGGAACGTGCTCGTCAGCCAGGTCATCAACAAGGTCCTCCTCAAAGGAAAGAAGGACCTGGCCCGCAAGATCGTGTACGACGCCCTCGAGATCGTCGAGAAGCGCACCAACCAGGACCCGGTGAACGTCCTGCGGCGAGCCGTGGAGAACATCCGCCCCCAGGTGGAGGTTCGAAGCCGGCGAGTGGGGGGGTCGTCGTACCAGGTACCCGTCGAGGTGTCGCCGCGCCGGTCGAACTCCCTCGCCGTGCGCTGGCTCGTGAACTTCGCCCGCCGGCGTCGGGAACCGACCATGGCCCAGCGCCTCGCCAACGAGATCATGGACGCCGCCAACAACACCGGGGCGGCGGTCAAACGCAAAGAAGACGTCCACAAGATGGCGGAGTCCAACAAGGCCTTCGCCCACTACCGCTGGTAAGCCGGCCGCTTCACAAGTCCATAACGACCGGAGACGTAGGGGAATGAGCAACGGAAAGAACGACGCGCTGTCGCACCTTCGCCAGGTGCCGCTGAGCCGTACCCGCAACATCGGGATCATGGCTCACATCGACGCCGGCAAGACGACGCTGACCGAGCGCATCCTCTACTACACCGGCAAGAGCTACAAGATCGGCGAGGTCCACGAGGGCGCCGCCACCATGGACTGGATGGAGCAGGAGCAGGAGCGGGGGATCACCATCACCTCTGCCGCCACCACCTGCGTCTGGCACGACCACTGGATCAACATCATCGACACCCCGGGCCACGTCGACTTCACCGTCGAGGTGGAGCGCAGCCTGCGGGTCCTGGACGGTGCCGTCGCCGTCTTCGACGGTGTCGCCGGGGTCGAACCCCAGTCCGAGACGGTGTGGCGTCAGGCCGACCGATACGGGGTTCCCCGAATCTGCTTCATCAACAAACTCGACCGGACCGGCGCCGACTTCTTCGCCGACGTCGACTCGATCCGGGACCGTCTCGAAGCGAACCCCCTCGTCATGCAGCTCCCCATCGGGTCCGAAGCCGACTTCACCGGGGTCATCGACCTCGTGGAGATGCGGGCCCACATCTGGAAGGGCGACGACGGCAAGCACTGGGACACCGTCGACATCCCCGCCGACATGGTCGACCTCGCCACCGAATGGCGGGGGAAGATGCTGGAACAGGTCGCCGAGGTCGACGAGAAACTCCTCGAGAAGTATCTCGAAGACCTGGAGATCACCCCGTCGGAGATCCAGGCGGCGGTGCGCACCGGGACGCTCGAACACCTCTTCGTCCCCGTGTTCTGCGGTTCGGCGTTCAAGAACAAGGGAGTGCAGCCTCTGCTCGACGCCATCGTCGCCTACCTGCCGAGCCCCCTCGACCTGCCGCCGGTGAAGGGGTTCAAGCCCGGCGACGAGGAGATCGTGCTGGAGCGGGCTCCGGACGACCACGAACCGTTCACGGCCCTCGCCTTCAAGATCATGAGCGACCCCCACGTCGGGAAGCTCACCTACTTCCGCGTGTACTCCGGTCACGCCTCGAAGGGCGACGTGCTCCTCAACACCACCCACGGCAAGAAGGAACGGGTCGGCCGGCTCCTGCGGATGCACGCCAACCACCGGGAAGACATCGAGGACGTCTTCACGGGCGACATCGTGGCGGCCGTGGGACTGAAGCAGACGGCGACCGGCGACACCCTGAGCGACCCCGCCCATCCGATCCAGCTCGAATCGATGTCCTTTCCCGCCCCCGTCATCTCGGTGGCGATCGAACCGAAGACGAAGGCCGACGAAGAGAGGCTCTCGGAGTCGCTCCAGCGTCTGGCCGAAGAGGATCCCACCTTCCTCGTGCGGACCGACGAGGAGACCGGCCAGACCATCATCTCGGGGATGGGCGAGCTCCACCTCGAGATCCTCGTCGATCGTCTGGTCCGGGAGTTCAAGGTGGCGGCCAACGTCGGCCGACCCCAGGTCGCCTACCGGGAGACCATCAAGCGGCGGGTCGAGAAGGTCGAGGGCAAGTACGTTCGCCAGTCGGGTGGACGCGGCCAGTACGGGCATGTGATCATCGACCTCGAGCCCACCGGGCCCGGCGGAGGCTACGAATTCGTCGACCAGGTCCGGGGTGGCCGGATCCCCCGAGAGTTCATCCCCGCCGTCGACGCCGGGATCGAAGAAGCCCTCGAACAGGGTGTCCTCGCCGGGTATCCCCTCGTCGACGTGCGGGCCATCCTCGTGGACGGCTCGTACCACGAGGTCGACTCGTCGGAGATGGCCTTCCGGATCGCCGGATCGATGGCGTTGCAGACCGCCGCCAAGAAGGCGGGAGTGAAGCTGTTGGAGCCGGTGATGGAGGTCGAGGTGGTCACCCCCGAGGAGTACATGGGGGAGGTCATCGGCGACCTGTCGTCCCGGCGGGGCAAGGTCGACGAGATGAGCCAGCGGGGCAACGCCCGGGTGATCCGCGCCCAGGTGCCCTTGGCGGAGATGTTCGGGTACGCCACCGACCTTCGGTCGAAGACCCAGGGTCGGGCGACGTACACGATGCAGTTCCATTCGTACCAGGAAGTTCCGGCGCACATCGCCGAAGAGATCGTGTCCACCCGGCGTGGTGGCTGAGGAGAGACGGAGGAAAACCCATGGCGAAGGCGAAGTTTGAGCGTACGAAGCCGCATGTGAATGTGGGGACGATGGGTCATATTGATCATGGGAAGACGACGTTGACGGCGGCGATTACGAAGGTGTTGGCTGAGCGGGTTGGTG
>Ga0256830_1001567_pt1 | contig 16007 bp, 18 predicted proteins | sample 128326metaG_FD_190537 | JGI IMG/M metagenome (GOLD analysis project Ga0256830, IMG submission 190537) | Hydrothermal vent microbial communities from Lau Basin, Pacific Ocean - 128-326 | ecosystem: Environmental > Aquatic > Marine > Hydrothermal vents | place: Pacific Ocean: Lau Basin | collected... | reverse complement strand
CAGTAAAAGACGAATGTTAACGAACCTGCTCCGCCATCACTTACTCCGTGACCACCACCCGAAATTCAATAACCGGGCAATCGCTTTAACGAACAAAGAGCCGGAGATCATGCTCCGGCTCTTTTATGCAGACTGCCTCATTCACTAAACAGACTGATCATCAAAATGGAATCCCCTGAGAAGGGGTCCTGCGTAAAGCCCACCACCAGAGCCTGTTCACTCGACAGACTGCCTCGCGTCCAGCCCATGGATTGAAAGAATTCGCTATTCTGGTCCAGTTGCGTATCCTGTTCCCAGTCCGTACCACTCAACTCACTGGTGTAGTATTCGCGGATTTGCTCCCAGGTAGTGCCTGCGGGGACAGAGTAGAGGCGAATATCCGAACGGACATCCTCTTCACCCGCGCTTTCGGCGACTACTTGAGCCAACTGATCGGCCATCGGGCTTTCGCCGCTTTGCAAAGCGGTGGCGCCCGGAAACACGGGAATTTCATCTATTGTGACCGGGCTGCTACCACCACAGGCCAACGCGGCCAGCATGAGAGCGAATAGAGGGAGTAAAAGCTGAAATTTCTTGCGAGACATGGAATCCTCCTCGGGGGAAATTGCGCAATCAGAAGGCGATCAACATACCGGCTACTCCCCCCGCGCGCAGATTGAAAGACCACTGATTGCCGGATCAAAGTATGGGGAGCAGTATATCGGATGGGTATTCGATTGTCAAAGGAAAACGCGGATGAGCGGTTCGCAAAACACGAGTGCTGCCCGCAGCCCCCGCGAATCGCCGTTGACATCCGTGCGGGTCGTCATTATAATACTCCGTCGCACAGCCCCGGCTGCAAGGCTGGGGCAAAATCTTGAATCCCCAACTTCCCCGCACCTGAGCAGTCCCCAGCAGGGCAATGCCAACTGCGTGGCGTGCGGCGAAGTGAAGGTTGGAGGAAAACAGTGAAGTACGCAATCATCGAAAGCGGCGGAAAACAATATCGCGCTGTAGAAGGCGAAAAAATAGATGTGGACCGCCTGCCCCTGGATACCGGTGAAACGGTTGAACTCGACCAGGTGTTGTTGCTCGCAAATGAGGGCGACATAAAGGTCGGCGCGCCCATTGTGGAGGGTGCAAAAGTCAAGGCCACGGTGGTCGAGCAGGTCAAAGGCCGCAAGATCATCGTGTTCAAGTACAAATCGGGTGTCAACTATCGCCGCAAACAAGGCCATCGCCAGCAGTACACCCGGCTGCACATTGATGAGATTGTGACAGGTTAAACAGGAGAGTGAAGCATGGCACACAAAAAAGGTGGCGGCTCCAGCCGCAACGGTCGAGACAGCAAGTCCAAACGATTGGGTGTGAAAAAATTCGCCGGTGAATATGTGCGCTCCGGCAACATTCTGGTTCGTCAGCGCGGCACGCGCATCAAGCCTGGCCGTAATGTTGGCGTTGGCAAAGACCACACACTTTTTGCCACAGTCGAGGGCCTGGTGTTATACGAGACCATTCGTGACGGCCGCAAACGTGTCAGCGTTGTACCTCTGGAAACGTTGGAAGCGATGGCAAAACAGGAGGCCGCGGCATGAAAAAAGACATTCACCCCACATTTTATCCCGACGCGCAGGTAATCTGCGCCTGTGGCAACACCTGGACAACGGGATCAACGCAAAAAATCATCCGCACGGATATTTGCTCGAATTGCCATCCTTTCTACACAGGTGAACAGCGCATCGTGGACACCGAAGGTCAGGTGGATCGCTTCTACAAGCGTCTGCGGGCCCGGCAAGCTTATCTGGAAGAGCAAAAAGCCCGGCAAGCAGCCCGCACCTCGCCTGAACGTCCCATTGCGGAGCTGGATTTGAGCAAACGCGTCATCGATACACTCGCCAAAGCTGGTATCACGACCGCGGGAGAGTTCATCGAAAAACTCAACGAAGGCGAAAGCGCGGTGCTGGCAATCGACGGCTTTGGCCGCAAATCCCTGGCAGACGTCAAAAAGCGATTGCGAGGCCTGGGGTACAAGCTCCCGGAGGCCGAACCTGTGGTTGCCTGACCGCACACACCAATCCCCACCGCAGCAGGCCGCTATTCCAGACCTGCCTTTTTACAAAGACCTCACAGGTTGAAGAAAAAACCTGTGAGGTCTTTGCAACATCTCCCGTGGTAAAATCCTCTCGAAACCAACCTCTACGAGGAGGAAAATGAAACATCATCACGGTTCACTCGAAGTGATCACCGGATCGATGTTCAGCGGCAAAACCGATGAACTCATTCGCCGCTTGCGCCGGGCGCTGATCGCCCGCCAGAAAGTGCAGGTGTTCAAACCCATCATCGACGACCGCTACACCATCGAAAAGGTGACCTCCCACAATGGTAACGTATACGAAGCCCAGCCGATAGAAAGCGCCAGCGACATCCTCAAATACCTGGATGAAGATACCACCGTGGTTGCCGTAGACGAAGCCCAATTTCTGGACCCCGAAATCACCACCATCGTTCACCAACTTGCCGAAAAAGGCCTGCGCGTCATCCTGGCCGGTTTGGATATGGATTTTCGGGGAGAACCTTTTGGCCCCATGCCGCAACTGATGGCCCAGGCCGAAAAAGTGGACAAACTCCAGGCCATTTGCATCGTGTGCGGCGAACCTGCCTATTGCACCCAGCGGCTGGTCAACGGCCAACCGGCGCATTACAACGATCCAATCGTGATCGTGGGCGCGGACGAATTGTACGAAGCGCGCTGCCGAAAATGCCACCAGGTACCCCGAGACTGATATGACAGTAGCCGATTACACAGAATTCCTACAAGAGGTGCTGATCGACGAAGAAAGGCTGCAAAAGCGCATCGCAGAGCTGGGCGCGGAGATCAGCCGCGATTACCAGGGGCAAGACCTGCTGCTGATCTGCATCCTGCGCGGCGGTGTGCTGTTCCTGACCGACCTGATGCGCCATATCACCGTCCCGCACACGATTGATTTCATGGATATTTCTTCCTATGGGGTTGGCGCGCGGGAGACCACCGGCCACGTGCGGATCAATTTCGACCTGCGCACCGACATCTACGACCGCAACGTGCTGCTGGTCGAAGACATCATCGACAGCGGCTACACACTCAAAACCGTGCTCGAAATCCTGGCAACCCGGCGCCCCCGCAGCCTGCGCATTTGCACCCTGCTGGATAAGGCCGAACGCCGCAAAGTCCACATCCCCATCGACTATTGCGGGTTCGTAATCCCGGACAAATTCGTTTTCGGCTATGGCCTGGACATCGATGAATATTACCGCAACCTGCCCTTCATCGCGGCTGTGGATACCTCTCGTTACACGCCGCCGGAGTAAATGATGCCGAAGAGGGGGAAGCCGGCAGAAGACCTGACCCCCTACGCGGGGCGGTGGGTGGCGCGGCTGCGCGGCCGGGTGGTGGGGCAAGGGGGCACGCCACAGCAAGCCTTGCGAGCCGCCAAGACCAACCGTCCCAAAGAACAACCGGAAATTACTTACGTGCCAACCTCCCAACCTCTCACTTTTTCCAAATTGCTGGATAAAATTCGGCTTGTTCTCCCGGAGGACGTTCCTGTTTTTCTGGTGGGCGGCGCGGTGCGGGACGCGCTGCTCCAACGCCCCACCCACGACCTGGATTTCGCAGTGGACGGGGACGGTATCCAGGTTGCCAGACAGGTAGCGGACGCGCTCAATGCCGCCTTCGTCCCCTTAGACCCGGAACGCGGCACCGGCCGGGTGGTGTTGCTCCGCGAGAGCGGCCAATACACAATCGACTTCGCCAGCCTGCGCGGGGAGGACATCGAAAGCGATCTGCGCGCCCGCGATTTCACCATCAACGCCCTGGCGGTAGACGTGCGCGCCCCGGATAAATTGCTCGATCCGCTCGGGGGCGCGTTGGACCTGCACCGGAAGATATTGCGCCCCTGTTCCCCAACCGCTTTCCTGGACGATCCGCTACGCACCCTGCGGGCTATCCGGCAAGCTACCAATTTCAAGCTCAAAATCGACCCCGAGACGCGCTCGCTGATGCGCCAGGCCGCGGAGCGGCTGCCCAATGTTTCTGCCGAGCGGCAACGCGACGAACTATACCGCATCCTGGAGGGGGAGCAGCCGGCCACCGCGTTGCGAGCGCTCGAGCTCCTCGGCGTTCTCCCCTATTTGTTACCCGAACTGGTACCCCTGAAGGGTGTGCAACAGTCGGCGCCCCACCTGTATGATGTGTGGGAACACACGTTACAGACCGTTCAGCGGCTGGAATTTTTGTTGGATGTGGTGGGGGCGCGGCAACATGATCCGGACGCGGCGGCCAGTTTGGCGATTGGGTTGGCCGTGTTACGTCTGGGGCGTTACCGCCAGCAAATCCACGCCCACGTAAACGAGCAGATCCTTCCCGGCCGCGGTTGGCGCCCGTCCCTTTTTCTGGCGGCGCTATACCATGATGCCGGCAAGCCGGAAACCGCGCAAGAAGACGAAAGCGGGCGCATCCGTTTCTTTGGGCATGAGCGGGTGAGCGCCAAGCTGGCCGGGCAGCGCGCCCACAGCCTCCGCCTGAGCCGGGACGAAATTTCGCGCATCAAAACCGTGGTGCGTCACCACATGCGGCCCCATTTTCTGGCGCAATCCGGCAAACCTCCCACCCGGCGCGCGGTCTATCGCTTTTTTCGAGACACACGGCAGGCCGGGGTGGACATTTGCCTGCTCGCGCTGGCGGATGTGATGGCAACATACGGCAGCGCACTGCCGCAGGACACCTGGACGGGCTATCTGGACGTGATTCGAACACTTCTGGAGGCCTGGTGGGAGCGCCCCCAGGAAAGTGTGTCTCCCCCAACGTTATTAAAGGGGAACGACCTGATTTCGGAATTCGGCTTGCAACCCGGCCCCCAAATCGGTGAACTGTTAGAGCTGGTGCGCGAAGCCCAGGCCGCCGGGCAAATCGAGACGCGAGAGCAAGCCCTGAAGCTGATCGGAGAACAGCTTCAAGCCGGGTAAGCGGCCTCAGGGAAAGATTTGGTTCAAAAAAGGTTGGTAAAAGGAGCGGCATCCCAATGGGTGCGTACAGGCTTCTATCGGAAGGCGGGGCACTTTATCTTTGGGATACGTTCCGGATATTTTCCGGCAGGCCGGACAGGCATCCGCAGGGACCACCACGACGATGTTGCTGACCCGCGGGTTGGCCTGCATCTTTTTCAACGCTTCATCCACCTCAGCCATACGTCTGGCAATAGCTTCGGGAGACAATCCGGGTTTAATGGTCGGCATCAATCAATCTCCTTTTTATGTTGTATTGTCAAGTATTGTATCGCGTTCGGAATGGCTTTCAAGGTGATCTTTGGCGAACAAGCGGCTTGCACACTTCAGAAAGTAAAGGTAAGATAACCAAGCGCAATGAACAACCCCAGAGGCAATCTCAGTGTGTTGCGGCGCCAATGGCGGGAATGTTCATCTCCGAACCATCATCAAACCGTTATTATTTGGCAAGAAAATTCGGGCCTTCAAGTGGTAAGATGGTAAAGTTCCGTGTCGATTGGTTTTCATTGAGGATGGCATTAGATGGCTGTCTCTAACTGCCCACTTTGCAACCACGCGGTTGACCCACAATTTCGTTACTGCCAGAATTGCGGCATTGACTTGGCGCTGGCTACCACAATGGCCGAAGAGGCCATATCGTCCACCACCCAGGGGGAAAAGCCGCCCATTTCACCGGAGATATTGGTGCCGCGTCTGGGGGAGAACCTGGTAAAACAAAAAATTATCACCGAAGAGCAATTGGCAAAGGCGCTCGAATACCAAAAACAACAAATGCAGCAGGGGAAGCGTCTGCTGCTGGGAGAATCGCTTGTCGAATTGGGTATCATCAACCGCGCCACTCTGGATCAGGCAATTACATCCCAAATCCTACAATTACAAACCGCATTAAATCGAGCCAACCGCAATCTCGAGAAACGTGTTCGGGAACGCACTGCCGAACTTCGGCGCGCAGTGGTCAAACTTTCGGACCTCCACCAGCTCAAAGCCAATTTTATTTCCAACATCTCTCACGAATTGCGCACACCCTTGACACACATCAAGGGGTATCTTGAATTAATGGCAGAGAACGATCTTGGGCCGCTTACCAAAGAGCAAAAAGAGGCCGTTAGTGTCATGGCTCGTTCCACCGAACAGCTCGAAAAATTGATCAACGATCTGATACAGTTCTCGGAAACCACCAAGAGCGGCCTGAGATTGCACCTTGAGCCGGTCGCGGTGCAAAATGTCATTCATAAAGTTATCCAAAAATTACAGGGCAAAGCCGAAAAACAAGGGGTAACCCTGATAACTGGAAACATCCAGGAACTGCCCGACGTGATGGCAGACGTTGAGAAAATCACCTGGGTTTTATCTCAACTTATTGACAATGCAATCAAATTTACTCCCTCGGGGGGCAAGGTTACTATCTTGGGCCAGCACAACGAAGACCGGGTTACCGTGGCGGTGATAGATACAGGCATAGGAATGCCGGCGGACCGAATCGAGGAAATCTTCATCCCCTTTCATCAACTGGATAATTCCCCCACCCGCCGTTATGGCGGTACGGGGATGGGGTTGGCTCTTGTAAAACGCGTGCTAGAAGCACATCATACCTCTATCCAGGTCAAGTCATCACCCGGGAAGGGGTCGAATTTCTACTTCTCTTTGCCTGTCGCCACGCACTCGCAGCGCAGCCGGCACTCCGTAAAGAGCCTCGCCTGATGTTGGGTGCAATACCTGCTACCCGCCCCCGGCGAAGATAGCCCCTTTTGAAAGATTTTTGCTATAATGAACCGGACATCGATGGCACAACACACTGTTTCGATGGAATCCTCGTGTGTGCTATTGCGCCAGATGCACAATTCCTTTGCTATAATGGGACAAGGAGCATAAAGATATGGCGACCCCCCAAGCAATTTCCCTCCGCAAAAAGAAACTGGGCGTATTGATTATGGACGCCCGGATGGTTGCAGGTCGAACGCAAGAAGAATGTGCCGAACTGCTCGGAATTTCCCCCGCAGCTTTCCGGGCTTACGAACAAGGCGAATCCTCGCCCTCTTTGCCCGAACTAGAAGTATTGGCCTATTTTCTGAACATCCCGCTTGAACATTTCTGGGGGAACACGGCCTATACTGGAAACGGCAACCTCAACAACCGGCACGAAAAAATGCACCGCCTCCTCGCGCTACGCCAACGCATTGTGGGCACAAAATTACGTGAAGCCCGGCTCGCCAACAAGCTAACACTTGAAGACCTGGCCCAAAAGGCGGGCATTTCAGCCGATCAATTGAAACGCTACGAATTGGGAGAGGACACGATACCTTTGCCAGATTTGGAAATCTTGGCAGGCCACTTAAAATGCCCGCTGCAAGATTTCCACGATACACACGGCCCCATCGGCGACTGGATTCAAGAACGCCGCACGCTGGCACAAGTCATGGATATGCCAGCCGAACTTCAGTCGTTCGTCTTGAAGCCCATTAACCGCCCATACCTGGAGCTTGCTGAACGCCTGAGCGAGATGTCGGTCGAGAAACTGCGGGCGGTAGCCGAAGGGTTGTTGGAGATCACCCTATGAGCGAAACTCGCACCGCCCAGCAACTCTGTCAGGAAGCCAAAGAAGCCTATGAACGGGAGGAGTTCATTGAGGCAGCCAACGCTTTCGAGCGAGCCGCGGTGAGTTATCAGGCCTCCGGCGATATGCTCAGCGCAGCTGAAATGGCAAATAACCGCAGTGTGGCCCTATTACAAGCGGGGGAGGCCCAGGCCGCGCTGGAAGCCGTCGGCAACACCCCGGAAACGTTTGCGGAAGCCGGGGATGTTCGACGCCAGGCCATGGCTCTAGGCAACAAAGCCGCCGCGCTGGCCGCGCTCAACCGTACAGAAGAGGCCGAAAAACTATATTGGGAATCCGCTAGATTATTGGAAGACATTGGCGAAAGAGAACTGCGCGCCTCGGTTATGAATTCGATCTCCCGGCTGCAAATGCGTGGCGGGCGCTATATGGAGGCAGTTGCCAGTATGCAATCAGGCCTGGAACAGGTGAAGAAACCGAATCTGACCCAGCGACTCCTGAAAAAATTGCTCGACATCCCCTCACAGCTGCTCCGCCGTTCCTGAAACATGGTGTTGAAAAGCTTACAGACGGAACTCTCTGTGCGCGGGGCAGAGCCGGACGATCGGATACAACTGAACAACCTGTTTCACTTCGAACCTTACGTCCATCGCCACCTGGACTGGAAACGCCCCCTAGACTGGTTGGGACACACCCCCTACCTGGTGATCGAACGAAAAAACCGCCTCATCGCCGCACTCGCCTGCCCCATGGACCCCCCTGGCGTGGCCTGGATTCGCGTTTTCGCCTGTTCCAGAGAAATACGCCCGAACACTGCCTGGAATCTGCTTTGGGAAGCGGCTCGCCGGGAGTTGTCCCCCTATCCGGATGTCGAAATTGCAACCTTGTGTCCAGAAAATTGGATGCAAAGGCTGGTGGAAGACAGCGGATTCATCCATACACACAATGTCGTTTTACTGTCCTGGGAGCGGCGCAACCAAAAGCTGCCTGAGCCAGCCTTCCAGGGGCGGCTGCGGAAAATGCGGCAGAACGACCTCCCCGAAGTGCTTGCGATAGATAACGCCTCATTTGACCCCCTCTGGTGTAACTCGTTCTCGTCCTTACAAATTGCCCTGGCACAATCCGCCTTCGCCAGCGTCGCAGTGCAAGACTCACGCATTCTGGGATACCAGATCAGCACCCCCAACCCCCTCGGAGGCCACCTCGCCCGGCTTGCGGTGCGCCCGGAAGAACGAGGTAAGGGGATTGGATACGCGCTTGTCCATCACGTGCTCACCCAGTTCCAACATCAGGGTGTATTGCGCGTCACGGTCAACACCCAGGATAACAACACCGCTTCCCTGGCCCTTTATGCCAAAGCTCGCTTTCGCCGGACGAACAGCGTTTTCCCTGTATACCAGTACGATTTGTGAGTTCGTTAGCACCCTTTCCTACTCACGCCAACCCCCTACAAAAAAAACCAAAAATCTAACAGGAGATTCTCGATACGTATGAGCAAATCTACAAACAAAAAAGTTTCACGCCGCGAGCAACGCCGGGCAAGAAAACGAAAACAAAAACTAAAAAGCCAGATCGGGTGGGGCGCAGCCGCATTGCTCACGGTAGCATTCGTAGGATACTTGCTCTGGACCGGCATCCGCCCGCCCCTGGGCGAGATCGTCTCCGCCGAAGCCGCCGGACAACACATCGGCCTCAATACCCCACCCCCTCCCTACGACACAGACCCCCCTACCTCAGGGAGCCATTACGCCAATCCCCTCCCCGCCGGATTTTACGACGAAACCAGCCCCGAGGTCACCGATTTGCCCAACCCGGAAGGCTTCATCGTCCACGCGCTGGAACATGGCTACGTGGTCTTTTGGTACAACTGCACCCTGGTCAGCGAACAGGAATGCAGCAATATCAAAAGCCAATTGCGTGCCGCCCTGGACGAAGCCGGTAACCTCAAAGTAATCGCCTTCCCCTGGGCCACCGCAGACGCCCCAGTTGTGGCGACCTCCTGGGGGCGTATGTTGAAAATGGAGACTTTTGACCCTGATCTGGTCGCAAAATTCATCCAGCGCAACCGCAATCAGGCGCCCGAATCGAACGCCCCCTGATAGGACTTACGCACTTGAAAAGTCGCACCCGGACCTCACAGGTCTCAAAGCGCATGGAGATGCCCGGATGCAATCTATTTTGGGTAAAATCTTCCTGCATCGTGTGGTAGTAGACCCGTGAGGTCCCAACTGCGTAAGTGCTACCCCTGATCCATGTTCAATGCCGGGAGACGCAGGAGTCGATCCGCTGAAAGTGCATGGGGCTGGCGATTCGCCTCCTTGGGCAAAAAGTGCGCTGCTGACCGGCGCACTTTTTCGTTAAGCCGCTATCTCGGAATCAACAAGCCGTCATTGACATACTTCATTTGTCTTCGTATAATTCGGAAAAGACCGAAATTACAGAAAAAACGAAATGGAACTAACCGAGGCCACCCGAAATTTCATCATTCACTGGGGCGAGATGGGCACCAAATGGGGTATCAACCGCACCATCGCCCAGATTCACGCCCTGCTGTATATCTCCCCCCATCCTCTGACCGCAGAAGAGATCAGCGAAACCCTGTCGATTGCCCGCTCGACCGTCAGTACCGGCCTACGCGAGCTGCAAAGCTGGGGCATCATCCGCACCGTACACGTGCTCGGCGACCGGCGAGACCACTTCGAGACCCTGGACGATGTCTGGGAGATGTTCCGCGTGGTGCTGGACGAGCGCAAACGCCGCGAGATGGACCCCACCCTGCACATGCTACGTGAAACCCTCCAAGAGCTGGAAACCAAAGGAGAAGAAGACCTTCATACGCGCACCAAGCTGAACGAAATGCTGGATTTCTTCGAAACCATGATGTCTCTCTACTCTCAATTACAGCGATTACCCACTTCAGCTATCAAGCGCACGGCCAAAATGGGCAACATTGTCAACGCGCTTATCGGGGACGCGTCTTGAGGCCACCCATTGTGTTTTCTTTATAACCATGACGACAACTTTTCTCACCCCTATACAAGAACACCTCCGTGAAGTCGAAAGTTTGATGCGCTCTCAGGCAGAGGGCAGCCATCCAGACCTGGTGGCTGCCATGCACCACTTGATCGATGCGGGTGGCAAACGCGTGCGTCCCACCATCGCCCTGCTCATCGGCTCGATGTTGGGGGCCGATGTGCAACCGCTCCGCAATCTGGCCGCCGCGGTCGAAATGTTACACACCGCCACCCTGATCCACGACGACCTGATCGACGGCGCGCTTTTGCGCCGCGGTATGCCCACTCTCAACGCGGAATGGTCCCCGGCAGCCACCGTGCTTACGGGCGATTTCGTCTTTGCCAGGGCCGCCAAACTGGCCGCGGACACCGGTTCCGTCACGGTGATGCAAATGTTTGCACAAGCCCTGAGCACCATTGTGAACGGCGAGATCACCCAATACTTCCGCAGCCGCGGCATCGCCAGCCGCGAAGATTACTACCAGCGCATCTACGCCAAAACCGCCTCCATGTTCGAGCTGGCCTCAGGCGCGGCAGCCGTACTCAGCCCGGTCAGGCAACCCGTGGTCGAGATCGCCCGCCGCTTTGGCTACGAGATCGGCATGGCCTTTCAGATCGTAGACGACGTGCTCGACTTCACCGAAGAACAGACCACCGTCGGCAAGCCAGTTGCCAGCGACCTGCGCCAGGGGTTGATCACCCTGCCTGCCCTCTACTATTACGAAAACCACCCGCACGACCCCCACATGCAATCGGTGATCGAGCGCAACGGGCACAGCGGAAACCAACTGGAACAACTGGTGGAGGCCATCCGTGAGAGCAGCGCAATCGAACAATCGCTGATCGAAGCGGAGGCCTACGTGCAACGCGCCCTGGACATTCTGGCAGAGATGCCCGCTACACCGGAGAATGAAGCCCTGGCCGAGCTTGCCCTATACATTGTCAAACGGAAGATATAAACCCGCCGCCAAAACCTGCCTCTAGCCCAAATGTGGGGCTACCTACAATTGCCAGGATGGGTACAATTAGACGTTGTCTATCTTACATCACAGAGGTGCTTTATGAAAATCCTGGTCACTGGCGGCGCGGGCTATATTGGCAGCGTTGTCGTTTCCGAACTGCTCAAAATGGGGGATGAAGTCATCGTTTTCGACAATCTCTCCCAGGGCCACCGGGAGGCCGTGCATCCCGACGCTGTTTTCATCCACGCCGATCTGGCCGACCGCGCCGCGGTGGATGATGCCTTGCACACCCACAAACCCGAAGCCATCATGCACTTCGCCTCCAACACGCTGGTGGGCGAATCGGTCGAAAAGCCGTTCCTGTACCTGGGCGACAACGTGCGCAACGCCCTCAACCTGCTGGAGAGCGCGGTCGAACACGGGGTCCGGCGCTTCATCCTGTCCTCCACTGCCAACCTGTTCGATGACCCAGAAGAAATCCCGATCAAAGCCGAGGAGCGTATCGTCCCCGGCAGCCCCTACGGGGAGTCCAAATTTATCATCGAGCGGCTGCTGCACTGGATGGACCGCCTGTACGGGCTGCGCTACGCGGCCCTGCGTTACTTCAACGCCTGTGGCGCAGCCCACGAGGATCTAGGCGAACAGCACGACCCCGAAACCCACCTGATCCCGCTCGTTCTGCAGGTCGCCCTCGGCCAGCGCGAGAAAATCGTCATCTTCGGCGACGACTACCCGACCCCCGACGGCACCTGTATCCGCGATTACATTCATGTGGTGGACCTGGCACAGGCGCACATTCTGGCATTACGCGCCCTGGAACACGGCAGCCGCACATACAACCTGGGCAACGGACGCGGTTTCAGCGTCAAAGAAGTGATCGAGACCGCCCGACGGGTGACCGGCCACCCCATCCCGGCCCAAATCGGCCCCCGCCGGCCCGGGGACCCGGCAGTGCTGATCGCCAGCAGCGAAAAGATCAAGCAAGAGCTAGGCTGGCAGCCCCAATACCCTGATCTCGAACAGATTATCGCCACGGCCTGGGCCTGGCACCAAAAGCACCCCGATGGGTACGCGGCGTAGTTTGTGTAATCTGTGCAATCTGTGTAATCTGCGGTTGAAAACAATAGGGAGACAATGAACATCATGCACGTAGATTGGGCCTATCTGCGCAAAAATTGAAAAACATCGGCCAAAGCTCGAGAGTTTCTCGAGCACCACGACATCGAAATCCTGACCTGGCAAGAGGCGCGCAAAGAACGCATCGAGGCCGGCGCGGCCTGGGACTTGCTCGCCAAAGCCGAACAGATTTACACCGCCCGGGGCAAAAAAGTGCGCCGCTGGGACCCCAAAACCGACTCCAAAGACGACATCCTGCGAGACGTGCTCGGGCGCAGCGGCACGCTACGCGCCCCCACGCTCCAGGTGGGCCAAACTTTTCTGGTCGGTTTCAATCAAGAAATGTTCGAGAGGGTACTTACACCATGACACCCACACGATGGCAGCGCGCCATTGACCGGCAAATCGAAGAAGCCAGGAAATCAGGCCAGTTCGACAACCTGCCCGGCAAAGGGAAGCCCCTCCACCTGAACCAAAATCCCCACGAAGACCCGGCAAACCGCATGGCCTACAAAATCTTGAAGGACAGTAACCACACGCTGCCCTGGATCGCGGCGGGCAAACAGATCGACCGCGATCTGCAAACCGCCCGCCAATCCTTACAGCGAAGTTGGCTCTGGTACCGGCAGGCGCAGGGTGAACATCCCGCGGCGGGATGGGTCGAGGCCGAATGGCAGCGCGCCGTGTCTCGTTTTCGGGAAACCATCCTGGAACTCAACCGGCGGATCATGGATTACAATTTGAGCATACCGGCCATGCGCTTCGAGCGTTTGAAAATCGACCCGGACAGAGAGGTGGAAGCCATCCGCAACAAACTGTGAGCTTCAGGTGAAGAAAAAATAACTCATGCGAGATCAAGCAACTATCGAACTACCGGCTGTCGTCGTCGAAGACGCCATTGTCCTGCCGCACATGGCCGCCCCCCTCGAAATGGACGACCAGCGCGCCCAGATGGCCATCCACGCGGCCGCGCAGGGTGACAACACCATTCTGCTCCTCTTTGCCCTGCCGGGCCAGGAGGAGGCCCCCCTCCCCGAACAGATTCACCACATTGGAGTGATCGCGCGGCTGCAATTCATGAAACGCCCGGGGGGAGAAATCCTGATCGCCCAGGGATTGAGCCGTGCCGAGGTGCTCGAAATCACGCAAGAGCAACCGTACATTTCCTGCCAGTGCATTCCGCGGCCCGACCCCAAAACCTGGGACAAAGAAGTCGAAGAGCTGGCGCAAGAAGTCAAAGCCTACATCCAGGCCTTCATCGAACTCACCCCCGGCATCCCGGACGAGATTCTCAACTTCGTGCGCTCCATTCAGGACCCCGGCCAGCTGGCCGACAACACCGGCTACACCCCCGAATACACCTACGAACAGCGCATCCAGTTGCTGGAAGCCTTCGATCTGAAAGAACGGCTGCTCAAAGTACGCGACTTTTACCAGCAGCAACTGGCCTTTGCGCAGGTGCAGGCGCAAATCCGCGAACAGGCCAAAACCGGCGTCGAAAAATCCCAGCGCGAATACATCCTGCGCGAACAACTCAAAGCCATTCGCAAAGAACTGGGCGAAACCGACGAGATCGAGGCCGAAATCGAGGAATACCGCCAGAAGATCGAAGCCGCGGGCATGAGCGAAGAGGCCCAAAAAGAAGCCCTGCGAGAACTCAGCCGCTTAGAAAAGATGCCCCCCCAGGCCGCGGAATACTCGGTCATCAAGACCTATCTGGATTGGCTCTGCGACCTGCCCTGGGGCGACGTAGAGGAAGAGATCGACATCCCCCGCACTCGCCAGGTGCTGGACGAAGACCACTACGACCTGCAGGAAGTCAAAGACCGCATCCTGGAATTTCTGGCCGTGCGCAAGCTGGCCCTGGAGCGCGGCCAGGGCGAACTGGCCCCGGAGGAACGCCGCGGCGCGATCCTGTGCTTCGTCGGCCCGCCGGGCGTGGGCAAAACCTCCCTGGGGCGCTCCATCGCCCGCGCCATGGGCCGCCAGTTCACCCGCATGTCTCTGGGCGGGATGCGGGACGAAGCCGAAATCCGCGGCCACCGGCGTACCTACATCGGCGCCATGCCCGGGCGCATCATCCAGGCCATCCGCCGCGCCGGAACGCGCAACCCGGTCTTCATGCTCGACGAAGTGGACAAGATCGGGGCCGACTGGCGCGGCGACCCCTCCTCGGCCCTGCTCGAGGTGCTCGACCCCGAACAAAACGCCCACTTTCGCGACCACTACCTGGACGTGGATTACGACCTCTCCCAGGTGATGTTCATCGCCACCGCCAACCTGCTCGAACCCATCCCGCCCGCGCTGCGCGACCGCATGGAAATCCTGCGCCTGGACGGGTACATCGAACCGGAAAAAATCCACATCGCGCAAAAATACCTGATCCCCCGCCAGTTGCGTGCCAACAGTCTGCGCGCAGAGGAACTGAAATTCACCGAAGACGCCCTGCGCACCATCGTACGCGACTATACCCGCGAGGCGGGTGTGCGCCAGCTCGAACGCGAGATCGGCCGCGTGGCCCGCAAGATCGCCACCCGCATCGCCAGCGGCGAGGTCTCCGAACAGATTACCGTCACCCCCGACATGGTGCGCGAGCTGCTGGGCAAACCGCGCTACTTCTTCGAAGCCGCAGAACGCACCGAGACCCCGGGCGTGGTCACCGGCCTGTCCGTCAGCCAGACCGGCGGGGACATCCTCTTCATCGAAGCCACCCGCATGAACGGCAAAGGCGATCTGATCCTGACCGGGCAGTTGGGTGACGTGATGCGCGAATCGGCATCCATTGCCCTCTCGTGGGTGCGCTCCCAGGCCGAAAAGCTGGGCATCGACGACAGCCAGTTCGAAAAACGAGACATTCACGTCCACGTTCCGGCCGGATCGATCCCCAAAGACGGCCCCTCCGCGGGCGCGGCCATCGTCACGGCTATCGTCTCCCTCTTCACCCGCACCCCGGCAGACCCCGACGTTGCCATGACCGGGGAGATCACCCTGCGCGGGCGCGTGCTGCCCGTTGGCGGCATCAAACAAAAAGTGCTCGCCGCGCACCGCGCCGGTCTCAAAACCGTCATCCTCCCCTACCGCAACGAACCCGATCTGGACGATCTGCCCGACGAAGTACGCCAGGAGATGAACTTCGTGCTGGTCAAGACCATCGACGAAGTGCTCGAAAATGCGCTGCCGGGGATCGAGGTGTCATCCAAGGGGTAAAACAGTGTTACTCATTGATCCAACCGAAAAGTGCCGGCCCCAAAGTGTGTCCCCCTGCCAACGTGCAAAATGGAAGCCAGCTCGAGAAAGGGCAGCACGGCCAACGGAATGGGATCGAACCGCTGTTCGCCG
>Ga0256830_1001566_pt1 | contig 16012 bp, 16 predicted proteins | sample 128326metaG_FD_190537 | JGI IMG/M metagenome (GOLD analysis project Ga0256830, IMG submission 190537) | Hydrothermal vent microbial communities from Lau Basin, Pacific Ocean - 128-326 | ecosystem: Environmental > Aquatic > Marine > Hydrothermal vents | place: Pacific Ocean: Lau Basin | collected... | reverse complement strand
ACGGCTGATAGTTTACCTCCCTATCAACCTCAGAGCCACTTGTGCATCACTCCAGGTAAGCCATTTTGCATTGGGATTCCTCAGAAGGTAGGACGGATGGAATGTGGGCACCACCCTTATTGAATCGTAGGGATAGACCTTTCCCCTCACCCTTGATATGTTCCCGATATCACCAAGCAGTGCCCTTGTGGCAACATCCCCCAGTGTCATTATAACAGTGGGGCTGATAATCTCAATCTGCCTCTTCAGGAAGGGCAGGCATGCCCTTATCTCATCCTCCCTGGGACGGCGATTGTTTGGCGGGCGACACTTGACAATATTCGCTATATAAACATCCTCCCGTTTGAAGCCCATCTTTGTGATCAGTCTTGTAAGGAGCTGGCCTGCCCTTCCCACAAAGGGCCTGGCCTGGAGGTCCTCCTCCTCACCGGGGCCTTCACCTATGAACATGAGTGCTGCCTCAGGATTGCCTTCACCGAAAACGATGTTTGTCCTCTTCTCCGATAGCCTGCAGAGCCTGCAATCACCGATCTCCTTCTTCAGTCTCTTGAGCTGTCTTTCCTTGAGGAGGCAGGTGGCAGATCTCTCACCAGAGGCTTTACAGGCTGTCACGGGTATATCAAGGGGAAGGCGTTCAAACCCCATTGCCTCAAGATACCTTATTAAATTTATAATTGATTCCCTGCTCAGTTTAATCATCTCTCGCCCCATTTCAGCTTCTCCCTCAGTATCTTGAAATAGTCCCTTTCACAGGGGATAAGGAGCCTTGTCTTGTGGGGTGATTTTTTGACCTCCACGATGTCAGATTTCTTGAGGGAGAATCCAACCTGGCCATCAAGGGTCAGGAACACATCCTCGCTCTCAGAGAGCATGCTGATCTCAATGAGACTACCCTCGGAGACCACAATGGGTCTGTTCGTGAGGGTATGGGGGCATATGGGTGTGATCACAATACAGTTCAGCGATGGATGGATTATGGGTCCTCCGGCAGAGAGGTTATAGGCGGTAGAGCCCGTGGGTGTTGAGATTATCAGGCCATCGGCCTTGTAGGTTGTCACATATGTGTGATCAATAAAGGTCTCAAGGTCAATGATCCTTGCAAGTGCACCCTTTGTTATCACCACATCATTGAGCACCGTGTAGCTGCCAATGGTCTCTCCATGACGGATGATATCTGCCTCAAGCATCATCCTTTCCTCAACAGAACACTCCCCCTTCAGCATGGTCTCCATGGCGGAGAATACCTCTGAACGATTCACCTCGGTGATAAATCCAAGACCTCCCAGATTTATGCCAAGAATGGGTATCCCCTTCTCAGCAACAAGCCTTGCAGCACTTAGCATGGTTCCGTCACCACCAAGCACTATCAATACATCTATGAGATCAGGGATTTCACCCCTCTGGTATCCCTTGATGTTGAGTTTTGAGGCGGTTTCCTTGTCAATGTAGACGCTGTATTTCCTGTTTCTCAGCCAGGGCAGGATCTCCTTGAGGATCTCAACAGGCTCAGGCCTTCCTGCCTTGCTTATTATGCCCACCCTGCTTATCTGCTTTGTCTGTTCACCCATTCTTTAACCCCTGAAGACGTTCGCTACTGCCGGTGATCTTTATCAGTCTTTCCTCTTCTCCTCTTACATGGAGATAGACACTGAATGTACTATCCCATCCTTTGAGCCTCTCGGCCCACTCAACCACTGCTATACCATCGCCATCCAGGTACTCCTCAAGCCCGATCTCAAAGACCTCAGCCTCTCCTGCTATTCTGTACAGATCAACATGATACAGTGGATAACGACCATAATGCTCTGCAATTATAACAAAACTTGCGCTTGTTATTTCATCCTCATCAATATCAAGTGCCCTTGCAATGCCTTTTATAAAGGTGGTCTTACCAGCCCCGAGGTCTCCATAGAGGAAGACATTGTCCCCGGGCCTCAGAACCCTCCCCAGGGCCTCTCCTACAGCAACGGTCTCCTTCACACTACGGCAGCGGTACTCTATCTCATGCACTGTTCATTACCCTGATATTGCCCTTATAACATCCTTTTTGCCGATGATGCCCACCAGCCTGTCGCCATCCATGACAGGAAGGAGGTGGACACCCTTTTCTGTCATGATCTCCGCAATCTCGGGCAGTGTGGTGTGAACATCTACTGTAATAACATCCCTTGTACAGATATCCTGTACCGTTGTGGCGGTCATCTTTTTTATCTCCTCCTCCACCCTGGAGTCGCTTTCAATGGGTATTATCGCATCAAAGATGCGGATTATTGTGGGAATATGAAAGGGGCGTTCCTTTTTTATCAGGTCGTTCTCTGTCACTATACCAACAAGTCTCCCTTCGCTGTCTACCACAGGGGCACCAGAGATATCCCTTTCTATGAACAGCCTGCCGAGTTCTTCCACAGAGGTCTCCGGGGTGACGGTGATCACATCCCTTGTCATTATATCTGCTGCCTTTAATACATTATCAGTCATCATAACCTCCCTGTAATATTAGTGGATAAGTCTATCTTAACCCGATAAATCCTCCCTGTCTTTCCCTGGTTCCGTTGTAACGATAGGAGAAATATCTCTCTGGATAACAGAAGGTGCAGTCTCCCGATATCCAGATGTTTTCCCCTGGCACCCCCTCTGAAATTGCCTGATACATGTTGGCTGAGGGCAGATCAAGACATGTCTTGCCATTCCTGATTATGTAAAACTCGCCCTCCCCTGTCCGTTCCCTTACAAGACTCAACACCCTGTCATCAACCTCGTAGCAACACCATCTTATTGATGGGCCCATTGCAATGAGGATGTCTTCTGGAGAGCTATTATACCTGTCTTTGAAAAGCCCTATGGCATTGATGATTATCCCCCTGGCAGTGCCCCGCCAGCCTGCATGCACGGCAGCAACAATGTTTTTTTGAGGGTCATACATCAGTATGGGCACACAGTCAGCCACCTTGACTGAAAGGAGGACCCCCCTTTCCTCTGTAATGGCTCCATCAGCTTTGAGGGGTTCAGTAAAGCCCTTATCATCAACAATAATAATCCTGTCCGTATGCTCCTGTTTCAGGAAAAGTATATCCCCTTCCCCCATACCCCACAGAGTTGCTATCCTTGATGGGGCTATACCTTCTGTGCGGTCTGTGAAGAAGGCTACAATGCCATCGTACGGTTTAAGGATGTCAGGATAAATCATGAGAAAATCTGGTGCTATCCATGTAGTTTTATTACTTCAGTATTATATCAAAAAGGAGATCAAACTGGCATTACCGGGATTTAAGCCCGGGATTGCCCTTAGAAAAAATCAAGCTCCTGAATACATCCCGGTGTTGATAAAAAGGTCCTGAGATGGTATGATTAATCATACCGCTGGATGAGGAGAGTTTCTTTCAGGATATAATTTCAGTAACTCTATTGTTGGTACCTATTATGTCAAAAAGAGTCAAAACCCTTATCTTTGATCTTGACGGCACACTTGTGGATACCTCAAGGGACATAACAGAGGCCATAAACTATGCGATAAAGCCCCTGGGGATAAGACCCCTTACCGTGGAGGAGACCATCGGGCTTGTTGGCGAGGGGATCACGAGACTCATTGAGAAGGTACTTGGTGAGAAGACCGGGTACAGGGACGAGACGGTCAGCAGGTTTCTTGATTATTATTCAAGGAATCTGACCAGATACTCCCATCTCTACAGGGGTGTGAAAGAGACCCTGCAGAGACTGGGGGATTATAAAAAGGTGGTTGTTTCAAACAAGAGGGAGGCCCTCTCAAGGAGGCTCCTTGAAGAGCTTGGCATAGCCTCCTTCTTTGACCATATCCTTGGCAGTGATAGCACACCTGAGAAAAAGCCCTCTCCCATGCCGGTTCTGAAGGCGCTGGAACTAACCGGTGCGGCCCCTGAGGAGGCATTGATGATTGGTGACAGCAATCTTGATATCCAGGCGGCCCATGCAGCAGGAGTCAGGGTGGTGGCTGTACTGTATGGATACAGGCCCTATGAGAAGCTGAAAGAGGCTGACTATTTTATCAGGGAACAGCTGGGGGAACTCCTGGAAATATTAAATCCTTTTCCCCCTTCAGCAGGGGCAGGCAAAAAAACCTGATGCAATACACCTGGACTCGTACAATTTAACGACGGCATTTTCCACTTTTTCTGGATTACTTCTCCTCGTAGAAGACAAATTCCACCCTCCTGTTTTTTGCCCTACCCTCCTCTGTATTGTTTGAGGCGATGGGATGGGTATCAGCAAAGCCTGCTATGTTTATCCTCTTCACATCTACACCCTTCTTCATCAGGAACCGCAGTGCTGAATAGGCCCTTGCTGCGGAGAGCTCCCAGTTTGAGGTATATCTTCCACCACTAACGGGAAGGTTATCCGTGTGGCCTTCAATGGAGACCCTGCTTGGAAACCTCTTCATGATCTGTGCAATCTTCTCAAGTATGGGATAGGCCTGGGGCTTCAGCTCTGCTGTGCCTGAACTGAAAAATATCCGTCCTCTCACCCTCAGCACAACCCCTCGTGGGGTGTTCTCTATCTCCACATCCCTTTCAAGACCATGCTCTTTTACCATCTCCTGCAGCTCCTGCTGGATGAGGTAGTTTGTGTTTTTCAGGGCTGATGTTGCAAGGGGCTTTTCAAACTCCGTGGGTTTGCTGGTGTGCTGGAACATACCGGTGCCTGTGGGCATGAAGCCAAGGGCCTGCTGGATGGAACCCATGGCATCACGAAACTTCACTATGTCCATATTTGCAAAGGACAGCAGCAGTATGAAGAATGTAAGAAGCAGTGTGGCCATGTCAGAGAATGTGGCCATCCATGCCGGTGCGCCTCCTGAGTCAGTGGATGATCTTTCCTCTTCCTCCATCCTATCTCCTTGTCTTTCTCATCTTTGGCGATAGATAGGCCATCAGTTTGTCCTCAAGGATTGACTGGTTGATCCCCTTCGTGATACCCTCAACCCCGCTGACTATGATGTCCATGAGGAGCTTTTCGTTCTTTGTCCTTTCCTCAAGCTTCTCTGCAATGGGGTTGAAAACCAGAAAGGCCATCACCGCACCATAGAATGTGGTCAATAGTGCTACTGCCATGGCAGGACCAATGGTGGAGGGATCGTTCATTGTCCTCAACATCTGGACAAGACCGATGAGCGTTCCAACCATTCCCATGGCAGGAGCCGTGGAACCCATGAAACGAAAGACCTTCTGCCCCGTCTCATGTCGTTTATGTAGCGATGCCTTCTCAATCTTCAGTGTCTGTATGATCTCCTGTGGTTCCACACCATCCACAGCCATGCGTATACCCCTTGCAAGAAAGGGATGGTTTATCTTCTCGTTCTCAAGGGCAAGGAGTCCGCCTTTTCTTGCCTTTGCAGCGAGGGTCACGATCTGTTTTATCATTGTATCAGGCGGCTCCGTCCTGTCAAAGAAGGCATTCATTGCCACATTGATTGCACCAAGCACCACCTCCAGCTTTTGCATGATCAGGGTTGCCATTACGGTACCACCTACCACAATCATAAGACCCGGGATGTTGATAAAGGCTGAGATGGGGCTTCCCATCAGGATAGATATAACGATTAATGCGAATCCACCGATTATTCCGATAATGGTGGCTATATCCAAGACAACACCTCCTGTGTCTCCTGTTTCTTTCTCAAGAGCGCTCTTTATATTTATCGGATGAAGAATTATAAAACTTTAATAAAGTTCAGTAGTGTCCAAAATAATTTTACTTTATCTATAACAAGGCAGGGTGCCGAAGAAAAATAAGCACCACACCTTATTACAGTGAGCAGTAAGCAGTGAGCAGTTGATGGGTGAATGAGTAGATGGGTGGATGGGTTGATGAGTGGATGGGTTAGTAGTAAGCAGTGAGTAGCAAGAAAGGTCCTCCGAAAAATCGCAGATTTTTCGGAGTAGAGAGGTGGTTCATCATGGCATTGATGCAATGGGATTTAAATAATAAAAGACTGAGTCTTTTAAGACTTAAGTGGATAGATAAGGGTCTTGATGTAAGACACCTGAGGTATTGCTACATGGCATTCTTCACCACCTCTGGGCCTGTAGGGTTTGTTTCTTTACTTGTTTTAGTGTATAACGATAAAAATGAGGTTACTTTATTGTTTAATCCTGTGGTTGGCTTATTTTTATGAGGTGCCCTGCCTTGATAGGGTTTTGTTTTGAACAGATATGAATAAAGTTGATTGTCTCTAAGGCTCTGAGTTATACTGGTTGTCATGGGTACTGGTCTGCTCCTGGCAGTATTGCTTGCTTTCGTGGCTGCCCTTCTGGGTGGGATGTTGAACCTGATGGGCAAAAGCCCCGGCACAGAGGGGCTCAAGATGACAAACGGATTCTCAGCAGGGCTCTTAATCACTATTGCACTTGCACATATGCTCCCCGAGGCCCGGCTGGAAAAGAACTATCTATATGCTGTCACGGGTTTTGGTATCTTCTATCTTATTGAAGGGTTCACCCGTTCAGGCTCCTGTGCTGACATCTCCTGCAAGAGGGAACACTCCTCCTCTGGCATCATCGCCTATACGGGCTTCAATTTCCATGCACTTGTGGACGGCATTGCAATGGGTGTGGGTTTTCTTTCATCAACATCCCTTGGATTAATCATCGCCTTTGCCATCATGATACACAAGGCACCTATAGGCTTTTCCCTGACCGGTATCCTCCTGTCCCGGGGCTATGACAGAACAAAGACGATAGCAATGTTATTTCTCTTCTCGCTCATCACCCCTATTGGTGCATTGCTGGGGAATTATTCGGTACTGGTGAGTGCCACCATGTTGCACCCTGCCCTTGCCTTCTCGGGCGGGACATTCCTGCACATCAGTATCTCAGAGCTTCTGCCGGATGTCCATAGAGAGCATAACAGGACTATACTGGTTTATGTGGTGGCAGGCATTATCGTGGGACTTATACCCAAGTTCCTGCACCTGCATTAGTCCCTTATCCTGTAGCCAATCCTCTCTATGCTGTCCCTTGCAACCCTTTCAACCATATCTGCACTGATCTCCTCCGGGTCATACCCGATCACCACCCGGCCATTTTCAACCTCCACTGAGATGATGCCATGGAGAGAGGTAAGAAAACTCTGTAACGCCCTTGAACATTCGTAGCAGCAGACGCCATCCACGTTGAAGCTCAGCTTTTCCATCTCATCTCATCCCTGATAGCATCTCCTTCACTGATGGGAACTGCTCAATCTCCGTGTGGGGAAGAAAGAGTGCGGACATGAATTCATCCATGAATGCCCCCTTTGTGGAAAGTTCCATATATGTCATCATTGAGGCTATCCGCTCCGCCTCTCTCCTCATATCCTCGGACATCAGGCAGAGGTAGGCACCGGCAATTGATGTGTTACCCATGAATCTGAACCTCTCTACAGGCAGGTCTGGAAGCATCCCCATCACAATGGCCCTTTCAACATTTATATAGTTACCAAAACCACCCGCTATATAGACCTTCTCAATCATCTCAAGGGTGAATCCTACCTCCTTAAGCAGCATGGAAACCCCTGCATATATGGCTGCCTTTGCCCTGATGATATTTTCAATATCCACCTGTGTAAGGACAATCTCCCTTCCATCTCCGGAATATATAAGATACTCCAGGCCTTCCTCGCCCTCTCTTATTCGTTCTGTCTTTATATCATCCCGGATCTTTCCTTTCTGGTCAATAATACCCGAAAGAAACATCTCTGTAACCGCATCAATCATGCCGGAACCGCAGATGCCAATGGGTACAGTATCACCGATCACGGTAACCTCTGGCTCATAGGTTTCAGGGCTGATCCTTACGGATTCAATAGCCCCGTTAGTAGCACGCATGCCATGCTTAATCCCGCCACCTTCAAAACATGGTCCTGCGGAGCAGGCTGCTGTCATCAGCCAGTCTCTGTTTCCTATCACTATCTCGCCGTTTGTGCCGATGTCCATAAATAGAGCAAGCTCATCCCTGGTGTGCATCTTTGTTGCCAGCACCCCGGAGACGATATCCCCCCCAACATAGCTTGCCACACAGGGCACGGAGTATACAGGCGCATCCCTTCTGATCCTGATACCCGCATCACGAGCCTGCCATACGGGAAAGCTGTTGGCTGTGGGGATATAAGGTTCTTCCCTGATATAGGCAGGGTTCAGGCCCCAGAAGAGATGTATCATCGTTGTGTTGCCCGAGACCACCACAGATTCAATACCCTCAGGGTCTATCCCGTGAGATTCCGCTATCGGCATTATAAGGTCATTGATATCATTTACCACAGCCTGGCGCAGTTCCCTCAGGCCTCCTCCCTCTGTTGCATACACAATACGGGTGATTACATCATCGCCGTATCGCATCTGTGAGTTATAGGTGGAACCTACATCTATCACCCTTCCGTCGCAGAGGTCAACAAGGTAGACCACCACAGTGGTGGTCCCGATATCCACGGCAAGTCCGTGATAACAGGGCTTTTCCACCGGTGGTTCAATGGATATGGCCCTGTTGCTCTCCTTCTGGTAGCAGAGATTAAATCTCCAGTTGTTTTCCCTCAAGGAGTCAGAAAGGCGGGATATGAAGCTGTAGGGGTAGTCAAGGTTTATACCCCTTTCGTTTAATGCCCTCTTCAGTCTTTCCAGGTCACTGATATTATCGTCAAGGCTTGGTGCCGGAAGCTCCATGGTAATCCTTGAAATAAGGGGAGAGAGCTCTGTTTTGTAGGACTTCAGCAGTTCAAAGAGGTCCCTCGTGCGAGAGATTGCAATCTTGTCTCCCACGGTGAGCATGGATTCAATGGGTATCTCAATAGTAACATCCCCTTCTGGATAGCTCTGGCATGCCAGCACCATACCCTTTTCTTTCTCAGCCTTTGTGAGTTTGCCATGGCTTTCCACCCTTACAGGTCCATCCTTCACGATCACCTTGCATTTACCGCAGGAGCCCTTGCCACCACAGGATGCTGTAAGGAATATCCTGTTCTTCTTCAGTATCTCATATATATTCAGGTTGCCTTCAAAGGAAATCCTCTTTCCCTCAAGTATGGTAAGATTCATGGAATTACCTCCTCAGAAATTGCCCTTTATAACCCTGAACAGCTCAAGTGCCGCTGACTGTGGTCCCATCTGCTCATATCCTTCTATGCCAAGCCTTGTCCTTATCTGGCCCACCCTGATGCCCTGTTCATACATCCTCTGGAAGTATTCCCTTGCCAGTCTTTCATGGGCATCCCTCCTCTGGGGTGCACCAAAGGGATTCGCAAAATAGGTATGGACAAGCCCCTTCTCATCGGTTGTACCCTTTGCAAGCCTGGCACCCAGCCGGAAGACCTGAAGCGCATCATCTATGGAATCAAAAAACTCTATGGCCGGATGTTCTCTGTCAACCTCTTCATAGTTGTTTGCATAGAGGAAGTAATCCACTGGATACCCTCTGACAATGTGGTGGAAGCGGGTCACGGGCATGATGAGCCTTGCATTTGTCTTGTCAGGGTTCATGAATATGCTCCTGTCTATCTCCTCATAGGCATAGCCTGGCTGCAGGTCATCAAGCCTCACAAAGGCGCCAATCTCTGTTCCATACCCCACAATCCTGCCCTCTTCATCATACCCGAGTGAGCCCATATCGTCAAAGATTATTCTCATCTCGCAGATATGGTCTTCTGCCAGTATTCTGAAGGCCTCAAGAGTCTCGGATTTCCCTGCACCGCTATCACCCACTATTACCACATTGGCACGTTCACCACTTTTGAGCTTCAGCAGCACCATTGCACCATGCACCGGCATCCTTCCACGCTTTATCATCGTGATATTATGAAGCGTAAGGGTCATCTTCTTGAAGTAGCCGAAGTAGTCAACCTCCCTGTGGTGCTCCACTATACCGATCATCATATTGTGTTCCCTGTCATCATAGAATATGGTCCTGCCAGGAAGTTCTGCCTTCAGCCCGAAGATGAGCACTATGTCAGGACGCTTTCCCTCAATATCCTCGTAGTCTGCTATCTCAAAGAGGTTGCTCAGGGAAAGTCCCAGGGATATAAAATCCTGATGAAAGTAGATAAAGGCTGTCAACTCTCCAACCTTTGCGGGGAAACAGAACCACTCCCTCCTGTCTATTACGGAAAGGTCAGAAGGTAGTGCCTCTATCTCCTCAAACTGTCCCTTCCTTTTATTCATTTCAGGGTAGAGGATGAGGGGAGGTTCCATCAGTGTCAGCCTGATGAAGGGGATATGAAGCAGAGGATGATAAGGGGCCGGGCAATTCCAGTCAATCTGTTCAATCAGCATACCCATATTCGCTCCGGCTGGCAGCTGTCTATAAACCCGGGGGTTGTCACCGGTAATATGCTCGCTAATGCGACGGTAGACATAAAGGACAAGATTTTTCAACCCCTCGTTTGCCTTTATAAACTGTGCATGGTGAATGCTGCTTTTTGAATACCTTGACCTCTTTGGTGCCTCCAGGTAGAAGAATCGCTCGTACCGTCTCCAGTAATTGTAGAGCTCTTCAACCACCTCGTTAAGTGATTCCCTCCTTGAGAGAATATCCCTGTACGCGGAGTTCATCTGTGCTACCTCTTCAGCGGTATAACTGAAGAGAAACCTGAAGAGTTTTATCAACTCAGAGGCAAGGTTCTCCTGCCCTCTCCATGGGAGTGTCTCTGCCAAAAAGACATAAAGGCTGTTGCCCTTACGTGCAATCCTGTCAACAAACCTCCTCAGTATCTCCTCAAAGAGGGGGCTCCTGAGCACCGCCTCTGGTGTGTCGCAGTACAGGGCAGAATAGTCAAATACCAGCTTACCCCTTCTGATCACATACGGTTTTGTTTTGACTGTCATGATATCACCTGCTTATTCAATTATATCAAGTTTTATGTGTAAATCCTTCAGCTGTTTTTCTTCAACTGGTGAGGGTGCGTTGCTCAGCAGACATACGGCCTTCTGTGTCTTCGGGAATGCTATTACATCTCTTATGGTATCAGCTCCTACCATGAGCATCACCAGGCGGTCAAGTCCGAGCGCTATACCGCCATGTGGAGGTGCGCCATATCTGAGGGCATCTATGAGGAAACCGAATTTCAGCTGAGCCTCCTCCTCTGGGATGCGGAGGAGCTCAAACATCTTTCTCTGCACGTCTGCCCTGTGGATACGGATGCTTCCACCACCTATCTCGTATCCATTAAGCACAATATCGTAGGCCTTTGCCTTTAGAGAAGAGAGCCCCTCGTGGTCATTGATATCCTCTTTAAGCATACGCTCTATGTCCATGTCAGCAGGGGATGTAAAGGGGTGGTGCATGGCCTGGAACCTGCCTTCCTCTTCATCCCACTCAAGGAGAGGATAATCCACGACCCAGCAAAACCTGAAGCCATCGCCTATCAGGCCCTGTCTTCTTGCGATTGAAAGCCTGAGCCTGCCAAGCACATCAAGGGTTGTATCTTCATCATCTGCCACGAAGAGCATCATGTCACCCTGCTCTGCACCCAGGCGGTCTGCCATCGCCTTCAGCACACCTTCGGGGAAAAACTTTGCAATAGGTGAATCAAAACCATCCCGAAGTTTTATCCAGGCAAGCCCTTTTGCACCATATGACTGTGCCTCCTCGGTGAGCAGGTCAATCTCCTTACGACTTAAACCGGCAAGACCCTTTCCAAGAACGCCTTTCACCCTTCCGCCAGCTTCAAGGGCATTAAGGAAGACCTTGAAGCTTCCCTGTCTTGCAAGGTCCTCCATCTCTGCAATCTCAAGGCCAAACCTCAGGTCAGGTTTGTCAGTACCAAACCTCTCCATTGAGTCCCTGTATGTCAGGCGCTCAAAGGGTGTGCTCAGTTCAATCTCAAGGGTCTCCCTGAATACATAGGATAACATGCCTTCCACAATGGAGATGACATCGTCCACCTCAACAAAGCTCATCTCAAGGTCAACCTGGGTGAACTCAGGCTGGCGATCCGCCCTGAGGTCTTCATCCCTGAAGCATCTTACTATCTGGAAATAACGTTCCATTGCAGAGCACATCAGTATCTGCTTGAAAAGCTGTGGGGACTGGGGAAGTGCATAAAAGTGGCCTGGATTTACACGGCTTGGCACGAGGTAATCACGTGCACCCTCGGGGGTGGACTTCGTCAGCATAGGTGTCTCTATCTCAAGAAACCCCTCCCTGTCAAGATAGTCCCTGATGGTCTTGGTTACCCTGTGACGGACTACAAGGTTCCTCATCATCTCCGGTCTTCTCAGGTCAAGATACCTGTACCTGAGCCTGAGCGGTTCGGATATCTCCTTTGGCTCATCTATCATGAAGGGCAGGGGGTCTGCCTTTGAAAGGATCTCAAGCTCACTGGCATAGACCTCAAGTGAACCTGTGGGGATCTCGGGATTCTCCGTACCCTCGGGCCTTCTTCTGACCTCGCCCCTCACCTTGATCACATACTCTGAACGAAGGGTATGTGCAAGCTTGTGAGCATCCTCAGAGACATCGGGGCTGAAGACCACCTGCACGATACCGCTTCGGTCCCTCAGATCAATAAATATCAGTCCTCCATGGTCACGCCAGCGGAACACCCAGCCTGAAAGGGTAACAGTGTTTCCTATCTGGGACTCCGAGACCTCTCCGCATTTCCTGTCTCTGTACATTATTTTTAAACCTCCTAAAGATATAGCGAACTAAAAGGTGTGCGAATAAAACAAATTATATTTTAACACTTTTCCTGAGTTTTTGTATCTCCTCCGGGCTCAGATAACGCCACTGCCCGGGAGGGAGGTTGCCAAGGCTTATACCATCTATACGAATTCTCTTTAATTTCAGCACAGGGTGTCTGATCCTCTGGAACATCCTTCTTATCTGGCGTTTCTTCCCCTCATGTATGGTTATCTCAAGCCAGGAGTTGCGTTCAGTCTTGGGCATCCTTATCCGCCTGATCCTGGCAGGTGCTGTCATGCCATCTTCAAGCATTATACCCTTTCTGAGCTTATTTAAATCCTTCTCCTCCACGATCCCCTTGACCTTTACGAGATAGGTCTTGGGGACCTTGTAGGATGGATGTATCAGCCTGTAGGCAAGTTCTCCGTCGTTTGTAAGGATCAGCAGCCCTTCTGAATTAAAATCAAGTCTTCCCACAGGGTATACCCTGTAACGTATACCCTTGATCAGTTCCTTAATCGTAGGGCGTCCCTGGGGGTCCTCAAGGGTTGTAAGAAACCCCTTTGGCTTGTTCAGCATTGCGTAAGTCTTTGGCTCGGGTTTTATGACAAGTTTGCCATCAACCTTTATGTAATCCTTCTCCATGTCAGCCTTCATCCCCAGGGTAGCCACCTGTCCATTTACAAGTACACGCCCCTCAAGGATAAGCTCCTCGGCCTTCCTCCTTGACGCAATGCCAGCCTTTGCAAGTATCTTCTGTATTCTTTCTTCCATTTTAAGTACCCTTACAGGAACGGGGAATTACTATTTTACAATATTGTAGGGTTTTTGTGTTATAAGCTTTAAAGGGAGATCATTCCGTTTCCGTCATTGCCCCACCTGATTGGGTAATCTATTGTTGGTTCTCTTAAAGCCATGGTTTGTCGGATCAAGTACGACAATGACCACAGAGAGATCGGAGATCGGTATAGGCATATTCCATCTTTGTCATTCCGCACCTGATGGGGAATCCATTTTTTAAAAAGGAAAGTCTATCTGCAAAAATATAAAAAAAGGGGAGGGCATATTGCCCTTCCCCTATAATATATACGACCCCGAAGGAGGTTAGAACATCACGTCAAAGGTGAGATAGATGTCCTGGGCGTTCTTTACAGGCTTGAGAAGCTGCGTGGCAAGCGCATCGGTCTGGTTCAGATCATCAATCTTTCTTGGCTCCCCAAGCCAGAAGCCGCTCCCGGTATATTTGAATTTATAGTACTGATAACCGAGCCTGAAAAAGGCCTTTCCGAATTTTGCTATAGGGGTCTCTGGCAGTTCCTGTATTATGTATGCCTCGTAAACATCACCCCTTGTGGCAAGCTTGCTTGTCCAGAGATCATCAGCAGCTGGGGTAAAGGCGAGCCAGTACTTTGAACCCCTGTTCCACTCAAGACCGATCTTTGTTCCTGTCTTCTTGATATCATATCTCATACCAAGGTATATTGCGTTACCAGTGTGACTCTTTTTCTCCCCGCCAAAATTGGGATCATCATAGAGCAAGCCATATTTTGCTGTCTGGTTCTGCATGTAAAGGGTATCACCTGAGTCTGCCCTTCCGTTTGCATTGGAATCAATATAGACATCATAGAAAGGAGCCTCGTAACCATTGTCATTTGGATGTGTCTTACTCAGTGCTGCTGATGCGAAGAGGTTGAGGTCACCAGGGCCTATATCCTCAATCCTGCCTGTGACCACGGTGCCCCACCAGTCAATATCACCAATATTCTTGTTGTCCACCCCAAGTCCAAAGGGATCTGAGTTCCCTGGATAGGCAAAGATGCTGAAGGCCTTCTGCCACTGGAACTCAATGTGGAGATTCTCTGTGTCATAGGGAACAACATTGATTCCGATCATCTGTACATCCTTCATCCTGTCGTTGTCAGGCCTGAAGCCTGTGTCCATACCCTTTCCATAACAGATCTTGGCATAGGCCCCCTCTAACTTGTCTATTTCAGGTGCAACGCCAAGGGTAAGCCCATCAAAGGCATAGTCAACAAGTAAGGCAGGTACACCGGCTGTACCAACCTTTTCCCTGTTCTGCCTTATATTTGATGGGACACCACCTGTGGAAGGCCTTCTACCTATGGAGAACCAGACAGGAAGATCAAAGATGTTGCTCCATGTTGCATAGGCATAGTCAACCCTGAGGGTATTATCCTGTGGCACATGACCAAGGTTGCCATCCATGATTACATATCTGTCGGCAAAGAAGGGGCTCTGGTCAACATAGTCATTACCCCAGGCCTTGTACATTAGGATACGTGACTTTACCTGGATATTCTCCGTAACCTGTGCCTTGACGTTCAGTGCAAAGCGGTTTAGGAAGAGAGTGTCATTCTTTGCAGTATAGGAGTCTACTGCCGTGGAATATGGTACAGCATACACACCTGGAGTTGCGGTAGGCATGGCATAGTTAAAGTTTGCGGTCTGATTCCTGTCATACCCAACATGCTCGTGCACCTTTCCCTTTAGAGAGTCCAGCCTGAATCTGTAATCCCCGCCGATGGTAAGCCATGAGAACTTTTTTGAAACCTCTTTTGCTGACTCCTTCGCGTCCATTACATCTGCCTGCTGCTGCAACTGCTGGTTCTGAAGGTCCTCCATCTGTTTCTTCAGTTGCTGGAGTTGCTGAGATAGTTCCTGGATCTTCTGCATCAGCTCTTCCTGGGTGACAGCAAAACCTGTGGTGGGCATCAGTAGGAGGGCAACAACCAATACTGCCAAAAATCGTTTCATAAACACCTCCCTTACCTCCATGGTCAACGCCATAGAAGTATGTTTATCAGCCAGTAAGACTGGCCCTTCCCTCCTGAGAATTTTTATTTTTATTTTTTTATCTTTTCTTTATAGTTTCAAAGTTTATAAATTATATACCAAACGTTTGTACTCAAGTCAAGTAAAAAATTTCAAAAAATGCTGGTCAAGTCCGGAGCGTTCTTATGGTATCCAAAATCATCCAGTAGGGTTATAATATTTAAGGAAATATAGAAAGAGATATTTCCGGGGTGTGCTGTAACAGGACACTGTATGAAGATGCATGATTTTTGATAAAATATTTCTGAGATATAAAATGGGCGGTTAGCTCAGCTGGGAGAGCGCCAGAATCGCACTCTGGAGGTCGGGGGTTCAAGTCCCCTACCGTCCACCATTATTATTAGGGATTTTTTCCACTTTAGCCATTCTCCTCTACCTCAATCCCTAACTGTCTGAAGGTCTCTTTTATTTTGTCTTCATAGTCCTGCTCAGAGATAGAGCCATCTTTTGCATGTAGCTCAATCTCAAGGTTTGGCTTAGTCACGCATTGTGTTGACAGTCAGGCTTGTTTTTGAAAAAAAGCGAGCTATGGTATGGAG
>Ga0256830_1001565_pt1 | contig 16023 bp, 16 predicted proteins | sample 128326metaG_FD_190537 | JGI IMG/M metagenome (GOLD analysis project Ga0256830, IMG submission 190537) | Hydrothermal vent microbial communities from Lau Basin, Pacific Ocean - 128-326 | ecosystem: Environmental > Aquatic > Marine > Hydrothermal vents | place: Pacific Ocean: Lau Basin | collected... | reverse complement strand
CAGACAGGTCGATTGATTACGCGAAAACATTTCGCATAATCACGGGTTGCACGAAATAAATCTTACGGCACCGCATATCAGTCAGGTTCCAGAAATTTTCCTTTTAGAATTTTAAGGAATTGAAAAATTTCTTCCACCAAAATTTTTGTTTTTTTAATTTTAAAATAATAAACAAAAACTTTTGATATGCGGATACGGTATGTAAAATTTAAAATCCTATACAACAATTATGAGCTTCGAATCAGTTTATTGGAAAAAAAATCTCAAAAGAGATGTTACTTTTATCTTAAAAAAGATGAATATAAATCTCGACGAAATCGAAGATTATGAGAAATTTGAACAAATATTTTCAATCATTGAAATAAAACTATTTATAATCGCCTACTCATTAAGGAAACTTATAGATACTAAAAAAGTAAGCGATAGATTATCGGATATTCAAATTAAAGTTTCCGCATATCCAAAGAATTCAAAAAACTCACAGTGATGAATAATCACCGACTTGAAGAACAGTACAAATTTAAAAATAAAATGGAGAGAAAATTAAAAATAAGAGATGTATGTAATCAGATAATTCATAGTTATACGTTTCAGTTAGGTGGATATGGGAATAAAATATTTTATGTCTTTTTTAATTCTGATTATCAAAAGAATAAATATTTGTTCAAACTAAGGATTAAAGATTTTTTAAAAGTTGTTGAAAAATTTGCAAACAATTACCCATCTTCAATTTCTATGATTTATTGCGAAGATTTAAAAGATTATAAAGTATCGTGCAAATAGAATTTTAAACATCACGAAACAAAAAACATGCAGTTCGGGGCCCGACTCGCCCCTTTCCCAAATTTTCTTTCGTTCCGTTTCAAAAAACTTCGGATGTTAATAAACGTTGCGCAAAATTTTATTTCAATTTCTTTACCGATTTTTTGAATTGATCGCCGCGGTCAAATTCGTTTTTGAACATATTGAAACTTGCCGCGCCGGGCGACAGCAAAACAACATCTCCCCTCCTTGCCAAACCCTTCGCCCGCGCGACCGCCTCTTTCATGCCGCGCGCGATAATCGGGGTCAAGCCGCGAACATTCTCTTTGAGGATTTTGTCCGTCGCGGTGCCGGGAAACAAAATCAGCGCCTTCACGCTCCCGTTCACCTCTTTGGCAAAATTCTTGTAGTTCAATTTCTTGTCAACTCCTCCGGCGATTAAAATTATTTTGCCCCGGTATCGTTTCAGCGAATTCAGGGCGAAAATCACCGCCTCGGGCATTGTCGCCGCGGAATCATTGATATACTTTACTCCCCCTTTTTCTCCGACAAGCTCCAGCCGATGCGGAACGCCTTTGAAGTTTTTTAATGTTTTTTCAATTATTTTTCGGGGAATGCCGAGAACCTCGGCGACCGCGACAGCGGCGGCGCATCTGCCTTCGTTTCCGGAAAACCAAATTATTTTCGCTTTCGCTTTTTTGGCAAACTTTTTTACTTCCATATCATCCCTATTAAGAATCAGCCAATCATCTTTTTTCTGAAATTTGAAAATATTTTCCTTGTCGCCGTAATATTCCCGCAAACTTTTGTATTTATCCAAATGCTCCGGCATTAAGTTCGTAACAACGGCAATCCGCGGACTCTTCTTGATTGTCTTGAACTCCTGCAGCAGCCAGCTGGAGAGCTCCGCGACCACGATGGTGTCTTTTTTGATTTTGTTTAGAATCGCGAGCGGAGATTTTCCTATGTTCCCGCACAACACCGCGTCCGCGCCCGAATTTTTCAACATTTCATAAATGAGCGCAGCTGTCACACTCTTTCCTTTCGTGCCGGTTATTCCGATAAGCAAATTGTTCGGACGCTCCTCAAAAAAAATCGTCCAGTCGTTGATTATCGGAATTCCGTTCTCGCGGGCGGTTTTTAAATAAGGCGAATCTTTCGGCACGCCCGGATTTTTGAATATGATGTCCGCCTTCTTGAAATCTTTTTTTCTGTGCCGCCCGAAAACATATTCAACCCTTCCGGCCGTCCGAAATTTTTCCAATTTTGTTAACTGCTTTTTGAATTCTTCTTCTTTTCTCAGGTCGGTAATCAAGAGATTCGCCCCGCGGCGAAGAAAAAACAGGGCGGAGGAAATTCCGCTCCCGCCCTCGTTGCTCCCCAGCCCCATTATAACCACCTTTTTGCCCTTAAAGTTTTTTGACATACGAACCGAAAGCGTCCATCAGTTTTCGGGTGTTTTCGCCGACTTTTCCGTCGCCTATTATTTTTCCGTCAATGTTCACCACCGGCAAAATGTCCTTGTTGCTCGCGGTAATAAACGCCTCGTCCGCGAACCGCAACTCGCGCGACTTGATTTCTCTTTCTTCGGTTTTAAAATGTTTCCCCGCCAATTTAAGAACCAAATTTCTGGTGGTGCCGAGCAAGATATCTTTCTTCGGAGTAATCAATTTTCCTCCCCTGAAAATAAAAAAGTTGCTCGTTGAACACTCCAAAACGCGCCCTCTGTCGGTGTAAAGAACTTCAAACGCCTTCTTCCTTTTCAGCTCCGAATTGCAAAGGCGGACGGCGGAAATATAATTTAAGGTTTTCGCGCGCGGCAACTCCCTCCTGTGCTCAAGCGTGATCAGCTTGACGCCGGTTTTGTAAAGTTTGGCGGGCGGTGTTTTCGATTTCTCAACCAAAATTAAAAACGTGGGGGAAAAAGAATCAAAGCCCATGCCGTTTTTCAATTCTCCTCCGGTCAAAACAATGCGGACACTTGATTCCCTGAAACCGTTTTTAAGAATGAGCTTGTCTATAATTTTTTTCAATTCCGCATCGCCAATCGGTATCTTAAGATTGAAAAGTTCCGCCGAATTCTTGAACCTTTCGATGTGCTCATCGTATAAAAACGGCTTCCCGTTAATGGTCCTGAAAAAATCAAAAACGCCATACCCGCGCAAAAACCCTATGTCCCTCGGGCTGACGCGCGCCCTCTTCAGAGGAACTATTTTCCCGTTCAGGTAACAATATTGTTCCGGCGGATTGTTCATTGATTTAATTGTAACAAAAAAACAAATAGACCGCATCAACCAGAACTCCAGTGAAACCAAGCAATCCCGAATATCCAGTCAAGAAACCGGAGAAAGGCGCCCCCAAAAGAGAAATTTTAAAAACCAAAGGGGTTGAATCTCCTTTCGGAGCGGCGATTGCTTGCAAATGTCCAATCGGAAACCCCAAAGGCCGAACAACGGTTAAAAAGGGCGGCGGCCCCATAAATCCCGCCGACGAACAGAGAAGAAAAAACAAAACGCCGAAAGAGTAGAACATGCTTGACTCTTTTTTTTGTTAAGTATATACTATGATGGTGTTGGATTAACGACAGAACATTAACAGATGAATACAGCATTCATCGCGCTCTGGCAGTCCGTATTTTTATCGGCTGTTAAGGGCACTTTAATTTTGATTTACGATCTGAATCGGAATATTATTTTTTCTTTTGTTCCGTTCTAGGCCGGATATTCGTTTTCAACGAATACTGTAGGCCGAACGTGGATTTGACGGATTTTGAAATTTACTCATTGAGCAAGTTTCAAAATACTCAATTCTTCGTTTTTTTTGAGAGTTTGATCCTAGCTCAGGATGAACGCTGGCGGCGTGATTTAGGCATGCAAGTCGAGCGCCCCGATTTCGGTCGGGGAGCGGCGAACGAGGTAGTAACACGTAGGAACCTGCCCCCAAGACAGGGATAACTGCGGGAAACCGTAGCTAATACCTGATAGTCCCGAAAGGGTAAAGATTTATCGCTTGGGGATGGGCCTGCGCGCTATCAGCTTGTTGGTAAGGTAACGGCTTACCAAGGCTATGACGGCTAGGGGGGGTGAGAGCCCGGTCCCCACCGATGGCACTGAGACACGGGCCATACATCTACGGATGGCAGCAGTCAAGAGTCTTCCACAATGGGCGAAAGCCTGATGGAGCGACGCCGCGTGCAGGATGAAGCCCTTCGGGGTGTAAACTGCTTTTATGGGTGAAAAATTTCGATGATATTAGCCCATGAATAAGGGGTTGCTAAACTCGTGCCAGCAGCAGCGGTAAGACGAGTACCCCGAGCGTTATCCGGATTTATTGGGCGTAAAGGGTGTGTAGGGGGCAATGTTAGTCTTGCTTTAAAAATTCCGGCTCAACCGGAAAGATGGGCAAGAAACGGCATAGCTTTGAGGATGTGAGAGGTCTGCGGAACTCACGGTGTAGGGGTGAAATCCGTTGATATCGTGGGGAACACCGAAGGCGAAGGCAGCAGACTGGCGTATTCCTGACCCTGAAACACGAAAGCGTGGGTAGCGAAGAGGATTAGATACCCTCGTAGTCCACGCCCTAAACGATGTTCACTGGCTTTTCCAAGTATCGACCCTTGGAGAGGCGAAGCTAACGCGTTAAGTGAACCGCCTGGGAAGTACGGCCGCAAGGCTAAAACTCAAAGGAATAGACGGGGACTTGCACAAGCGGTGGATCATGTGGTTTAATTCGACGCTACACGAAGAACCTTACCAGGGCTTGACACCCGAACGAAAGCTTTCCGAAAGGAAAGCCCTCTCACAAGGACGGTCGGGCAGGTGATGCATGGCTGTCGTCAGTTCGTGGTTTGAATTGTTCCCTTAAGTGGGGTAACGAACGCAACCCTCGTTGTCTGTTACAAGTGTCAGACGAGACTGCCCCGTTATACGGGGAGGAAGGAGAGGATGACGCCAAGTCAGCATGTCCCTTTGACGCCCTGGGCTACACACATGATACAATGGCGCGTACAATGGGCCGCGAAAGAGTAATCTGGAGCAAATCCCACCAAAGCGCGTCTCAGTTCGGATTGAGGTCTGCAACTCGACCTCATGAAGTTGGAATCGCTAGTAATCGCGGGTCAGCTATACCGCGGTGAATACGTTCTCAAGTCTTGTACTCACTGCCCGTCAAGTCAAGGAAGCCGGGAGTACCCGAAGCCCCTGAATTTCAGGGTCTAAGGTAAATTCGGTGACAGGGACTAAGTCGTAACAAGGCACGGCTAGCGGAAGCTGGTCGTGGATTAAATCCAAATCAATTTTTCATCGCAAGATGAAAAGTGATTAGGTCGGTTTCGCCCTGTGGCGAAGTTAGGTGTTGGTCTTGGAGCCTTAAATTAAGACCGGAAAAACCCGCTTAAATTTCGCTTTGCGAAACACTGGGCGGGAAGAACGGAACAAAAGAAAGAATAATATTGGATGTTTTACAATCAAAAATCCCCGTTTGTCCAAACGGGGATTTTTGATTGTAACCGGCAGCGATGCGAAAAAGGCGGACAGCTTTCGCTAATCCGCTCGCGTTTCTCTTAAGCCCTCCAATTATTGAATTTATTTTATCCATTTTCTTCAAGCAATAAGCGATTAAAATCTGTTTTAAATACCGGCATATTGAAAATTAAATCAAGCGAGATTAAATGTATGTTGATGGGGCGAATCGCGCGCGGTTTAATCCGCCATATTGAACATTTTTCGTTTTTTTGTTATATTCTAATGAGTTTTAAGGCGCGCGCTGCCCAACAGAGGAATTTTGTCCCCGAGGGCGCTGCCTTGCCGTTGCGTTAAAAGCAAAATCGCGCGTGTAGTTCAATGGTAGAACGCTATCCTGATAAGATAGAGGTCGTAGGTTCGATTCCTACCACGCGCACCACACCAAAACCGCCCGTAAAAACGGGCGGTTTTAGGTTGTTTGGGCAGCTCCTTTTCGGTTTGAAGCTTAATTAAAATTGCTTTTCAACCGGCATATCGTATTTTTCGGCGATTATTTGTTTAAGCGTTTGGGTGTATTCTTTCCCCACTTCTTCCGCGATGGCCGACGCGAAGTATTCGGAGATGAGCGGATTTCCTCCGCCTTCAAGAATTTCTCCGATGCACTCCCCGCAAGGGTGTTTTCCGTTCATTATGTCTTCAAGGCAGTCGCACACCAAATCCTTGTCTTGTTTTTCCGGGTTGGAAAAACAGTAAACGCACGGCTTTTCCAGACAGCACTTGTACCTTCCCTGCGCCAGAAGGTCTTTTATTCCGTCGCGGCTTTCCGCGATAATCTGTTTGTTTTTCGCCGCTCCGGCGCTTCTCTCTCCGTGGTCCATTTCCATATTCATTCTCGGCATAAGGAAAAACGCTCCGCCCGCGGCGCCGACGGCGGCCGCCAGCGCGATTGCGAGCAAAAAGGTTAAATTGTATTTCGTCGGTGATGTCATGTTTTTATTTGTGAACTTAGATTGTTAAAAATTTTCCGAACGCTCCGTCCTTCAGCATATACACTTCGTACGGCGCGCGCTTCGGTCCCGCCATTCCCGGCGTTCCGGACGGCATTCTCGGCAAACCTATGCCGTCAATGTCCGGTTTTTCTTTCAAAAGTTTTTCAACCGCCTCCATCGGGACATGCCCTTCAATGAAGTATTTTCCCATGGCAATCGTGTGGCAGCTCTGCTTGTCCGGCGCGATTCCGTATTTGCCTTTTACCGCGTCCATGTCTTCAACCGTTACGACCTCAACTTCAAACCCCCGTTTCTCAAGCTCTTCGGCGTACCCCTCGCAGCATCCGCAGGCCGGGGACTTGTAAACAACCGCTTTTTGCCCCGCGCCAAAACCTCCAATCTCAATCTTTTTCTCTCTTTCAGCGATTTTCCCGCCATTTTGTCCAAAAAAATAAGCCCCTCCCGCGATAAGAACAAATATGGCGGCAATCGCGACAGCCGATTTGTTTTTCATGTTTTTGTGCTATTTCTTAAGTTGATTATTTTTTTTCTCCGACCAAACGCAATAGGATTATATTACATTTTATAAATAATACAAAGGGGGAAACAACGCGATGCGACGAAGTTCGCTTTTTAAAAAATCTTTCTTTTAACGCCTTTCTCGGCCCAAAGAAATAGTGTATACTAAAAGCAATGGAATCTTACTTTTTTAATAACGCAGGGAGGGATTATTTGCTGGCTTTCGCTGTTTTTGCGGCGGCGTTCACCCTCCTTAAAATATTCAGGACCGTTGTCTTGCGCAAACTTGAACGGGCGGCGCAAAAAACAAAAACAGACATGGATGACATTGTCGTCAGGATAGTGAGGGACATCAATCCTCCTTTTTACCTTTTTATTTCCCTGTACGCCGGCCTAAAATTTTTAGCGCTTTCCGATATGATTGAAAAAATAGTGGACGGATTATTGATTCTTGCGCTTGTTTTCCAGGCGGCGAGGGCGCTGCAATCCCTTATAAGTTTTTGGGCGGAAAAAACAATTAAAAACAAGCCGGAAGACGAACAAATTAAGACGAAAGCGGCGGTCAAAAACATTGCGGCCGCCCTCAAGGTTCTTCTCTGGTCTTTCGCCTTTCTCATAATCTTGTCCAATTGGGGCTTTGACGTCACATCGCTGATTGCGGGATTGGGAATTGGCGGAATCGCAATCGCCTTCGCCCTGCAGAACATTTTGAGCGACATATTCAGCTCTTTTTCAATATTCTTTGACAAGCCATTTCAGGTTGGAGACTTCATTATTGTCGGCTCCGATATGGGAACGGTGGAGAAAATAGGACTTAAAAGCACCCGCTTGAGAACCCTTCAAGGGCAAGAACTGGTCATCTCAAACAAAGAGCTTACCGAAACGCGCGTTAACAACTATAAAAAAATGGAAAAAAGGAGGATTGTTTTCACTTTCGGGGTGCTTTACGAAACGCCCACTAAAAAACTGAAAAAAATCCCGGAAATAGTCGCAAGCATCATATCTAAAGAAGAATTGGCTGATTTGGACAGAATTCACTTTAAAGAATTCGGCGATTTCAGTCTTAATTTTGAAGTCGTTTATTATGTTTCCACTCCCGACTACAACGATTACATGGACACCCAGCAATCAATCAACTTCGCGATTAAGGACGCGTTTGAGAAGGAGGGCATAGAATTCGCTTATCCCACTCAAACGATTTTTGTCAAGAAATAAAGTTTCTTCTCTTTTTTATATTTATAAAAATGAGAAAACCGCCAAAGAATGCCTTTGGCGGTTTTTTCTTTTTATTACAGGAGGAAAAGCTTCCCCGGATTTTTGAACTTATAATCCGGATTGAGTGAGAGCAATTCTTCCCACTCATAAATCCCCCATCCCACGACACCCGTCTTGATGCCCGCTCTTTTTCCGGCTATCACATCGGCGTCCGAATCGCCGATAATAACGGCATCGGCGTAATCGGCGTCCATTTTTCTGACAATCAAGTGAATGCCTTCGGGATCGGGTTTTATCTTCTTGTCAATGTCGTCGGAACCGAAAATCGGCCCCGAAAAATACCTCCTCAAATCACCAAGCGAACCGTAAATTGAATTGCGGCTGCTTGATGACAGCAGCGCCAGCTCGTGCTTTTCGGACAGCTTTTTCAGAAGTTCCGGAACCCACGGGAAAATCCGCGTGTACTTGTCGTAAGCCGAATGAAAAACTTTGTCCACTATTGGTAATTCATCTCTGCTGAATCCTCCAATCATGTTTAAATTTTTCATGAAATCTTTATTGTACCACTCCTTGAACTCCTTAAGGTTTTTAAAAAAATCATCGGGATTTTTCTCTTTGTAAACGATAAGGGCTTTGTAGCCCTCCAGAAGACCCTTCCACGGAATACTCCTCAGCACTCCGTCAAAATCCAAAATAATGAGCATAGCGCCTCCTTTTATTCTTATATTCATTTTGTCAATTTGCCATTTCCGTTTTTTATCCTACCTGACCGAAAAATAAAATCAAGAAAAAAAGCGCCATGGGCGCCAGCGTTGAGGAAACAGCGGCAAAAAGATTCAAAAGCGTCACCCCCTGATAAACAGGCTTCCTATGCCCGCCAATATCCCAAGCAGTAAAACAAGTGTCAGCCACTCATTGGCGCCGCGGACAGTGTCGGAAATGGAGCTTGCCACGCTTGCCGTCTGGACCATTTCCGAATCTGAAAGCGGGTTCACCTTTTTGATTTCTTTCTTCGCCGCCGGATTTTGGGCGACTGTGCCATTGTTTGAAATTTCATTCCTTCGCCCGCCTTTGTCCGCTCTTTCTTCACTTATTTTCTTTTTGGCGGTTGTTTCAACTTCCGCTTTATTCTCTTTTTTCGGTTCTCTCGCCCAAGGTTCTCTTTCCGCGTTTTCAGGTTCCGTTTCGGCGAGCGTTATGGTTATTCTTGGTGCATCTTCGCCGGAGACAACTTCCTTTGCCACTCCCTCTTCATCTTTTTTCGAAACAGCCGGCCCTTTCGCGGCCGGCTGTTCAATCGTTTCATTATCCCCCTCTTGTTCAGTTTGATCCGAAACCGATTCCTCCTCGGCAATCGGAGAAACTCCCGCGTTCAAAGCTTTCGGGGTGGGTGTTGCCGTAATCCACGAAGTTCCATTCCATTGCATCGTTTCCTTGCTTTCGTTGTCTCCCGCCGGCCAGCCGTCCAGGGCGTCTATTCTCTGAATTTCAACACCCTTACCGTCCTTCAACACCAAAACCTCTCCCCCGTTCTCAAGCGCGCTGGAGTAAAACATGTCGGCTGGAACACCCGGAGCAGAATTATCATCACTCCTTTCCAAAAGAAAAAATCCGGACGGCAAAACCGTCCCGGACAAATCGATTGAAGGTTTCCCGTCTTCAGCTATTAATGACCAGCCCGTCAAATCAACGGGTTCGGCTCCGTTATTGAATAGCTCTATCCACTCGTCATTAGCGTTTTGCCGAGCCGTTCCGCCGTTATCGCTCCCCATCCACGCGACTTCGCTGATTGCAATATCGGCGGAAGCGAAAAGAGGTGATAAAAGAAACAAAGAAATCAAAAAAGCGGTTTTCATCTTGCTAATAAGAATAACAAAATATCGCTCTATTCTCAAACAATCTAAAATAAAAAAACCGCCCCATTGATGCCGGGGCGGCGCTGGCTCTTCATTTCATTTTTTTTACCACTTCAACCGCCTTCATAAATTGGCGGTCTTTTTCCGTGGCGGTGAGCCCCGGAAAAAGTTTCCTGTTGTCTCGGACATAATAATCCGGTTCAATGCCCTTTCTGTCCCACCTGATTCGCTTGTTGCCGGCGAAACACTCGGCAACGGTGAGATAAATAACCGACCCGTCGGAAAGGGCGAAGCCTTTTTGCGACACCCCCTTTCCACATGTTCTATCCCCAACCAGGGGGGATCCCCATTGCCGAAGGGTCTCCGCAAAAAGCTCGGAGGCGGACGCCGTCCACTCGTCCACCAGAATGGCGGGTTTTTTAATCGGCGAGCCGTTTTTAATAAAACTGAACATATCGCCCGCTCTGTATTTTTCCTCTTTCCCTGTTTTGTATTTTTCGGTCAGAAGAATCTCCTCCGCGTTCTGCGTGAAAATTGACGCCACTTCAACGCAGAGCGCCAAATACCCCCCTTTATTGCCCCTCAGATCAATAATAATGGGGCGCCCATCGCATGAGGCTCTTTCCACGGCATCCTTAAACTTCTGCCTGTTTGAAAGACTCATAAAGTCTTCCAAGCGAATATAAACAACGGATATGCCGCCTATATTCACATTTCTCACTTCAATTCTTTTTCCGGAGAAAATCGGAATTTCCCCCTTTTTAAAAAACTTCATCCAGGGATCAAAATTTTTTAAATTTCTCTCCCCCGCCCCCTTTTTCAGAAGGGAGCTGAGGATTTCCCGATGTTTCTCGGGGTGGTATGAATACCATCCCTCTTTTTCTATAATCGTTTCCGCTTCTTCCAGCAACTTGTCCACCTGGAACCTCCTCTGCCTGCTTTAAATTTATTCAAATGTCAAAAAGCCCTGTCCTAATGTATAACATAATTAAACAAAAAGTCAATTAAAATTTAATTTTGTCGCCGGGTTTGAGAACACCCGATTTTGGAGGGTTGCTTTCCCTGCCGAATACCTTACCGGCCGTTTTCTTCTCTTGATCTTCCCCGGGAACACCTCCGGAATTCTTTTTTTCTCCATTGCCGGTCTCGTTCCCGCTTAAAGACGGTTTGTTCGGGAGCGGTTTTCCCAGAATATCCTCCAGGACGGAACGCAAATCGTTTATTTTCGGTCCCGCCTTCTTTCTATCTTTCAGGTCTTTCAGGCTGATTTTATCTGAAGCGGAAACAAAAGACTGAACGGGTTGCTTCTCGCGGACCTCTCCGCGCGGGCGAATTGACAGCTCGCGGACATTCCTCTTTTCTTTCTTCTCCACTGCCCGTTCCGGACGCGGAGAAGGCTTGCGCCATTTGCCATCCGCCCGCTCAAGATGCTCCGACGGCTTGTTTCGTCCGCCAACGGCAAAGAAAGGAGTTTCGCGCCCAATAAGTTTCTCTTGTTTCTGAGCCTCAGACGTGGAATCGCGATGAACCTTGCAGAAAATCGGCCTTTTTTCATCCGGCGCAAACGGAACATGCGTCTTTTTTTGGCATACGGAACAAACGGCCTCATACAACTGGGGTTTGCCGCCATATTCCTGTTTCTCATCCCGCCGAGGCATTTCCTTTTTCGCCTTATCCTCCCCGGAGATTTTTTCCGGAACAAAAGATTGACTATGCCATTGAATTATTTTCTCTTCAACAACGGGCCTGTCAACGGCGTATTTTGCCCGCGAACTTTTTATTATTTCTTCCCTGTGGGGCATTTTAGAAATCTTTATCGGAGGAAGCGTGGTGGCTGAAAAAGGCCTGGACGCCACCCCGTCTATCATCAATTTCAAATAAATACTGGCGAAGCCGAGATTGACAATGTCCTGGGCGTAAAATTCCGGAGCGAATTCTTTTTCCAAAAATTCCGCGTCCGCCGCTCCGACGCGAAAACTGACCATGGTTCCAACATTGCCGAAAACCGCGTCATTGACCCGCTCGTCCATTTGGGCGATATACTGGTGGGCAAGAATCAAGTTGAGCCTGTATTTTCTCGCCTCCGACAAAATATCGGCAAAAGACTCGCTCGCGAAATTTTGAAACTCATCAACATAAAGATAAAAATCGGCGCGGCGTTCTTCCGGAATGTCAACGCGACTCATCGCCGCCAAGTAAATTTTAGTGATAAGCATTTGCCCGATGAGCCGAGAGTTTTCTTCCCCGATTCTCCCCTTGGAAAGGTTCATTATCAAAATCTTTTTCTTATCCATCACTTCGCGGATATCAAAACCTGATTTCGGCTGTCCGATGATGTTCCTGATGAGCGGGTTGGATACGAACTGTCCGACTTTGTTCTGAATCGCCGCCGTCGCCTCCGTGGCGAATTTGTCCGCGTATTTGGCGAATTCATCCGTCCAAAACGCCTTAACCACCGGATCGGTGATTTTGGAGACCACCTCCTTGCGGTAATTCTTGTCGGCGAACATTCGGTTGATTCCCAGCAGAGTCGAGTCCGGATATTCAAGCAACGCCAGGATGGCGTTGTTCAGGATGTATTCCATTCTCGCGGACCACGCGTCAACCCAAATCTTTTTAAAAACACCGAGAAGACCGGCGGAAACAAGATGCCGCTGCGTCGGGTCAACATTTTCCATTACGTTAAAGGCGATTGGCCAATCAACATCATGCGGAGCAAAATAAACGACGTCCTCAACGCGCTCTTCGGGCACGAAATCAAGCATTTTCTCGGCAAATTCGCCATGCGGATCAATGATAGCGATTCCTTCCCCGTTCTCAATATCCTGAATGGCCATATTTTCCAATAGGGTCGTTTTCCCCATTCCGGTCTTACCGATGATGTACATATGCTTGCTGCGATCCCTTCTTTTAATGCCAAAGCGCCTTCGCTCGTTGCGAAAATTAGTTTCGGCGAAATAAGTGATATTGTTGTTGTCCATTATTTTATAATACCCGACTTATCTAAAAAGAAAAAGTTTCTAGCGTGCCCTTTCCAGCGCCTCAACGGTGTAGCGGTTGGACGGGCTCCAAAGCATCCATGAATTCAGTCCGGCGTCGTAAACGGCCTTTTTCTGGGCGCGAACCATTGCCGGCGTGTATTTCACGGGGTAATCGAAATCCTGAAGCCATGGCCGCAACTTCGAAGGACTGGAACTGGCGGCAACAAGGCGTTTAACGGCCTCATCCATGGAAAACTTCACGATTTCATACGGGTAAGCATTCACGTTTTTGTATCCCATAAACCCTTTGGGGTAGTGAGATGGATACACCATCGGAGCGATATAATCAAAATAGGGTACGGCGTATTCAAGCACTTGCCCGATATTCAAATCATCTTTATTGGTCGTTACCATGCCAAAAAGGTCGGCGGAAAGCGCGGCGCCGGTATCTTTAAGGCCGGTTCTGAGGTAGGAAAAAAACTCTCTGAGCATTTTAGCTTTTCCGAAGATCGGGTCGGCGAGAATAACCTTCTCGCTGAAAGGAAAATAAATATTTCTCATATTCCCGTCGGAAGGAAAGCGAATATAATCAAAATTCAATTCGTCAAATCCGAGAGCGTAAGACTCCTTTGATATGGCGATTATATATTCCCAGTAATCCTTCGCTCCAACATCTATAAAACTCAATCCTTTGCGGTCCCTCCAGACGGAAGTCTTGTCCGCTTTTTTGACGGCGAGGTCGGGGCGCAGCTTGGTATAATAAGGATCCTGGAAAACGGCGATTCTTCCGATTGTGTAAATACCCTCTTTGTGCAATTGCCCTATAAAATCTCTCATATCGGAAACGACACATCCTTTGCCGCCCGTTCCTTTTATCGCCGGATTGTCCGAAGGGAAAGAAACCGTTCCGGTATAATCTTTGACATCAATAATAATTGAATTGATTTCCGTTTCATTAACCAGTTTGATAAGTTTGGCCCGCAAACCGGGAGTGGCGGCCACGCACGCCGTCATGTAAATCGCCTTAACTTGTTCGGGGGTTTCAATATGCGTTACGACAAAAGCTTTTGGAGAGGGCGGCCGAGAAACCATTGCCGGTTCCGCATTGGCCGATTCCCTTGAATAATTAAAGCCGGGAGAACCGAAAAACATGTCTGTTCCCCAAAAAAGAGAACCGGCCGCCAACAATGAAACGACCGGCCAAAAAAATATTTTTTTACCGAATAAAGTTTTCATCTTAAATTGCCCGCTTCCGCTCTTCAATGGAAGCAGAAAGTTTTTCTCTCGCTTTGGACACCCTGCTGTCGGCCGCGCGGCTCGCGCCCTCCCAAAAAGAAAGAAAAGCGATAAGCAAGCCCGTAATAATCATCAATATCGCCCTGGCGCTGAAAGGCAGACCCAAAAAGGCCAGAACCACTATCCAAATGCCCAATATTCCGTTTATCCAATCTTTCCACATATATTTCTATTTTATCACAATAATTTCTTCCTTCAAGGCAATGCCGAATTTTTCCATAACCCTTTGTTTGCAAAGCCCAATAAGCTCTAATACGTCGGCGGCTTTGGCGCCCCCCGTGTTGACGATAAAATTTGCGTGTTCTTCGGCAATTTTCGCTCCTCCGGCCTGCCGTCCCTTCAATCCGCTTTGCTCTATCAAAAATCCCGCCGCTAGTTTTCCCCCTTTGATTTTTTCCGCCGGAACCAACTTTAAAACCTCCCCTTTCTCCTCCAGCTCATCAACGACTATGTTCTTGAACACGCTTCCAACTGATGGAAAACGGGGCAATTTTCCGCGCCGTTTCGCCAAAACATCGCCTATCGCCTCTCCGCTCTTTCGCTTGTTTCCTTTTTGAAGAGCGAATTCAACCTCCAAGATAATTTCATGATTGTCGGGATTTTTAAACTTGCTTCCGCGATAAACAAACCCGCAGTCTTTGTTTGAATATCTCAAAACTTCTCCGTTTTCAGCCAAAACCGCCACGCTCTTCACGAATTCCGATATTGAATGACCGTAAGCGCCGGCATTGCCCGCCACCGCTCCTCCGACGGTTCCCGGAATACCCGCTCCCCATTCCAAACCGGACATCCCGTAATCAATGGATCGTATTATCAACTGCCCGAACAAAACCCCCGCGCCCGCCACAACATTCAACCCGTCCGCCTCAAGCTTCATGTCCTTTATTTTGATAATCACGCCTTCATATCCATTGTCGCCGAACAATATGTTGCTTCCTCCTCCCAAAATTAAAAAGGGTAATTTTTTTTCTTTGGCAAAATCCCTCGCCTTGATTAAATCATCCGTTGATTCGGCAATGGCAAAATATCTCGCCGCCCCGCCGATTCTGAAAGTGGAGTGATTTGCCAATATTTCGTTTTCTTTTATTTCCAAAGCCAAGTGGGCGTATCCCGACTCGAACGGGAGACCTCTACAATGTCAATGTAGCGCTCTAACCAACTGAGCTATACGCCCTTCAGAAGCAAAAAACGGCTTCCGATTACATTAAATGATACCACTTTTTATATTTTTAGCATATAGGGAGTTCCCCCGCAAGCCCCAAAAAGATAAGCATTCAATCTTTTTCAGCGCTCATACATAATAATTTCCCGGGAGGAGAAGAAAAATCAAACGCGCGTTTCCCATTTTTCTCCAACCGAAGAATTTGCGGAGGGTACAGGACTCGAACCTGCAAGGGATTGCTCCCGCCGGTTTTCGAAACCGGTGCCTTACCATTCGGCGCAACCCTCCGTTTTTAAAGCGCAATCCGCAGAATACGCTGATTATATATCAAAAAACCGGATTTGAAAACAAAAACCTTGCAAATTAATTCCGGAATATATAATAGCGGCAGAAAAAATCAACATTCAAAAAAACACGGGGGGATGGATGAATAAAAAATTCAAACCCGAGGATTATGGAATTTACTCCGGCGTTCTGGATTTTGAAATCGCAAAAAAGTGTTTCGGAATATCCCGAACCCCCACGGGAAAAAACTCACGTGGAAATCATTTGGATTATGCGTGAACATGGAGAAAAAACAACTACCGTTATTTGTCCGGGGGCGACCATCTTGTCATCTAGGACGAGATGGGGGAAGTGATTTTTGACGGGACCATCAACCCTGTTAAGGACATTGGAAATGAAGACAGTTATATTCGTGTCCACTGGACACAAGATGGTATTCCTCCGGAAGAATGGTCCAAGTTCTTCATCCGCTTGGACGGAGAACATTTTTACAGG
>Ga0256830_1001564_pt1 | contig 16026 bp, 12 predicted proteins | sample 128326metaG_FD_190537 | JGI IMG/M metagenome (GOLD analysis project Ga0256830, IMG submission 190537) | Hydrothermal vent microbial communities from Lau Basin, Pacific Ocean - 128-326 | ecosystem: Environmental > Aquatic > Marine > Hydrothermal vents | place: Pacific Ocean: Lau Basin | collected... | reverse complement strand
GATGGGGTCCTCGAGGGTGATGATGTTGTACTTGCGGTTGCAGTTGAGCCAGTTGATCATCGCCGCCAGGGTCGTGGTCTTGCCGGTACCGGTGGCGCCGGTGACCAGGATGATGCCCTGGTTGTGGTGCAGGAACTCCTCGACCACCGGGGGCAGGTTGAGATCGCTCAGCCTGGGGATGGTGGGGGCGATGACCCGCATGGTGGCCCCGATACCGGTGACCTTGCGGAACAGGTTGACGCGGAACCGACCCACCTCCGGGTCGTCGTAGGAGAAGTCGAGGTCCTGGCCGGCGTTGAACTGCTCCTTCTGCTCGTCGGTGAGGATCTCCAGCAGCAGGGATTCCAGCTCGTCGGCGCTGAGCTCGCGGTACTTGATGGGAATGAGATCGCCGTGCAGCCGGATCATGGGCGGCGAGCCCACGGCCAGGTGGATGTCGGAGCAGCCCTGTTCGCGGCCCAGCTTGAGGAAGGCGTTGATGCGCGGCATCAGCTCGCCACCTTCAGTGCCAGCTTCACCAGGGCCTGCCGCAGCTCGTCCACGGTCTGGTAACGCTTGTCCGGGTTCACGGCCATCGCCTTCATGATGACGTCGTTGAGCTCGTCCGAGATCATGGGATTGACCTGCTTGGGCGGGGTGGCCTTGCCCTCGACGTGCTGGAACAGGATGGCCATGGAATCCTTGCCCCGGTAGGGCGGACGGCCGGTGAAGATCTCGTACATGAGCACCCCGAGGCTGTAGATGTCGGTGCGGGCGTCGATCTTCTTGTCCCGCACCTGCTCCGGCGCCATGTAGGTGGGGGTACCCACCAGGACCCCGCTGCGCGTGAGCCGGGCGTCGGTGCCGCTGGCGGCCGCGGCCAGTCCGAAGTCCACCAGCTTCACCACGTCGTTTTCATTGATCAGGATGTTGGCCGGCTTGATGTCACGGTGCACGACCCCGGCCCGGTGAGCGTAGGCCAGCCCGTTGCACACCTCGATGAGGATCTTGATCATGCGCGCGTGATCGCCGGTCTTCTTGGCCTTGATCTCGTAGGCCAGGGAGTGACTGTCGAAGTACTCCATGGAGATGGCATTGGACTTGCCCAGGGTCAGGAAGTCGAAGATCCGGATCACGTTTTCGTGCGTGATCTTGCGCGCGTAGCGCAGCTCGTGAATGAAGCGCTGGATGATGTGCTTGTCGGAGGCCACGTGGGGGTTGAGGAACTTGAGGATGATTTCCTCGCCCACCATTTCGTCGTTGACCAGGATCACCACGCCGAAGGCGCCTTCACCCACCTTGCGGATGACGCGGTAGCGGCCGTCGATGATCTGCCCTGGTTCCAGGGTCGAGGCATCCACGACGCCATTGTCGTCGGCGGCCGCCGGTGGCGTGGCGGGGGATGCAGGCGCCGCCTGCTGCACCACGGTGTCGTGGGGTGAGCGCGGCGGGGGCGGATTGACCGGCGGCATGACCCGGGTGGGGGCGTTCTCGATGTCCGGCGGCGGCCGCCGGTCCGCGGGACCGGAGGCCCTGGGTGCGGGCGCGCTGGCCAGGCCGGTGACGAGCACGGTGCGGGTGGCCGAGTCGAGGAAGTCGGCCTGCTTGATGGTGGCATGCAGGGTTTCCTTGTCGGCCAGCTTCTGCAGGCAGGCGAAACCGGCCTTCTGCGAATCCGGAAACCGCGCGGCCATCTTGAGCAGGGCCGGAATGGCGCGCTGGTCGCCGAGATTGGCCAGGGCGTCGGCGGCGCGCTCGCGGACCCACCAGTCCTCATCCTCGAGCGCGGCGATGAGGTGATCGAAGGCGCGGTCGTCCTTGAGACTGTTGAGGATCTCCACCGCGGTCCGGCGCAGGAACTCGTCCTTGTCCTTGATCAGCTCCAGCACCGCGTCGATGACCCGCGGTCCGCCGATGGATCCCAGGGCGTCGGCCGCACGGACCCGGATCCACCAGTCCTTGTCGCGCAGGGCGTTGAGCAGATCGGTGACCGCGCTCTGGTCGCCGATTTCGTTGAGCACCTCCACCGCGGCGCGGCGCACGTACTCCGATTCGTCCTGGAGGATGTCGATGAGATACTTCACCGTCTCCGGATCGCGGACCTTGGTCAGGGCCTCGATGGCCTTGTTCTGGACCGTGATGTCCGGATCCCTGAGCAGTTGGCACAGCGGCCTGGCCGAGACCTCGACGGTCAGGTTGCCGATGGCCTCGATGGCCGCCTGCCGCACATGCTTCTCCTTGTCACCGATGAGGCGCAACAGGGCGTCGCGGGCCACCGTGCTGCCACGGAACTGGGCCAGCACCTTGACCAGGTTGATCCGCACGGCCGGGTCGGGACTGTCGATGTAGTTGAGCAGGTGCGGCAGCACCTCCTCGGTGGCGGCGAAGGCCAGCACCCGGAAGGCCATCTGCTTGCTGGCCTTGCTGCCCTGATCGAGGATCTCCAGCAGCCGCTTGAGATCGAGATTGCTGCGGCGGGCGGCAAGGATCTGCAGCAGCGAGCTCTTGGGGATCTCCGGATCGTCGAACAGCTCGAACAGCCGGTTGACGTCGTACATGGGTGACTGGGCCAGGATCTGCATGATGGTGGTCATCACGCGCTTGTTGGGATGGGCCAGCCCGTCGGCGTAGTGATGGAGGGACTCGTTGTCCAGCAGGCCACCCAGGAGGTTGAGGATGGCGGAGTTGGTGGGGCTTTCCTCCAGGGCGTCGATGAGCTTGGGCACGGCCTTGCTGCCCATCTCCTTGAGGCTGCTCACCGCTTCCTGGGTCTCGGCCGGCGTGGCCTCGTCCTCGTCGAGGAGTACACTGATGGCCTTGTTGGCCTTGAATCCCTTCAGCAGGCTCATGGTCTTGCTCGATTCTACTCCCCGGTCACCCGGCGTTCGGAGGCGTGTTCAATCATCGGCCCGTGCATGAATGATGTAGGACTTGTTGACCAGGCACACCTCGCGCTCCCCGGTGTGCAGCTTGATGAAATGGTTGTCGCGCTGGTTGAGATAGTCGAACAGCCGCGAGTGCTCCGGCGGCAGGACCTCGCGGATCTCCCCTTCGACCAGGGAACCGTCCATCATCTCCACCACGCAGTGCAGCACCGTGTCCCCGGCCGCGGGGGCGGCCGCCGGGGTCTCGTAGTCCACGCGGATGACCGAGGCGCGGTTGTAGAAGCGGATCTCGTCGGGGTTTTCCCGCCGCACGACGAGAAACGGGTTGGCCTGATTGAGCACGTCCAGCGGCTGCTCGGTGGCGCCGGGCGTGTCGCCTTCGCGCAGGTACAGCGAACCGATCACCTGGCCTTCCGGGTGGACCCACAGCCGGACCGGCATGAGGGTCTTGGGGATCCTGAGTACATTATCAGTCACTGATTCTCCTTCGCACAAGCGGGCGATTCCAAATTATACTGTCGCCGGCACCGTCCCACGACCCCGGAATGGCGCCAACTACCGGAAAATACTACACTTTAGCCGGAAGGTACTAACGGCCGGGCATGCCACCGGGGTATTCCGGCACCCCCTCGGGGGGACCACACAAGTGCTTGTCCGGCAAGCATAATCCCCACCGGCCTCAAACTGAAGTCGGCGCGTCCGCTGCCGATGACATAGGGACGGCTCTCGCCCCCGCGACAAGAATCGGACTCCGGATTCCATGGCACGCCTCATCATCGAACACCCCGACGCCGACGGCCCGGTGCCGCTGGCGGCCCATGATGTCTATCTCGGCCGCTCGGCCGGGGGACTGGAAGTGGAGGGCAACTTCATCGGCCTGCCCGACGAGGAGGTGAGCCGGCGCCACGCGCGCATCGTGCGCCAGAACGACCGCTACCTGCTCCAGGACCTCAACTCCACCAACGGCACCCGGCTCGACGGGGTCCCCGTGACCCCCGGCAGCCTGTACCCGCTGCGCGACGGCAGCCGTATCACCCTGGGCCGCAGCACCGTGCGGGTGCAGCTGGACGATTCCGATGGTCGTACCCGGAAATTCCGGCATGGCCTGGGTTCCGGCGACTCCGACGACCCGGCGGCGGGCATGGTGGAGGAGGAGGGGGCCCTGGCACCGGCCACGGCCAGCGTGATCCTGGACGCCCCCAGGCTGGTGGCGGAGCTGCGCGATGCCACCCTGCGTGCCGGGCAGGAGCGGGACGAGCTGCTGCGCCGGCTCACGGTGATGACCCAGGTGAGCATCTCCCTGGGCGCCACCCGTGACGAGGACGAGCTGTGGCACCGCATCGCCGACTGCGTGTTCGAAATCTTTCCCCGCGCCGAACGCATCAACCTGTTGTTGTACCAGGGCCGGGACCTGCGCCTCCGGCCGGTGCTGGCCCGCTGGCGCGAGGCCGAGGGCGAGCGGGGTGAGGCCGCGGCCATCTCCCGCGGCATCGTGCGTGACGTGATCAAGAAGCGCCAGTCGCTGCTGCTGCTGGATGCCCAGGGCGAGGAGCGCTTCGCCGCCCGGGACTCGGTGGTGAACCTGGCCCTGAAGAGTGTCATGTGCGTGCCTCTCCTGTACGAGGACGAGGTGCTGGGACTGGTCCAGGTGGACAGCACCCGCGGGGCCGGGGAGTTCAGTGCCGAGGACCTGCAGGTGCTCACCGGCATCGCGGCCCAGATGGCCATCGCGGTGCGCAATCTCCAGCTCCATTCCGAGATCGAAACCCTGTTCGAGGGCTTCGTCACCGCCTCGGTGCAGGTGATCGAGGCGCGGGACCCGGTGACCGCGGGCCACTCCTTCCGCGTGGCCGAGTTCACCCAGAACCTGGCCGCGGCCGTGGACCGGGCCGACGGCGGCCGCTTCCGCCAGATCCGCTTCGACCGCGATCGCATGCGCGAGATCCGCTACGCCGCGCTGCTGCACGACTTCGGCAAGGTGGGCGTGCGGGAAAACGTGCTGACCAAGGCGCGCAAGCTGCACGATCACGACATGGCGCTGCTCAAGCAGCGCTTCCGTTATGCCATGACCTGCCTGGAGCGCGAGGCCTGGCGCGAGCTGGTCCTGGCCCACGAGCAGCGTCCCCTCACCGCGCGCGAGTTCCGCCGCCGCCGGCGCGAGGTGGAGCAGCGCCTGGCCCAGGAGCGCGAGCGCCTGCAGCGTTTTCTCGACCGGGTGCTGGCGGCCAACGAGCCGGCGGTGATGCCCGACGCCATCGAGGGCCTGGAGGAGGTGGCGGCCTTCATGTTCCGTGACGGGGAGGACGCCCACGTGCCGCTGCTGACCCCGTTCGAGTTCTCCACCCTGAGCCTGACCAAGGGCAGCCTCAACCCGGAGGAGCGGGCCGAGATCGAGTCCCACGTGACCCACACCTACGCCTTTCTCAACCTCATTCCCTGGACGAGCAACCTGTCGCGGGTGCCCGAGATCGCCTTCGCCCACCACGAGAAGCTGGACGGCTCCGGCTATCCGCGGCGGCTGACGGGGGACCAGATCCCGCTGCCGTCGAAGATCATGACCATCGCCGACATCTACGATGCGCTCACCTCGGGCGACCGGCCGTACAAGCAGGGCCTGCCGGTGGAACAGGCGCTGGACATCCTGCGGGCCGAGGCCAAGGCGGGGAAGCTGGACTCCGAGCTGCTGGCGCTGTTCATCGACAGCCGCAGCTACGTGATGACGGGTGCGGCCCATTGAACGGTGATGCAGCGGCGGTCCGGTGTGTCGAAACAGGCCGGGGCGGCCTTTTGCGGCGTCCTGTCAGAGCCGGCCGCCGCCCAGGAAGCGGGGTTTCCAGTAGGGATGGTCGAGGCGGGTGATGCTCACCCGCTTGCCGGTGGAGGGCGCGTGCACGAAGCGGCCGCCGCCGAGGTAGATGCCCACGTGGGCCACGCGCGGGCCGCCGATGCGGAAAAACACCAGGTCACCGGGGCGCAGGGCCTGGCGCGGTACGGGGCGGGCCGCGCGGTAGAGATCGCGCGTGGTGCGCGGCACGCTGCGGCCGGCGCGCCGGTGGCTGTACCAGACCAGGCCCGAGCAGTCGAAACCCTCGCGCGGCGAGGCGCCGCCGTAGCGGTAGCGCACCCCCACCAGGGCGCGCGCGATCTCGGGCACCGATGCCCCCCGTGCGGGCGGCGGTTCCCGCGGCGGTGCGCCGGCGCATGCGGCCAGGGCGAGCAGCGCGGCCAGGGCAACGAATGATGCCGTCCTGCGCGGCGGCACGGAATGTCTGCGCGTGGAGCCGTGCATGGGCTAGAGTATAGAACCTGTTTCGAAATTTCCCACGGCCGTGGACGTACAACGCGGCTCGTGCGGAATGCCGGGACAGGTTCCGGCCCGCAGCCGCGGTCCGGTGGGCCAACCCCGAGCGGGTCCGGCACCGTTTATATGAGTGCAGGTCGCGGTGGCGGCCGCACTGATTGCAAAGAGAGGTCACTATGGAACTGGGGACACTGATCATTCTCGCGGTACTGGCGGTGCTGCTGGTGTACGTGATCTTCATCTACAACGGCCTGGTATCGCTCAAGCACAACGTGGCCAAGGCCTGGTCCAACATCGAGGTCCTGCTCAAGCAGCGCCACGACGAGCTGCCCAAGCTGGTGGAGGTGTGCAAGCAGTACATGGCCTACGAGAAGGACACCCTGCAGCGCATCATCGAGGCCCGCTCCCGGGTGATGCAGGCGGGGCAGGCCGGCGACATGGGTGCGCTGGGGCAGGCCGAGACCCAGCTCCGCCTGGGCCTGGGCCAGCTCTTCGCCCTGGCCGAGAACTATCCCCAGCTCAAGGCCGACGAGGGTTTTCAGCACCTGCGCGCGCGCATCAGCCAGCTCGAGAACAGCATCTCCGATCGGCGCGAGGTCTACAACGAGTCGGTCAATCTCAACAACATCCGCATCGAGCAGTTTCCGGACGTGCTCGTCGCGCGTGCCTTCGGCTTCAGGCCCTTCGAGCTGCTGCGCTTCTCCGAGGCGGAGAAGGCCGACGTGGACATGAAGCGCCTGTTCTCCGCCTGACCGCGGGGGCCGCCGGCCGTGTGGGATCCGGAGGCCTGGCGCGGGGTCATCCTCGCCGCCGACGCCGGCGAGTTCTGGCTGTGGACGGGGCTGGGGCTGGCGGCCGCCGCCATCCTGGCATGGACTGCGCTGCGCGGGCTGCACCGGGCCCGGGTCATCGAGAACACGCCCACCTCGAAGGTGCGCTCGGCGCACCAGGGCTACGTGGAGCTGGTGGGCCAGGCCCAGCCCCTGCCCGGGGCCGGGGTGGTGGCCCCGCTCACGGGCCTGCCCTGCACCTGGTACCGGTATGTCATCGAGCGCCGGCGCGTGGTGCACACCTCGCGCGGGACCCGCACCCGCTGGGAGACCGTGGAGTCGGGCACCAGTACCGCGCCCTTCCTGCTGGTGGACGACACCGGGGAGTGCGTCATCGATCCGCGCGGCGCCGAGGTGACGGTGCGCGAAAGGCAGGTCTGGTACGGCAACCGCCGCCACCCCCGGGGCGGTGGCGATGCCGGCGGCCTGCTCGCGCGCCTGGCCGCCGGCGGCGGCTACCGGTACACCGAGGAGCGCATGAGCGCCGGCGATCCCCTCTATGCCCTGGGCTGGTTCGAGACCGTCTCCGGCGTGCGTGACGCCGAGGCCATGAAGGCACAGGTGGCCGCGCTGCTGCGGCGCTGGAAGCAGGACCAGGCCCGGCTGCTGGAGCTGTTCGACGCCGACGGCGACGGGCGGGTGGACCTGGAGGAGTGGGAGGCGGCCCGGCGCAAGGCCGAGGCGGTGGTCTACTCGCATCAGCTCCGGCGCGCGGCCGAGGCGCCGCGCCACCTGCTGCGCAAGCCGGCGCTGGCCCGCCAGCCGTTCCTGCTCTCCCACCTGCCGCAGGACTCCCTGGCCCGGCGCTACCGCTGGCTCGCGGCCGCCGCGGCGGCCGGGTTCGTCATCGCCGGGCCGGTGAGCCTGTGGGCGCTGCTGGTGCGCCTGGGCGGGGGCTGAGCGCAACCGGCGGCACGAGTCCGGCCCGCGCCGTGTCCGGGGTGCGGGAGAGGTCGGGACGGCCTTTTCGCACATCCTGTAGAATCGGCGCCGTGTCCCGTCCCGTCACCCACATGACCCGCGGCCGCTGAGCCCATGGCCCGCAAGCCCACCCGCAAGCGCCGCCGCCGGCCCGGCCCGGCGCGGCGCACCGCCTCCCGCCGCCGTTCCGGGCGCCGGGGCCGGTGGCCATGGCTGCGGCACTGGAAGCGCGCGCTGGCGGTGCTGCTGGCGGCCGCCGCGGCCTGGACCGTGTACCTGGACGTCACCATCCGCACCGCCTTCGAGGGCAAGCGCTGGGCCCTGCCGGCCCACGTCTACGCGCGGCCGCTGGAGCTCTACGAGGGCGCACCGCTGGCCGAGGCCGATTTCCGGCTGGAGCTCAAGCGCCTGGCCTACCGCCCGGCCTACATTCCGGAGCAGCCCGGCACCTACAGCCACAGCGGGTCCACCTGGGTGGTGCACACGCGCGGCTTCGACTTCTGGGACGGCACCGAGCCGCCGCGCATCGTGCAGGTGCAGCTGGGCGGGGGCCGGGTGCAGCGGCTCACCGACGCCGGCGGCCGGGCGGTGGACCTGGTGCGCCTGGACCCCATGTTCATCGGCGGCATCTACCCCAGCCACCACGAGGATCGGGTGCTGGTGCAGCTCGAGGACGTGCCGCCGCTGCTGGTGGAGGCCCTCATCGCGGTGGAGGACCGCAAGTTCCGCCACCACCACGGCATCGACCTGCGCGCCATCGCCCGCGCGGCGTGGGCCAACCTGCGCGCCGGCGCCGCGGTGCAGGGCGGCAGCACCCTCACCCAGCAGCTGGTGAAGAACTTCTTCCTGTCCAACGAGCGCAGCCTGTGGCGCAAGGCCAACGAGGCAGTGATGGCCCTGCTGCTGGAACTGCACTACGACAAGGACGAGATCCTGGAGGCCTATCTCAACGAGGTCTACCTGGGCCAGCAGGGCAGGCGCGCCATCCATGGCTTCGGCCTGGCCAGCCGCTTCTACTTCGACAAGCCGGTGGGCGAGCTGGACCTGGCCGAGATCGCCACCCTGGTGGCCCTGGTGCGGGGCCCGGGCTACTACGATCCGCGCCGCCACCCCCGGCGCCTGCAGCGCCGCCGCGACCGCATCCTGGACATCCTGGTGGAGCGCAACGTGGTGAGCGCCGGCGAGGCGGCGGCGGCCCGCAGCCGCCCGGTGCGGGTGGTGGCGGACCCGCCCCACGGCATCACGCCCTATCCGGCGTTCATGGACCTGGTGCGGCGCCAGCTCCGGCGCGACTACCGCGACCAGGACCTCACCAGCGAGGGCCTGCGCGTGTTCACCACCCTGGACCCGGTGGTGCAGGCGCGGGCGGAGGCCGCGGTGGCGGCCCAGGTGGCGGCCCTGGACCGGGCGCGCGGCCTGGACGGACGGCTGCAGGCCGCGGTCATCGTGACCTCCACCACCGGCGGCGAGGTCCTGGCCCTGGTGGGCGGGCGCGATGCGCGTTTCGCCGGTTTCAACCGCGCCCTGGACGCGCGCCGGCCCGTGGGCTCGCTCATCAAGCCGGTGGTGTATCTCACCGCGCTGGCCGAGGGCGGCTACACCCTGGCCGCCCCGGTGGACGACAGCCCCATCCGCATCGGCGGGCCCGGCGGCGAGGAATGGGTGCCGGCCAACTACGATCACGTCTCCCACGGCGAGGTTCCCCTGTTCGTGGCCCTGACCCGCTCCTACAACCAGGCCACCGTGCGCCTGGGCATGGCCCTCGGGGTGAAGCGGGTGGCGGCCATGCTCCGCCGCCTGGGCCTGGAGCGCGAGGTCCCGGCCTACCCGTCGCTGCTGCTGGGCGCGGTGGCCATGAGCCCGGAGGAGGTGGCGGCGGTGTACCAGACCTTCGCCGCCGGTGGCTTCCGCAGCCCGCCGCGCGCCATCCGCGAGGTGCTGGATGCCCGCGGCGAGCCGCTCAAGCGCTTCCCCCTGAACGTGGAGCAGGCGGTGGACCCGGCCGCGGTGGCCCTGCTCAACTCGGCCCTGCGCGAGGTGATGCGCCACGGCACCGGCCGCGCGGCCCGGCAGTGGTTCGCGCCGGCCGGCGGCTTTGCCGGCAAGACCGGCACCACCGACGACCTGCGCGACTCCTGGTTCGCCGGCTTCGGCCGCCGCCACCTGGCGGTGGTGTGGCTGGGGCGCGACGACAACGCGCCCATCGGGCTGTCGGGCGCGGCCGGCGCGCTGCGGGTGTGGAGCGATCTCATGCGCCGCCTGCACGCGCCACCCCTGGACCCGCCGGGGGAGGATGGCCTGGAGTGGGTGGAGGTGGATCCGGCCAGCGGCCTGCGGGCGGCGGCCGGATGCGAGGGTGCCGCGCTGCTGGCCTTCCGCCCCGGCACCGCGCCGGGTGAGTATGCCCCCTGTTCCACCGGGCTGGCCGAGCGCGCCAGCCACTGGCTGCGGAGGATCCTCAGATGAGGCGCGTCGCGGGATGGTGGCTGCTGGTGCCGTGGCTGCTGGCGGCGGGCTGCGCGGTGCCGCCGGCGGAAGAAGGCTTCACGCCGGTGCCGGAGGCGGAGCGGCCGGTGGTGGTGCCGGGGCGCGACACCCCGCCGGCGGTGCGCCGGCTCATCGCGCGGGCGCGCGAGGCGGCCCGCGCCGGCCGGCTGGACCGGGCCGAGGCACTGCTGGAGCGGGCCGTGCGCATCGATCCGCGCAACCCGGTGCTGTGGCACTACATGGCCCGGGTGCACCTGCACCAGGGACGGGCGGCGCGGGCCGAGGGCCTGGCGGCCAAGTCCAACAGCCTGGCGCGGGGTGACCGCCTGCTGCAGGAGGCCAACTGGCGCGTCATCGCCCACGCCCGTGCCGCCCGCGGTGATGCGGCCGGCGCCCGCGCGGCGGAGGCCCGGGCCGAGGCCCTGGGCGCGGGCCGCTGAGGCCGTGCTCCGGCACCGAGCATCCCGGCGGCGTTTCGTGCCAGAATAGATGCCGCCACTGGAGCCCTGCCGGAGACCGCTTCCGTTGAAGAACCCCTTCGTGGTGGACAAGATCATCGCCGAGGCGCGGCGGCTGGCGGCCGAGTACCGCCGCACCACCGGCAAGTCGCTGGGGGTCAGTTCCGAGATCGCCAAGCACGACGCCTGCCGCCTGCTGGACCTGGAGCCGTGCGATCCGCCCCCCGGCGGCTACGATGCCATCGGCCGCGGTCCCCGCGAGGGCCAGCGGGTGCAGATCAAGGGCCGGGTGGTGTTCGACGACCGGAAGGGCAATCCCCGCATCGGCCAGTTCAAGGTGGACCAGGACTGGGACCTGGTGGTGCTGGTGGTGATGGATGCCGACTTCGAGCCCTGTGCCATCTACGAGGCCGAGCGCGAAGCGGTGGAGGAGGCCCTGGCCGAGACCGCCGGCAGCAACCGCCGCAAGCGCGGGGCCATGTCGGTGGCCCGTTTCAAGCGCATCGCCCGCCTGGCCTGGTCCCGCGAGGACGGCGGGGCCGCGGTGGGCGGCTGAAGCCCCGCCCCCCATGGACGATCCCGCCGCCCTGCTCGGTCCCCACGGCCCGTTCGCCGCCCGGGTGCCCGGCTTCGCGCCCCGCGCCGCCCAGCAGGCCATGGCGCAGGCGGTGGCCGCGGCGCTGGACGGCGGTGGCGTGCTGGTGGCGGAGGCGGGCACCGGCACCGGCAAGACCTTCGCCTACCTGGTGCCGGCCCTGTTGTCGGGGCGCAAGGTGATCCTCTCCACCGGCACCCGCAACCTGCAGGACCAGCTCTTTCACCGCGACCTGCCCCAGGTGGCGGCGGCGCTGGGCACGGCGGTGGACGCCGCCCTGCTCAAGGGCCGCGCCAACTACGTGTGCCTCCACCGCCTGGAGCGGGCGCAGGACGAGGGGCGGTTCCGCAGCCGGGCCGAGGCGGAGCGGGTGGTGCGCATCGCCCGCTGGGCCTGCACCAGCGACGACGGCGACATCGCCGGCTGTCCCGGCATCGGCGAGCAGGACCCCGTGTGGCCCCTGGTCACGGCCAACGCCGACAACTGCCTGGGACAGGAGTGCGGGCACTGGGAGGCATGTTTCCTGGTCCGGGCCCGGCGCCGGGCCCAGGCCGCCGACCTGGTGGTGGTCAACCACCACCTGCTGTTCGCGGACATGGCCCTGCGCGAGGAGGGGTTCGGGGAGATCCTGCCCCTGGCCGACGCCTTCGTCATCGACGAGGCTCACCAGCTTCCGGAGACCGCTTCGGCCTTCTTCGGCCTGGCCGTGTCCAGCAACCAGCTGGTGGAGCTGGCCGGCGACGCCGAGGCCGAGTACCTGCGCGAGGTGCACGAGGACCGGGCCCTGCCCCGGGCCGCCGACGCCCTGCGCGACGCGGCGCGGGCGTTCCGTGCCGCCTTCGGCGAAGGCAGCCGCCGCGGGGGCTGGGCCGAGGCGGCGCGCCGGCGCCCGGTGGCCGAGGCCGCTGCCGGCCTGCGCGGGGCCCTGGACGGGCTGGCCGGCCTGCTGGCGCCCCTGGCCGAGCGGACCCGCGGACTGGAGCGCTGCCACCACCGCGCGCAGGTGCTGGCCGAGCGGCTGGATCTGCTCACGGGCGAGCCGCCCGAGGATGCCGTGCACTGGTTCGAGACCCACCGCCGCTCGGTGAGCCTGCACCTGACCCCGCTGGACGTGGCGGGACCGTTCCGGGAGTACATGGCGGCCATGCCCGGGGCCTGGATCTTCACCTCGGCCACCCTGGCCGTGGGCGGTGATTTCTCCCATTTCACCCGGCGCCTGGGGATCGAGGCGGCCCGCTGCGAGGCCTGGGACTCCCCCTTCGACTACGCGCGCCAGTCGCTGCTCTACCTGCCGCGGGACATGCCCGACCCCAACGCGCCCGACTACGGCCGCGCGGTGCTGGCCGTGGCCGAGCCGGTGCTGGCGGCCAGCGGCGGCCGGGCCTTTCTGCTGTACACCTCCCACCGGGCGCTCAACGAGGCGGCGGAGCACCTGCGCGGCCGCCTGCCGTGGCCGGTGCTGGTGCAGGGCGATGCCCCGCGCGCGGCCCTGCTGGACGAGTTCAGGGCGGCGGGCGATGCGGTGCTCCTGGGCACCGCCAGCTTCTGGGAAGGGGTGGACGTGCGGGGCGAGGCCCTGTCCTGTGTCATCATCGACAAGCTGCCGTTCGCCTCGCCCGGGGACCCGGTGCTCGGCGCCCGTCTCGACGCCCTGCGCAAGGGCGGCGGCAACCCCTTCATGGAGTACCAGCTGCCGGCGGCGGTCATCGCCCTCAAGCAGGGTGCCGGGCGCCTCATCCGCGATGTCGCCGACCGGGGTGTCCTGGTGATCTGCGACCCGCGGCTGCTCACCCGGCCCTACGGCCGGGTGTTCCTGGACAGCCTGCCGCCCATGCCGCAGACCCGGGACCTGGCGGACGTGGAGGCCTTCTTCGCCGCCGACCCGGCGCGGGCCCGGGCGGGAGGCACGGCGTGAGGCTCCTGGCCATCGAGACCGCCACGCCCTTGTGCTCCGTGGCGCTGCTGTGCGACGGCGAGCCGCTGGCCCTGGAGGTCGCCGCGGGCCGCACCCAGACCGAGCAGGTGCTGCCGCTGGTGGAGCGGCTGCTGGCGGAGGCGGGCATGGCCCTGGGCCAGCTCGATGCCGTCGCCGTGGGGCGGGGACCCGGGGCCTTCACCGGGGTCAGGGTGGCGGTGGGCGTGGCCCAGGGGCTGGCCTTCGGCCTGGACGTGCCGGCGGTGCCCGTGTCCACCCTGGCCGCGCTGGCCCTGGGCGCCATGCGCGAGGCCGGGGCGGGCAGGGTGCTGGCGGCGCTGGACGCGCGCAAGGGCGAGGTGTACTGGGGGGCCTTCCGGCGGGCGGCGGAGGGGGTGGCGCCGGCGGGTCCGGAACGGGTGTGCGTGCCCGCCTCGGTGCCGCTGCCCGAGGGGGAGGGCTGGCTGGGTGCGGGGTCCGGTTTCGCCGAGCACGGCGAAGCCCTCGCTGCGCGCCTTGCCGGGGCGCTGGCCGCGACCCGCCCGCAGGCGCAGCCGCACGCGGCCGATGTCGCCCGCCTGGCTGCAGGCGAGCTGGCCGCCGGCCGGGCGGTGGCGGCGGAGGAGCTGGCGCCGGTCTACCTGCGCGACGACGTGGCGGACGTGCCGGGAGGAACCGCGAAGGCCCATCCGACATCGAACTGAAACGGGACTCACCGCAGGGGGAGAAGGATCGATGAAGGCAAGACGACTGGCGGCGGCGCTGATCCTGGCGGGCGCCGCATGGGGTACGGCGGAGGCGGGCAGTGCCCAGGTCTACGTGCGGGCGGTGCAGGCCCCCATGGAGACCGTGTACAAGCGGGTGTTCGGCTCGCTGGAGAACAACGGCTACTTCGTCATCGTCGAACCCAACATCGGCCGCAACCTGGCCCACTTCGCCCGGCGCTGGGGCAAGGACTACAACCGCAACAGGCTGGAATCCATCCGCAGCATGGTGTTCTGCAACGGCTGGTACGCCAACCAGGTGGGCAACGCCGATCCCGACATGCTGGCGCTGTGCCCGCTGCACGTGACCCTCACTCACAAGGCCGGCGAGACCCGCATCCTGTTCGTGCGCCCGTCGCAGGTGGCGGCCGGCAGTCCCGCCGAGGCGGTGGCCCTGGAGCTGGAGCAGGACGTCATCCGCACCATCGAGGAGAGCCTGACCGGCCTCAAGACCCTCGAGACCGCTGGCGCGGACCGCCCGCCGGGCAATGGCAAACCGGGCACGCAGGCGCCCGGCCCGGCGCGCTGACAAAAGGTCGCCGGAACGATCTTTGTTTTCAGAATCCGTCTCGGAATTCCGCGCGCGCGGCCGGGGTGAATCTTGGGACGGGTTGTGCTCAGTCCAGCAGCAGGCGCTGGAGGATGTTCTCGTAGATGCGCGACAGCGTGGCGAGGTCGTCCACCGCCACCCGTTCGTCCACCTGGTGGATGGTGGCGTTGACCGGACCCAGTTCCACCACCTGGGCCCCGGTGGGGGCGATGAAGCGCCCGTCGGAAGTGCCGCCGGCGGTGGACAGCTCCGGCTCGCGGCCGGTGACGGCGGTCACGGCCTCGCGCGCGGCGGCCACCAGCTCGCCGGCCGGGGTGAGAAAGGGCTGGCCGGACAGGCGCCAGTCCAGGGTGTAGTCCAGGCCGTGCCGCTGCAGCACCGCTTCCACTTCCCGGCGCAGCTGCGCCTCGGTGACCTCGGTGGAGAAGCGGAAGTTGAACAGCACCGAAAGCTCGCCGGGGATGACGTTCTCGGTGCCGTCGCCGGCGTGAACGTGGGCGATCTGGAAGGTGGTGGGCGGAAAGAAGGCGTTGCCCCGGTCCCACTCCCGCGCCGCCAGCTCGGCCAGCGCCGGCAGGGCCTCGTGCACCGGGTTGCGCGCCAGGTGGGGATAGGCCACGTGGCCCTGGACCCCGCGCACGGTGAGGCGGCCGGTGAGGGAGCCGCGGCGGCCGTTCTTGATGGTGTCGCCCACGGCGGCGCTGCTGGAGGGTTCGCCCACCAGGCACCAGTCGATCCTTTCCCCACGTTCCTGCAGGGTCTCCACCACCCGCACGGTGCCGTCCACCGCCGGGCCCTCCTCGTCGGACGTGATAAGCAAGGCGATGCTGCCGCGGTGGCCGGGGTGCGCGGCGGCAAAGCGCTCGCAGGCGGTGACCATGGCGGCCAGCGAGCCCTTCATGTCCGCCGCGCCGCGCCCCCACAGCATGCCGTCGGCCACCGTGGGTTCGAAGGGCGGGAAGCGCCAGGCCGCCGCGTCTCCCGGCGGCACCACGTCGGTATGGCCGGCGAACACGAACAGCGGACCGCTGCTGCCGCGCCGCGCCCACAGGTTGTTCACCCCGCCGAAGGGCATGGGCTCGGCGGCAAAGCCGCAGGCCGCCAGGCGCCGGGCGATGATCTCCTGGCAGCCGGCGTCGTCCGGCGTCACCGAGGGCCGGGCGATGAGTTCCTCGGCCAGGGCCAGGGTCTCGGGGTCGGCCGGCGCGTTCATGCCCGCGGCCGGCAGGGGCGTCCCGGACACCCGCTCACCCGGGGACCGCCGCCGGGGAAGGTCCGGTGGTTTGCTATCCGTCCCCGGGATGGCGCAGAAGCCGCAGAATCGCGGGGCGGGTTCGGGCT
>Ga0256830_1001563_pt1 | contig 16028 bp, 15 predicted proteins | sample 128326metaG_FD_190537 | JGI IMG/M metagenome (GOLD analysis project Ga0256830, IMG submission 190537) | Hydrothermal vent microbial communities from Lau Basin, Pacific Ocean - 128-326 | ecosystem: Environmental > Aquatic > Marine > Hydrothermal vents | place: Pacific Ocean: Lau Basin | collected... | reverse complement strand
TTATAGCGTTTTTGCATCAGACACTTCAGGAAGCGACAACTCTTCAGAGGTAAGATTTTTAACAGCAGCAATAAGGCCTTTAGTTGATTATGGGGATGGAACAGCAGGAAACAATACTTTTTCTTCAAATAACTGGGTTTATGTCAATGTATCTGTTGATGAGCCGAATGAAGATACTATAACTTTTCGTTTATTCAATTCAACTGGGCAGGTAAATTCAACTTCCTACACTGGAGGAGAGAGAACAATAAACTGGACCGGGCTTGCAGACGGCACTTACTATTACAATGTTACTGTCAATGACACCTATGGCAACCAGAATACTTCAGAAACAAGGATAATAACAATTGACACAGTTCTCCCACAGGTAAATTTCACTTTCCCCACTCCTGCTAATGACACTGGAGTCAGCTCTGAATTTGAGATAAATGTTTCAATTGATGATGCTAATCTTGAGAATATAACTTATAACTGGAATGGCACAAATTACAGCATAACTGGAATAAGCAAGCTGAATAATTTTACTGACGGCCTTGTATTGATGATGAATTTTGACAATGTTTCTGCTTACGGAGAGAATGACACTTATGTTTATGACTTTTCAGGAAACGGGAATAACGGGACAGCTTCAGGAAACGCAAAGTATAATTCTTCTGGGAAATACAATGGGATGTTTCAGTTTGACGGAGTAAGCGGGTCTGTGAATGCCGGCTCTGACTCTGTTCTTGATGATATGTCTCAGATTTCTGTGTCTTTGTGGGTTTATCCCTATCAAGACCCTTTTATTAATGATGCCATGCTCGGAAAAAGAGCAGGAGGGAGCGGAGCAGGGTGGTCTATAGCAACGCACTCTGCAGTAACTCCTAATGCAATCTCTTTTGGAGTAGGGTATGATAATGTATCTTTGTCAAGAAGGTCTGCGGCAAATACTCTGACGCCTCAGGCATGGAATCATGTTGCTGTTACTTGGGACGGGTCAAGCAATGCATCCAATGTCCGTTTGTATATCAACGGAGTGGAGGCAAATTATTCTGCAACTACTGATGGAAGTGGCTCAAGGCTTTCAGACTCAACGCAGGATTTGAAAATAGGGGCTGCAGGATTGAGCGGAATATTAAACGGAACAATAGATGAAGTAATGATATGGAACAAAACTTTGACAGCAGATGAAATCAGCAAAATTTATCTTTACACTTTAAGAAACTATCCTGACTTAAACTCTTCCTATGTTATTAATTCAAACTCTTCCTGGAATGTTACCATGACTCTCGGGCTTGACAAAGACTCAAACACAAACTACTCTTTGAATGTCTCTCAACAGGGCTTGGAGCTGGGGCAGAGTTATTATTATTCTGTTTCTGCTGCTGATTTGGCTGGAAATTTCAATATTACAGAAACCAGAACAATAAAAGGGAATTCTGCTCCTTTTTTTGTATCTGTGAGCAATTCTCCGACATCTCTGCCTGACTTGGATCCGAATACAACAATAGCTATAACAGCAAATATCTCTGATGCTGACAGCAATCTTGATTCCGCAATCCTGCAATGGAAAAATTCCACCTCTGGATGGACTAATGTCTCAATGGCAAATACAACAGCTAAAGGAATCTATACAATTATGAATGCAAGCTTTGTTCCCCCTTATTCAGTGGAGGACAATTACACCTACAGAATATGGTCTAATGATTCTCTCGGAACCTCAAATTACAGCTCAAACTACACTCTCGAGATATTCTGGGAATGCTCATGGCAGGCAACCTCTGATCTGGGGCAGACAGCAGGATGGGATGAAAACAAAGCAGTCGGAAATATAACAATCAATAATACAGGGGATATAGAGCATAGCAACAATAACTGCAGCCTTGATTTCAGGCTTAGTTATGACATAACTGAAGGGAGAATATATTTTGATAATGATTATGTGAAGCCAGCTTATTACAACGGGATATCTGCTGGCTCAAACCAGACAATACTTGTTAATGCGACATTTTTAACAGAGATAAAACAGGAAGACGTAGTAATCACAATAAGCGAGTACAGGGGAAGGTCTAACTCATCTCAGAAAAATACAACACTCACGCTGGTGTCTAACCAGGCAGGCCCGTATCTTTATCAGGCAGTTACCTCGTCTCCTTTAAGCGTGTATCTTACTCCCGGAAACTTCAGCCTTAAAGGGTATTTGAGAAACCTGATGGGTTCTGACACTGTAAATATATCAAATACAGCCTATAATGTAACTTTTAATTGGACTCTTCCGGAAGGATTTACAAATGTCTCTGGGAATAAAGACCTTAATTTTTCAAACATAAGTGATGCTGATCTGCATTACAACAATATCAATGTCAGTTTTTCAGACCTTGCTTCAATGGATTCAGGAGTAAAGACTTTTTACCTTTATTCTCAGGGAGTTAACTTATCAGGAAGCCTAATATCTAATGCAGACAATCAGACTCTGCTGGCTGAAGCAGTAAACATAACTTTTCTTTGTTATAATGTTTCTGACAATATATGCGTAACTTCCTGCGGCTCTGCACAGGATTCTGACTGCCCTGTTTCAACTACTACAACTACAACAACTTCCGGAGGCGGGAGCAGCGGCGGAGGAGGCAGCTCATCAAAAAAGGAAGCAAAATCAGAAGCATCATTTGAGCTCGTTACAGGAGAAGAGCAGTCGTTTGAGCTTGAGATAAAGAACAAATATTCAGGAGAGATGAAAAACATAAAAATCTCTGTATCCGGGATAAATTCAGATTACATAGATATATTCCCGGCTGAGATATCAGAAATAAGCCCTTATGGCGCGAAGAATGTAAGCGTCAGAATAAATGCCCCTTCTTATTTTACAGAAAGCGTTTATACTCTTTATTTTTATATTTCAGGGGAAATATCGGCTAATTTCACGAAAACCCCTTTTTCAGAACGCAAAGTAGTAACTTTGTACATTCTTGAGCTTCCAAGAGAAGATGCAGAAAGAATGCTGAATGAGTCTGAATACATGGTCCGAAGAATGATGGATTTTAATATGTCTGTCAAAGATGTTAGTGAGCTGCTTATGCAGATGAGGGGATATTACGATGAGGTTAAGTTCGCAGAATTAAAGGCAACATATAATGAATTAGAGGAGGTCTATGAGCAGGCCTTTGAATCAAAGAGCATAATAGAGGAGCTTAAAATAAATATCGAAAAATCCGAAAAAAAAGGAATAGACGTCTCTGAAACAAAAAAATTGCTCTATATAGCAGAAGCTGCATTTAACAGAGGAGACTACTCTCTTTCGCTCGGAAGGCTTAAAGAGGCAAAACTTACCTATGCATTGGAAACAAAAGGGGAGTTTAACCTTTATTATGCTGTGAAAAACAACCCTCTCGAGAGCGCAGGAATACTTGTTGGAATTCTTATTTTTTCAGCAGGATCTTCCATTACAATAAGAATGAAGCTCTACAAGAAGAAGCTTAAATTGCTTGAGGAAGAAGAAAAAATTCTTCTTGAATTAATGAAAGTAATGCAAAGAGAAACATTTGAAAAAGACAAGATGTCTCTGGAAGAATACAACCACTCAATGTCTCAGTATGAAACAAAATTAAGCACTGCGATTGCAGAAAAAATAAGGATAGAGGCTAAAATGGCAAACATGCTCAGTTTTAAGGGAAAGCGAAAGGCTTTGACAGAGGAAAGAAGAAGGCTTGTTGAAATTGTCAGGGAAATACAGGACAGGTATCTGAATAAAGGGCAGATTGAAACAAGGATTTATGAAAATATGATTAAGAATTATTCTACAAGGCTTGCAGAAGTGGAGGAGCAGCTGACTTTTCTTGAAGCGCAAAAAGAATTGAAAAAAGAAAGTCCTATATACAAGCTACTAAATTTATTTGGGTTAAGAAAATGAATGCCTGGAAGGAATATTTCATCAGGAAGGATAGAATTGATTTTGCTTTTGCAGTAAAGCTGATTGCCATTATTGTTTTTTCATTATCCTTTGTTTATGTGAATGCAGGGTTTTCCTCTTCTCTCCATCTTCAACCAAACAGCTCTATTGAGATGCAGGCAGAGGATTGCCTTAATGAGTCCAGACAAATACTCCTTGAGCTGCAAAGCGAGGGATTTTCTGTGCAGAGAGTTAATGACAGCCTAAAGCAACTGGAAAGCCTTTTCAATGCGCAGAAAACAATAAAAGAAAAAAAAGAAAAGCATGACTTTTCAGTTGTTTTTCCATATTGCGAGGAGATTAAGGAGATACGGGAAAAAGCCTTTATTTCAAAAGACGAGCTTGAAGGATTAAAGAGATTCTATGCAGAATTTCTTGAAGGAACAGGAATAAACACAAGCAGCGTGGATAAGATAATTAATGAAATAGAGGCTGAGATTAAAAACGAGAGGTATGAGAAAGTTCCTGATTTAACAGACGAAGCTTATAATGAGATCCTCAACCTAAGGTCAAGCCAGACAGCCTTTAAGCTGTTCTATGAAGCCACTTCAAACAGCATAGAGAAGTTTTTGTACAAAAACTGGAAATTTTTTTCAGGATTTATCTTCATGGCTGTTCTGCTGTTTCTCATCTACCATTCTGCATTAAGAAAGATGATTCTCATGAGAAAGCTAGAGAGGCTTGAATTGAGAAAAAAAACACTCAAAAACCTGATTATGAAGACCCAAAAAGATTACTTCACTTATGGGAAGATATCTGAAGGAACATTTAACATAAGGACAAAAAAACTCGCGGAGTTAATAAGGGATATAGACCGGCAGATACCTCTGTTGAAAGAGGAGATGATGAAGTTAGATAGGAAGAGGAAAAGATGATTTATTTTTCCTTTTATCCCTGATTCCATTTACTATTTAATGCAGCATGGGACAATATTTATGAAGAGTGCATCTAAATGCCTTTATGCTAAAGTATTTAAATGAGAGATGCTCTTTTATAACATGAAAAAGAGGGAAAAACACCGTAAAAAAAAGATAAAAGGGGAGGGAGAGAAATTTATAAAAACAAGAATTCCTGGATTTGACAGCTTGTGCGGAGATGGAATTCCTGTCGGAAGCTCTGTCCTTGTTGAAGGGGGTCCTGGAAACGGGAAGACAATATTCTGCCTGAATTTAGTAAAAACAATGTGCGAAAGAGGGAAGAAGGTTTTGTTTATGAGTTTTGAAGAGCCCGAGGATAGGCTTATGGACCATCTCTGGCTTTTTGGGGCAAAGCCCGACGAATATGTAAAAAAAGGGCTTCTTTATGTTAAGAGATTCAATGCCCTTGATATTGCAAGAAGCGTTGAAGCTTTATTGAGTGAAGCGAAAAAAGAATTGCTAATAGAGGTTCAGCCGGTACTGATTCCTCCAGAGTTCAAGCCGGATATTGTCCTAATAGACTCTTTGAGCAGCATCTCAAGCGCATTTTCAGGAGAGAGCTCGAGGTTTAGAATATACATGGAGCAGCTATTCAGGTATCTTGAAGGCCATAATATAACCTCCTTTTTAGTAAGAGAGGTTGCAAATCCAACCCATCTTGCTTCAGGATATGTTGAACAAGGAGAGGCGGTTTCATTTCTTTCAGACGGAATCATTGTTTTGTATAATGTCTTCTATAAGACAGGGCACCGAAAAAGGGCTATGGAGATTATAAAAATGAGAGGAGTTGATATTGACAGAAGGATAGTCGAATTTGAGATTAAAAAAGGAAGAGGCATTGTCGTCAATCCAAATAAAGTTCTTAGCGGAAACTACATCCTTACATAATCCGCAAGGCTCTTAAAAGCAAACTTCTTTTTTTGGAACTTCAATTGTGTTGTAAAAGCAGTTTATTTCTTTATTTGCCAGCCCGTCCTCTCCAGTGCTTTGAATGCTTGTTGAGCCTTCAAAGAGGTATTTTTCTCCAGGTCCGAGAAGGAACTTTGATGTCTTGTGGCCAAATCCGTCTTTTTCCCTGTCTTTCCCTTTTTCTAAAAAAGACATTTTTACCTCAAAAAATCCTGATGTCTCATCGTCTCTGTTGTTGATTTCAATTGAGCATGAGACTGTTTTATTCACGCAAATACTGCCTTGATTTTGGTTGCATACAGATGTCTTATTCAGGTTTATTATAGAGTAAGATATCTGCTTCATGGTGCAGATTGATTTCTTCTTCGAGTCTGAATCTTTGCTGCTACCTGCACCACTTTCCTTCATAACCTTGTCTTTGTTTTCAGCCAATTCATTGTTTTGGTTTTGGTAATCATCTCTGCTTTCAGGATTTTTATAGCCCTTTATTTTTCCTGAGTTAAAGATGCTCCCTTCACCTTCTTTTTTTTGAGGGCTTGTTTTCATGCTTAAAATTAAAAAAACCGCAATAATAATTATTACTCCTGCAATCACCAGAATTGGCGGAATGCCTTTTCTTTTCCCCCTTTTTTTTCTCATACAGCCACAAGCCAATGGCTATATATAAAATTTCTCTTTGGTGTTTTTCAAAGATTCTGGTGATTTTTATATAGCTCCTCTGTTTAATTTTTCAGTAAGAAATTGTAGTACTTAATTTTAAATATCCTTTTATTTTACTATCTGTATTAAAAGAGGGCAACATGATGCAAAATAAAAATTCACAAGGTGCGATTGAGTTTGTGGTTATTTTTGCAGCAGTTCTGTTTTTTTTCATATCTTTTTTCGGAGCTGTTAAGATTAATACAGACCGGAAAAATCTTGAGAAAGAGAGGATGATACTCCAGAACATTGCCCTTGATGTTCAGCATGAGATAAATCTTGCTGCAGAGTCTTCTGAAGGGTATTACAGGGAGTTTAAGATTCCTGAAAATATCCTTGGAAGGGATTATCAGATAAATATTACAAATAACAGGATATATGCTTCTATTGGGCAGTTTGGGGTTTCTTACAGGGTTTTTGAAGTCAATGGAGTAATTAAAAAAGGATTAAACAACATCACAAATAAAAATGGGGCAATTTTCATCAATTAGAATAAATGAAAAAAGCGCGCAGGCATGGAGCCTTGATTTGGTTGTAGCAAGCATGATATTTCTTGCAGGCATTGTTGTTTTGTATGTTTATGCTGTTAATTACTCCTCCCAGACAAAGGACCAGCTTAATGAGCTTTTTTACGATGGAAATCTGGCTTCGCAGATACTCCTGAGCGAGTCAGAGTCAGGAATCCTCTCTGAAGGGAAAATAAACCAGACAAAACTTGATGAATTTTTCAATTCCGACTACGAGACAAAAAGAAAGTCCCTCGGGCTGAACAATGATTTTTACTTTATGTTTGACGGAATGGAGGTCAATGGAACTCCTGTAAGCTACATAGGAAAAATAAACGATACTGAGGTGAGCAGTCTGGTTAGGATAACAAGGCTTGCAGTATACAAAAACACTCCAAAAAAACTTGATTTTTTTGTATGGAATGAAAAATGAATAGGAAAGCTTATTTTTTCAGCCTTGATGCCTTTATAGCGCTTCTTATTGTATTCGGAGTTGTTTTATTCATCAAGCCCCCCTCATCTCAAATATCCACTGAAAGCCTGGTTCAGCAGGATCTTCTGGCTGTTCTTTCATCAGTAAGCATAGGGGAGCTAAACAACAGCTATGCAAAGCAGCTGATAAATAGCGGAAAGATTACGAACTTAAATCAGTCTGTCTTAGAGCAAATAGGGGAGTTTTACTCCAGGTCTGATGAAGAAGCAGGGCTTCTTGCAGAGAATATCATAAACAGCCTGAATCTTAGCGACAATATAGGGCTGTATTTTAACGGCCTTCAAGTGGCAGCATCTGGAAATGCCAGCAGCGATGCAGAAAGCATATGGACTTCCAGGCAGATTATAAGCGGAATCCAGCAGGGGAATTCAACAAGAGGATACTCTTCAAGGGCTTTTTTGGTTTCCAAGAACAAAGTAGATTATTTTTATTTTGGAGGGTATGTTGGAGACGGAAATATTACAGTCAGGCTTTCAGGAGATGTTATAGGAGCAAATATTGAAGCAGTATTTTCAGGAGATTTTGACATTTACATTAATGATGTTTTTGCCGACAGCTACAGTCCTCCGTCAGGCATTCCCTATAAAATAAATCTTGCAGACCATCTTGGGCTTTTCTCAACAGGAGACAATTATCTTGAGTTCAGAGGAACTGATGGAAATCTTTATATCGCGGGAGGGTACATTAAAGTCGTTTACAACAGTTCTGAGCTGATTAATTCAACAAGCGTAAAAAATTTTCCTGGAATAACTGGACTGATAAATTTCTACGACAGCTTCTACATACCGGGAAATCTTAACAGCATGGAAATCTTTCTCCATTATAACAGCTCCTATGACTTGTTTCTGAATATAGGGGATAAGAGAGTTTATAAAGGAAATTCAAGCGGTTCAGAGGCTTCAGTAACTATTGAAGACTCTAACCTTTCAGGAATTTTAAATTATTCTGAAATGGGATATGAAACAATCCCTTTAAGGCTCGGAATTGAGAATGTCTCGTATTCAATAAACTACAGCATAGATGCTGATGTTTTCTCAGTAACGGATCTTTCAGGAAGCATGACTGCAAGCTGTGACGGGGCTGGATTTTGGTGCTGTTTTAATAATTATCTTGCCACAGGAGACTTTTGCCAGACAGAATCTTCATGCATAAGCTGCGGGGGAACTTGGGAAGATCCCCTTGGAATGGCAAAAGAAGCAAACAATGCATTCATAGATATAGTCTTAAACTCATCAGGAAACAGAGTGGGATTAGTAGGGTATTCTTCAGTAGTTGATGTAAATGACTATCACAATCTTTCTGACGACAATGCCTCTCTTAAGGCCAAAGTTAGCGAGTGGGATGCAGGAGGATTGACTTGCATTTGCTGCGGGATAAACTATGCTGCTCAAAAAATCGTCTCAGATTCAAGAGAGGGAAGCTTCAGGTCAATGGTTGTCATGAGCGATGGAATAGCAAATATAGAGTGTTCTGAGCAGGGAACAGGGGATCCTGCACAGGATGCTATTCAGGCGGCATGCGATGCGTATACGAATTACAATATAACTGTTTATTCTGTTGGATTTGGATCAGGTGCGGATGAGGCGACTTTGCAGGATATCGCCTCTTGCGGCAACGGAAACTATTATTACGGGGATGTTGAAGGGCTTGTGGATGTTTACGGCCAGATTGCACAGGATATTATCAGCGCATCTTATTTTGAGCAGACAATTATGGGAGAGAATATCAATACTGTTCTTTATCCAGACTCGTACATATTCCTTGATTATGAGAAGGATGTTCCTTATGGGCTGGTTATAACAGCTGAAACGCCTGAATTTGGAAACACCATCTCTCAAGGAAGTTTTACTATTCCAAATGACACTGTTCCATATGAAGTCAAAGTCGTTTCATATTCCGGGTCAAAATGGACAGACAGGGTGGAAGTTTATAACAGCTCTTCAGGGATATGGATGAGCGCCTTTAATCTATCAGAATACAATTTAAGCTATACTGATTTAGGAGATCCCTATGTTGTTAATATCCCTACTGGCATGCTTGCCTATGGAAACAATTCAGTGAGAGTCTCTGCAAGCATTGGCTCTTCAAATACCTCTACTGGATCTCCTTATGACAAGATTATCTACTCTCTTGTTAAGGAGCTTTCAGGATATTCTCCAATTGTCTCGTCTGCAGAAGGATGCACATGGAATATTGAATTTGAAGACGGGACAAATTCCACAATTGCCTTTCCAGGAAACTATTCCGGAAGCAAGGAATGCTATTATAAATCAGACAATATTGCCTACAACAACAATGATGCTATTGATAATGCAGTATTCAATCTCCTCTCTGATCTGGACTTAAATTCAAACAGAAAAGTTGAGACTAAATTCAATAGCGATGACCTTACAATAACCTCTACTGAAATTGAGGGGATTCCTTTTACATGGGAGACAGAAGTTCAGGTAAGGGTATGGAGGTAAATCGAAAAGAATGAGGATAAGAAAAGCAACTGTTAAAGATAAAGGGCCTGTAAAGAGTTTGGACAACGGAAACATGGGGCCTATTATTAAATCTCCAGGAAGGGAGTATAAAGAGGGTGTGTTTGATTTTTTTAATCCTAAAAATTGTTTTATAATTGGAGAGAATATGAATTTTACAGAAAATAAATTTCAAAGCCATTGGAGAGGATAAATGGGGAAAACTTTGCTTGAAAGGATTAAAACGAAAAGCATCAGAAACAAAAAATCCCAGTTGTTCACAGTCCTTGTCATTCTTCTTATTTCCCTTATGTTTGTATCGTTTGAAGTTTTTTCTTTTATTTACGAGAGAAACACTGTCAAGGCAAGAGTCGATACAATGGACAATTTCCTCTTCTCAGTGGAAAAGAACTTAGAGAGGCAAATGTATATATCTGGATTCAGGATATTGTTTCTGGCAGGAGAGCATATAACCTCGACAGGCAGTTATATTGATGTCGATGATTTCTTTAACGAGGCTTTTTTTAACGGGACTGTAGGAGGGAATTCAAGCGACATAATGAATGGCGCGACTTACGATGATTTAATTGATTCCATCAATCAGAAAGCAAAGAAAATAAATGTGAATATAACTTTAAGCAACTCTTCAATCGCAGTGGCTCAGGAAGGCCCCTGGGCTGTCAATTTCAGCTTAATTTCTGATTTTGTTATGAAAGACAAAGAAGGGCTGGCAAAATGGGAGAAGAAACAAGTAATTTCAGCAATTATACCAATCAGCAATTTTGAAGACCCTTTGTACACAGTCAATACATATGCCAAAGTTTCTGTAAAAATAGCCCAGACCCCTTATGAAGGAAATTACACTAATGGGAGTGACGTAACAAACCTGTTTTCCCATGTTGACAGCAATTATTATGCTGCAAATCCTTCTGCACCAAGCTTCTTAAAGAGGCTTGAGGGAAATCTTTCTGCTGATGCGAATGGAATTGAGAGCTTTGTAAAGATTCCTGACCTTTCAAAGCAAGGGCTTCCAACTTCAACAAAATCAAACATAGATTATGTTTATTTTTCCTCAAACAATCCTACCTTCTATTCTGTCTCAGGGATGCCTTCATGGTTCAGAATTGACGGGCAGGACGGCCATCTTGAAAAATATAATGTCTCCTCTCTTATCACCTGACCCTATTGGCTTTTTCAATTATCTTCCCAGCAGTAGGGCTTTTTTTGGAAATGAAAATATTTAAATAGTTGTTTTTCCAGGTTAAAACGTATTCGATATACAATTAAATAAAAAAGGAGGTTAAATATGGATAAAAGGGGACAAGCAGCAATGGAGTTTCTTATGACTTACGGATGGGCGATACTGGCTGCAGTGATTGTTATCGGGGTGCTGGCGTCGTTTGGTGTTTTTTCACCAAGCAAGTATGTTCCGACTTCGTGTACCTTAAGCGCTCCGTTTGGATGCGATAAGAGCCAGGTTGCAGCTACAACCACTGCAATTTCACTGGTTATAAGAAACGGAGGAGGAGAGTCAATGGATATATCTACTGTTAATATAACCGGATGTGGTGCCAACACTACAAGAATGACTATTGCAGACCAAGGAACTCAATTGGTTTCAGTTACCTGCAGTCCGGCACTAACGTCAGGAGAGAAATTTAACGGAGATGTTTCAGTCAAATATACTCCAACCAGCGGCGGATTGATAAACATGACATCTTCTGGTTCTATAACTGTAAAGGTAGCCTAAATTTGTTTTTTTATTTTGTATTTTTCTTAATTTTATTTTATTCTTCCACTCTATCCTGTTTTTAACAGAAGAAAACTAATCCCGAATTCTACAATTCTCAGAAATTCCTGAAATTATAGAAATAAGCATGCTTGTCTTTTTCTATAAAAACAATATCTACAGGCTTTCTTGGGATTCTTTTTCCGGATTTGTCAAGGATAAATCTTCCGTTTTCCATTTCATAAGCCCAGCTTGGAATTCCGTATTTCTTAGCCTCTCTTTTTGTTCTGTGGTTGAAAGGATTCCCTCTTACCACCATGTAGTTTGTAATCTCTTTTAAAGGCAACTTTCCATTATTCTTATCCTCAATGGCTTTTCTTGCAATGTCATAACATCTTTTCCAGATTTCGATTCTTTCAGCAAGCGTTTCTGCATCCCCATTGTTTATAGGGTCTTTTATTTTCCTGTAATTTACGTCTCTTGGGTCAAAGGTGGTGTAATGATAAACTATTCTCCCGTTTTTGTTTAATCTTGTTTCTAAAAGGACATCCTTAATAGATACGCCTCTTTTTTTTGCTCTGGTGAATATAGAGTCCAATATGCCGTTTATGTAGCCAGCATTATCAAGCTCTCCTCTTCCCTCTCCGCAAATTGCTCTCGCTAAAACCATTGTTTCAGAGTCAGAGGCAAAATTATCGTCTTTTGCGTATACTGGATTTGGATATTCAGCGTATCTTTCAGGAGATGGGCGTTTTTGTTTTTGCACTTCTTCATATCTTGATGAGTTGTCTGTAAGGCGCATTAAAGCTGCTTCCAGCCCCATATTTAAAGACTTTGCACCTATGGACAGGGCTATTGCTGAGATTGCCATTCTTGATGCAGTTCTTATTAATTGTTTTTTCATTGTATCCTTTTTCTGAAATTAATCTTTAATGCACTTTTTTCATTAAAAAAACATACTCCTTTTACCAAAGTACTCTTCTGCTTTTTTAATGCTTCCTAAAAAGCTGTATTTCCCTCTTAGTTTTTTGAAAGAGCATGGAATCTTTTCTGATTCATAAGCTCTTAGCGCTTCGTTGAATCTCCATCTTATGTTTTCATTCATGTCTCTCAAAAGCTTCCAATCAATAAAGCTATATTCTTCCGGCAGCTCATCATAAGTAATGATGTCTTTTGAGTTGCTGGCTATAAATACGCAACTCTCTCCCATAAAAAGGTCATCAATTGCGCATCTGTTATGCCCGTCAAGTGCAATGAAGATTCCTTTCTTTTTCGGATGTTCTCTCACTGGAAATGGGGCGATTCTTTTTTTGTTTTTAAGCATGGAAAATATGCTTTTTAAGCTTTTTTCATTCAGGCAGCCCTGGCTTGGAATGATGGCTGAAGTCTCTATTTCCACTACTCTTCCCATTATTTTGTTGCTACTATTAAGTATATAAATTTAACTCTTTTTTTCTCTCAAACCCTTATTTCAGAAAGATAATTAGTTTTATAAAATATCTTTTTGTCTTTAGTTTATGAAAATAATATCCCTTCATGCAGATTATATCAGATTCAAGCCCCTGAAAAAAGCTTTGAAAAAAATAGAAGATTTGCCTGAAGAAGAAAAATCAGGAAGCGAGGTTAAGGAAGCTTTGGTTATTCTGGCTGCTGTTGAAAAAACTGACACAAATACAGCTGAAGTTGTAAAGAAATTAATTGAAAATATTAAGGAAATTGCATCTCAGGTTAAAACAAGCAACATAGTTCTTTACCCTTATGCGCATCTTTCAAGCAATCTGGCAAGCCCTGAAACTGCAATTAAGGTTTTAGAAGAAGCAGAAAAAATACTAAAAAAGGAAAAGTTCAGTGTTTCAAGGGCTCCTTTTGGATATTACAAGGAATTTGAAATGAAGGTTAAAGGGCATCCATTGAGCGAGTTGAGCAGGGAGATAAAAGTTGATGAAGTTAAAGATGCTGAAGAAGAAAAATATGATTCTAAACGCTTGCTGAAAGAAATTTCAAAAACAAAGCTTGATGCTTCTAGGCTTAAGGAAAACGACCATAGAATTCTTGGACAGCAGATGGATTTATACAGTTTCAATGAATCTGCACCAGGAATGGTTTTTTGGCACAATAACGGGCTGATAATAAGAAATGAACTAATTGGTTTTTCAAGAGAGATTATTAAAAAAGAAGGTTATCAGGAAGTCTCAACCCCCCAGATAATTGATAAGAAATTATGGCAGATTTCTGGGCATTGGGAGAAATATCGTGAGAATATATTTCTAACTGAATACGAAAATCGCGAATTTGCAGTTAAGCCAATGAACTGTCCTGGAGGCATTTTAATCTTTAAGTCAAGCCCAAAAAGCTATAGAGATCTGCCTTTAAGGGTTGCTGAGTTTGGGATTGTCCATAGGCAGGAGCTTTCTGGTGTTTTAGGAGGGCTGTTCAGGGTTGTGCAGTTTATACAGGATGATGCCCATGTTTACTGCACTGAAAAACAGCTTGAATCAGAGATTGAAAAGATAATTGGGCTTATTGATTTTTTTTATAAAAAGTTTAATTTTCAGTACAGGGTTGAGCTTTCTACACGGCCTGAAAAAAGAATAGGAAGTGATGAAATATGGGACAAGGCAGAGGATGCCTTAAAGAAAGTGCTTGACAAAAAGAAAATTAAATTCAAAATCAATAAAGGAGATGGGGCTTTTTACGGGCCAAAAATCGACTTTCACCTGAAGGATTCTTTAAACAGGGAGTGGCAATGCGCGACTATTCAGCTGGATTTTTCAATGCCTGAAAGGTTTGAGCTGGAATATACTGATAAAGACAATAAAAGAAAAAGGCCAATTATGATACACAGGGCTATTTACGGCAGTCTGGAAAGGTTCATTGGAATTTTAATAGAGCATTATAAAGGAAGGCTTCCGACATGGCTTTCCCCAATACAGGCCAGGGTTTTAAACTTCACAGACAGGAATGAAAATTATGCAAGAAAAATAATAAAAGAGCTTGAGGAGAAAATTCCTTGCTTGAGGTTGGATTATGATTTTGCAAAAACAACAGTGCAGTCAAAAGTAAAAGAAGCAGAATTGATGAAAATTCCTTATATTATTGTTGTCGGAGACAGGGAAGAGAAGGAAAATACTCTTGCTGTAAGAATCAAAGGAGACAGAAAGATTCAGTCATTTTCTGTTGGCGATTTCACAGAAAAACTTAAAAAAGAGATTGAGGAAAGAAAATGAAATCGAAACCTTTAAATATTTTCACTCACTTGTAAGTGAAGGAGATTACATGGAATTGCTAATGAGCAGACATGCACTGGAGCAATCAAGAGAAAGGGGAATAAGCATAAATGAAATTAAGGAGACAATACAAAAAGGAGCAAAATTCAGGCAGGAAAATAAAATCATCTCAATATACAGGCATATAAAAATCGTGTTCAAAAAAATGGAAAATAAATTTTTTGTAATAACTGTAATGATTAAAAAAGAAAAAAATGGAAAATAAATGCGCCTTATGTGAAGGGGAACTGAAAAAGAAATCAGTAGATTATAAGGTCTATGGCAAAAGCATCGGGAAATTTAAAGCATTAGTGTGCAGCTCGTGCGGGGAACAATGGTTTGACGAATCAGTATCCAGAAAAATAGAAGATGCAGAGAAAAAGGCCGGAATTTTTGGATTATCAAGAGAAAGCAAGATAGGTTATTCCGGGAATTCTCTTATCATAAGAATACCAAAAGAGCTGGCAAAATTTATGAAATTAAGAAAAGAAACAGAGATTATTATCTATCCAGAAGATGAAAATAAATTATGCGTAGCTATAAAATAACTGTCAATAAATAGATTCTGGACAATATCAGTAAAGTCTTAAAATGAACCTTCAATTTTACCTTGAAAAGCTGCATGCATCTGACGAGTTCAAGAAATTCCAGAGGGAAAATCCAGATGCCTACATGTGCTCTGCTTTTTTTTCCATTGACAAAGAAAACATAAAAAATCCCGATAATCAATCACATCTTGATTTTTATGTTCCATCTGAAAACAAATTGTTCAGCTTCCAGTTGGATGAAGGTGTTAAAATGTCCATAATTGAAACATATGGGAAAGATAGAAATTTTTTTGAGGAGGTTTCTATGAATCTTGATTTTGATTTTGAAGATATTGAGAAGATTATTTTTGACAGAATGGAAAAAGATAATATAAAAAACAAGGTTCAGAAGATGCTTCTTTCACTACAGCATAGAGATGGAAAAGATTTTATTATAGGAACTGTATTTATATCAATGTTCGGCCTGTTGAAAGTTAATATAGACCTTTCAGAAAAGCCATTTTGGAAAATAACTTCTTTTGAGAAAAAATCTTTTTTTGATATGCTGAGCATTACAGGGAAGAAAAAATAGGAG
>Ga0256830_1001562_pt1 | contig 16033 bp, 18 predicted proteins | sample 128326metaG_FD_190537 | JGI IMG/M metagenome (GOLD analysis project Ga0256830, IMG submission 190537) | Hydrothermal vent microbial communities from Lau Basin, Pacific Ocean - 128-326 | ecosystem: Environmental > Aquatic > Marine > Hydrothermal vents | place: Pacific Ocean: Lau Basin | collected... | reverse complement strand
ATTGACCTTGATGGGATAGACCGCCGTGTAGCCCGCGTGATAATCGTGCTGCTCCATGGCCCAGGCGAAGGCGTCGCACAGGGTGTCCACGCGGTCGTGAAGAATATCGGTGAAGCGCACCAGCACCGGCAGGGACATTCCGCGGCGCCGCAGATCCCCGGCCAGGGCGTGGAGGTCGATGCACGCATCGCTCCGCCCGCGGTCGGGGCGCACCACCACCTGCCCCTGCCCGCCCACGTCGAAATAACCCTCGCCCCAGTGGGCGATGTTATAGGTCTGTCGGGCGTCCTCTACGGTCCAGTGGGACATAGGCGGGATTCCTCAGCGTTCAGGCACGGGTTCCAGCGGGCTTCATCCGGGCAGTTGTTTTGCGCGGCGCTTTACGCCTTGCTTTATCCGGTTTATCTTAACCCGGCATCAACCCGGGAGAGAAGGCAAACATGACACTGGACGAAAACTGGTTTACGGAAGTCTGCGAGGAAGGCGGCTCGGCCTTCTCCCTCAGGATCAAGGCCCGGCGCCATGAGGAGCGTACCGACTACCAGCATATCGCCATCTATGAAACGGAACAGTTCGGCAACCTGATGGTCATCGACGGCTTTATCATGCTCAGCCAGCGCGACAATTTCTTCTACCACGAAATGCTCGCCCACCCGGCCCTGTTCACCCATCCCCGTCCGCGCCGCGTGCTCATCATTGGCGGAGGGGACTGCGGCACCCTGCGGGAGGTCCTCAAGCACCGCGATGTGGAAAGCGTGTTGCAGGTGGAGATCGACGAGCGGGTCACGCGCCTGGCCGAGGAATACTTCCCCGAGCTGTGCGAGTCCAACGATGACCCGCGGGCGCGATTTCATTTCGGCGACGGCATCCAGTGGGTCGCCGAGGCGGCGGATGAGAGCCTGGACGTCATCATCGTCGACAGCACCGACCCCATCGGCCCGGCGGAAGGTCTGTTCACCGAACCCTTCTACCGTCAGTGCCGGCGCGTACTGACACCCGAAGGCATCCTGGTACAGCAGAGCGAGTCACCCCTGTTGCACATGGACATCATCACGGCCATGCGCAAGGCCATGCGGGATGCGGGATTCCGTTCCGTCCAGACGCTGAATTTCCCCCAGTGCGTCTACCCCTCGGGCTGGTGGTCGGCCACCCTGGCGGGCAAGACGGTGGATTTGCAGACTTTCCGGGAGGACGCGGTGGCGGCCAGGGATTTCGCCACCCGTTATTACAACCGGGCCATACACCACGCGGCCCTGGCCTGCCCCGCCTTTTTCGAAGAAGTGATCAATGATTGAAGATTGTGGAGTGGAGGCTCAGGTCCCGCACCATTCTTTGACATGACGGCGTGACTTCTCCAGCACTGCCTCGCGCTCGGCGTCGGTGAGGAAGGCGCGTTCGCCGTTCTCATCCAGGCGGTACATACGGGAGATGTTCTCGTTGCGCTTGAGGTTGTCGCGGGCGATCTCGCAGTTCTTGCTGCGCAGCCTGGCGGTCTTTTTGGCGTCTTCCTTGGCAGCGTCCTTCTCGGCTTCGGGCTTGCTCGCCGCGGCCTGCGGCCGGGGCGCCGCCTGGCGTTCCCCGGTCATGGGCTCACTGCGGGGAATGGGCTTGACCTCCACCGCTTTTGAATCCGGCCCCCCGGGTTGATCACTGAAATGCACCTTGCCCTGCCCATCTACCCAGCGATAGACTTTCCCGGCCTGTCCCGTAACAGGAAAGATCAGAAAAATCATAATGCTGACAAAGACGAGCGCGTTTCTCATGGTTCATGCCTCTGACTGACCGTACTCAGATATATCGGCTGCTCCATGATTTTCCTGACCCCGTCCACCCTTCTATGGGCGGTCCTGGAAACCGAAACGTATGGTCATGGCCCTGCCCTGGCGGGTAAAATGGGCCCGTCTTACCAACCCTGTCACACCAGTAGAGGAGCACGCCATGTCTGAACCCGTAATCGCGCAGAAATCACCCTATGTCATGAACCTGGAGCCCGGCACCTATTACTGGTGCACCTGTGGCAAATCTGCCGGGCAACCATTCTGCGACGGCTCTCATAAAGACACGGATTTCACGCCCAAGGCCTTCACCATCGACTCGCCTGCCACCGTGGCCCTGTGCGGCTGCAAGCACACCAAGGACCAGCCTTATTGCGACGGCTCCCACAGCAGCTTGTAAAAAAAACGGGCGCCTGTTGGCGCCCGTTTTCCTTCCTTGGCCGGTACGGCAATCAGAGGCCGGAGCCCCGCGTGCCGGTGAACTCCGGATAGGCTTCCAGGCCGCATTCCGCAAGATCCACGCCCTCGAACTCCTCTTCCTCGGACACACGGATACCCATGATGGCCTTGAGGATCATCCACACGATGAAGCTGGTGATGAACACCCAGCCGAAGATCACGGCGATACCATAGAGCTGCGCGCCCAGGGTGGCATCGGGGTTGGTGAGGGTGACCGCCAGCAGACCCCAGATTCCGACCACACCGTGAACGGAGATGGCGCCGACGGGATCGTCGATCTTGATCTTGTCCAGGGTCACGATGGACAACACCACCAGCAGGCCTCCGAAGGCACCGATGAGGGTGGCAATCAAGGGGGTCGGCGTCAGCGGCTCGGCGGTAATGGAAACCAGACCCGCCAGGGCACCATTGAGGGCCATGGTGAGATCGGCCTTGCCGAACATGAGGCGCGCCAGGATCAGGGCGGCAACCACGCCACCTGCGGCGGCCATGTTGGTATTGACGAAGACCGCGGCAACGGCATTGGCCTCACCCACGTTGGAGAGAATCAGTTCGGAACCGCCGTTGAATCCGAACCAGCCCAGCCACAGGACGAAGGTGCCCAGCGTGGCCAACGGCATGTTGGCGCCGGGGATGGGTGTGATCTCGCCATTGGGCCCATACTTGCCCTTGCGCGCCCCGAGGAGCAGGACACCGGCCAGGGCCGCGGCCGCGCCCGCCATGTGTACCACGCCGGAGCCGGCGAAATCCAGGAAGCCCGCCTCGTCGAGGAAGCCGCCGCCCCACTTCCAGTAACCCTGCATGGGGTAGATGAAGCCGGTCATGACCACGGCAAAGGCCAGAAAGGCCCACAGCTTCATGCGCTCGGCGACGGCGCCCGAGATGATGGACATGGCCGTGGCCACGAAAACCATCTGGAAGAAGAAGTCGGACATGCCGGAATAATAAGATCCGTCATACCAGCTTCCGGCATCCTGCGCCAGCACTTCAGCGGGATCGTTGTCTCCTCCGAACATGAACGAGAAGTCAAAGGCCGGAATGATCCCGTCCCCATCCGCGGGGTACATGATGTTGTATCCCATGACCATGTACATGATACAGGCGATGGCGAACAGGGAGATGTTCTTGGTCAGGATCTCCGCCGTGTTCTTGGAGCGCACCAGCCCTGCCTCCAGCATGGCGAAGCCAGCCGCCATCCACATTACGAGCGCGCCGGTCACCAGAAAATAGAAGGTGTCCAGCGCGTATTTGGTTTCTAGAATTGCTTCCACAATTTGTTACCTCCGCGACTTTACTCTACATTTGATAAAAAACTCGGACGGGTCCTCACAGGGCCTCGGCGCCTGTTTCACCGGTACGGATCCGGATGGCCTGCTCCAGGTTCATGACAAAGATCTTGCCATCACCGATCTTGCCGGTCTGGGCGGCCTTGGTTATGGCCTCGACAACCTGCTCCAGAATCTCGTCATCAACCGCAACGTCGATTTTCACCTTGGGCAGAAAATCCACCACATACTCGGCGCCACGGTACAGTTCCGTATGGCCCTTCTGGCGGCCAAAACCTTTCACCTCGGTTACAGTCACTCCCTGAACTCCGATCTCGGACAAAGACTCGCGCACGTCGTCCAGCTTGAACGGTTTGATGATTGCACTCACAAGCTTCATAAGACTTTCCTCATATAAGATGTTTTGTACCCGGCAGGGCGCTCAAAACTGATACAAAATTGATGCGTCACAGAACCAACATAGCATCAACCGTGCCAACGACATTTTCTATTTAAATTTCAAAATATTATCATTGATTCGGGGCGATTCTCGGCGCGCATGACGCACTATTATGGACGCCTTCACGTATCAAAAAGCACTATATTGGTGCAATCCTGGGGAGGCTCGGCGGCTACGAATTATCCTCGCCATCGTGTAACATGGGGTCAGAAAATACCGGCTGGCAAACCATCATGGCATTGGACCCGAAACTATTTGACGAACTGACCCGCAAACTCACCGGCGTCTTGCCGGAGAGCGCCCGCGAGCTGCAGGAAGACCTGGAGAAGAACGCCCGCGCCCTTCTCAGCACCACCCTTGACAAGATGGACCTGGTGACCCGGGAGGAATTCGACGTGCAGAAGGCCGTGCTGGCGCGCACCCGCGCCAAGCTGGAGGCCCTGGAAAAACAAGTGGCGGAACTGGAACAGGCCCTGTCCACATCCGGCCCCGCGCGGACCTGAGGACGCGGCAGGCAACCAAAGGGAAACCAAGGAATGAGACATTTCTCAAGGATTGAGAACCATGACGCTCGCCGTCCTTTTTAGCCGCGCCCAATGCGGGCTGGCCGCCCCCCAGGTCACGGTCGAGGTCCATCTCTCCAATGGCCTGCCCAGTCTCTCCATCGTCGGCCTGCCCGAGACTGCCGTCAAGGAGAGCAAGGAGCGCATCCGCGCCGCCCTGCTGAACAGCGGCTTCGAATACCCCGCGCGGCGCATCACCATCAATCTTGCGCCCGCCGACCTGCCCAAGCAGGGAGGACGCTACGACTTGGCCATGGCTCTGGGCGTCCTGGCGGCCTCGGGGCAGATGCCCGCCGCCGGCACCGCCGGATATGAGTTTCTTGGCGAACTGGCGCTGAGTGGCGAACTGCGCCCTGTCCGCGGCGTGCTCCCCGCAGCGCTTCAAGCGCGCGCGGCAGAACGGCAACTGATCATCCCCCGATCGAACAGCGCCGAAGGAGCGTTGATCTCCGGGCTCTCCGTCTACCCCGCGGGCCATCTCCTGGAGGTATGCGCCCACCTTAACGGCACCCGCCCCCTCGCGCCCTGTCCTCGCCTCTCCCCATCCGAAGAAGATGCGGATCCCGCCCAGCCCGACCTGGCCGATGTCAGCGCTCAGCATCACGCCAAGCGCGCGCTGGAGATCGCCGCGGCGGGAGGACACTCCCTGCTCATGATCGGGCCACCCGGGACGGGCAAGACCATGCTGGCCAGGCGCCTGCCGGGCATACTCCCGGCAATGACGGATGAGGAAGCCCTGGAGGCCGCGGCCATCGCATCCATCAGCGGCCACGGCTTCTCTCCCCGCCAGTGGCGCAAGCGCCCTTTCAGAGCCCCCCATCATTCCGCTTCAGGCCCCGCGCTCGCCGGAGGCGGCAGTATTCCCGGACCCGGCGAGATTTCATTGGCCCATCAGGGGGTGCTTTTTCTGGACGAGCTGCCCGAGTTCAGCCGCCATGCCCTGGAAGTCCTGCGCGAACCCCTGGAGGCGGGACGCATCACCATTTCCCGCGCCGCCCAGCAGGCCGAATTTCCCGCCCGCTTCCAGCTCATCGCCGCCATGAACCCTTGCCCCTGCGGCTTCCATGGCGACCCCCAGGGGCGCTGCCGCTGCACCGGCGAACAGATCCAGCGCTACCGCGCGCGCCTCTCCGGCCCTCTCCTGGACCGCATCGACATGCATATCGAGGTGCCACCCGTTCCACCCCGGCAATGGCGCGAAGCCCAGCGGGAACCTCTCGCCAGCAGTTCCCATGCGCGCAAGCGCGTCACCCGTGCCCGGAACATACAGCAACGCCGCGCCGGCAAGCCCAATCACTTGCTCGCGCCACCCGACATCGTGCGCCACTGCCAGCTGGAGGCCGGTGACAGGGCCATTCTGGAAAGCGCCTGCGAACGCCTGGGGCTCTCGGCCCGCGCCTACCACCGCATCCTCAAGGTGGCCCGCACCATCGCCGATCTCGAAGAATCCGACAATATCGCCGCCAACCACCTCAGCGAGGCCATTTCCTACCGGCGCCTGGACCGCGGACTGCGCTGACCCGCTGACCGCGTCCACCCTCTCTTCTCCAGGCACCCGGCACATCACTTTTGTGGTATCCTCTGCCCATCAGGGAAAGCCGTCCAGGATCGGACATCGCAACATGCGTACGATTGCCGCGCTTCACGAAAGAAGCGCAAGGGAGGCGCCCATGGCCATTATCGAAAACATCTTTTCCCTTTTCGGCTCGAACCGCCGCAAGACTTCCCGGAAGGCGGCCCCGGCCTCCGGCACGATGCCGGAGAAGCCTCCCGCCGCGGCGCCGCCCCCTCTGTTCTCCAGCGACCGGATTTTCTTTCAATCCGGCTATCGCAATCAGGATCCGGGCTGGTACTTCATGACCCGCGGAGGCAGCACCCGCGGCCCCTATCCCAGCCGCGGCCTGGCGCAGGCCCATCTCAAGACCTTTGTCGCCCGCTGCGTGGAAAACCGGGATACAGGGGGGCGCGGTGCGGCCGCGCCTGCTGATTCCATCCCGTGAAGACCCTGCGCGGACTCGCGGCACCGCGCCATCCCGGCCTTCCTTTCCCCCATCTGGCGCTGGGCGTCTTGCTGCTGCTGGTTTACACAAGCGCCGCCACATCCGGCGCAGTCAGCGAGACCCAGGCTTATGTGGCCAGTGGCGGCCCACCCCTGGCCAACCGCCACGCACCCGTAATCGCCCCGCAAAATACCCTGCGGAGCTATAACCGCGTCGGCACCCCGGCGGCCCGCCGCGATACGGACGGCAAGGTGGAAATCTATATCGACAGCCGCTTTCCCACATTTTATTTCCAGCAACGCCAATTCCGCATGGGGCAGTCGCGCTATACCAACCTGATCTACCGCGTGCATTTCGAGAGAGTGCCCTACCCTCATCTCACCTCAGGGAAGAATGGCGGCCTGTTCATCATCGTCACATTGGATGAGGCGCGGCGCCCCGTGCTCATCACCACGGTTCACACCTGCGGCTGCTACCTGGCCTTCCTGCCCACCACCCTGCTGCCCGGCGGCGCCTTCCCGGACGGCTGGAACAGGGAAAGACAGCGGGTGTACGGCATCGACCTGCCGGGCATCGTGCCCGTGCCCCAGCCATTCACGGCAGACCAGCGCCTGGTCGTCACCCTGAAGCACCGCACCCATCGTGTCACGGACGTCCACTTCATGGGCATGGCGCAACTTCAGGAACGCTATCGCTTGGTGAACGCCTCCCTGGCGCCCGTGGCGCAATTGAAGCAACTGCCCCTCAGGGATGGCACGACCACCTCCTTTTACCATGAAGAAGGCGCGGCGCGGGGCTATGTCAAAAACGCGCTCAAGCCCTTCGAGTTGCTGCTGATGAGCTGGTGGGCGTTGGATGCGCGCGTGGGCATGGACAAGGAATACGGACCCGCGGAAGAAACAGGCACGGTCTTCTATACCAGCCTGCGGCCCTGGAAACGCAAGGACTCGGACATGTGGCCCTTCGCGGACTTCCTCGCTTTCTGGGGCTGGCGCCTGCCCTGAGCCCCGCAAGAACTCACCCGCGCCGTTGCAGCAGGATGACGGAGTCGCCGATGAAGGTGGGCGCCAGCCCGTGGCGCCGCGCCAGAAAACGGAAGGTCTCCCTGCTGTAGAAGCATACGTGGGTATCGTCGTTTTTGTAATACCATGACCCGAAATCCACCCCCCGGGTAAGCATCTGGGTCATGATACCCAGCCAGCCGCCCTCTTTCACCAGCGACATGAAACGCGTCCACTCCCTGCGGGGCGCCGCAAAATGCTCCACGGCCTCGGTACAGGTCAAAAAGTCGTAGCGCTGCTCCAGCAGCGCCGCATGGGGCGCATAGAAAATATCGTAGTCGGCCATGGGAAAACCCTGTTCCCCCATCATGCGCGACACCGCGGGTCCCGGCCCGCAACCGAAATCGATGCCGCGCATGCCCGGCCGCAGGCGGGCGGCGAGGGGATCCACCAAGCGGGCGAGAAAACGCCGGTACGCGGGATCCGCCGGATCGTTGCGATGGTGATCATAACGCCGTTTCTCCTCACCGGGCGGAAGGTGCCAGGCGCGTGGCACGAAAACCAGGGCACAGGCGGCGCAGCGGTAATATTCCCGCTTGCGGTCGCTGTGGAAAAGACTGGCGCCACGCGTCATGCACAGGGGGCACTGGCCATGACTGTCATCCGCGCCAGCCAACGCCGCTGAGGCTTTGTGATCATTTGTCCCGGTGGTGTATATTAGCCCCATTGCAAAACCGTATGGATTGACCATGCCAAGCTTCGACATCGTATCAGAATTCGAGCTCCAAGAAGTGACCAACGCCGTAGACCAGGCCAACCGCGAGGTGAGCACGCGCTTCGACTTCAAGGGCAGCAATTCCCGTTTCGAACAGGACGGCGCCGTCATCACCCTGCACAGTCAGAGCGAATTCCAATTGCAACAGATGCTGGACATGCTGCGGAACAAGCTCGTCAAGCGTGGCATCGACATCGCCTGCCTGCAGACAGGAGAGCCCCAGGTATTCGGCAAGGAAGCGCGCCAGACCGTCACCCTGCGCCAGGGGCTGGAGGCGCCGCTGGCCAAACAGATCGTGAAAGCCATCAAGGACAGCAAACTGAAAGTGCAGGCTTCCATCCAGGGCGAGAAAATCCGCGTCTCCGGCAAGAAACGCGATGATCTGCAACGGGTAATCGCCCTGCTGCGCGACGGCGACTACGACATGCCCCTGCAGTTCGAGAATTTCCGCGACTGAACAACTCCCCAACGAACAGGAACCCATCATGAGCCACGACACTCTCCGAGCCACCATCTCCACCAGCAAGGGCGACATCCATCTCGAACTTTTCCCGGACGAGGCCCCCCTGACCGTGTGCAGCTTCGCCAACCTGGCTCAGCGCAAGTTTTATGACGGCCTCCAATTCCACCGCGTCATCAGCGACTTCATGATCCAGGGCGGCTGTCCCCAGGGCACGGGCACCGGCGGGCCCGGCTACCGTTTCGAGGACGAGTGCTCGCCCGAGCGGCGTCACGATGCCCCCGGCAAGCTGTCCATGGCCAATGCCGGCCCCGGTACCAACGGCAGCCAGTTTTTCATCACCCATGTGGCCACCCCCTGGCTGGATGGCAAACACACGGTTTTCGGGCAGGTGCTGAGCCAGGCGGACCTCGACGTGGTCAATGCCATCGCCCAGGGAGACACCATCGAGAGTATCACCATCTCGGGTGACCTGCCGGACCTGTTCGCGGCCCACCAGGCACAACTGGACGAATGGAACCATATTCTGGATTCACGCCAGCAGTAACCGGGACGCCGAATGCAACGGCGCGCAACATATTCTGCCACAGCGCTGAGCTTCCTGCCCCAGTCCAACCCATGATCTTGCAAACACCGGTCTGACCCGCGGACGTCCTTCCAACCCACATCGCTGATCTGGTGTTCCGAGCGGGAATTCCTGCGGATGGCTCACTGAAAAGGCCATGCATGCTGAGCCGGACTGACCTACAGGCCGCAAAAACAAATACGGCACTCTCCACATCCCCGTATCCTAAAGCCTCCTTTCAACGTACTCTGCAAGGAGGTAGAGATGTACGAACTTTCCTTAATAGAAATCATATTGTTTCTGGGGCTTTTTTCTCTTGAGCGCGCGGCGCCCGCCCGTCAATTCCCCAAATTGAGATCGTGGTTCAGACACTGGTGCGGGCTGATGCTCTTTGCCACCCTGTGGCTAACCGGGCTATTGGCGGTATGGCCCGACATTCCTTCCTTATGGCATCCTTTTCATGACTGGCCATTCTGGAGTCAAGTGCTGACAACCTACTTGGCCTTTTCTTTCGTCGCCTATTGGTATCACCGCATTCGCCACAGTAACCGCTTGCTGTGGCGCTACGTCCATTATATGCATCACGCCCCCGCGCATATGGATACGCGGGTAACGTTCTGGCGCCATCCCATGGAAATGATCCTCGATTCATTCGTCATACTGGCCGTCGGAAAATTATTGGGCGCCAGCGCGGAAATTATCTTCTGCGTTTTACTCATCGAAGCCATGCTGGAGATTTTTCATCATGCCAATATTCACACTCCAAGGCGCTTGCGCTGGGTTGGCTATTTCCTGCAACTGCCCGAGCAACACCTGATTCATCACCAGCGGGGACTGCACCGCTGGAATTACGCGACGGTGACGCTCTGGGACACGCTCTTCGGCACCCTGCGCTTGCCAGGCGAATGGCATGGGCGGGTAGGACTTCCAGAATGGAAAAGCACATGGAAGTTACTGATGTATAAATATTAATCTCTATTTTTTCGTCCACGAAGGCCTGGACCGGGACATGAGTCCCGGTCCAGGGTTTCCTGAATTGGTATTGACAAACAGGGCAACCTGCCACTATTGTTGCAATGGGGATAAAGGGAGGTATCTGGAATGAACCCAAAAGCATCCGTCATACAGCTCTTCACTCAGGAAAACGGCCTGCGGTCCGTGCAACAGCTTACCCATGAGCTGGAAGCAGGCAAGGAAATCACCTACCAGGAAACACTGGACGCCCTGGCCAAGGCGGCGCAATTCATCCAGAATCTCCCCAAATATGATGTCGTCGGCATGGATAATCTCATCAAGCGGCTCCGTGAAGAGCTGATGAACATCCACGAACGCAGCGACGGCATCGATTCCATCAACAAACTGTCCATGAAAATCAATGTCAGCCGGACGCACTTGTCGAACTTTCGCGATGGCGGAATGGTGTGCATGCACATCATGAACAGGATCGCGAATGTATTCAACATACGCTACCTGATTGAAAACTATGAAGATCATGAGTCGGTGATCGAATAAAAAATTTCATTTCACCTGCAACAATAGTGACAGGCCGAAAAATCCAGTTCGTTCAGGCAAGGCAGGAACCGGAAGCAGGAAGTTGGCATTGAAGGGAACTAACAACGGGGAGAAGGGAATGACCGCAGAAAACTCCAACAGCATCACTCTGAAATCTGAAAAAGAAACCCCGGAAACCGACCAGGTCGTGTCTTTCAAGGGGCGCTTCCTGGACCAACTGACAGACGCGGTTGCCTTGATTGAAGTGGTGGAGATCATCATCAGGCATCATGACGATGTCTATCTGCGCAAATCCGGCTTCATGGGCCTGGCCATGCTGATCGAGCAAATCAAGCAATTGCTGGATATCAATGCCAATCTGCTGCCACAAGACAGCGCCCGCGTGAACAATCTGGTACTGAAGAAACAGGATGGCGCGGATACGGCCAGATAGCCCGCCCCCATCAGCCCCTGTTTTGTCGACACCCTGAGAAAACCACAATAAAACCGGCTGAACACGATATAGATCGTTTCCGGGTCAACCCGCGTTTCTCACCAGGATGACCTCCTGCCGCTGATTCGCGCCGGATGGAAAGCCGGGTTACAATCGCCTTGCATGACAAACAGCGCCCAACACATCCTGGAAGAGGTCTTCGGCTACCGCTGCTTTCGACATCATCAGGAAGACATCATCCAGGCCCTGCTGCAGGGGCGGGACGTCATGACCCTCATGCCCACGGGTGGCGGCAAGTCCCTCTGTTACCAGATCCCCGCCCTGGTGCGCGATGGCACGGGCATCGTGATCTCACCTCTCATCGCCCTCATGAAAGACCAGGTGGACGCCCTGCGGCAACTGGGCATCCGCGCCGCCTTTCTCAATTCCACCCTGTCCTTCGAGGAAGTGCGGGCCACCGAACAGGCCCTGCGCGAGGGCGCCCTGGACATCCTTTACGTCGCCCCGGAACGCCTGCTCATGGAGCGCATGCTGGCCCTGCTGGACGCGTCGCGCATCGCCCTGTTCGCCATCGACGAGGCCCACTGCGTGTCCCAGTGGGGACACGACTTCCGCCGCGAATACCAGCAGCTCTCCATCCTCCACCAGCGCTTTCCCGGCGTGCCGCGCATTGCCCTCACCGCCACCGCGGACCGGCGCACCCGTGCCGAGATCATCGCCCAGCTCGGGCTGGAGCAGGCAGCGGTCTTCATCAACAGCTTCGACCGCCCCAATATCCGCTACACCCTCAGCGAGGGCCAGAATGCGCGGGCGCAGTTGTGGCGTTTCCTCGAACGGGAACACCCGCGTGATGCCGGCATCGTCTACTGTCTGTCTCGCAAGAAGGTGGAAAGCATCGCCGCGTGGCTGAACGACCGGGGCCGCGTCGCCCTCCCCTATCATGCCGGCCTGGCGGACGAGGTGCGCCACCGCCACCAGGAGCGCTTCCTGCGCGAGGAGGGCGTGATCGTGGTGGCCACCATCGCCTTCGGCATGGGTATCGACAAACCCGATGTGCGCTTCGTCGCCCATCTCAACCTGCCCAAGAGCATCGAGGCCTACTACCAGGAGACGGGCCGGGCGGGCCGCGATGGCCTGCCCGCCAACGCATGGATGGCCTATGGCCTGCAGGACGTCATCACCTTGCGCCAGATGATGCAGGAGGGCGATGGCGATGAGCGCTACAAGCGCGTGGCCCACCAGAAACTGGAGGCCATGCTGGGTCTGTGCGAACTGACCACCTGCCGCCGCCGCGCCCTGCTGGAATACTTTGGCGAGGCCTGCGAGGCCCCCTGTGGCAATTGCGACAATTGCCTCAGCCCGCCACAGACCTGGGATGGCAGCGAGGCGGCGCGCAAGGCCCTTTCCTGCGTCTACCGCACGGGTCAGCGCTTCGGCGTCAACTATGTCATCGACGTACTGTGTGGCAAGGACGACACGCGCATCCGCCACAACGGCCACCACCGCCTGAGCACCTACGGCATCGGCGGCGAGTTGAACAACACGGAATGGCGCAGCCTGTTCCGCCAGCTCATCGCCCGCCGCTATCTCGAAGTGGACCTGGAAGGGCACGGCACCCTGCGCCTCACGGACCTGTGCCGCCCCCTGCTGCGCGGCGAGGCCGGCATCGAGCTGCGCAGGCTGCGCAAGGCGGAGAGAACCCATAAGAAAAGCAAGGCAGTCAGTGGCCATCTGCGCCCGCAAGACGCCTCCCTCTTCGAGACCCTGCGCCGCCTGCGCCTGTCGCTGGCCGAGGCGCAGGGCGTGCCGCCCTATGTAATCTTTCACGACAGCACGCTGATGGAGATTGCACGTATCAGGCCCCGCTCACTGGATGAAATGCGCGCCATAAGCGGCATCGGGGAACACAAGCTGAAGCGCTACGGACAGGCTTTCCTGGAAACCATCGCCAGTCACACCGCCCGGGAGCCCGTGGATGACGCTGCGGAGGCCATGCCCCAGGAAGCCTGAATCAACCTGACAACAGGTGCGCGCCCACCACGACGAGCACCAGTGCGAAACTTTTTCTCATGAGGCCCACGGGCAGGCTGTGGGTCAGTGTGGCGCCCCACGGGGCGGTGGCGATGGCGGTCACGGACATGCCGAGCACGGCGGGCCAACAGACATAGCCCGTCTGCCATGGCAGCGCGGACTCCATGCTGCTGTGCCAATCCGCCAGGAGATAGCCCAGTGCGCCCGCGCAGGCGATGGGCACGCCGCAGGCGGCCGAGGTGGCTATGGCGCGGCGCAGATCGAAGCGATGCCACAACAGGCAGGGCGTCGTCGTTGAAAGGTACAAGATACAAGGTACAAAAAGCTACTTCCCTTGTACCTTGTCCCTACCTGATCCACACCGTCTTGGCATTCAGAAACTCGTGCATGCCATGCCGCGACAGCTCGCGGCCATAGCCCGAGGCCTTGACGCCGCCAAAGGGCAGGCGGGGATCGCTCTTCACCATGCCGTTGACGAAGGCGGCGCCGGTCTGCAACTGGCGGGCGATGCCTTCCCCCCGCGCCACGTCCCTTGTCCACACGCTGCCGCCAAGGCCGAAACGCGAGCCGTTAGCCACGGCCACGGCCCGCTCCGCATCGGCCACGCGAATCACCGCGGCCACCGGGCCGAACAGCTCCTCCTCCCAGGCCACCATGCCCTCACTCACTTTGTCGATGAGGGAAGGGGCATAGAAGGCCCCCGCGCCCGGCAAGGGCGCACCCCCCGTCACCAGGGCGGCGCCCGCCTCCAGGGTGGCCTGCACCTGGCGGTGCAGCTCGTCGCGCAGGTCGGGGCGCGCCATGGGCGCCAGGGTGGTGCGCTCATCCAGGGGATCCCCGGGGCGCAGCGCCTCAACGGCCTCTCTGAAAGCGGCGACGAAGGCATCGGCAATGGCTTCCACGACGATGAAACGCTTGGCGGCGATGCAGCTCTGGCCGGCATTGAGAAAACGGGACGCCACGGCCCAGCGCACGGCTTCCTCCAGGTCGGCGTCCGCCAACACGATGAAGGGATCGGAACCGCCCAGTTCCAGCACGCTCTTCTTGAGGTAGCGCCCGGCACAGGCCGCCACCTGCCTTCCGGCCGACTCGCTGCCGGTGAGGGTCACGGCGTGGACGCGGGGATCGGCGATCACCCGCTCCACCTGTGAGGCGGTGATCAAGAGGGTGCCGAACACCCCCTCGGGCAGGCCGGCGTCACGGAAAAGGGCCTCGATGGCGAGGGCGCACTGGGGCACGTTGGAGGCGTGCTTGAGCAATCCCGTATTACCAGCCACCAGGGCCGGTGCGGCAAAGCGGAACACCTGCCACAAGGGAAAATTCCAGGGCATGACGGCGAGTACGGTGCCCAGGGGCTGGTGGCACACATAGCTGCGCCCGGCATCCGAGGCGATCGCCTCGTCGGCCAGGAAGGCCGCGCCGTTGTCCACGTAGTAGTCGCACGCCAGGGCGCACTTCTCCACCTCGGCACGCGCCTCGGCGATGAGCTTGCCCATCTCCATGGTGATGAGCCGCGCCAGGTCGTCACGGCGCTCCCGCAGCAGTTGCCCCACCCGCGCAACATGCCCGCAGCGCTCCGCCAGGGGAGTGGCGGCCCAGCGCGGCGCGGCGCGGGCGGCCCGCGCCAGGCAGGCCTCGATCCTGTCTCCGTCCCAGGGATGGAGGGTCTTGAGTATTTCCCCGTTGGCGGGATTGATGGACTCGATGGCCATGTATGTTTCCTCCATGTTGATTCCCCGGCGCAGTTGGCAGCACACGCCGGCCTCACTCCGGGTATACTATCATCATTCATCACGGCAGACCGGCCGCGCCCCTTGGCCCGCCCGCCGCATGCGACTATAATACCAATAAATACAAATATATAGATTTCACTGAGCTACGGGAGGGTTATCATGGAGCTGAAGTTTGCACGGTCTGAAAAACCCCTGGTCTGCGTCCTGGGAGGGACCGGATTCGTGGGGCAGCACCTGGCCAGCCGGCTGGTGGAAGCGGGCTATCGGGTGCGGGTGCCGTCCCGGCGCCGGGAACGCCACCGGGAACTGATGGTGTTGCCCGATGTGGAGCTCGTCCAGGCCAATGTCCACGACACCACCGACCTGAGTCACCTGACCGCGGGCTGCAGCGCCGTGATCAATCTGGTGGCGATCCTCAACGAAAGCCGGCGCAACGAATTCCGCCGTGTCCACGCCGAATTGCCCAGCAAGATCATCCACGCCTGCCGGGAGAACGGCGTCACGCGCCTGCTCCACATGAGCGCCCTCAATGCCGATGCGAAAAACGCTCCCAGCCAGTACCTGCGCTCCAAGGGCGAGGGAGAAGACCTGGTCCATGCCGCCGAGGGTCTGGAAACCACCAGCTTCCGCCCCTCGGTCATCTTCGGACCCGGTGATCATCTCTTCAACCACTTTGCCAGGCTTCTGAAAATGGCCCCGGTGTTCATTCCCCTGGCCTGCCCCAACAGCCGCTTCGCCCCCGTTTACGTGGGCGACGTGGTGGATATCATGGTCACGGCCCTGGAGGAGCGTGACACCATCGGGCAACGCTACGACCTGTGCGGGCCGCGCACCTACACCCTGCTGCAATTGCTGGAATTCACCAACCAGGTGATCAAGACCAACCGCCAGATCATCGAGCTGGGTGACGGCCTGTCGCGCCTGCAGGCGAAGATCATGGAAAAACTGCCGGGCAAGCTGTTCACCTATGACAATTATCTCAGCCTGCAGGTGGACAGCGT
>Ga0256830_1001561_pt1 | contig 16034 bp, 3 predicted proteins | sample 128326metaG_FD_190537 | JGI IMG/M metagenome (GOLD analysis project Ga0256830, IMG submission 190537) | Hydrothermal vent microbial communities from Lau Basin, Pacific Ocean - 128-326 | ecosystem: Environmental > Aquatic > Marine > Hydrothermal vents | place: Pacific Ocean: Lau Basin | collected... | reverse complement strand
TGTGTAAATTTGGAGCAGCCGTATCCCAATAAGGAATGCCATCAGTGGGGGTGTTTGCGATAAAAAAATCACAACTAGCTTTGGCAGCCTTTAGGTAAATATCCAATATTTCCTGCTTTCCTCCATAGGCTTCAAGTGTTCCCTCCGAGAGGCTTTCTATATATTCTATTTGTTCTGGAAATCCGAGCATGGCCCAGGCCAAGCCCCTTGTCCAGGTGCTGAATCCACTATAGCCTTGCTGTGAATTGGGGCAGCGATAGTTTCCATCATTGGTGTTAAATATGCTCTCATGAGCCGTACGCCCCCATTCGTCATAGCTGTCTCGACCTTCTCCATAAAAAATAGCGTATTTAGCTGTGATCCTCGCGTGCAGAATGGCACGTGCTAAGAGGCTGATTTTTGCCTCATTTTCCGTCCAAATCGCATGACCTAATTCATGACTTAGGACGAGTGCTCTTAGTGTGCGGATGGTATCTACAAACAAAGAATGTGGTCCATTAAACGAATAGATATAGCCTCCATCTGTAATATTTGTCCAGCGTTGAGCCTGTACAGCACCCGAAAGTTTTAAGGCGAGTTCATAAAAGTGTTGCTCCCATTCACGATGAGGAATCCTCCCCTCTTTCATCAGACGCAATAGATTGCCATAGGTACTCACGTTGTTGAAGCCGTGGTCGTGTACGCCAAAATGGCTCACATGGCTCACCATTTTATCTAGTGTTTCTTTTTTAGCATAAGCCAGCATTTCTTCATCTCCTGTGGCATCAAACTGCAGAATAGAGGAGCCATACTGAAAACCTTGCGTCCATTCAGTCCATCCACGTGTGCTATATTTTCCAGCTTCTGTGAATACCGGCGATCCTTGGGAAGCATTGTATTCTTTGGAAATCAATCGAATTTTCTGAGCGGATAATTCCCAAAATTTGACTAATTGAACACTGAGTGAAGTGGGTAATAAAGTAGTATCTACTAGCATAGAAGCGGTTTTTGGAGTTGCTTATTCTACTTAGCGCATGTTTAAATATCAATTCCCAAAATTAGCACCCATCTCATGCAGGCACAATGAATAAATCCGGCTAAGTATGGTACTTTTCCTGCATTTGTTTTCTAAAGCCAAGAGGAGTCAACGATGTTTTCCTCCTGAAAATCCGACCAAAATAGGAAGCATCTTTAAATTGAAGTTCATAGGCAATTTCCTTTTGAGATTTGCCTGAGTATAGTAAGAGTCGTTTGGCTTCCAAAATAATTCTTCCTAATAATAATTCTCCAGCCTTTTGCCCTAATACGAGCTTGCATAGTTTGTTTAGATGATCAGGACTAATGTTTAATTGCCTGGCATAATCCTGCACTTGTTGATGTATCACAAAATTTTCTTCAATCAATGCTTGGTATTTAGCCACAAGTACATTTGCGCGAGATTCCTCTTGAACCTTCGCCCCGATATAATTCTCAAATAAACCTTCACAATACATCAACCATACTTTCAAGTATGACTTAACAATCTCATGAGCATTTTTTCTTTTCTGTTTATATTCAATCAAAATCTGGCTGAGAAGTGTCTTAAAATAGTCTACATCTTCACTTGAAAGGCTAAGAATCGGCTTTGAATTTATTGAAATGCCAAAAGGGAACCACATCAAAGAAGTAGCTCTCTCTATATTCTCGGAGGCCCATAATTCTCGGGAAAAGGCCAATACATAGCCTTGATCGATTTTAGTATTTGAAAGCAAATGTACTTGCCCTGGCCTTATAAAGTGTAAACTAGGCGTTTGAACTTCATAAGCTTGAAAGTCGATCATGTGTTCTCCATAACCACTGAGAAAAAAGAAAATCTCGTAAAAACTATGCCTATGCGGAATATCTGTTTTTAAGGGAATTGATGAGAGATTGCCTGCTAAACAAAGGCTATTTTTTAGTTGATATAAGCGTAATTCTTCGGGCTGATCTAAGCCTTTACGCTCAGGGATTTCATATAGGGGAATAAGGGCTTGCATAGATCGTTAATTTACAAAACATCTCAGTATGTATATGCTGCTGGGTGAAAAAATTGTTTGATTAAATACATTGAGGTATTATTTTAAGCCTCAGAATAACATAATGATCATACAAAACAAACAGATGAGACCACTTAACTTTCTTTCTTTGTACTTCAAACTTAAAAGCCCAGCCCAAAGATTGGGCTATTGGATTGAGAGGGGGCGCACCTATAGGCCTCAGTGTCAAAAGATACATTGCCAAAGACCATGCTTGGAGTTTTACTGTAGGTAGGTATGATCATGCTTACTGGGACAACAACTACTGGAAAGATTATCGGCCTAGAGCCCTAGTACTAAATGCCCACTACTTATGGCAGCAAGATATTCCTAAAGCGAAAGGGCTCATGCTATTTTATGGCCCAGGTGGCCAAATCGTCATTCGGCAGTATGGGGATAGGAAAAATGGTGAGGCACCCAGTAATTTTGCACTAGGACTAAGTGGAGTTCTGGGGGTAGAATATTTTATTCCGAATACTCCCCTCTCAGTCTTTGGAGAGATCGGCCCTTATGTGGAGTTGTTTCCCGCCTTTCTCTGGATAGGCTTTGACTATGGTGGAGGGATTAGGGTTAATTTTTGACAAAGAAACTGTTCAATCAAAAAAGCTGTCAGATAAATTTCTGACAGCTTTTTTATTCATAACCTACCTCTACTTTTTCATCACATATATAGGTCTATACTGATGGTTAGCTGTTTTTACTTTCAACATATATATTCCTTCAGGTAAATGACCAACATGGATACGGAGATTTGTTTCCTCCAACTCATTCTCTTCATACACTACCTTTCCAGACATGTCAGAAATGACAACAGTATATAGTCCCTCTATCTCGGTCGGAATAACTAAGGTAAAGATCTCTTCTACAGGATTGGGAAATACCGAAGGATTGGGCAATAGTGTCGCAGGAGCTGCCAGACGTCCACTTGGCGCAATAATTGTCCAGATGAAAGCTACCTGACTGCTAGCAGAGGGAGAGCCCAAGTCCAGTACCGTTACAGTTACCGTATAATCGCCCGGTGCAGCATTGATCGTACCACTAATCAAACCAGTGATTGGATCTATTCCCAAACCGGATGGAAGACCTACGGCACTGAAAAAGAGCGTCTGTCCTTCGGGATCCATTGCCTGCACCTGTAGATTTGGCGATTCTCCAGCCTCATTAGTCTGGTCATTGATCGCTGTAATCACGGGCGGCGTGTTGCTATTAGGATCAAGTACAAGCCAACTAAAGGTCGCTATATCACTCTCATTGGGCGTACCATCATCTGTAACCGTAATAGTTACGAAAAAGGTTCCCGCTAAAGCTGTAATCGTACCCGTGATCTCACCCGTATTAGTATCAATCGTCAGTCCATCGGGTAATCCACTGGCACTATATGTCAGATTATCTCCTTCTGGATCACTGGCACTCACTTGGAGAGTTAGGATGGTTTCCCCTTCGTCATTCACCTGATCAGCGATTGTAGCTATAGTTGGTGCCTGATTAGGAGGTGAAGTAACTAGCCAATCAAAGGTAATCGTACTATCTTGATTAGGTGTACCATCATCTGTCACCGTCACGCTTACCCCAAATAAGGCAGCACCAGCAGTGATCGTTCCGCTAATTTCTCCAGTGCTAATGTTCATACTCAAGCCAGCTGGTAATCCAGTAGCAGCGTATGTCAAATTATCACCTTCTGGATCGCTAGCATTTACTTGCAGAGATACGACTTCTCCTTCTTCATTTGTCTGAGTAGCAATACCTGCGACACTGGGAGCCTGGTTGGCCGGATTTGTTACCACCCAATCGAAGTACAGCGTATCACTTTCTGATGGGCTGCCATTATCTGTAGCCACGATCATGACATTGAAAGTGCCCACAGGAGCTGCAATCGTACCAGAAATCTCGCCACTTAACGCACCAATGCTCAAACCAGTAGGTAGATTGGTGGCATTAAACAAGATGACATCTCCTTCTGGATCTGTTGCGCTCACACTAAGGGAGATGACTTCTCCCACCTCATTTGCTTGATTAGGAACAGCTGCGATCATCGGTGCCTGATTAGGAGGAACATTAATGATCCAATCAAAGGTAACGGTATCACTTTCAGCAGGTATCCCATCATCCGTAGCGATAATACTCACTTGGTAGGTAGCTGGAGCAGCAGTAATGGTACCACTTATCGCTCCACTATTAGCATCAATAATCAAACCTTGTGGAAGATTAATCGCACTAAAACTGATATTATCTCCTTCAGGATCAGTAGCACTTACCACATTTATATTTACAGCATCATTGGGGTCACTTGTCTGATCAGCAATGGCATCCAATACTGGGGGCTGATTAGGTGGAGCAGTTACTGTCCAAATAATATTCAGCGTATCTCCCATGGATGGACTATTGTTATCAACCACAATTATTTGCACAGGATATGCACCTTGCACGCCTGTAATACTTCCACTAATTTCACCAGTAGCTGGATTCATCGTCAGTCCACCAGGTAAACCTATAGCACTATAAGTAAGCTCGTCGCCATCTGGATCATTGGCAGACGCCACGACAGATACCGTAGCTCCTTCTTCGTCCTGCTGATCGCCCAAGTTTGTCAACTGAGGTGCTTGATTCGGAGGAGCGGCTATCGTCCAAGTGAAGTTGGTGGTATCGCTCAGGTTTGGAATACCATTATCTGTAGCAACTACCTGCACAGGATAAGCTCCCTGAAGATCAGTCACTGTTCCGCTAATTTCTCCCGTAGCTGGATTGATACTCAAGCCAGCAGGTAAACCCGCAGCACTAAAGGTGATGGCATGTCCATCCGGATCAGAAGCGGATACTTGCAGAGAAACAAAGGTCGTTTGTGGAGTAACCAGATCGGCCACATCTACGATTACAGGAGGATTATTGGGTGTGATCGTCCAAGTGAATGTTTCGCTATCAATCTTATTGGGAATCGCATCATCTGTCACCACTACTGTTACACTATAATCTCCAGGAACAGCCGTTACTGTACCACTGATCTCACCCGTTGTGGGGTCTATCGTCAAACCTATAGGTAAACCTGTAGCACTAAATGTGAAGCCATCTCCATTCGGATCACTAGCTGAAACATTAAGAGAGACCATTTCGCCTATTTGGTTTGTTTGGTTTCCTATAGCTGCCAGGATAGGATTGTCATTAGTAGAAGGAAGAATTTTCCAATCAAAATGCCTAGTCGTATCTTTCGCAGGGGTACCATCATCTGTCACTGTTACAAACACATGATAATCACCGGGAGCTGCTGTAATCATACCACTAATCAAACCTGTAGCAGGATCAATACTCAAACCAGCAGGTAAACCCGTAGCAGAACAAGTCAGCACACCCGCTTCGGGGTCGTAGGCCTCTATAGGCAGGCTTATTGTCTCACCTTCTTCATTGGTTTGACTGGCAATAGGCGTGATATAGGGATTGTAATTCTCTGCTCCAGGATCGTACATCAAATAGATGAGATTGGATACAGGGCTTGTACAGGCAGAGTTACAAGGCAATGAAGTACAGTCCTCATCACTCCTGAGTGCTGCTCTGATCACCCAATGTTTAGTCAACTCTTCGGGCAACTCAATGTTGAAAGAGCTTAGATCTGACCGATTCAGGGTAATAGGAATATCCACATAACCCGCTGGTCCAATAATATAATTGTCGATTTCCTCAAAGGCAAAGACATTGTTCATCTCAAAGTAGTCGGGATCATAGCCACCTTCTGGAATGCCATCCCCCGTATAATAATTACCTCCTTCTCCTACGATAAGAGAAACTTGCCTGCCAGGCTCACCTGTTACGCGAACTATGTGATTGACACTATCTACCCGCATGCTATCTTGGGGTAAGGCAGGAATATCAATACTAGGTCTTGGAATAGTATTGTTGTTAAAGAAGGCCTGAGAACCAGCAACTGTGCCAGATGAGTACCACAATTCTTTGGTAATGATGGCACCATTATCCCATTCAATGGTCACCTTAGTACCGGCCAAATCGAGTCCACTGGTTTTTCCCCCACCACCAGGGCCGTTATTGGTGGTTACATAGGAAATATTTGTTGGGTCTGTATCCCAAGAAAACACAAAGGTTTCGCCTGCTTCAAATCCGCCCTCTAAATTTGGGTTAAAGTTGAGGGTAAAGCCCTGATAACCGACCAATACACTTGGATCCAAAATGGGGAATGGCTGATGAGGATACTCATAGATGTGAGACCCTTGTACATAACCTACTGGACTAGAACCAGGGTCTTGAGTGGGTACCTTAAAGCCTGGTGTTCCCATATTTCCTCCTAGTGCTATTCCGTCATCCAAAGAGAAGTCTGGATACATGATATTCCTGATATCAAGAGATACCCGCACAATCTTTTCCCCATTGGGTGAGAGGTTGTAGATTTTGGTAGAGCCTTCTTCAAAGTTACTGGCGAATATAATGTCTGTTTCATAATCTAGTAAGGAAAAACAAGCTGCGACTTGGCTTTCTTCAACGGTAAAGTTGAAAATATCTGTGTCTGTCAGCACTGGTTCTCCATCATCTGTAACGGTTACTGTTACAGCATAAAGACCAAAACTGCCTGTAATGGTACCACTAATTTCCCCTGTTGTGGGATTGATACTAATTCCAGCAGGAAGTCCTGTAGCACTAAATGTGAGATTATCACCATCCTGATCCGTAGCATTCACAGGAATAGAAACCGTCATGCCTTCCATGAAAGATTGATCCGCAATGGGGCTGATGACAGGCGCATGGTTGGGCGGAGCTACAATGATCACCCAGTCTATATCACGTGTGGTCGTCAAATTAGGTGTGCCATCATCCGTTACGCTGATGTTTACCGGATAAGTATTGGCTAGTGCGCTAATCGTTCCACTAATAACACCTGTAGCAGGATTAAGCGTCAAACCAGCAGGTAAACCTGTCGCAGCAAAAGTGAGCACATCCCCATCTGGGTCAGCAGCCAAAATCGTTACAGAAACCGTCTGCCCCTCCTCATGGGTCTGATCATTCATCGTCAATACAGGTTCATAATTGGGCTGTGGCGTAGGTAATACCGTCCAGGTAAATGTCCTGCTCGTACTTTCTATAGGCTGCCCATCATCAGTTACAATGAGCGTTACTACATAATCTCCTGTATCCGCGACAATCGTTCCACTCATCTCTCCTGTAACAGCATTGATGCCCAAGCCATCTGGAAGGCCCGTGGCGGCATAGGTAATATTATCTCCTTCGGGATCGCTGGCATTGACAAAGACTGAAACTGTTTCAAACTCCTCATGCACCTGATTACTCATGGCAAAAAGTGGTGCTGAATTGCCAGAAGCACGAATTTCAATTCCTCTGACCTGTGCAGTTTCTGTACCTCCCACACTCACAAAATCCAAATCCAGATTCCCATCTGTAACCTCTACCATGATACTTTTCATCACGGCAACATTTTGCCCTACATCTGCGGCAATATCATAGTCATCAAATCCGATATTGCCTTCGAGAAGAATATCCATCACACGACCTCCTGGAGCTAGCCCATCTGCTTCGGCGAAAAACAGATTGACTTCGTAGAAGCCGTTGACCACAGGGAAATTATAGCCGAAGAGATTATTCCCACTCCAAGTAGCATCTTTTCTATAAGTACCAAAAATCAAATTCGGAGCATCTGTATTATTCACACCCCCATTATTGATAAAGCCGGGCCCCCAACCACTCGTCTGGTTATTGCCAGGAGCTAAGTAAGGAGCGGAATCGCTTTGCTTATCTGTCATCCACGCCATCGGAGCCTGGGGAACGGCATCCCCTCCTGCATTGATTCGGTATACGGGATCTCCACTGATAGGAGGCACAGCAGGGTTAACCGTCCAACTAAATCCAATTGTATCACTCAAAGCGGGTGTTCCATCATCCCATACGAGTATTTGTACCTGATAGACCCCTTCCGGCCCAATAATTACCCCCTGGATTTCTCCAGTTAAGGGATCCATACCGAGACTGGCAGGCAGGTTGTTCGCGCTAAAGAAGAGATTGTCCCCATCGGGGTCAGAAGCAGAGGCATAAAACGAAATAGGCTCACCAATGGCATTCTCCTGATCGGGTATACCTGCCAATACAGGCTTTTCATTGATATATGGAGTAACCGTCCAGATGAATATTTGGCTATCACTCAAGTTTGGCGTACCATTGTCTGTTACAGTTACAGTTACTACATAATCTCCTGCAACATCCAGGATGGTTCCACTCATTTCACCTGTGGCTGGATTAATATTCACGCCCGTGGGCAAGCCGGTGGCACTGAAGGTGAGTGCATCACCATCTATATCGCTAGCACTAACACTTTGCATAACAATATTGCCAGATTCATCCGAGCGATCAGCAATAGCAGAAAGTGCAGGGGGATTGTTGGGTGGAATTTCTATAATCCAATCAAAAACATAATCGCTACTTTCAACGGGTGTACCATCATCTGTGGCTGTAATAGTAACACCATAGGTGTCCGCAGCCGCACTAATGGTACCACTAATCATGCCCGAAGCAAAGTTGATGCTCAAACCTGCTGGCAAACCTAGGGCTGAGAAGGTAATATTATCACCTTCAGGGTCTGTGGCCAAAATCTGTACAGATACTGTCTCACCTACATAATGGTTTTGGTCACCAATAGCTGTAATAATGGGTGCTTGGTTGGGTGGATTAATGGTCCAGTTGAAGGTCTGACTGTCGCTCTCATTGGGCGTGCCATCATCTGTTACGTTAACTGTAACAATATAAACATCAGCTGGAGCTGTTAGGGTTCCACTGATCTCTCCTGTAGCAGGATTGATCGTAAGACCCGCTGGCAAGCCAAAAGCACCAAAAGTCAGATTGTCATTTTCAACATCTGTGGCACTTACTGTTACAGATACCACCTCTGCCTCTATATGTGCTTGATCAGCAATGAAAGCCAATACAGGTGGATCATTGACAGGAGGGCTTACAGTCCAGTTAAATGTAAGGGTATCTGAGGCAATCAAAGGTGTGCCATCATCTGTAACAATGACTTCCACAATATAAAGAGCTGGTGTTGCCGTTATCGTACCACTCATCTCCCCTGTAGCGGGATTCATACTTAGTCCTGCGGGCAGGTTTGTGGCAGTAAAACTAAGGTTATCGCCTTCGGGATCTGTAGCCGAAGCTGTTTCGGATACCCCTTCGCCTTGCTCATCTGTACGATCGGCAATTACCGCCAATACAGGGGCTTGATTTGGTGGCTCTACGATGATCCAGTCAAAGCTTTCTACATCTGTCAAAACAGGTACCCCATCATCTGTAACGGTAATGCTGACATTATACGTATCAAAAGGAGCACTAATAGTTCCGCTAATAAGACCTGTAGCGGGGTTGATACTCAAACCTGCGGGCAAACCAATGGCACTGAAGATGAGGTTGTCTCCATTAGCATCTGTGGCTGAAAGTGCCACCGACACCGTTTCCCCTTCTTCGTGGGTTTGATTTACAATAGCGGCCAAATCCGGCGCAATATTAACCTCAAAAATTGCCCAGTCAAATGACTGGTTATCGCTGAGGGTGCCTGGGCCGTCATCTGTAACTGTTACCGTTACAGGATAAACACCTTCCAGAGCTGTGAGTGTTCCACTGATTTCTCCTGTAGTGGGATGGATCGTAAGACCTGCTGGCAAACCGGTGGCTGAGAAGCTCAAGTTGTCTCCATCGGCATCACTCGCACTGAGTCCTAAAGAAACAACATCGCCTTCAAAATTTGTTTGATCATCGATGGCTGCCAAGACAGGGGCAATATTGGGTGGAGGCAATACCGTCCAGAGGAATGAAATGACACTATCCGCAACAGGTGTACCATCGTCAATGACTTGTATACTCACATTATAGTCTCCCATAGCAGCTGTCATATTTCCGCTAATCAATCCATTCGTATCTATGCTTAAACCTGTAGGCAAGCCAATAGCATTGAAGCTAAGATTGTTGCCATCAGGATCTGAAGCTGCGATCTGTAAGCTGACAGGCAGGGTTTGAGCCGTAGATTGATCTGCAATGGCTGTTACATTAGGTGGCATATTACTGCTGGCGACTCCTGCGACCTGAAGGCCACTCAAAAGTGGGTAATCTCCTCCAGCTACTCTTTGTAGGAGGACATTGAGCGTCCCATCGTTCACTTCTACCACAAAGGTTTTTTCTACAGCTACCTTAAAGCCATCTGTTGCTACGATATCATAATCATCCAAGACGAGTATTCCTTCTAGCAATACATCAAAAAACCTCGCACCTACTGCCTCATTTTGATATTCGGCAAAGAAAAGCTTGACTTCGTAATTGCCATTGTCTAGTGGAAAACTATACTTAATGCCAGGACTTGGAGACCAAGAGGCATCTAGCCGATATTCGCCAAAGAGCGAATCAGGTGCAATCGTATTATTGATACCGCCTGTCACATCAAAACCTCCATACCAACCAGTGGTTTGGTTATTTGCAGGATCTAAATAGGGAGAAGGTGTGCCTTGTTTGTCCAAAGCCCAAGCCATGGAAGGTGTTGGAATGGCTGTACCACCTGCATTGATTCTAAATAAGGCACCGCCTGCTACCGGAGGCAAACTAATGATCCAGTTGAAAGATATAACATCTGTCAAATTGCCGAGTCCATCATCGGTTACAGTTACGGTTACGGCATAAGTACCCGCTAGGGCTGTGAGCGTCCCACTCATTTCGCCAGTAGTGGGGTTCATCGTAACACCTGCTGGCAAAGCTGTCGCAACGAAGCTGAGATTATCTCCTTCGGGATCTGTAGCGAAGGCCGTAACAGAAACTGTTTCCCCCTCTTGATTCAACTGATCCAACATAGCTGCCAATACGGGAGCTTGATTTGGGGGGCTAACGACCCAATCAAAAGTTTCAGTATCATTTAGATTAGGTATGCCGTCATCTGTAACTGTTACTGTAACAGCATAAGTACCTACCGCCGCTGTCAAAGTACCACTGATTAGACCTGTGGTAGGGTTGATCGTTAAACCTGCAGGTAGCCCCGTTGCTCCGAAACTGAGGTTGTCACCTTCAGGATCTGTCGCGGATAGGCTGAGGGAAACGCTGGCTCCTTCAATATCTGTTTGTGCTCCAATGGCAGCCAATACTGGTGGGTCGTTGACTGGTACTACTACATACCACACAAAAGATACGCTTGCACTTTCGATGGGGCTTCCATCATCGGTAGCGGTAATTTCTACATTAAAATTAGCAGCAGCGGCACTGATGGTCCCTGATATTTCGCCAGTAGTAGGATTGATGCTTAGACCTGTAGGTAAGCCAATTGCCCCCCAACTAATATTGTCGCCTTCTGGGTCAGTGGCTGAAGCCATAAGCGAAACAGTTGCTCCTTCATCATGCGTTTGGTCTGCAATCGCATCAATGGCTGGTGGCTGGTTGGGTAAAGTAATGGTCCAATCAAAAGTAGTTGTCGCACTCATATTTGGCGTGCCATTATCGGTAGCCGTTACAGAGACGTTGAAAACGCCGGCAGCAGCGGTGATCGTTCCGCTGATTTCGCCAGTAGCAGGATTGATGCTAAGACCTGTGGGAAGGTTCAAAGCACTATAAGTAATGTTGTCACCATCTGCATCTGTAGCACTGGCTGTGATAGATGGACTCTCTCCCTGCTCACTGGACTGATCTGCAATAGCTGCTATCACAGGTGCAGCATTACTGGAGGCTGTGAGGATTTCAATCCCGTTGATTTTAGGGTTTTCACCTCCTATTACTCGATCAAAGTCTATATCAATATTGCCATCGGTTACAGTTATGATAAAGCTCTTTTTTGCAGCCGCATTAAAACCTGCATCCACGATGATGTCATAATCGTCCAATACCAATTGTCCTTCTAAGCTAACATCAAAAAATCTTGTACCAGCAACGCTATACTGGTCTTTGTATTCACAGAAATATAGATTTACCTCATAAGTACCGTTGGTTACGGGAAAATCCCACTGCATTTCATCTCCCCAAGGGCCATCCCAGCGATCCGTCACAAAGATTAGGTCTGGTGCGCCAGTGGTGTTAGTCCCTGTCCAGCCCCCATCCCAACCTGTGGTGTTATTAGATACACCAAAGTTGACATAGGCTACAGGAGTAGCCTCTTTATCTAGCTCCCAATCTACTGGGGCATCGACCAAACTAATCCCTCCAGCATTCACACGGTAAATGGGATCGCCAGTGGTAACTGGTTCAGCAGTACCTTCTATCTCCCAAGTGAAAGTCTCTACATCAGTCAGGGCAGGATCACCATCATCCGTTACACTCACGCTTACAATATGGGTACCTACAGCAGCAGTCAGTGTTCCACTAATAAGGCCAGTAGTTGCATTGAGAGTCAAAGCTGCTGGCAAACCACTAGCTGCATAGGTCATTCCATCTCCATCGGAATCCGTTGCACTTAATTGTAAAGAAATAGCAGCTCCTTCAGCCGAAGTTTGATTACCAATGCCTGCCAATACTGGTGGATTGTTACCCTCAACTGCCAAATTCAGCAAATAGGTTTTCTTAGTTGGAATAGTGCCGCTTTCCCCTCCATGGGCAACAATAAGTTTTCCGTTTATAATGTTTGCAGCCGGTGCTCTTAAAGCTATTGGCAGGGTGCTAATTTGAGTCCAAATTTTAGTAATCGGATCGTATTCCAATACCGCATCGCTCAATATTTCTCCTCCTACACAAATGATTTTTCCATTAGAGACAAATGTTCCTGGCTCAAAATGAGAGTTAACGCCAGGTAAAGGCGTTTCTGTAGCCCATGTATCTGTATTTGGATCATAAGAATATACAGAAGCCAAGTCTAGACCACTGCCATCGTGGTCGTATTGTCCACCTATAGAATAGAGTTTCCCATTGACAACTGCTGAAGAGAGGTGGTTGCGTGGATCGGGAAAGGGTGCGGCTGTTGTCCAGCCCGCACCTAAGTTATTAAGATCTAGCACATAATGATCAGGCTTGTCTACAGATACATCATTGCCAAAGCCCGTGAAGTAATGAATTTTGTTGTTCAATAATCCAACTCCTCCACCCGCTCTGGGAGCGGGAAGGTTTGGGCCAGTACTCCAGGTTTGCGTGGCGATATTATAGATTTGCACATCGGCCACTTGGGTATTGTTCGACTTTCTTCCACCAACGAACCATACCTCATTGTTGTTTACAAGTACTACTCCAGAATGGTTGACTTTAAGGGGCATAGCCGGTAAAGCTGACCAAGTATCAGTTACAGGGTCATACTCTTCTGTTGGATCAGACAATTGGAAGCCCGTTGTGTAGCCGGTAAACACATATAATTTCCCGTTTGCGGCTACCGAAGGTGCTTCAAAGCGCACATCCAAGGCATCAGCCCCATTGTACCACTGCCCTATAACAGAGCTGGAGGTACATAAGAGAAATAACATGAAAAAAAGAGGAATACGTAAAGAAAGAAGGGAGGTAGCAGTTTGCAAACCCTTTTGGTTCATGAGGGATAAATTCTTTTTTGTACAATCGTGATAAAATTGCGCGTATACGCGTGTATTTTCATGATTCGTTACCTCAGAGCAGGGAGGATTGGATTTGTATGAACAAAGTCCATGGACAAAATGTGTAGATGTATGCAAGCGTTTCATTGTTTACCGAGTAAAAAAAACAGTTCTACTTCAAGATACTAGCCAGAAGTTTGTGTGTGGGCGTCTGAAAAATGAACTCGTCGCAATGGAGTTATCCATTGGCTCTTGTTCATGTTCCATGTATGCGAAGTTAAACCCTGAATTATTCGGCAAGGAACCGTATTTTTCTAAATATTAGTTATTGAGGGACTAATATAAGTTTAAAAATCAGGTTCTGTAAAGGCTTTCTCGTATTTTACTTACAAAAGCTTTATAAATTGTTGTTGGGATTATGGGCGTTTAAGAGAAGTTTTTTTTCATGCATTATGTTTTAATGAGTGATTATTTTTTCATATTATAAATATTACATATATATTAAAAGAAATATGATTCTAAATGATCAGTCAGTTCAAACAAATTCAAACTGTTGTAAAATTACAAATAAAATATTTTTTTTACTAATGATTTTCGTCATTATTGTAAATAGAATATAACCATTTGATAATGAGTATATTAAATTTATTTTAATATGAATAACACATCAAATATAGATCGGCAGTATTTTTTTTTGCATAATACATCTTCAAATGGTCTTATTAATTAAATATACATAAATTTACAAAAAAAAATATAATCTTACGCTAGTTAGAGTTAATATTCTTTATTTTTTGGGGAAAATGCTAATAATTTTCCCTCTTTTGCTAATAATTTGTCTTCTTTCACTCGGGGAAATACGGTATTTACCTATAGCTTAATAGAAATAGTTTTTTGTTCTGTTTTCCTTTTTTTTAAACCAGGGCTTGCATATAACTAGATACAAATTTAATAATACGTAAAATATTTCCTTACTAAAAGCTCCCGTATACGAATCAGCTATTTTTGTTTGTAAAGCTTACTAAGACTAATTTTGTACCTTTCTACAAACTCCAATCTGCCCGATTTATGAAGCTATATTTATTCTCTTTTTTTTTGAGTTTTTTTAGTTGCTTATTCCTCCCTTCTGGAACTCAGGCACAGACTCAACTTGATAGCAGTTTTCTTTCCGCTTTTTCTTATCGTTCAGTAGGTCCTACGCGAGGCGGACGTGTTACGAGCGTAACAGGCATCCCAGATAAACCTGGCACCTTTTATATGGGAGCTACAGGTGGAGGCTTATGGAAGACTGAAGACTATGGTAATAATTGGAAAAATGTTTCTGATGGCTATTTTTCAACTCCTTCTATCGGAGACATTCAAGTAGCTCTCAGCGATCCGAATATCGTATATGTAGGTACAGGTTCGGATGGAATACGCTCCAATATTATTTCTGGTAAAGGCGTGTATAAATCTAGCAATGCAGGTAAAAGCTGGCAACATATAGGCCTAAGCAAAACAGGCCAAATTGGGGCAGTCGAAATTCATCCCTTGTACCCAGATGTCGTATTTGTAGCTGCAATCGGGCAAGCATTTGAGCCCAATAAAGAACGCGGAGTCTATAGAACTTTGGATGGAGGGACAAATTGGGAACAAGTCCTCTTTCACTCAGATACAGTAGGAGCCGCCGATATTGAGTTCCATCCTACTAATCCCAATATCATTTATGCCAGCTTATGGCGCGCAGAACGAAAACCCTGGACGATTATCAGTGGCGGCTATCAGGCAGGTGGTATCTATAAATCTACTGATGGCGGCACAAATTGGAAAAAATTAACGAAAGGCCTCCCGCAGGGAATCATTGGTAAAATCGACCTAGCGGTTTCGGCAGCCGATCCCGACAGGTTGTACGCACTGGTAGAAGCTCCGGAGGAAACTCAGGAAGGGGGTTTTTATCGTTCTGATAATCAGGGGAAAAGTTTTGAATTAGTCACCCATAAAAAGGAGCTGTTGGATCGCCCTTTTTACTATTGCAATATAGAAGCAGATCCCAATCAGGCAGATGTCATTTATTCAATGGCTACTCGCTATTTCAAGTCTACAGATGGTGGAAAAAAATGGAAATCTATTTCCGTTCCGCACGGAGACAATCACGATATGTGGATCAATCCTCATGATTCAGATTTATTCATTCAGTGCAATGATGGAGGGGCAAATGTCACCTTGAATGGCGGGAAAAGTTGGTCTACTCAAACCAATCAATCTACTGCAGAACTCTATCAGGTGGAAGTGGATGATCAATTTCCCTACTGGCTCTATGCAGGGCAACAAGATAATAGCACGATTGCTGTCCCGTCCTTACCTCCGTACAAATCCATAGGAGGGAGTTCGAGTTTTTGGATGGCGGTAGGAGGTTGTGAAACAGGGCCTGCTGTGCCTAAACCTGGTAATCATAACATTGTTTACAGCAACTGCAAAGGACGCTTTGGTACTTATAATAAACTGACAGGTCAAGAACAACAATATTATGTGGGGGCGACTAACATAT